>PVBE010765882.1_pt1 | contig 73360 bp, 72 predicted proteins | sample 1631181 | NCBI WGS metagenome assembly PVBE01 (sample SAMN08397723, study PRJNA350692) | Marine metagenome, whole genome shotgun sequencing project. | isolation source: water | place: Pacific Ocean | collected 2012-04
AGTTATTATTTTCAGCTTGTACATCATGGTGAAGAACCACAATACAGTCTATTCCGTGACTACAAGGAATGGTACCCCTAACAGGACTCGAACCTGTGCCTCCGGTTTAGGAAACCGGTGCTCTATCCTCCTGAGCTATAGGGGCATAAATGAATTCCCGATGCAAAATTGTATCAAACAGAACCTGACTTAGGTTTGCTTAAGCCGATATTGATAAGAACTTCGTGTTATTACAGAATGTACTCATAGAATTTAGCCCGTTTAATTTTCTCTCTGGAGCTCCTAATATGTCGCAAAAAATAGAAAAAGTCCTTATAACCGGTGCCACAGGGTATGTTGCAGACCAGATGCTCGCATTCATGAAAGAGCAGTATGAAACTGTTCTAGTAGATACCAGAGAGGTAAACAGGCGCGGAGAACTAATAGAAGGTGTAAACATCGTGGATCTAATTGATCCACATAGAAACAAATACTCCGATCTTTTTGAAGGGGTGGACGCGGTTATACACCTTGCGTACAAAAGAAGATCAGGGGATCCCCTCGATCATTTCAATGATGAAAAACAAAATGTAGAAATGGCATATAACGTCTTTAGATCATCGTATGATGCCGGTGTTCAAAGGGTTGTAATGGCCAGTTCAAATCATGCAGCCGACTGGTATGAACACGCTTTAATACACAACGGTGGGTTGGATATAGTCGGGCCATACGATTTACCACTTTCAGACAATTTCTACGGATGGGCAAAAGCGACCTATGAACATATGGGATTCTTGTTTGCCAGCGGCGGTATGGGAGAAGGAGGTGATGGAGCATCCGGCAGCGCTGCAACAGGAAACCTCCTTGCGGGAAATTTAAACACCAGCAGAAAAATGGGTGTTGTGATGGTAAGGATCGGTGCTCCTCGGGATATAGAGACAGAAATATACAGAGGGAAAGCAGCGGCTTATAAAAGAGATCTTGGTGCTTATATAAGTCCTCGAGACATCACACAACTTTTTCATAGGGCTATGGAAACCCCAAATATAGAGAACGAATATGGAGTTCCATGGCAGGTGGTTTACGGTATAAGCAACAACACCCGAGCGTTTTGGTCACTTACTAGCGCGAGGAAAGTATTGGGTTACGAACCTGAGGACGACTCAGAAATTACATTTAGGGCCGGGATCAACGAGATCCTTAACGATTCAGGACGTGTTGGGCCTTTAAATTAGATTTCCAGGAGCAAACATACCGATCAAAAACTTCAGATTCTCTATAGGCGCTTTAATATTTGCCCTTCTAGCTCTTTACCATCAGAGTATCTCTTGAGGTTCTCGACAGCAAAATCGGCACGTTTACGCATCATGCCATCAGTGCCAGCCACTGTGTGAGGTTGAACTATAACGTTGGGTAATTTATAGACCGGTAGATCAAATTCAGGGGGTTCTTTTGCAAATGCATCCAGACCAGCACCGGCTATTTTTTTATCCCTGAGGGCATCGTATAAGGCATCCTCGTCTATAAGACCACCTCGAGCAACATTAATCACAAAAGAAGTTGGCTTCAAGAGAGCAATCCTTTTTCTATTGATTATGTGTTTCGTCTCTTCGGTTAAATGGAGATGGACAGATAAAAAATCACAATCCCCTATAGCGTCATCAAGATCTTCGGTTCCTCCCAGGAAATCAGGTTGTATCTCATCTAAGATTTCCTGTTCGATTGGACGCACATCAATGGCATTAATTTTCATACCGAAAGCTTTAGCCCTACGTGCAAGTTGCTGCCCGCTAGCGCCGAACCCTACGATCGTTAAAGTTCTTCCCTCCACTTCAAGGCCGTTGGCACTGAAAACCGTTCCAGCAAAAAACTGATCAGTTGCATTTCCATAATCATGGGCAAGCATGAGAGTAAACATCATGGCCCCTTCTGCCAAGGAAACACTGCTTAAATGGCCTGGGCAATGAGCAAGTATCATCCCTTTCTCAATAATTCGCTCCACCTCAACATGATCTAAACCATTTGTCTGAACCTGCACATATTTAATCCCTGCTTCCGCCGCGACATCCACTAATTCTGGTTCTATATTTCCACCAAGATCTACGATGACTTCCCTACCCGTCAGCTGTGACGGCCAATCTTTTGATCTATCAAATATTTCAGTATCGAATTCCTTCAGCAAGATTTCAGGCAAGTATTGATGTCTTTCTTCAACGCTAATGATCGGATGTGGCAAATATGAAACCTTTAATTTCCCCATCTGTCATACCTCCTCTAAATATCTATCAAACCCAACAATTTCAGAAAACACAAAACCCGGCTCTATCCTACATAAAATCAAATCCCCTAGCGAGATGACAAGTTTGCCTTATGCCGATATCCTACCCTCAATCAAGAAATCTACATGGATTGATAATTAAAAGGATAGCAAAATGCCAGAATCTACATTGACCATTGATTGCCAGGTACATGCGTATGAAAAGGATAGTCTTTCACGGCCATGGAAAGGGTTCCTACAGGGCCCTGACGAAGTAACTGGGGATGACATGGTTGCAGCAATGGATTCAGTTGGCGTGGATGGAGCGATTTTGATATCTCCCGCAAGCCTATATGCCTATGACGCTAGCTATGCACTGGAAGTTTATGCAAAACATCCTGGTAAATTTGGCTTGGTTAAGCCTTTTGACCCTGAATCGGAAACAGTAGGTGAAGAAGTTGAAGAATGGGCAGCGACCCCTGGTGTGGTTGGGGCCCGCATAATGTTAAGGCCATATGAGTTCACTGAATACCATCCAGGTCTGAGTAGCATTCTTGATGCTGGAGCCGAAGCAGGAATACCGATAAACATTATGTGTTCAGGAAACCTAGATTTGTTCAGCCAACTTGCCGACAAGCACCCTAACACCCAGATGGTGATTGACCATCTAGGAATACCGCAACCACATCTTCCTCCAGTACCAGAAAATCCATTTGCGGATTTGGACAAAGTCATATCACTGGCAAAGCGTGACAATGTTGTCATAAAAATCTCCGGTGCCGGTACTTTATCGCATGAATCTTTCCCTTATGCGGACATATGGGGACCTTTAGGAAAAATATTTAATGCCTTTGGTCTGGATCGTTGCCTATGGGGAACTGATTGGACAAGGGCCGTTGAACTTTTGACATACAAGGAAGGAGTTGAGGCATTCAGAGTCACAGATTCACTATCTGATTCAGAACGAGAGATCCTTATGGGTGGCAGCCTCTCTAAAATCTATAAATGGTCACCCAAAAAATAGGTTTAACTTCTTACCGATCGTAAGCTAAAACGACAACCATGAATCTTGTTCTTGTGGTTCCCAGTATTCCACGGTGACTGATTCAATAATGAAATGTTCATAAGGGTCTACCGATTTATATTCTTCGTAAGGCCCATCCCAATTCTTCCTACGTTCCTTATAGGAATCGTGTCCTTCCAGAGAATGGAATTCAAAATTCATTATGTAGCGCCCAGTAGGGTTTCCAGAGGAATCGAGTTGACGAAAATATTTAGCAGATTTCCATTCTGGAAATAATTTGTCGTGATATTTTTCTACAAATAAGAACCACTGTCTAATGATCTCATCATGGTCATCCTGGTGACCCTGTTTAATTTCCCAGCTTTCAACTTCTATGAAACTCAACTTATAGTGCTCCTGATAAGCATTGATCTGACATAATATTGGAACAAATTCTGATGTAAAGGATCAAATGGTACAGTTCAGTATAGCAATCAGCGGCGACCGGGAGATCAAAGAATATATCTCCATAGCAAAAATTGTCGATCAGTCCGACTTCTCGAACTTAAGCATCTATGACGACCTTATGTTCAAACCAGCCTGGCCAATACTCAGCATAATTGCTATTAACACAGAAAGAATAAAAATCGGCCCTGCTGTATTAAACCCCTATCTGACACATCCTGCAGTGATCGCAGCCAATATCTCAGTAATCGATGAGATCTCAAATGGCAGAAGTTTCGTTGGCATAGGAAGAGGGGCCTTTTTAGATTTTCTAAACATAAAATCGGAAAAGCCTATTAGTGCAGTAGCAGAAGCCATAGAAATAATCCAAAATCTCACAAGGGGTCTCAAAAAACCTTTCCATGGTGAGATTTTTTCTTTAAGGGAAGGGGCTTTTTTTAGATGGAATGCTGACCATGGAAAAATTCCAGTAATGGTTGGAACCTGGGGAAAGAAGATGTCTACCTTAGCAGGGGAGAAAGCAGACGAAGTAAAGGCAAGCCCTCTTTGGAACAGTGACTATGCTCGAACCCTACGCTCTCAAATAGACCAAGGTGCGATCTCGGCCGGAAGGGCACCAAGTGAGATTGGTCTGACTCTGGGTGTATTGACATCTATCCATAATGATTCCGACGTCGCAAAGGAATATGCTCGCAACTCACTAGCGATTTATCTACCGCATTTATACCCGATGACAGAAGTGATGGGCGTACCTGCAAATGAAATAGCCAATGTCAGGAAACTTTCCAATTTAGGAAAATATTCAGAGGCATCCAAATTAATTTCCGATGAAACTCTTAACAATTTTTCCTTATACGGTTCTCCCGTTGAGATCAGATCGAAAATCACTTCTCTAATTGACACCGCTCCTGTAGATAAAATTGAATTTGGAACCCCACATGGCCCAAATTCCTTTGAGGCAATAATTTTACTGAAAAACGAGGTTATACCCTGGTTCAGTTAGTGCCCTAATATTGAGATATTTAGGAATCTGAATCGGTAAACCAGTCCCACATCCTCGAAGCCAAAGCAACACTAACTTCAACATCTTCTGGAAGTAGATATCTCGATTCAACTAGTTCTCCAGCTGCTTCTTTAACTTGATCTAGGTAATCATCCTTACTTGAATAACGCTCCTCAATGGATAGTCTAGGATCGCCGGCACTCAGTCTTTGTGATTGGGTGGCAGAAAAAGGAATCGTGCTCCCAGCAAATACCAGAAGCTGTTTATCACCACCTACATCTGGGTGACGCAAAGTCCATCCTGTATGAGCTGCCACTGGTACAGCTATCTCAGGAGCAATAATTCCGCCTACCTCATTGCCATCAGAATTTACAGCAGGAACTAATCCTCCAAACTCTTTTCCTATTTCTGGGGGGATAATATTTGGATGCTCATTACCTTCACTCGGAGAAAACTCTCTTCTTCTTGGGGTTGCATGCCTTTCTGGATAATTTGACCCCGGTATTTTTGAAAAAACGGCTTGTAGAGAGGAAGGATGCACCAAAGTTCCTTTCTCGATTTTTGGGTGCTCAGAGGCTGGAGGCTCTTTACCTTCAGTCACCCAAGCATCCATATTTATTAAACAAGCCCTCAGCAAAGGAGTGTAATCGATAATGCTTCTAATATTTTGAGAACGCTCTGCACCCTCGACTATGAAACCATTATCCGTCGGAGGCCAAACACCAATACCGTGCTCGGTACCTGCAAAGTGATATACCCTCGTATTTGATCCTTGATGAATATCTCTTCTACCATCAGGGTCTGTATGAAGCAACGAAGCATCAACCCTGTGATACTCAGCTGAAGTATTCGTGTACATAATCTTCAGATTACTACCTCTGCCATCAAGCCTTCCATGCAATGAGCCGGTATCTTCGGTTTCAGGGTCTGTTTGTTCAATAGATGCAAAGGGAAACAGTTGATGCATCATATTATTTCTATCTTTAGAATTCTGCCCAAAACGTTGATTAAACTCACCACGCATTCCTCCTGCAACATTGGCTATGAAGCCATCCAATGTTTCACGGCCTGCCTCATCTAAATTAAAATCGTTATATGCGAATGTTCGAAGGAATCTGCCAGTCTGGGAACGCCCGTAAGCATAGGCTGTATCAATCCCTTCTACCGGTGACTCCATATGCGGGCTACCGTTTTTGATCCAGGAAACACAATCCCTCAATGCAGCAAAACTAAGTCCAATTACAGGTGCACCTACTGCGGTATATACAGCCTGGTACAAACGTCCTTTCTCAAAGCCTTTTTCAGAGCACACGTATCCAGGATCTGGACGGTAATCTCCTGCATCATCTATCCTCCCAAATTTCCAGTCATCCCGTGCCATAGGTTCGGCTGGGCCATCGGGCATGTCTCGAATTTCTATCAAGGCTGAAGATTCATGCATATCAGCTGTTTCATAAGCTTTATGGCCTTTGTCTGAAAGCAGGAAATTGTGAGTATCTTCAGGAGACTGAAGTTGCATATATACCTTGCCTTCCAGCCGACTCCCATCAGGATTCAGGGCTTCAGGTCCTCGCATAGTTATGAGAGCATCAAAAGGAGGGGCATCGACCTGCCAACCACAAGCCACAACTACATAGCCTTTTTCCATTAAAAGCCCATCGCCTAAATCAACCTCAACATCTATCGGAGTGTTTTCATCTATTAGAGGTCTCGTTCCTCTATTAAAGTTAGGCAGCCCAACCCTATTCCCTCTGTTTACTACATCCAACAGTAATTTTCCCGACACTTTAGTCTTGTCTACAGGAAGAATTAAGGAAACATCTGACTCAAATTCGACAAATCCATTTTGGTTTACCGGGGCGAGTCTTACATCAGTTATTCTGGAATTAGCCTCATTTTCAGGGTCGATTTGAAAGGATAAAACTCCCCTAATCTCTTCATATTGGCCAACATCACCGAAATGTTTTCCGTCAGCAAGAACTCTCCTAAAGGTTGTTTCGAATTTAGTGGCTGGCATAAGAGACTCCTATATGTATTACAAATGAGATGACTGTTTTACAGCATTTGAGAAAAGTTCGCAAAATTCCCGTTTTGGCCTACCGTAAATCATGAATTTTCAATCTTTACAGTAAGGGGCTAAAATCCATAGATATTTATGTATACACAAACGAGGTAATAATGCCGGATATGAAAAAGACAGCCCTAATAACGGGAGGGTCCAGGGGAATTGGTAAAGCTATAGCGAAGGATTTTTCAAAGAATGGGATCGACGTTGTAGTAACCGGCAGAGATAAAGACCGGCTCCGAGCCACGGCAAAAGAACTTGAAACATATGGTAACAATGCTTACTGGATAGATGCAGATTTAGGCACTGACACAGGAGTGACTCGAATCTTTGAATTCCTAAAAGAAAAGAACCTTCAAGTGAACGTCCTGGTGAACAACGCTGCAATTATTCATTTATCTACACATTTGATAGATTTCGATATGGAGAATTGGCAGGAAGTTATAAATGTCAATTTGATCGGTGCAGTAAAAATAACAAAGCTTCTACTACCTGGCATGGTTTCCCAAAATTACGGAAAAATCATCAATATCTCATCGATAGGTGGACGGAAGGGAGCAGCAGGAAGAAGTGCCTATAGGGTAACCAAGGCCGGATTAATTAGTTTTACAGAATCATTGGCTGCAGAGGTAAAATCTTCTGGGATAGACGTCAACTGCGTTTGCCCCGGTAGCGTTGTTACAGAAGGCTATGTGGAGGCATTTGGTCATCAATCCATTGAAAACGATCACATGATGGACCCATCTGAAATTGCCACTTTATGCTCATTTTTGGTAAGTGACAATTCTTCCGCCGTCACAGGAGCAACCATCGATGCATACGGACCTTCAAACCCATTATTCAGATAACTTAACAACATTTTTGATTGGTGAATGTTCCTGTTAGTATTGCCAAAGCCTCCAAAAAATATGCCCTTAAAAGATCTCAAGGCTTATGAACAACATTAATAAAGGTCCCCTTCAAGGAATGAAAGTCCTGGATTGGACTATGTGGCAGTTTGGACCTGTCTCAACAATGATGATGGCAGACTTAGGGGCCGAAGTTATTAAAATAGAGTCCTTGGATGGAGACCATGGGAGACAGTTTGGGCAGGTAAGTGGGGTGGCGAGTAATGCATACGACGGGGTCAGCTCTCACTATTTTGAGGTACTCAACAGGCAGAAGCTTGGTATAGCTATCAATTTAAAGGCAAAACGTGGGCAAAAAATTATTCACTCCCTAGTAAAGGAATCCGATGTTTTCGTTCAGAATTTCAGACAAGGTGTCGCAGAAAGACTTGGTTTAGGTTGGGAAGATTTACAAAAAATAAATTCTCAACTGGTATACGGGTCAGCTACTGGATATGGACCGCTGGGAGGAGATTCCAATAAACCAGCCTTTGCCTTGACTGGAGAGGCTAGATCAGGCTCTTTATGGTGGGGAGGACCGGAAGATGACACACCTTACAACCTACATGGTGTCGCAGACCAGATGGCAGGGATAATGCTTAGTTACGGCATATTATCGGGACTACTTTACAAAGAACGTCATGGCATCGGTCAAAAAGTTGAAACTTCTCACCTAGGCAGCATGATGTGGTTGGGAATGATGCGGGATGGAATAGGGCTACTTGAAGGTCAGGAATTGAGTAGGCAACACAGAAGTAACATGAACAACCCCTTGTGGAATACCTACAAAACCAAAGATCAAGTCTGGATTGCATTATCCATGAGCCAAGGGGTGAGGTATTGGCCTATTTTCTGTAAAACGATTGGACGGGAAGATTTCATCACACAGGCTGAATTCAGTACCCCTAAATCGAGGGAAGAAAACAAACACCACGTAATTGGTGAATTGGACAAAATATTTGGATCAAAGACTTTTCCAGAGTGGGAAAAAATATTGGGGAGTTCTGATTTGATATGGGAAAAAGTTCAATCAACCCTTGATTTGCCCAAAGACAATCAAGTCACACTAAATAATTATCTTGTGCCTTTTGATCATCCAATCATCGGTGATTCGATGTGGCATCAACTCCCATTGGCCTTTGACAAAACTCCGTTATCTACGGAAAAAATGGCACCATCTCTAGGAGAAAACACAGAAGAAATCCTTATCGATCGCCTGGGTTATTCTTGGGACGATATATCATCGTTACAGGATGAAGGGATTATTTTGTAGCTTAATCTTTTAATTTCATTGATGGAATTTAAAAGGGAAGGTAAAAAGGCTCCGTAAGTTTAGTGTCGAATGCTACATCGGACATTAACAGAAGACCAAAAACTATACTGGCGGTTCCTGCTACTCCATTTACTATATTGGTAATCCTTTTATTGTTGGAGCTTATTACAAAAGGAACACTCAATAAAATGGTGATTAGCGCCATAGAAAATACTGTACCTACACCAAAAAGGATCAAATAAAGCAATCCTGTGGTAAAGGTATCTATTGTAGGCAATAAAACCAGCATCACGGCTGCACTACCTGCCATACCGTGTATAAATCCGATTAAAAAAGATTTAAGGCGAAAAAATGGCCTGCCTGGATTAAAAAGTGAGTGAGGTTTCTCAATGGAGGGATCTTCTTGTGATGAATGAGTCCCATGAATATGCATATGAGAACCACCATCGTGAGCATGTTGATGCACATGTAAGTGGCGCCTCCTCAAATTCCAGTACACCTGGAGGCCCAAGAATATCAGCATCGCTGCCACACCAAGTTCAAAATAATGGGCAACTCCTTCATAAAAATCCATTACGGCAGACTTAAGAAGTAATATGACTATCCCCAATATTAGTAGTGGTGCTGTGTGCCCGAGCCCCCACGAGGCACCTACCCAGAGGCTTCGAAACGCATTTCCATACTCATTTACTATTGTTCCCACAGCAACAACATGATCAGCATCGGTAGCATGCTTGAGTCCAAGTAAAAACCCAAGAATAACCACAGCTATTGCCCCAGAATCACTATCCAAAAAAACACCTCAATGAAATTTGCTCCAACCCCTATGATACATTAGTATCATTCCTATGACTGTTTTGTTTGAAAAACTACACGGCCCAGATGGTGCCTTGAAGGCCATATCCAATTTGGATAAAGACATCGAACTAGCCCTTGAAACATATGGCCCCCCACCCGATCGTTCATTACCTGCTACCTTCCAAACATTAGCTAGGTCAATCGTCGGTCAGCAAATTTCGGGAGCTGCCGCAACCAGCGTATGGAAGCGTATGAAAGAGGCAGAAGTCTCGACAGAACAAGTTATATCTAAACTGGAACCAGACGATATGATGCCACTGGGGTTATCCCGTAGAAAAGCTGAATATATCATAGGAATAGCTAAGGAAATCACCACTGGAGAATTAGATCTAAGATCATTTCCTCAAATGAGTGGCGAATCTGTGCAAGAAAGACTCGTTAAGATTAGGGGCGTCGGTGCTTGGACGGCAGACAATTATCGGCTTTTTGCTCTTGCAGACCTAGATGCCTGGCCAGTAGCTGATATAGCGCTCCAGGAAGGAATGAAAATACTTAAATCGCTTGATATGAGACCAGATGTGAAAACCATGGAAACCATGGGCGAACCATGGAGACCTTTTAGGGGTGTCGGGGCACTTATCCTATGGCATATATATGGTTCTCACAAAAGAAAGGCTACGATAGCCGATATCTAACTCATAGCAGGACCCAATGGTAAATAAAGATACCCCGCCATGGCGTAATAATAAATTATGGTCACTTGCTGTAGCCGAGACTCTTTCTTGGGCCTGTCTCTTCTATGTCTTTCCAGCTTTGTTGTTACGGTGGAAAGAATCATTTGGATGGAGTATCTCTCAATTATCCATTGGCTTTACATTGGCTCTTATAGCATCTGCTATAACTGGAATCATTGCCGGGCGGATTATAGATAGTGGGCATTCTCGAAAACTTATGACCTCTAGTGTCGTAATAGGTGCTATTTTACTTTCACTCTTGCCCACTGTGACTGCGATCTGGCAATTTTATTTAATTTGGCTTTTAATTGGATGCACCTTGGCTGGATGTCTCTATGACCCATGTTTTTCGTATCTAACTCGTACCTTTCAAGGAAATGCAAAAAACGGCATTATCATGATTACTTTGATCGCAGGGTTTGCCAGCACAATCTCATATCCTATGTGTACCTTAGTTTCTGAACTTTACAGCTGGGAAATTACGATTTACCTTTTATCTGGAATACTTTGCCTGATCTCAGCTCCTTTATTTTGGTACGGAACATCTATCAGAGTTGGTACTGTATCCAATTCCGGGGAAAAATCAACATCTTCAGTGATAGAGATCATCAAACCTACCTTGTCTAGCCCTGTATTTTGGGGCCTGCTGGTGACTTTTGCCGCAATGTCTTCAAATCAAGGAATGATAGTCAGCCAGATCTTCCCTCTCCTGGAGAGTCGAAATATTTCACCCACCTCCACTGTATTTTTTGCTTCATGTATTGGTCCAATGCAAGTAATTGCTAGACTAATTCTTTTTGCAGCAGAATCGTTTACCAAAAAAAACATACCTATGATGGCAGTGTGTCTCACAAGTTTGATTTTCCTATGCCTATCTAGTCTTGCTCTAGTTTTAGGTGGGGCTTCCTTAATAATTATTGTGGTTTTTGTAATGTTCCAAGGAGGACCCTACGGTTTATTCAGCATTGTGAGACCAATTATTACGGCCGATCTACTTGGCAGGGTAAACTTCGGTTTATTATCTTCAATGGTCGGTATAGGAAGTGTATGGGGGTCAGCCTTCGCCCCTGGTGTGGCAGGCAGCATAGCTGATCGATGGAGCTACGATACAGTATTACTTACCACATCCTCTATTGCTGCCACTGGTCTGGTAAGTTTGATAGTAACTTGGAGGCTTCAAAGAAAAAATCCATTCCCCTCTTTATAAACTCTCGTCAACGCTATATATATCTATTGCATTATCCCGGAACATTAAAGCGCGTTCGGTAGGAGAATAATCCTTGGAAAAAATTTTAAATGCGTTATATAAGATATTGTATGAATAAGATACCTTGTCTACAGGAAAATTGCTTTCAAACATACCTCTTTCAGGCCCAAATTGTTCAATACAATAACTTAGAAGAGGCCCCATTTGGACCGCTAGTTCCTCTGAACCGATAGGTCTCTGTCTCAGATGCCAGTCGAATCCTGTCCGAGGCATCCCAATACCGCCAAGTTTAACAACCACGTTAGGGCATTCTGACAGTTCTTTTATTCGGTCCCTCCAATTTGTTAAAACTTCTTCCCTGATAGATTCATATGGGCCATCTAGGACTAAACCGCCGACATGGTTAAGTATTATTTTGAGATCAGGAACCGTTTTGGCCAAATTAACTAACTCCCCAAGTTGGTGAGAGTACATCCAAGCCTCAAAAGTAAGGCCCATATCAGCCAAAACTTTGGCACCATCCTGAAAAGTTTTGGTGAGCATCTGCCCTTCACTTCTATGGAGAGCTGTATTTTCTATTTCAGGATGAGGGTCCCAGGTAACGGAATGTCTTATACCTCTGAACCTTTTCGGACTGGCCTCTTTTAAGGCCTCCAACACTTCCCGCACTTCGCTACCGAGGTTAAGATTTGCATGCCCCACGATAGCAGCGGCTGCTCTGTTATCACCGTATATACCACTCGCACTTGCCGCAGCCAAACCTTGAACAAATTCCACTTCACCTATAGGTTTCATATGGTCCGGTGCGTTCTGGCGATACATAGAGCGAGCTTCAATAAATACCGTAGAAGTTACGTTATGTCCGCTCGTTATATCCTCAACCAGTTGAGGTAACAAATACTCTTGATAAGGGATTCTTTCTAACCTGTGATCCCAAAAATGGTGATGAGGATCACATATTGGCAAATCCGGCTCCAGGGTCTCCTCGATAGTCAAATCCAACCAATCATTTCCACCAAATGGCATAGTTAGTACTCCATGCTTTAATCATTTTTCACGATTTCATGCAAATATACAGGATTTCAATGACAATGTGGGTTAGGACATTTTCGGTATCCTAAAGGTTGTTATCTGCAAAACGTATAATTGGGGTGTTAAGAAATTTGAAACATAAACTTGCTTAAAAGGATTTCACATGGGTACTAGAGAGTGGTTTAAAGGTAATCTTCACACGCACACTACTAAGTCAGATGGAGATGAAACTCCTGAAAAAGTTTGCGAGTGGTTTGAAAAACATGACTACGACTTCTTGGTCTTAAGTGATCACAATCATTTAACATTACTAGATTACGAGTCAACTGGAAAATCAAATCTGAAAATGATTCCAGGGGAAGAAGTTACGGCTTTTGCTTCTTCTAATATGGCACCGGTACATATCGGTGCTATAGGGATTAGTACACTAGTGGAACCTGTTGTCTGTGAGGATGTGGTTACCACATTACAAATGAATATAGATCACATTTTAGAGGCAGGCGGGATAGCATGCATCAATCACCCTAATTTCAAATGGGCGTTTGACCATAGGGAGATGATAGAAATTGAAGGGGCCGCACTGTTTGAAGTCTACAACGCAAGTAGAGGGTGTAACAATTTAGGTGGGGAGGGAAAATTCTCGACATCAGAAATGTGGGATCACATGTTAAGTAATAAAAAGATTATTTATGGTGCAGCAACGGACGATTCACATAACTATCAGGATTTCGCTCCAGATAAACATAACCCTGGTAGAGGGTGGATAATGGTGCGTTCAGAATCAAATGATCAGGATTCGTTGATAAAAAATATGGAGTCGGGAAATTTCTATTCTTCAAGCGGTGTCTCGCTAGACAATTTGGAAAGCTCAGATCACCACATTGAATTTTCCATTTCTCAAATAGATGATTTTCTATATTCCACCAAATTAATTGGTGAAAATGGGCGAATATTGAAAGAAGTGTCTGGAAACAAAGTCAGATACGAATTTGAAGGAAATGAAGGATATGTACGTGCAGAGATAATGGATTCCGATGGAGCATTAGCATGGACTCAGCCCATTTTCGTCCTATGAAATACCTGGCTTGTAACTTAGCTCACAAGTCATTTATATATCTGATAATACCAAAAGCCACCAAGTGGACTAGAAATAAAAGAGGACTTAAAGAGATTAGCTAATTAACTTTCTTTAAACCTGACCAAATCCAAAAACCCAGTAGATTTCATATCTCTTTCAGCTATATATCTCATATAAATGCGTAACAATGACTTGAGCTCCGGCAGATTATCAGAATAAGAAGATGCCTCCGCTGACCCTAATGTTACGTTCAGTGACCTTTGGAGAAAACGGAGTATGCCGAGGGCATAAACTGAAACTATCCAAGAGTGTTCGCTCCCATGACTGTCAACACAAGAAGGGCACAAAACGCCACCTGCAATTGGATCGAATATATGATCAGATTTATCAAGAGAGCTACGGCATTCGACACAACTCATAAATTCCGGTAGAAATCCCGAAACATGCAACAATCTAAACTCAAACCATAATATCCAAAATTCACGATGCTCAAGTTTATCCAGATTCGATAGGGTTTCCAACAATATGTCAAACAATCGAGGATTGGGAGATTTGTGCTCCCCGAAAGTATCGACTAGCTCAGCTACATAAATACCCTCAGCAATGGCAGTCAAATTCTCTCTCAACTTTTTGTAGGAATCAATAACCAAGCATTCATTAACATTATCTAGACTTCTCCCACGGCCAATAGAAGTTTGGACATAATTAAGAATTTCCAAGCTGCCACCAAATTTACTTCCCGGGCGCCTCACCCCACGCGCTACGGCTGCAACTTTACCAGCAGAACGGGTATAGAAAGTAATAATCCGATTCGTCTCACCAATCGGCATTTGCTTTAGAACAACTGCTTTTGTCCTGTAAATTCGATTGCTTGTCATCGGTTTGCCTTACCGGATGGAATCATTTAAAAGTTTTGACGACCTTCAATAGCTCTACCCAATGTTGCCTCATCTGCATACTCTAGGTCACCGCCAACAGGAAGGCCTCTGGCAGGTCTTGTTATTGTAATTCCAGAAGGTTCGATGAGCTTATGAATGAACATTGACGTGGCTTCACCTTCCAAATTAGGGTTAGTTGCCATAATTATTTCAGTCACATCATTATCTATCAGTCTCTGAAGTAAAGGTTTAACCTTTAGATCATCAGGGCCGATCCCATTGATTGGTGAGATGACTCCATGGAGGACATGATATAACCCGTCATATGTAGAGGTTTTCTCCAAGGCCATAACATCCAAAGGTTGCTCAACTACACATATTTTGCTTTGATCCCTCGTTGTATCTAAACAAATATTACAAGGATCGTTTTCCGTTATGTGAAAACATTTTGAGCAAAGTGTTATACGAGTCTTGACAGAGAGGATTGCAGAAGCCAGATTCTCAGCCTGTTCGGCTGGCATCCTAATTAAGTGATAAGTCAGTCGCTGTGCGGATTTAGGACCGATCCCTGGAAGTCTACTAAATTCTTCTATAAGCCGCTGAACAGGAGCAGTCCCGCTAGAATATTCCGTGCTCAAGCTAAGTAAGGCCTGGTATGTTCAAGCCTCCGGTTATAGCACCCATTTTAGAAGATGCCAATTCCTGAGCCTTAGCCATTGCACCATTAACAGCCGATAAAACAAGATCCTGAAGCATTTCAACATCTTCTGGGTCCACGGCATCTGGATCTATCTCTATTGATTCCACTATCATTTTCCCCGAGACTACCACTTTTACTACACCTCCACCGGAAGAAAATTCTACTTTAGTTCCTTCAATTTCCTGCTGTGCCTTCAACATTTGTTTCTGCAATTGCTGGGCCTGTTTCATCATATTGCGGTTCATCATTGTGATTTACTCCTTTCTTCCACTATACGGGCACCAAGTGATTGTGCAGCTCGAACTAAATGGCTTTGCTGGCCAATGGGACCTCGAACCGATTTCACTTCACTACTAGCCAGTTCAACACTAATTTTATACTTTTTACCTAAAACGTTTTCGACGACACTTTCAAATTGTCCATTTACTAGCGGGTCTTCTATTTCACTATTCACTCTTTCAAGATGAGAATTATGTAGGAAGGTTAGCACCAAAGTGTCATCCTTAATTTTCCGTTCTTTACATCCTCGAAGCAAAGCACCTAAATTAAATCTTTTACCGGTTTGTCTTAAGGAGCGTAGTAACTCATTCCAGTGTTCATCAATGCTATCCCCAGAAGCGATTATTTGCGGAGTCCTTTTATTTTTTTCTAATTCTGATGGCTCACTTTCAGAATAGGTTTCCGTAACTGATACAACCGGCGGTGGAGTGGTGGCATCTTTCGTTTCATTCTCGTTTATGGATCTAGCTATTATCGGTTTTTGTTCAGTACTAACAGCACGCTTATCAAGGATATGTTCTCCACTTTTCTTATCGTCCGTACTTTCCGTCTTTGTTTCTTGAAACTGATTCAGAGCCGACTCAGTGTTTTGGTGGCTCATAATAGATTCCACTATTGCGATCTCCAATGGCAACGCCGGGGTCAAAACATCTCTGAAGTCAACAGCAGACATGATTTTTGCAATATAGATCAACCTTGCCATACTAAATTTGGCTACTATTTTCTCAAGACGTTCCTTTAAGGCATCACCGAGCTCAGACCCGTCGGTGGCCTTAGTTTTTAGTAAAATCAAAACCCGAATTATTTCGATAAGACTGGAGTGAATCTGAGTCGCTTCCTTCCCATCCTCAATCATTTGGCCCAGGCGAACAAGACTATCTTTCACTTGATTATTGGCTATTAATTCCAATAAATCTGCTGGTAACGATTCATCTGTCAAATTAAGCAATTCTCTAACATTCAGTTCTGTTACTGGTTGCTCTGATGAAATTATAACCTGCTCAAGAATATTTTCAGCATCTCTCAGGCTTCCTGTTGACTTGCGAGCCACCAGCATTAAGGCCTCATCTTCAATTTCCACCGATTCTTCGACGCTCAATCTCTTTAATTTTTCTACAATGTCTTGAGACGGAACTCTTCGAAAATCAAAGCGCTGGCATCTAGATATAATGGTCAATGGGACCTTATGAATATCAGTAGTAGCCAGAATTAGTATGGCATGGGGAGGAGGTTCTTCTAAGGTCTTTAAAAGAGCATTAAAGGCTTCTGTTGTGAGCATGTGAACTTCATCGATAATATAAACTTTAAACTTAGCTTCAGCAGGGCTGTAATGTATTTTTTCAGTTAAATCCCTTATGTCAGCTATACGACGATTACTAGCTGCATCGATCTCAATAAGATCAATAGCTCTACCTTCATTCACTGCAAGGCACATATGGCAGGTATCATCGGGTTCCCCTTCGCTTGGCGATAGGCAATTTACCGCTTTGGCCAATATCCTAGCCGTGCTTGTCTTTCCGGTTCCTCGAGGCCCGCAAAACATGTAGGCATGCGATACCCTATCGGTTAAGACAGCCTGCTGGAGAGTTTGGGCCACATGTTTTTGGCCTACTAACTCGGATAATGTACCGGGTCTCCATTTTCTGTACAGTGCCTCAGCCATATCTATATATTCACCCAGCCATTATTTCCTTTTCCAACGATTCCATTTCATTTCTGTCATCAACCCCTATATGATCATAGCCAAGCAGGTGTAAAAACCCATGAATCACCAGGAATTTCAATTCTTCCTGCAACTCCAAATCATGCTCTAACGCTTGTCTTTCAGCTTGAGGAAAAGATATCACGACTTCTCCGATTTGTTTGGTTAGGTCATCAGGAGTTATAAATTCTAAGTGAGACAGCCCCACTCGGTTATCCTCTTCAGCCCCATAATACTCTCCTTCGTGATCATTTGAGAAGGACAGAACATCAGTTACCTCATCAATTCCCCGATATTTTTCATTTAGTATTTTTAAATACTCATCACCGGTAATATATATGCTCGCCTCACCAGATGAAATTCCACATTTTCGCAGTGTGTTTTTTCCGGCTTTAATGAGATTTATTGTGAAGTGTTCGATATCGAAAATATCGTCATAATGACAATTTAATACGATTGATTCTTCCAATTGACTCACACCTAAAAGTGAACCTATTCAGACTCAATTAGTGCTATTTGAGTGCAAATGCACCTTAGGTACTAATTCACCTAGCAGATTTTGACCAATGACCCGTACTTGTTAGATCTCACTAAATAATTTGAACCACTATATGAAAATTCAACTTCAAATCCAGGATTTATCTCCTGATTCCCTTCTGAAGATTCAGTGCAGCCCAGGTTAGGTCCTACCCAATCTTTTTGTTGGAGACCAATAAAAGTTAAATCTGGTTGATCAATTTTCAATTCAGAAGCTAGTGTCCATGCGGCTGAAACTTGGGCACATTTCGAGCCAAGATCATCGTCCGCGGAAGAAGCAGACGTAACAGCGGAAGAACCAGAGGTAACTAGTGTTGCTTCGTCAACCCCGGCCCTCATTTCTTCAAATAATTTACCGAAACTTTCAACAGGCATAACAACGGTAGTGCCGTTACTTAGTATGGATTTAAAGGATTCCAACGAACGCTGGAAGGAATAAAATTCTGGATCCTGCTCCAAGGCTTGTGCGAATATTCCTGTTGCTTCCGCCTCACCACAACCATTGATTATCTGACTATCTCTCGTCGCAGCCGCGATAATAATAGTGGCCTTACGATCAGCATCAGCTCTTACCTGTGCATCAATTTCTGCACCCTCTGCCCTTTCCTTGTCAGCTTTCCGCTGTCTTTCCGCCTTCATTCGGGCATAAACGCTATCAGCAATTTCCCCTGGGAAATCTGCCCTCTTTATCCGAACATCTTCAACCGCAATACCAAATTCCAATAATTTAGGGGTAACAGCACTTTTGACATTTGCCATCATAGGATCTCTTTGAGTGGTAATGATCTCCGATTGATTATGAATACCTATTTCTCGTCTGAGTTCCGAAGAAATAATGTCCACCGCACGATCGGCAGCACGCTGTTCATCACCAAGTCTTTCCTTGAAAACTTTTGGATCAACAATACGTCCTCGGGCATAAACGTCGATAATGAGACGTTTTTTATCTCTGGTCAGTAAGGAGTCTGGTGGAGCATCAAAAAGCAAAAGCCTTTTTTCAAATGTTGTCACCTGATCAATGAATGGTGTCTTAATCCTCAAACCAGGGGTCGTTATTTCGCTTTTAATCTGGCCGAATCGTGTAACAATGCCAACTTCTGTTTCACTCACAGAGAAAAAGATTTGAGGCAGCATAATGGCCAATACTATAATCAGTGCAACTAGTAGAATAGAGAGTAATTTCATTATGGTGCTACTCCTGCCCGCCAGATACCGGAACAGGCATCACATTACTAACATTGTCTGGATTGACTAATATCACTTCATCTGGATTCCCCAATATTTTCCCGACACCTGGGAGTATATCTTCCATAGCTTCTAGATAGAGGCGTTTTCGTGTCACATCTTTTGATTTCGCGTATTCCTTTTGAATCGCCAAGAATCTCTGTGCTTCTCCTTCCGCAACAGCAATATCTTGCTGTCTTGTCCCCTCTGCATCTTGTAATGCTTTCGCTGCGGTACCTCTTGCCTGAGGCAAAACACTTTCTTTGTATGCATCAGCCAAGTTGATTATCCGAGCCTTGTCTTCCTTTGCTCTAACAACGTCATCAAATGCATCTTTCACCTGTTCTGGAGCGAATACATACAGCAATTTTACTTCTCTGATCCTTATACCACTTTGGTATTGATCTAATATGTCCTGAAGCTTTGCTTTGGTCTCAATTTGTATAATTTCCTTGTTATCGGTTAAGACGTCGTCAATAGGCCTACTCCCGACAACTTGTCTCAACGATGTCTCAGTGGCATCTTTCAAGGTGAAAGCATCTGGTGAGACCACTCTGTAGAGGTAGTCTTTAACATTCTTAATGTCATATTGAACCAATAGCTGTACATCAACTATATTAGGTGCTTCTCCCGGCGCTCCCTGCTCATCTGGGTCTCCAGTGATCATCAATGATTCATCAAGCACGGGAGTCCCTGCTCGTACTCCAAGTTCTAACCTACGTATTTCATCAACCCGGACTATATCTTTCGCCCCAATCGGTCCCGGCCACCACCACTGTAATCCTGTCCCTCTGGTGTCAGAATATTTACCAAACATTCGCAGAGCCGCCTCCTCCCCAGGTTGAACAGAAAAGAATCCTGTTGCAAACCACCCGATGACACCTAAAAGGATTATTCCAAAGATAAGTATCGGAGCCTTGCTTGACCCTTTATTACTACCACCTGAAGAGCCACCAAACAACCCCTTAATCCTTGCAATAATTTGCTCTATGTTAACTTCTGGTTCTTCTTGTCTATACATATTGCCCCGCGTACATTTTGTAAGCTTAATTCTAGCATAGGAAGGATAAAGAAAAGACTAAATATATCTTAAAGGAGAGGCCATTTAAGTGGAGTCTGTAAAAGTCATTGCATCTGGAAGAATAGAAAATTAATATTTTTTAAGGAGCTTTATCGAAATAGATTTAAAAATCTATCTTCATAATAAGGATAAATTCCCCATTTATCCAACTCATTCTTTAGAGTCTCTGCACTTCCACCTTTTTTCACTGACTTGAACATTTCCTCAATCTGGTTCACGGCTGCCGTCGGAACTCCTCCAGCAGAACTTTGCGGTTCCATGAGTCCAGCACCTCTCATTTCTCGGCTGTTGAAAGAAACAGATGAGGCTGTAAATTCATATATGAATTTAAGCAAAGCTACATCCCAGAACTCGTCCACTCCAGATATAACAACAGAGAGATCATTCTTTTTTTCTCTGAGCTCTTTAGAGATACGGTGGGCGATCGCGGTTGGGTTGCCGCTAAGAATTTCCAAATTTTCAGGTTCATTATTGTACTGATACATAATACCAGGGCTGTTGGCACCGTATAGATGCGCTACCTCGTTGAGGTACTTATACGCCTCATCACTGAACCCATTCAAATTCATAGCATAGGTTGGAGTAATTAACGTTGGTTGTTCAGCCTTCACTTTGCCTTTCCGAACCACCCCTTCCAGTTCTTTTTTTTGCGAATCAATCGCTGTGTACAAAGGTTCAGTAACTACAAAATATTCTATGCTGGTAACGCCGAAAGTAGCCAAATGCTGCTTTGGGTATTTGACAACATATGTCTGTTCTATCGCTTTGTACCAATCGGAAGATAAGCTCATTTATTACACGCCCTAAACATAAATAACTGTACTATTGTATCAATGGCAGGTTTATCTGCGACGGGACCACATAAGCAATGGTGGAATAATCAAAAGAAACATCGCATAATCGGTTACAGAGCTCTTCGTATCTAATCGATTGCAACCTGTGGATTGCGCAGCATCTGGATCCTGAATATCAGTACTCACTCTGTCATTGGGTTCATCATATGAAGATAGGTTTTCAGAGGTATCTATTTCTGTAGATTTTATTGAATAGGAGCCAGACTGAGGGGTCAAAGAAAAAAGTCCAACGGTTGGTCTGGGTATCGGAGTAGGTAACTTCTTCTCTAACAATTCTGGTTCATATGCAGGGGCACCTATATAGTTTCTCCACTGGTTCTCAAGTTCAAGTTTAGTGATGCCATAAATAAACTCTATCGAATCATCCATATTCCTCCCAGATTTATGTTCGGTTAAGAGGTTAAGCATTTTTTCAGGTCCGAATTTATGTATCATAAATTCTACTATTGAGCTTGCTGAGCCATAAAAAATAATCACATCTTCCGGATCCCCAGGCCGGTTCCTCATCAATGTAATAGGCATCAATCTATCCGCATGAACCGCAAAATCAAGTGCCACATCATAAGAAAAACTGGGGGACACATTTCCGAATTCTGCCAACCCCTCATTTAACCATGACGGTATACCGCTAAACACACTATCCCCGGCTCGATGGACCAATATGTGAGTCACTTCATGAGAGGCAGTGCCTCTTGAAAGTCTGCCACCACCGAGGACTAATATAGTGCCAATGTCGGGATAGGCCTGTCCTTCTGTTATCAATTCACTTCTTATCGTGGAGCTGCTAGGAGGTAACGCTCCCATCATTTCTGCAACATTGTTGTACATTGTCACTCTGATTGGGTCCCCTTGAACATCCCCAAATACAGGCTCCATTGAATATAAGGTCTGGTTCATGGCATCCAACAAATCTTCTGCTCTACTTTTAACAGGTCCATGGTAAGCAACCGATATCGTACCTAATTCTACTTCTTGCCATTCAAATCGAGTATCGGAATATACGAGATACTTTTTCTCGGAATCAAAGGTGTTGCCTGATTCATTTGAAATGCTAAAAGAATATTCAATAATAGTTCCTGGAGGCACATATTTGGAACTGGTGTTTGTCTTCCAGAAAAGACTACCTTCGACCTCCAAAGCATCCTCAAAATCCAAATATTCGTACACTCCAGATACCTGTTGGCCAATTCGGAAATTAACGGCTATTTCTGATATACGGCTATTAGATATAGCCTGTACAGAAAAGCGAATCCCCTCGGGAAATTCGCTTTCCGCCGAAGCTGACTTAATTTTGATGTCAGAATCAGATGCTAGGGTGACAGTGCTCAAAAAAATAAAACAAAATATCGCTAATCCCAGAAATACCAAATGCAGATATAATTGGGAACTGAAATTCAAAATTAGCTATCTCCTTCCAGATCTTTCAGCAACGCTATTTTTACGTGCTCCACTAGCATTTGTTCGTTTGCCGCACCAGTAAAGCTATATTTTTCATTAATTACAGTTAAAGGGACTCCTCTAACTTGATATGCCTTCCCTAAATCCGGAAACTCTTGAACCTCAATAACTTCAGCCACTACTTTCTGTGTGAATGCTGCCATTGCGTGGGTCAAACTGGCCACACCTGGGCAATACGGTCAATTTGGTGTGACAAATGTTTTGATTGAGACATTTTCTTCAAGGTCTTCTAAAAAACCTTTCGTCTCTTCCGATATTTTCGGTTCACCAGATGAAACATTAACCAGGGCTTCCATCAAAACCGGAAACTCAGTTCCAGCAGGCATGCCAATATATCTCACGTTTGTCTCATCTCTCTTCGAAACTAAAAAGGAAGGTATTCTGGAAACATTACATCGTTCAGCTTCTTCTGAATCACTCCTAATATCTAGTTTCCTAAAGTTTATTAGTTCAGATGTTTCACTAACTTCTCTCAATAGTTGTTCAGTTGGCGCGCAAGTCTCGCATTCACGACCAGGAACTATCAGACCTCCTAGGTCCGTTTGAGTAAACAAAGTTATACTTACCTCATCTACTAATTCGTTTTCAAATCGGTTTTTGACGATCTCTCTATCCGAATAGTTTAGTATTTGCATATCCTATAATCTCCTGGGTTATAGCTCTTTAGAAGAATGCATTAATCTTTGAATCGTTGTGAAAAAACCCAGTCCTGTAAGAATCATTAAGACTATAATCATAACAATTGGCACCCAATGGGCTATAACAAGCCCTACAGATATAATAGCTACTCGTTCAGGCCGAGTCATAATCCCAACTTTACACTCTATTCCCAACCCTTCTGCTCGCGACCTAAGATAGCTAACCATAACTGACCCTACAAATGCCGTGTAGGTCATTATTTGAGCGAAAGCACAAGAATTAAAACCTTCCAGTAAATTAAAGGGGACAAGATCGGTCGACACGCAATCGTTTAGGGAATAGTAAATTAATAGGCCGAGCAGTACTAATGCCTCTTGTACTCTATCTGCAACTGAATCAAACATAGCGCCAAATTTCGAAACCAACCCTTTCTTCCTAGCCAAGGCACCATCAATCAGATCTAGAGCCCCTCCAATGGCCACAATAATTCCGCCTAACCAAAAATAGCCTACAGAAATAAATATCGCTGATATCAAAATTATCAGGAGACCGAGCAAGGTAACCATGTTTGGGGTAAAGCCAATCCGGTCAAAAAAAGCAGCGAAAGGCTTTTCATAATATTTATAAAGCAGTTCCCGTAGATTTTCTCTGGCAGTCATATTTTCTCTCTGCGCATAAAAATAATATCAATCAATGCATCTGATGTGATCTGTCTTTCGAAGGCTAAGTAATGATAAATAATGGTCCATAATTTTATCAGTCACTATTGACCAAGAAAATAATTTTGATTTTTCTCTTCCATTTTTCCCCATTTGTATTCTCATTTTTTTATTAGCAATCAGCCGTGACAACTTTTCCGACAAGTCATGAGAATCTTTTATGTTTGTAAACAAACCTTCCTTTTCGTCTAGCACCGACCGATAACCATCTATTCCGGAGGCCACAATTGGTAATTCAGCCGACATAGCTTCTAATAGCACTATTCCAAAGCTTTCTTGACCAGTCGCTGGAGTACAAAAAATATCTGCAGTTTTAAAATATTTCAATTTTTCTTCGTGTGTAACAGATCCCGCGATGAAGACGTCCTCAGGGTTTCTTTCTCCCAGAATCCGTTGTGATTCTACATCCATTTTTCCAGCGCCCACAATGATGAGTCTTATATTAGGAAATTTCCATTTTAGGTCACAATACGATGCCAGAAGGTATTTTAAACCCTTCCTTTTCTCAAGCCGCCCCACAAACAAAATGTTTACCTTGTCATCGAGAAGGTTTTGAAATGGGGTGGCCATTAGAATTTCATCAGTATTTATCCCGTTTGGGATAATGTCGTAGTCTGCTGGTAAATATTTACTAACATAAGATCTAGCTGCTGATGAAACGGCAATTTTCCCATCTATTTTTCCGAAATATTTGTTTAATAACTTATTAGGAACTATCTGATATAGGCCTGAACCTTCGAACGAATGAAATGTAGCCACCATAAGTGGATTGTTTTGTAACTGCTTCGCCAACACTGCGAGAGTCAAGGCTCCTGCAAATGGCTCATGAACATGAACAATATCGAAATTTTCAGTCTCAATCGATTTCCTGAGCCTGCCTGCCAACCAAACGGATAGGGATATTCTCGCTATCGATCCACCTATTGGTATCGAAACTGGGACCCCCATAGGGATTAAGTTTGAAATTGAGTTGTGAGACATTGCCGAAACAGGCGCAAAAACCCGGGTGAATACACCCCTTTGTTCTAAATTAACACTCAAATTTTGTATATGCGTTGTGACACCACCAGGTGAAGCAAAATCATACGGGGAAACTAGTGCAACCTTAAGAGGTTGGTTCATATAACCTCGTCTATAGACAAACCACGGATGGGTGAAACTAACCTTGGGCGGATTCTTCTCCAGCGATGAAATCCTCAACAAGTTGCCTAGCTTCATCGTCCGTGTACTGAATGAGCGGAGACTTCATAAAATATGACGAAGGTGCAGTTACAGGGCCGCTTATGCCTCTATCCTTTGCGATTTTGGCACAACGGACCGCATCTATTACGACCCCTGCTGAGTTAGGGCTATCCCAAACTTCAAGCTTTAACTCCATATTTAAAGGCACATCTCCAAAAGTTTTACCTTCCATCCTGATATAACACCACTTCCGGTCTGTGAGCCACGGCACATAGTCACTAGGGCCCACATGAACATCACGGTCAGGTATGAATTCGTCAACTTGCGATGTAACAGATTGCGTTTTTGATATTTTTTTAGAAACCAGCCTGTCTCTATCAAGCATATTCATGAAGTCTGTGTTGCCACCAAAATTTAGTTGGTATGTCCTTTGGAGTTCGACGCCACGATCCATAAATAATCTAGTTAACACTCTGTGAGTGATAGTGGCACCTACCTGAGATTTGATATCATCCCCAATTATTGGTGCTCCAGCCTCTCTGAACCTATTTTGCCAATAATCATTTTCTCCACTAGCGATGAAAACAGGTATACAGTTTATAAACCCGCAGCCTGCCTGCAACACTTGTTCGACATACCATTTTGTAGCCTCTTCAGAACCTACCGGCAGGTAATTAATTACCACATCTACTTCGCGTTCTTTCAAAATCGCGGCCACGTCGTCGGTACCACCCTCGGCTTTAGTTATGATTTCAGAGGTATAACGGCCTATCCCGTCATGGGTCATTCCTCTTTGGACCACCACTCCAGTTTCCTCAACATCTTGAAACTTTACGGTATTATTTGGGTCTGCAAAGATAGCTTCTGAGAGATCTTTACCGACTTTATTTGCATCAACATCAAACGCAGCAACAACTTTTATATCTCCGATACCGTACTCTCCCAAAACAGGATGCATCAGGCCGGGAACAGTGTCGTTAGGGCCTGCGTCAGCGTACTTGGCAACCCCTTGAACCAAGGAGGACGCACAGTTTCCAACTCCGATTATCGCAACTTTTATCTCAGGCAAACTAATAAAACTCCTCATACTGCTTTTTTAGAGTGAAAATAAATTTCTCACCCAAAAACTACGGCTTCATTCATAACAATCGAATTAAAGAAAAATTTTAGCATTGTGGGTGCACTATTAACAATACAACATTTTGAATGTTTGAAGCAGTATCCCCTACATGGTAGCATCCCTGCGGAATATCACATTTTGAATCCATGAGGATCTTCATTGAACCTAGCAAAATTTCTTTCAAAACGCACGCCGTTCTACTATGGCTGGCTTATTTTAGGTACATCTGGGTCCACTCAAATTGTCAGGAATGCCGCAGCAAGCCTAACCCTGGCTGTTTTTATGTATCCAATGGCGGAAGATTTAGGGTGGAGTAGAACCGTGTTGGCTGGAGCGGTCAGTGTAGGTGGATTGGCATCTACCTTCATATCACCTGCTATAGGCTGGTTGATTGATAAATATGGTGCCAGAACTGTGCTTACCTCAAGCATAATGATATTGGGTGTAACTACCTTCCTGACAGGATGGGCTACTATCCCGATCACCTTCTATGTTACCTACGGCATTGGAAGAATTATATTTAGTAGTCCTGTTCAGATTGGGTCTTCAGTAGTAGTTTCTAGATGGTTTATTCAGAAGCGCGGAAGGGCAAACGGGATACTCACTTTCTGTCATTCCATTGGGATGACAGGGTTTCCACTAATGGCATCCATACTGATAGGCATATATGGATGGCAAGTTGCTTGGCATCTACTGGGTGTGGGAGTTTGGGTTATAGCGTTACTTCCTGTTTTTCTTTTACTTGCGGAAACTCCTGAATCAGTCGGTTTACTACCGGATGGAGATAAGGAAACCTCGATTGCCAGTACTGAAACAAACACAACGGCCATAATTGAGGAAATAAGCTGGACTTTGAAGGAAGCGTTGAAAACTCCGGCTTTATGGCAGCTGGCATTGGCTGGAGGTCTTCTTTTCGTTATTCATTCAGGAACAAACACTCACATGGCAGCGTTTTTCCAGGATGCCGGTCTAACTTCTAACCAAGCAGCAGCAGCTGTGAGCTTAAACGCGATATTCACTGGTCTTGGTGGTTTAGGTTGGGGTTGGACTATCGAAAAAATAAAGGCACGCTACTGTTACGCGATGGTAGCTGCATTGATGAGTGTATGCTCTATATTATTTAGCACAGCTGACACTGTAACGGAAGCATGGATATATGCCTCACTGTTTGGCACTGCCCTAGGGGGGATGTTAGTTGTGCCATCCGTCGCCATGGCAGATTATTTCGGTCGCAGTTCTTTAGGGACAATCAGAGGTTTCACAGAACCATTTGTATCCTTCAGCCAAGCCGTGGGGGCCCTTCTCTCGGGTTTGGTTTTTGATCTCACAGGAAATTACAACTACGCTTTCTATACCCTTTCGATAGTGGCCTTGATGGCAATACTCCTCACAATCACAGCTACTGTACCCATTCACCAAGACAATAAAAAAGGGTGACAAAATCACCCTTTTCTAGATCTTTATTTCAGCAATGTGTATTAGCCGGAACCGGGGCCTCTACCCATAGAATAAGGTTGCCACCGCTTAAGCCCCGAATCCGCTAATACAGCTGGATTCACACAACTTCTTGGCCATCGTCCTGTAAGGACTAATGAAAGTTCCTTGCCTACTCGTCTCCTAGTCTCAGGAGCCATCCTTTGCGATGCAGAGGCAACGTGAGGAGTGGATATCACGTTTTCCATATGCAGGAGAGGGTTTTCGGGATCTGGAGGTTCTTGTTCAAATACATCAAGTCCAGCACCAGCTATCCATTTATTCTCAAGTGCTTTGATTAAAGCCTCTTCATCTACCGTTGGGCCTCGCCCGTTATTAATAAATAGGGCCGTCGATTTCATGGATTTGAATTGAGACTCACTCATTAGATGGAAAGCATCCTCTGTGGAGGGAGCATGCATTGAAACTATATCTGACATACTCAACATCTCTTCCAAGGTGCTAATAGGTTGTACCCCGTATTCTGTCATAGATAGTTCTTCAATATAGGGATCAAAGGCAATTAATCTTAGACCAAAAGCTTTGGCTCTAATCGATACTGCTTTAGCTACATGTCCAAAGGCTATAAAACCTAAGGTTTGCCCCCACAATCGTGGAAATTCTGAAAGAAGAGGTCGGCCTTCTGACCACCTATTTTCTCGTACCATTTGATCCATAATATTTAGTCTTCGATATGAAGCAAGAAGAAGCATCATGGTGTGATCAGCCACTTCTTCGATAAAGGTGTCCGGAACATTTGTGACTGGTATGCCCTTCGCCGTTGCTGCATTTACATCAACAGTATCTGCACCGACACTGCCAAGGGAGATAACTTTGCAATTCTCCAAAGCATCTATGATTTTCTTGGTTATCGGTCGACCTCTAGCGATTACGGCGTCTGCGTCTTTGGCAGAAGCTATAAACTCGTCCTCTGTTGCCGCATCGATTTCTATTATTTCTGCATCAATGGAGTCAAGTGATTCCTTTTCTAGCAAATATTGACCATCTGCCAAATCAAAAGTAACGCCAGCTGGTTTTTGTGTTACTACCTTGTACTTAGCCATACTCTTTCTCTCCCCTATCATTCATTAAATCGCTGACTACACCCGTCAACAAAGGGCGTACAGGATATGAAATATTTGAAGAGGTGTCCAGCAATACGTCTAAAAACCGTCTGAACAATGGGCATGTTTTGATGGTTTTGAGCAGTTTTTCCATCAGAGTATGGCAATTGGATTTACGGGAGAATCGGTAGTATTTGTTACTTTCACAGGTGCTATGTTTATCAAAAATTCCCACTTGCTACTCGCTGCACATTATTTTGCTAGATCATCTAGGTTGGCATTATCTAAAATCCACATCCCCATAGCTACTATTTACACTTGTTGTATGGGCTGTACAACGTTAGGGTAAACTGCCTCGTTGATCGTCTGAACCTCCCCTGCCCCAGTTACTCAATTTTTCGAAATAAAACAAAAACTCTTTTTCAATAGGAATCTCATTCTTCATTCTCTCCTCCACTATCTCTATTTATCTCTTATTAATTAAAATTATCAATGCGGTTTTACAATACTGACATATTCGCACAGTCATTAGTGTTTATTTAGTGAGCTAAGCTCTATAATGATCGCTCATGCAACATATTGATTTCACCCCCGTGGCATTTTGATAACGAAGATTCTTGAAAGCCGCTTCCTAGCTGCCCTTCAATATAGAGATTACAGGGTCCTATGGACAGGTAATATGAGTGCGAGCGCTGCAGCCTGGGCTCTTATAGTCGCTCGAGGGTGGATCGTTTGGGAAATGTCTGAGTCATCACTTTACGTAGGACTCGTCACCTTTCTAGCAATGATTCCCAGGGTCATAATCCCTCCGTTTACGGGATACCTGGCTGATCGGTACGAAAGACGAAAGGTAATGGCCACTATATATGGACTCAATCTAACACACACATTATTTCTTGCGGGGTTATTAGCTTTTGGTCAGATAGAAATGTGGCACCTCATGATTCTCGCATTTGTGAATGGTGCTGCAAGATCAGCACAAATGCCTGTTGGCCAAGCCTTAGTCCCAAATTTAGTACCCAAGGACAAATTACTAAATGCCATTGCTTTAAATCAAGCGACTATGCACGGGTCAAGACTTCTAGGACCATTAACCATACTCCCCCTTCTTGAAAGCACGCGTATAGAGTGGGCCTTCCTAGCATGTTCTATGTTTTACGTTGTTAGCCTTGTTCAATCCTTAAGGATAAAAACACCTAGCACAGGATCGATGGATAACAAAAAAGGGTTCTTTTCTAACTTTACTCAAGGCCTACCGTACGTTTATAGACATCCTTTGTTGAAATTAATAGTAATGATGGCCTTCTTTCATTGTGGTTTCACAATGTCATTCGAAGCTGTTTTACCCGTCTTGTCAGTGGAAAGATTTAATGCAACTGACGGAGCAGACTTCAGCCTCATGATGATGTCTATCGGGGGTGGCGCGTTAATAAGTTTGATATGGCTATCTGGGGTTACTAGTGAGACAACAAAAGGTAAATTATTCCTTAACCTTGGGGTAATAAGTGGGTTAGCCCCAATCCTGTTGGCCTTTTCCCCAAACATATACTTCGCAATAGGGAGCGCTGCTCTAATGGGAGCCTCACAAGCAGGATATATGACCCTCACTCATACAATGATTCAATTGGTAACCGACGACTCTGTGAGAGGGCGGGTTGGAGCAGTATATTCTGTTCATATTGGAGGAATAATGGCATCCATGAATCTGGCAAATGGGGCAATTTCTGATTTTGCTTTCCTAAAAGTCGACCTATTTAACGGATTGAGAGTTCTTCTTCCCGCGGACACTATGCTCACTATAGGGGGGATTTTATTCATCGCAACAGTTTTTATAAGCTGGTTCATAATTTCATTGCGGAAAATTTATCAGACTGGCATCCCCCAATCCTCATTAATTCAGGCTTAGAATTTTAAGTTGGAATAAAATCAAGAAATAATAACTTCGAGACCTTGTGACACTTTCATTACTTCTTCCTTTGGTATTGCAGAAGGAGACACTATTTGACACTGCAAAGAGGCCGCTGACACTGCAAACCGGCAAGAAACATTTGCATCCCAACCTTTACTAATTCCATACAAAAATCCTGACGACAACACAGCACCAGCTCCATTAGCGTCTAACAAGTCTATCGAAGGTGGCCGGACAGAGAATGATTCTGACTTGGATTTCCAAAAACAACCCTCTTCTGATCCAGTAAAGAGCACTCCTTTGACTCCTAGTCTTAATAACTCATTACACGTTTCATACTTATTGTGGGTGTTATTAGTTTGGTCAGGGGTGCATTGAACCCAAGTAGCTAGTTCTACCAGCTCCTTGACTGATTCAGTGCTTTGGGGTCGGTCTTCTATATTAATGAGCACCGGAACATTTTTTTCCACAGCTTTCTTAATTGCAGGCAAATTGTATGGATAATCGTACCAATCAGCATAAGCACATTTGGCACCCGAAATTACAGCAGTATCGGCAAACTCCAAAGTAGTCAGTAAATCTTCCCTCCTATCCCAAATATATGTCCGTCCTCCGGTAGAGTCTGATATAACAATTTCGTATGGAGTTTCAAGGTTTTTGTCCTTGACAAATCCTCCCACCACTCCCAATGCCTCTAACTCGTCGAACACATTATTTCCTGAAACGTCATCCCCAAGTTTGTTACATACCAGGCCGCTGGAAAGGCCCCATTTTGCAATACAACAGGCGACGATAGCAGCATCGTCAGAAATGAAGTCTGCACGGCTGATCCATTTGGTCCCCGTATTCCAATCTGGAAGTTTCTCAACTACATAAACTTCAGCCGGAGTCACCATGCCAATACAAACAACATCAATAGGTTCTTTCCTATGCCTATTAATATTGATTATATTTTTTTTCATTTTTCTTCCTGAGGCTCCGATTTCAAGGATGGAAGATTAACATTATATTTAGAAGTGCTACAACGCGCTCTCATTAGGTAGTAAAATTTACTGAAACCTGACCAACTGTTTGCAAGAATGTTTACCAACATGATAGCCATAGTATTTTTATCATTTCTAGCAGGAATAATAGGGATAACCGCCTTTGTCACAATTTACTACGCTATTGAAACGAGGCGGCAAGGTTTTAAAATATTCTGGGAAAAACTTGAATATTTTTCCTCCATTGTATCCATTGAAAAAGACAAAATAACTTTCCATCCTCGTGGCAGAGACGCTACTGATGGCCTGTTACCTTGTGTTGGCTTAATTGGTCGTGATGGTTCGATACTCATAGGGGGACCCCCTTACCAAGAAAATGGGATCATAACTAGAGAGATTGTTTCAAAAAATGGATCTTTGGGACAAGGGGCTAGGATAAGAACTAGTCTATTCATATATGAAACCAACCCTAAAATTGATCTTGGACTTGACTATACCGATGTGTCTTTCGATTCTGAACTTGGAACTCTTACCGGATGGCACATCCCAAATAATAGCAACAACTGGGTCATAGGTGTTCACGGCCATAGATCTTATAGAACAGAATCTATGCGATTTGTGTCAACTTTCCGTAAATCTGGCCTGAATGTTCTGTTGTCAGACTATAGGAATGATCAAAATGCACCGTTAGACAAAGGTGGCTACCACATGTTCGGCCTAACCGAATGGCGGGATTTGGAAAGTGCTGTGAAATTCTGCCAGGAAAAGGGTGCCGAAAAAATATTTCTGATGGGACACAGCATGGGAGGCGCAATAGTAGTCAAGTATTTGTTGGAATCTTCTTTAAAATCACTAATAAACGGGGCAATTTTAGAATCTCCTGCTTTGAATCTTAACAAAATTATCTCAATGAAGGCGGCAGAAATACCATTGTTACCACGGGGAGCCGAATATCCTGTAAAAAAATTGGTCTCTTGGATGGTTAAGTTGAATTGGGAGAACCTAAACTACTTATCAAGAAGCGATGAATTAACGACTCCCATCCTGCTGATACATAGTGAGTCCGATGTGACAGTCCCTGTTTCTCTGAGTGATCAATTAGCGGAAAACAGGTCGGACATAGTTACGTACCTCCGGCTTAAAAAAGCTCACCATGCTGCAGCCTGGAATACCAATAAGGAAATTGTTGAATCTTCTATGGAAGCATTTTTAAACAAAAATATAAGTTCTACTGATGATTGAATGAAGTAACAAATTATGAGTTTGAAGATTTCCTCCAAGCCAAGGATACAAGGAACCCGCAAAACCTCTTCAGCAGCAATTGCCATCACCATTACAAAAAGTTATTTTCTTAAACCTGTATGTTATATTGCCTGAATCAACCGTCTATGAATTGAGGTAAGCATGGCCAAGTTAAAAGGAACAGGTATGCTCGCTGTTTGGAGCGAGGTAGCCTCGGAGCATGAAGAAGAATTCAATGAGTGGTATAACCAGGAACACATATCGGAAAGATTGTCGGTTCCCGGAGTCTTAAGTGCGGCTCGTTACGAAGCTGTGAAAAGCGGCCCAAAACACCTAGCGGTATACGAGCTGGAACATTCTTCAGTTATGAAATCTCCAGAATATGTTGAGTTGAAAAACAATCCGACAGATTGGTCAAAACGAATGTCACCAGATGTTATAGGAACAAAATACATCCGAAATGTATATCAAATGATATTCCCAACAGAACTGACAGAGGAAGTAGTTTCAAGCCCTATGGCTCCAGCTTTACAAATTGGAAGGATGAATATTCCTAGCAACACAGAAGATGAATGGAACAATTGGTACAACAAAATTTACGTGCCGAATTATGAAACAGTCGACGGCGTAATACGAGGCCGTCGCTATCAGACTGTCGAAGGCTCACCTAAATACATGACTTTTTACGAATTAGATTCCGCCAATGCTTCGCAGACTGAGGAGTGGCAAAAACAACAAACTGCCCATCCTGACAATGAAAGGATGCGGCAAGAAATGCAGCATGAGTCAGATTCCCCTGGTATTTGGGCCAAAACTTTTGAACTTTAGATATAAACGTTTAGGATCACCAAGTAAATCCCAAGGACACCTTTAACCCGATGGAATGGATGTGGTTTTCATTAGCGAGTGCCTTTACCTTTGCACTTGTGTCAGTCCTAGACAAATTACTGATTTCAAAGCATGTTGATAACGCTAAGGTATTCATAGTCACTGTGGGAGTGGCACAAATCTGCCTTGGTCTTATTGTTATTCCCATATCCGCATTTTCGGGCCTAACATTAAGCACCCTGACCGTTGTAATTTTTTCTGGTATATCCTCTGGGATGTACCTCGTTATTATGTTCCAAATAATGGAATCGCAGGACGTTTCACGGGTCGTACCCGTGGTCTCCACCTACCCTGTCTTTGTTGCCGCATTGGCTTTTTTCATATTGGGAGAACAGGTCACCATATATTCCCTAGCCTGCATATTAATTACAGTCTTTGGGGCAGCCTTAGTATCGTTGTCACCCTCGGGGAAAAAGGCGTTAGCCAAATCTGACGTTACGGCAATGCTGCTCCTATTCCTAGCAAGTATTCTTTTCGGATTAAGTCAATTCCTAGCTAAGACAATTGCAGATGATGTTGATATGTGGACACAGTATATGGTTCGCGGAGTATCCGGAGGGCTTACCTGTTTTTCATTAATCCTGCTGCCTGGAGTAGTGAAAGGTGTCACATCTATCTTTCAGAAACCTAAATCTTTGTTTCTTATTGGGTTTACTGAAGGATTTCTAGTTTTCTTCGCAATATTGTTTTTCTTCCTGGCTATATATGCAGGAGAAATTTACATGGTGTCGACGGTTATGGCCAGCAGGCCTATCTTTGTCTTTGGTATAGGCCTTATCCTCAGCCTACCAATGATAAAACTATTAAATGAACCATTAAATGGGAGAGTTCTGGCTGTCAGAGCAACAGGAACCTTCTTAACGGTGTTAGGGGTTGCTGGAGTCTCATTTCTATAACCTTCTGACCACTGTATTTGATTCTTTCTAACCTAATCTTAAACACAGATTAAAAGTGGGTAGCGCCTTAAAAACCCTACCCTTCATATTTATTATGTCTGTAAAAAGGTTCTAGTTAACCCAAAAACTATTTATTAAAATCAATGGAGTGGCAAAAATCAAACCAGTGCGTTTTCACCGGTAATATGTCGCCCAATTATCAAGGTGTGTACATCTCTCGTACCTTCATAAGTGTCGACCGTTTCTAGATTCAACATATGTCTTATGACACCGTAGTCCAATGTGATTCCGCTGCCACCCAACACTTCCCTTGCACTTCTGGCTGCCTTCAAGGCAGAACGAACATTCTCTCTTTTTGCAACGGAAACGTGGTTATAATCCATTGTTCCTGCATCTTTCATTTCCCCTAACCTCCAGGCCAATAACAGTCCCTGAGTATGATCTGTAACCATATCTACCAATTTATCTTGAACAAGTTGCCTGGAGGCAATAGGTTTGCCAAAAGTGCTTCTTGCTTTAGAGAATCTAAGAGCATCTTCATAAACACTTTCAAGTGCACCAAGAGCACCCCAAGCGATGCCATAGCGCGCCTGAGTTAGGCAGGATAAAGGAGCTGATAAACCGTTCGATTCTGGTAGAATACTGGTAGCCGGCACTCTCACATCTTCCAGCACCAGCTCACTGGTAACTGATGCTCGCATGCTCATCTTGTGCTCTATTTTGTTGGCCGTGAATCCAGGTGTGTCTGTAGGAATCAAAAATCCTCTCACCGTATCTGTCTCATCTTTGGCCCAAACGAGAGCCACATCGGCAATATTTCCGTTGGTAATCCACATTTTTGTACCGTTTAATATGTAGGATTCACCATCTTTCTTGGCGTTTGTCTTCATTGCCCCCGGGTCTGAACCACCATCATGCTCGGTAAGTCCAAAACATCCAATGGTATTGCCTTTAGCCATTTCGGGTAAATATTTTTTCTTTTGGTCTTCAGAACCATATCTATATATGGGATACATAACCAAGGCACTCTGTACACTGGCAAAGCTTCTGAAACCTGAATCTATTCTTTCGAGCTCATACATGATGAGGCCATACGATTTGTTATTGACTCCAGGGCAACCATACTCCGCAGGTAGATTTGATCCCAAGAATCCCATTTCCCCGAACTCAGGAACCAAATGTTTGGGAAATTCACCAAACTCCCACCAATCCTTTACACCTGGCATTACCTCGCTGTCCAGATAATCCCTAGCAGAATTTTGAATCTGCCTATCTTCCGTGGAAAGAAGTTCAGTTACGTTGTAGTAATCTAGCATTTAGAATCCTCAATTATTCCTGTTTTTCACTAACAGGGTAGATATAAAATTTTTATGAATATAGTATGTCGTTGTGTCAAATTAATTTCCACCCTAAGTATTGAATTTGTCGAAGAACCCATAATTGAACAAGCTTCCTAAATCTGATCGCAAAATAATTAGAGCCTGGTGTATGTATGACTGGGCGAATTCTGGTTACGCTACAAGTGGGTTAGCCGCATTTTTCCCTGTGTATTACGTTCTCCTGTTCAAAAATGCCCTAGGGGAAGAAGCTGTTCTATGGGGGATAAATTTCACAGGAAGCTCATCTTGGAGTGTAGGGTTAGCCATTTCCACCTTGATAGTAGCAATTACAAGTCCAATCCTAGGAGTGATTGCTGACAGGATTCCGATCAAAAAAACTTTGTTATGGATCTACACCGTAGCAGGCTCTCTATTCGCCGTGCTCGGGTTTTTCTCCGCATACACGTCTCATCCGTGGGCTTGGCTATTAGGAACATTCATATTGGGTAATATTGGGTTCGCTGGTGGGCTAGTAATTTACAATTCATTTCTTCCTCATATAGCCCCGAGAAACTTATTGGATGAAGTCAGCAGTCGCGGATATGCCTTTGGCTATATTGGCGGTGGCCTACTCTTATTATTCCATGTGATTGTTCTGGTATTGACTTCTCAAAGTGATCACACTGATTTGATCCTGAGGCTATGTATCGCTTCGGTCGGCTTATGGTGGTTTGGATGGTCTCTTTGGGCTTTGAAAGCAATACCTGAACCTGTAATTTTTAATAAAATTGAGGGCCTCACTTTATCTGGAGCACCGAGAGTTGCTCTTTCAGAATTAAGTAAAACATTCAAAGAATTAATGCAGTTCAGAGTCATACTAATTTATCTCGCAGCATATCTGCTCTTCAACGATGGTATTCAAACAGTAATGGGAATTGCTACTGCCTTTGCGACCGATGCTTTGAAGATTGATCAAATGTTCATAATATTATCCCTTCTAATAATTCAGTTCGTTGCCGCACCGTCAGCAATGGGGTTCAGCAAACTTGCATCGATATGGAATACCAAAAAATCCTTATATATAGCTCTGGCTGGTTGGATCGTAATAGTTCTATTTGGGGTTGCAATTATCCCATTAGAACCAAATAAACATGCTGATTTCGACTATCAGCTCATATATAACGAGGCAAAATCTGACTACTTGCTTGAAAAATTGCCCGATTTATCTGACTCTAAAGTAGATACTGCTTGGAGGATTGAAATTGGTGATTTGGAGCTAAACCAATCACTTTCTATCACCGCCACTAAAAGTTTAGTTGAAAAGATTGACACTTCTGATAATTCTCAGTACAGCATTTCTATATCTGGTGGTAATCTGGATGGAATTACTAATATCGGTAGGTATCACAGATCTAAACTGGGAGATGGTGCTTTAGATTGGTGGCCTAATCTAATAAGAAACTCCCTTTGGATCCCATTAGGATTCACAGCAGAGCTTCAATGGATAATACTTGGCATCTCCGTAGGGCTTGTAATGGGCGGAAGTCAGGCTTTGGCCAGAAGTTTGTTTGCCCAAATTACGCCTGAAACCCGTAGCGGTGAATTTTTTTCCTTCTTTGGATTTATGAGCCGCGCGTCTTCAGTATTTGGACCTATGCTTTATGTCGTTGTCACTGCAATGTTTGACACCAGGATGGCAGTTGCATCAATTTTATCCATAATAATCGCTGGCACAGGTATTCTGAAATGGGTAGATGTAGAAAAAGGGGTGATAGTAGCCCAAGAGGAAGATCAAAAACAGCGAGCTAACTCATGAGGCTAAATGTCACCTTGAAAATATTTCTTCGCCTCTGAAGGCCAATCTACAGTAACCCCTAACACTTCGTAATTGGAAACAAGGGCTAAATCTTCCACTGAATCGGCACCCCACACTCCTATATGCAAAGAATTGGATTTAGCCAGGTCCATCAATTCTGAGGACAAAAAATTTATGTTAGGAAACAATCCCCTTATTTGATTATCCACACAAAACCTTATGTGATCTTCAGTAGGTTTAATTACCAACAAACCGTGACCCACGGTCGGCATAGCGCGGGCCGACAAAGTAATCTGAGCTCGATTGAACGAAATTATTGACGTACCCGGAATATCAAGTCTTTCGCTTGAAATTTTAGGAATTAAACCATAGGCACTCAATCGCTCCTTGAGTTTATCAATCAACTCTTCTTCTAATGATTTAATCTCTATAAAAACATGTACCTTACTACTATATCTAGATAGGAATTGGTCTAAACTTGGGACTACTTGACCAGTGTAAGAAACTTCATCTGTGCCTCGAAACCAAGAGCCAGCATCAAGTTGGCTGATTTCTTTATATGTCATCGATTTCAAAAAGCCTGTTCCATTTGTGGTCCTGTCCACCTTTTCATCGTGCATGACCACCAGCACACCATCAGAGGACAGGTGCACATCCAGTTCCAACAGATTGAACCCGTTGTTGAACGCATGATCAAAACTACTGATCGTATTTTCAGGTCTTTCAGATGAAAACCCTCGGTGGGCAATAATCAAAGGATGAACCAAAGTGTCTCCCCATCATTTCTATTAAATAGAAACAAAGCATATAGTAAAATTGTATCCGCTCCAATGATATGCCAACGTAGCTCAGTGGTAGAGCAGCTCTTTCGTAAAGAGCAGGTCGTCGGTTCAATCCCGACCGTTGGCTCCACAAAATTATCTTATTCCTCTTTTGATTGGAAATCCAAATATATATTCAAAACGCAGCTCGACCCCGATTTAGATAAATTAACCCTTAAGCCGTTTGATATCCCCTCTGCATTTAATGATTGATATGAGATCATTGATGTGTAAATAGTTTTGTAAAGGACCTCTGTCGATGATGATCCCACCCGAAAAAATTAGAAATATCACCATAATTGCTCATGTTGATCATGGTAAAACTACACTTGTAGATGCTTTCCTGAAGCAAAACAACATTTTCACTGAGCGTGAAGACCCTGGCGAATTAATAATGGACAGCAATCCTCTTGAAAAAGAAAAGGGAATTACCATATTAGCCAAAAATACTTCAATCATGTATCAGGGCACCAAAATAAATATCATAGATACCCCTGGCCACGCTGATTTCAGCGGAGAAGTAGAAAGAGTAATGAATATGGCCGACGGGTGTATTCTACTCGTGGATTCTGTGGACGGACCAATGCCACAGACCAAATACGTTCTCCAGCAAGCATTGACCTATGGACTGACCCCAATAGTGGTTATCAACAAAATAGATCGGCCCGAACGAAGGCCACAAGAAGTGCACGCTGAAGTTGATGATTTATTTTTAGAATTGGCGACAAAGGAATCACAGTTGGAATATCCAGTTCTTTTTGCTTCAGCCCGTGAGGGATATGCTATCGAAAATATGTCTGATATCCCCAGTGACATTAGTCCTTTGATAGATGTGATAGTTAAGGAGGTACCATCACCAACCGGAAATCCGGATGACCCTTTGCAAATATTAGTTACGGCATTGGACCATGATGACTACGCAGGCCAAATAGCGATAGGAAAAATATCACGTGGAAATGTATCCAGCAAATCACCTGCTGCTTTGATTTCACCTGATGGGGAAATTTCTAATCACATAATTGAAACTACCTTTATATATGACGGGATGAAAAGAAGTAAAACCGATAATGCAGGCCCTGGCGAAATTGTCGCTATTACTGGCTTATCTGAGGTAAATATTGGAGATACAATTTCTGATCCCAGCAACCCCAATCCACTACCTCCTATCAAAGTTGACGAACCCACAGTAAAAATGACCTTTGGTGTCAATACTTCGCCTTTCATGGGAAAGGAAGGAATGCACCACACCTCAAGGGAGCTCTTAAAAAGACTCAAGGAAGAGCTACGTACCAATGTGGGGCTACGGGTAGATCAAACTGAAAATACTGACGAGTTTAATGTCAGCGGTAGAGGCGAGTTACATTTGTCAGTTCTTGCAGAAACCATGCGAAGAGAAGGCTATGAATTTCAAGTATCGCAAGCGCAACCGATATTGAAAATAATTGACGGCCGCCTTCACGAACCTTTCGAATATTTACATGTTGAAACGAACGAAGATTACTATGGGGTCTTGACTGAGAATTTGAACCGTAGACTAGGGTTATTAGAAGACGTTGTGAACGACGGGAATGGAACCCTTAGATTAACATTTTTGGTCCCGACAAGAGGCCTTATTGGGTTTAGGTCTTTTTTCCAAAATGCGACACATGGGGATGGCATTATGTCTAGTAGGTTCGCTGAATACAGAAGAAAAGAAGGGAAAGTTAGAAGGTCGAATCAAGGATTCCTTGTAGCTTCAGAAGAAGGAGAATCAGTGGCATACGGGCTTATTAACTCTCAAGAACGTGGGAAAAATCTCATAGATAGCGGAATTCAAGTTTATGAAGGTATGATAGTCGGCCTAAACTCAAGATCTTCAGATTTAGTTGTAAATGTGTGCAAAGAGAAGAAACTAACTAATGTGCGCTCTTCAACATCTGATATAGCCACCAAGCTAATAAAGCCACAAACACTTTCTTTAGAAGAATCTTTGGACATTATTTCTGAAGATGAGCTAATAGAAATAACTCCTGCAAGCCTTAGACTACGAAAAAGAATACTTTCAGGGGAAGCCAGGCTTCGCCAGATAAAGCGAGCCCAAAAAACCGGTAATGGCTAATTGAATAAAACCCCATCTTTATTTGAATAACAGTCAAAAGACCAAGTTAAGATTAGTTATACGCCCAACCGTAATAACGGGAGGTTAAATAACCATCTTTAGTAATTTTGATATAACTTACTTTCGGCCAAATCAATAACTTGGTATTTCACCCCACTGTCAGACATCGTACGCTCTGCCGCGGCAGTGACCAAAATCCGACCTCCTTTGCCGATCACCTCACCGTTGATCATTATTGGATCCCCATCCACGAAAGACATTACCGGTTCTCCCGAATGGGGGTCTATCACGGTAATATCTGCATCAGCCCCTTGAGAAAAATGCCCCTTGTTCAAGAGGCCCATCATTCTAGAAGGTGTCCAAGATAACTTACTGGCCATGTCCATAGGAGTAAATGCGCCAAATCGAACCAAGGCCATGCTAGTTTGGATAGCCACATTTCGAGGATGGGAACCTCCATCCGTGCTGACAGCATCGACGACAAAATCGCCAACACTATCCTTTTCTGTAGTCAAATTAAAAGCCGAGCCGGGTAGGTTAACAGGAAAACTCATCCCCACCATAGTCTTCGATTTGTTATATATATCTAAAGCCTCTTTGCCTTTTATATACGATATCCCCCCCCCCTTAACACTGATAACAGATGCATACCCATCCATTATTGCTTGCCTCATACCATCGATAGTCGGCTCAAAGCCTCTTGCCACCAAACAGTTTCTAGGTACGTTTGCAATTACATTCCCGTCTTTGTCGCAGGCCCCATTCGTACCGTTTGCCACAGCATGATAAACCTCAGAATTTATCTGACCCTTCAAGGAACTAAGGATAGCAATTGCCTCCTTGCACTCATCCCCTGAATCTTTCACAACCCCCCTGCAATAAGAATTGACATGACATATATGTAGCCTTCCTTCGCCTAAAATCTCTGGTATCTCCCGCAAACCGCCAAGATGACTACCTGAATCCTTGGAACCGACGTGAAACGCCACATATGCCCCCTGGGAATTCGATTCTCTAACAATTTCCGATGTGGTTTCTGGGGAGAAAGGATGGTATCCACCTAACATTTTTACACCTATACAACCTTGCCTCAGGGCATCGGAAACAGTACTGGCTATTTCTCCCTTGGAAGGGTTATCAGAAGGAATCGTAAGTCCTGGGATCAAAGCAAATTGGCCAGCCACATTCAGCCCGGCCCCATTTCGTTTAATACCGTCGATTAAATTTTTCCCCGTACCACCCATATCCACAACAGTCGTGGTGCCGGCTTTTGCCAACATTCCATACCCCAAAGAAGGATCCACTGTTCTGGAAATACCAGCGACATGAGCATGAGTATCAATTTGGCCAGGTATGACCCATTTTCCCTTTAGGTTTATGGTGTTTGCGCCTGAACTCTCAACTCCAATTTCCGATATGTGCTGTATTTTTCCACACCTAATGACAATGTCAGCTACCTCATCAAAGTTATTGGCAGGATCTATTATCCTGCCACCCCTCAACACCAAATGGTTTTCTTCCATAAATTCACGAATCCTGCGAAGGCAATATATATTGCACATATAGTAAACTAGCAATTGAAAATCCAACAATAATAGGAATATTACGATGCGTCTTGGAGCCGTTTTTCCCCAAACTGAGTCTGGTACAGAGGTAGCAGCGATAAAAGAATATGTTCAAAGTGTAGAAGCCATGGGGTTTGATCACATCTTGGCTTTTGACCATGTACTGGGTGCAAACGCCTCAAGCCGCCCTGGATGGTCTGGTGCTTATCAACATACTGATTCATTTTATGAACCGATTACTTTTTATAGCTATGTGGCAGGAATTTCAACCCACATAGAACTCGCCACCGGGGTAATCATTCTGCCGCAAAGGCAAACAGCCCTTTTTGCCAAGCAATCAGCCACACTCGATCTCTTGTCAGGTGGTCGATTACGACTAGGAATCGGGACAGGTTGGAATCAAGTTGAATATGAAGCGCTTGGAGAGAATTTCCATAATCGTGGTAAACGATCAGAAGAACAAATAAACCTGCTAAGGAAATTATGGGCAGAAGAATTAGTCACATTTAAGGGAGATCACCATATTGTCACAGATGCCGGTTTAAACCCCTTACCTCCAAGAAAATCGATCCCTATTTGGTTTGGAGGAATGGCAGACCCTGTTTTACGTCGGATAGCTAAATTTGGAGACGGATGGCTTCCTCAAGGTTCACCAGACGATGAAAACAAAATCAATTTTGAACGTCTTAACCGCTATTTAGAGGCCAATAATAAATCGATAGAAGACATAGGAATAGAGGGTCGCATTTCCCTTAACATGACGAATTCTGAAATCCAGAAAAATTTCTTAGCATGGGGGCAACTAGGTGCCACTCATGTCTCTGTAAATACTATGAACCTTGGGCTGCAATTCCCACAAGAACATCTTGAGTCACTTTCCAATTTTATTAAAATAGCTAAGAATTCTTAGCTAGAAAAGCTCGATGATAAGGAGAAATTCATGTTATCTGTAGGCGATAAAGCCCCAGACTTCACCCTTGCTGCCCATTCTGGGGAGCCGGTGACATTAAGCTCATTTCAGGGAGAAAAGAATGTAGTTCTTTCTTTTCATATATATTCTTTTACGGGTGGTTGAACCCACCAAGTTTCTTCTTTCAGAGTGCACAATGCTGCATTTGAAGAAGTAGATACCCAAGTTCTGGGTATTAGTTGCGATTCTAAGGCTGCCCAATCCGCATTTTCAGGATCCTTGGGTGGTATACCCTACCCAATCTTGTCAGATTTTTACCCTCATGGGGAAGTATCAGATTCTTACGGGGTGTTTGATGAAAAAAGGGGTACACCAAAAAGGGCTATAGTAGTGGTTGATAAGAAAGGTGTCATTAAATTTATCAATACCTATCGTGCGGCTATGGATTTAAATCCTATTGATGTCCTCGAGACTATTAAATCCCTTTAAAATCTCATCACTGGTTATGGACAGTTTTAATAAGCAAATATTTCAAGCCGGAGACTTGGCTGTCTTATATGACAGACGTTCTAGGGAGTATATGGTCCAATTACAAGAATCGGACCAATTTGAGTCTCATATTGGAAACTTAAACCATACGGAGATAATAGGTAAACCAGAAGGAAGTTGGTTCCCTACAACCACCGGCCATTTACTGCTAGCTTTTAAACCAACAAGATTTCAATACACCTTGAATATGCCACGAGTGGCCACGATTGTATATCCTAAAGACCTGGGATCTATAACTACGTATTCCAATATTTTCCCCGGCGCCAAAGTAGTCGAAGCCGGTTCCGGTTCTGGTTCTCTTACAATTACTTTATCTGAACTGGTCGGAGAAAATGGACATGTAGATAGTTACGACATAAGACAAGATATGTCTTTATCGGCTAAATCTAATCTACAAAAATACAATCCTGGCTACAACAATGTGTCTTTTCATATCGGAGACGTCTCTGAGGCAATACCTCACCATGATGTTGACAGTCTAATCTTGGACCTCCCTGAGCCTTGGAAGGTCGTTAATTCAGCTGCACAGTGCCTGAAACGAGGTGGTACTTTCCTATCCTTTCTCCCAAATATATCTCAGGTTTCAGATCTGGTGGAAAAAATAAAAAAACACCCAGAGTTTTCCTTGATTAACACTATTGAAATAATGGAAAGATCCTGGGAAATTTCTGGACGAACAATGAGGCCCTCTCATCGGATGATTGCTCATACCGGTTTCATAACCACCACACGAAAATGTATTCCAAGGCCTAAAAGAACTTAGTTTCCCTGCTTTCCAATTTTTTAGAATTTGCCATATGAACATTTTTGACCTGAGGCAATTCTAACTCTTGGGGCCAAAAAATATTCGCATTTAAATCTCTCATATCAAAATGTTCCACATTTTTGCCTTGTATCAAAACCTTAAATCCTCCCAACCCAGAAATATCATTCAGTCCTGATATTAAATTAATGATCCTACTTTTTTCTAGGCTGTCTTTTCTCATGTTACGAAGCAAATGATCTAAACCCATCGAGTTTAGCCATTCTGCCTGTGAAAAATATCCGAATTCTTTAAATCCATATTTATATCCACTTTGTTTAAGAGTATCAAAATCCACGTGAGCTGTTATATCTTGAGATCCAATTCTCTGGAACGGGTTGGAGCCATCTATATGCTTATAATAGGTTTGAAGTAGTCTGTGTGATTTTTCCATTGAAAAGAAAACTTCTCTATCAAAACCATAATCAATGGTTATTACAAATCCACAGTTTAAAGCGTCGGAAATATTTCTATACCAATCATCCATCTTGGTATTTATGGGGCCCCTGTACCCATTCAACTGTCTGATATTAGAAGGCATAAAATCGGCATAGTCATCGAGTGTGATAGGAATTAAAATCTCTTCGAAATTACCCTGAGTATCTATACCAACATATATCTCGAAAATTTCTCCATCTCTCACTTCGATCATTCTTACTGGAAAGGAGTCAATCAACTCATTTGATATAAGTACTCCGGTTCTATGAAAAGGTGCAACATAATCAGACTGCACAATTTCCATATGACTGTCGTCAGCAATCTCTATCTGTCGCCTGTCCACGCATGTGTAAGTAAGGGAGGAATACAAATCTTGATTTAGAATCGAAATAGCTTCTGAAAAATCCTTTGCCAAAGTGGCATCTCCTGCTCCCTGTTCAATAATAAAAAACGGGGAAGGGCGATCCATTGTTTTCCACATTTTTTCAACTTGAAGAGCACACAGCGAGGCAAATATTGGGTGTATATGCGGGCTGGTGTAGTAATCTCCCGCGACCCCAAAAATATCTTCGTTTTGATAATAACCGACATCTGAATAAAGGGCAATTTCCATAAAAGTCTCAAAGGAAATTGGGCCATCATCCATAATAGTCTGCCCAATTAAACTTCGAGCTGGAGAATTCAATTAATCAACTCCAGAGTATATAACTCAAAGATTTATTATTTTAAATTAATGACCTATTTCGACTTTGATTCTGATGTTGTGTTTTTTTTGGCCTGCCCGCTTCTGTCCCAGCCGGAGCCAGGCATCGAATTTCGGAACTCTTCCTTATGCCCACAGAGCTTACAGTTACCAATGCTCACCGGGCCATTGGGTTGATCTATAACCCAGTGATGGGTACATTCTTCCACCAATATTTTCTTACTCAAAGATACTCCTTTCTAGAGGTATAACAGTTGGTTTAAGGGAAAAACTATGAACGATTATCTATCGGAATAAATTCCCGGTCTAGTTCCCCTACGTACTGGAGTCTAGGTCTCAGTAAAATATTATTTTCAAACTGCTCAACTACCTGAGCCGTCCATCCAGGTATACGGCCAACGGCGAATATTGATATGAATAAATCTTCAGGGATCCCTAATAAGTAGTACATGGCACCTGAAAAGAAGTCTACGTTTTGGCAAATTCCCCGTCGGGAGTAAGGCTGCATAACTTCCACAACCTTTTGGAGTATGGAGTACCATTTTGGCTCTCCCTTTCTTTCCCCAAGAGCCTTTAAGTCGTCTTGCAGATGCAAAGATCGAGGATCAACGGCCGTATAAACTCTGTGGCCAAATCCCATTATCCGTCCACCACCATCTAGGGTATTTCTTACATAGTCAGCAGCATTATCTTCACTTCCTATTTCTAACGACATAGTCATAACCGACTCTGCTGCTCCACCGTGTGAAGGACCTTTCAAAACCGATACGCCTGTTGTAATGGCGCAATGCAAGTCAGCTTGAGTAGATGCCGCAACTCTAGCCCCAAATGAAGAAGCATTTAATCCGTGTTCCGCATGAAGCACAAAATCTTTATCAATGAGTTTGGCATCTCGGGGATCAGGTATCTCATCAAATATCATATATAGAAAATTAGCAGCAATGCTAAGGTCCGGGTTGGGTTTAACTGGATCTTTTCCTTCTCTTATACGTGAGTGAGCAGCAGCTATGGTTGGGGCCTGTGCGGTGAGTCTTGTGCCCTTCCTCAATGTGGCTTCCGGCGAGTTGTCATCTACATCTGGATCAAATGTAGCCAATGCAGAAATTGCTGTTCTCAATACATCCATCGGATGTGCGTCCTTGGTGATCCGGATGATATCTAAAATGGCCTCTGGAAGCTCCATATTGGCTTTAAGCTCCGCAACAAACCCAGATAGTTGATCACTTGTGGGAAGCTCACCAATCATCACCAAATATATGATTTCTTCGAAACTACAATTTTCTGCTAAATCATCAATTGAAAACCCACGGTAGTATAGTTTGCCTGCTTTGCCGTCAATGTAGCTCGATGTAGTCCTATCTATGTAAACCTCTCGCAAACCCCTGTATAGAGTCGCATTTTCTTCCGTCATCGATTACCTCCAAGTGACTAATCAAACAAGCTTTATATCACCCTAAACCAATTAGATTGCATCCAGGTGAAACAATTTAGCAGTTTTTTAATAGAAAAAAGCCTTGCAATTTTATCAATCGAGGCAAATTTTAGTCAAGAAGGGGAAAAGGGCCAGCAAAATTGAAACAACTTATCATATTAATTGCCTTGTAATAGTCGTCAGGCAATTTTTAACCAATCTGCTCAAGAAAGTTACTTCTAATTCTTTTCATTGAATATTTATCTCTTCTCCAGTTAAATATTTGTTAATTTGCAAAAATGCTCTACAATCAAGCTGCTCCACTTTTCTTAATAGCCATATAATGTCCGGTAATGCAAAACAACAATAACCTCACCCAAATTGAAGTACCTGAAGTTGTAGTCCAAAGACTGCCCATATATGTGAGAATCCTCAGTCAGCTACTGGATTCTAAAGTGGAAGTAATAAGCTCTCATCAACTCGGGGAACTTCTACAAATGACACCAGCGCAAATACGAAAAGACCTGAGTTACTTCGGAAGATTTGGAAAACAGGGTCGAGGATACAATATTCAATTCCTTCTTGATGAGCTCAGACAGATATTGGGAATCGATAAAGCCTGGAAGGCGTGTCTGGTAGGTTTAGGAAGGCTTGGTAGAGCGATAATAAACTATCCAGGCTTTTCTCCTGAAGGATTTGAGATAGTTGCTGCCTTTGACAATGATATCGGCCAATACAACTCTAGTTTGGGGACTATTACGGTCCAATCTATGGGGGAGATTGCCAGAACAGTCAAAGCCAAAGACATATCGATTGGAATAGTAGCTGTACCTTCGAATCAAGCTCAATCCGTAATAGACACTCTAGTCGAGAACGGCATAAGTGGTATTTTGAATTATGCGCCTATAGCTCCATTTGCACCGGCCAATGTGGTGATGCGAAATATTGATCCAGTTCTATCTTTGCAATCGATGACCTTTTATATGAAGGATGCTGAATAATTAACTAAAGCGAATACTATTGATTGCTATTGGCGAGTATTCTGACATGGTCTCCGGCGACCTCTAGAAACCCGCCATTAACTGTTATAACTGATTCTTGTCCATCTTTCCGCACTACAATATCCCCTGAATTAAGAGCCGTAAGCAAAGAAGCGTGCCTAGGAAGTATTCCTAACTGGCCTTCCGCGCCTGGTGCGATAACTATATCAACGTCCTCAGAAAAAACGGTTTCTTCAGTTGTTACAACTTCTAATTTCATAGTATTGCCTTTATTGCCTATGAGGCCTCTGCCATTGCTGCGCCTTTCTCAACAGCTTCTTCAATCGTTCCCACCATGTAGAAAGCTTGTTCAGGCAATTCATCATGTACACCATCAAGAATTTCTTTGAAACCTTGCACCGTGTCCCTTAAAGCAACGTATTTACCTGCTTGTCCAGTGAAAACTTCTGCAACCGAGAAAGGTTGTGTCAGGAACCTTTGAATCTTTCTAGCCCTGGACACCGTAGCTCGATCTTCATCCGATAGTTCTTCAATTCCCAGTATAGCGATAATATCCTGCAGCTCCTGATATCGTTGGAGAACCTGGCGGACACCAGTGGCCACATCATAATGTTCCTGCCCAACAATGGCAGGTTCCAAGATGTTGGAGAATGAGGTCAACGGGTCCACTGCTGGATATAATCCTTGGGAAGCGAGTGTTCTTTCTAAAGTCATCACCGCGTCCAAATGGCCAAATGTTGTGACGATACCTGGATCAGTATAATCATCGGCTGGAACATATACAGCTTGCACTGATGTAATGGAGCCATTCTTTGAGGAAGTAATCCGTTCTTGTAGCGCACCCATCTCCGTTCCTAAGGTAGGCTGGTATCCAACAGCAGAAGGCATTCTTCCTAAAAGTGCAGAGACTTCCATCCCAGCCAGGATATACCTGTAGATATTATCTACGAAAAGAAGAACATCTTGCCCTCTCTCTTCCTTGAAATATTCTGCCATTGTCAGTCCAGTCTGTGCTACGCGGGCCCGAATGCCCGGCGGCTCGTTCATTTGTCCGAATACCAACACTGTCTGAGGCAAAACCCCTGCTTCTTGCATCTCATACCAAAGATCATTTCCTTCCCTCGAGCGTTCACCAACCCCTGCAAACACAGACACCCCTTGATGCTCAGTTGCAATATTGTTTATAAGCTCCTGAATAACGACGGTCTTCCCTACTCCAGCTCCGCCAAACGCTCCAATTTTTCCGCCTTTTGTAAAGGGGGTCATCAAATCCAATACTTTTATCCCAGTCTCTAGTACTTCGACTTCAGTAGCTTGGTCTTCAAAGGAAGGAGCTGGCCTATGAATCGGCCATTTTTCTGATCCTTCAATTTCTTCCAACCCATCAAGAGTTTCTCCAAGAGTATTGAATAGTCGGCCAAGAGTAACATCTCCCACCGGTACTGAAATTGCATCTCCAGTATCCACGGCGTCAGTGCCTCTAATTAGACCTTCAGTCGGACCTAAGGCCAAGCACCTTACCCAGTTGTTACCGATGTGTTGTTCCACCTCAAGGACAAGTTTTCCATCCCCTATAGTAGTCTCCAATGCGTTATACACCAGAGGCATACCATCAGGTGGGAATTCCACATCCACCACTGTTCCAATTACTTGTACTATCTTTCCGGTTGCCATTTTATACTCCTGAGCCTAAACAGCATTAAATTTTTTAGCTTTCAAGTGCGGCTACTCCCCCTACAATATCGAGGAGTTCTGTTGTGATTGTCTCTTGTCTTAATTTATTCATTAGCAGAGTCAAGTCTCCAACCATATCGTTGGCATTATCAGTAGCCTGATTCATAGCCACCATTCTTGCCGACTGTTCACTTGCATTCCCTTCTAATATCGCATGATGTACCAAAGTCTCAAGGTACCTTGGAAGCAATCTTCTAAGCACTTCAGCTGCATTTGGTTCAAATATATAGCCAACAGAATTGGATACAACTTCACTAGGTATTACGGGAAGTAACGGCTCTATGACAGGTCTCTGAAGTGTTGTGTTGACAAACTGACCGTAGGCTATATGGAATGAATCTACCTTTTCATTTGAAAATGCTTCAGCTATATCCGCTGCAATCGGTAGAGTGTCACCCGGACCGGGTCTATCACCAATGCCGGTATATTCAGCAATTGTTTCAATGTCATTTCGTCTTGTGAAATCAACACTTTTTTTACCTATTGCTACTACTTTAATAGGGCTGCTTTGCGATTTAATGAAATCGCTAACAGACCTAAATATGTTGGCGTTTAGCCCACCGGTAAGACCTCTGTCTGGTGCAATTATGGCAATCCCGGCGTTTTTTATCAGGCGGCTTTCTAGCAAGGGTTGGTGGGATTCGTCTTCATTCATCTGGGAGACCACATTGGAAACTATCGCAGCCATATTTTCCGCGTACGACCTACCTTGAGTGGCAGCGTCTTGACTCCTCCTCAATTTCGAAGCCGCGATCATAGCCATGGCTTTGGTAATTTTCGCCGTATTTTCGACGCTTCTGATACGCCTAGCTATTTGTCTGACACTAGCCATTTAGTTAGCCAACCCACTTTTTTTGAATTCTTCCAACGCAGAATTCAGCGAAGTCCGAGAGTCATCGCTCAGATCTGCCTCATCTACTATAACTTTCAAAAGGTCTCCATGGCTGGAACTCATATATGCATGGAATGCTTCTTCCCAACGGATTATGTCAGTTATTTCCACGTCGTCTAAATATCCTTCGTTTAAGGCATATAAGATAGCGACTTGCTGTTCAACCGGTAAAGGCACATTTTGACCTTGTTTCAAAACCTCAACACTCCTCTGTCCTCTTTCCAATTGTCTACGTGTAGATGCGTCAAGATCGTCAGTCCCAAATTGAGCAAAAGTTACAAGTTCCCTATATTGTGCTAGCTCAAGTCTCAGCTGCCCTGCAACTGCCCTCATTGCCCTAGTTTGGGCGGCACTCCCTACACGGGAGACAGAAACTCCCACGTTAACAGCTGGCCGTGTCCCCGAGTTGAAGAGCTCCGGTTCCAAGTATATTTGTCCATCTGTAATGGATATAACATTAGTGGGGACATAAGCTGATACGTCTCCAGCTTGAGTTTCAATTACTGGCAAAGCCGTTATCGACCCACCACCATGAGCATCATCCATTTTTGCAGCCCTCTCTAACAACCTGCTATGAAGATAAAAAACATCTCCAGGATAGGCTTCTCGGCCTGGTGGCCTCTTCAGCAGTAACGACATCTGTCTGTAAGCCCAAGCGTGTTTGGACAAATCGTCATAGGCTATCAGGACATCCTTACCTTGAGCCATAAAATATTCAGCCATTGCACATCCTGTGTACGGAGCTAAATATTGAGCCGGAGCTGAATCAGATGCGTTGGCTGCGACAACAATGGTGTGTTCCATTGCGCCTTGTTGTTCTAGGATTCCGACTATCTGGGCGACCTTACCAACTTTCTGACCAACGGCAACATAGACACAAACCATATCCCCACCCTTCTGGTTAATGATGGCGTCAGTACATATAGCTGTTTTACCTGTTGTACGGTCTCCAATAATTAACTCTCTTTGCCCACGTCCGATTGGTATCATTGCATCCACAGCCTTAATCCCTGTCTGCACAGGGGTATCAACGGACTTCCTTATTGCCACATTGGGGGCGACAATTTCCACTTCCCTAGTCTCATTGGTATCCACTGGACCTTTTCCATCAATGGCGTTACCAATCCCATCGACAACTCTACCTAGAAGTCCTTCCCCGACTGGAACCTGCATTACTCTTCCAGTTCCTCTAACCTCGGTACCTTCGCTGATTCCTGATGGATCACCTAGAATCACAATACCAACGCTATCTTCCTCCAAGTTCAAAGCCATTCCGGCCACTCCACCTTCGAATTCTACCAACTCATTGTAGGCAACACCGGACAGCCCATGTACTCGGGCAATACCATCGCCTACTTCAATCACCGTCCCTACATCCACCATACCAAGGTCGGTACCGAATCCTTCTATTTGTTTTTTTATTACCGATGCTATGTCCTGTCCTCTGACGGCCATATCACCCTCCGTTTTATGGGAATAACCCGCTTATTTTGTTTTCCGAATACATTAACCTAAGATCAAGCCCCCCTGATGAGCTCTCTGCGCATATTTTCCAATTGGGTTTTAACACTCCCGTCTACCAATCTATCCCCTACTCTAGCCAGGTATCCCCCAAGTATCGACTCATCAACGTAGGTTGTAACTGACAGTTCTTTCCCAACCATCCGCGCCAATTTACCCACTATGTCTCTTTCCTGTGCATCCGTGAGTTTAACCGCAGAAACAATCTCTGCTCGTTCCACTCCTTTTTCTGAATCGACTAATTCCTGAAAGGCATCTGCGATATTGGGGAGAGAAGCCACAGAATTCCGAGTAGCTAACAAAGAAACAAAATTCAATGCCATTTCTGACACAGACTTTGAAAAAGCTTCTTTAATGACTTCTATTTTCTTTACATTTTCAATTTTCGGGGAGTCTATAAACGCGATGAAATCAGAATTTCTTGAGGAGTCTGCGAGCAATTCTAGATCCGCAAGCCATTGTTCTTGATCACCTTTCTCTTCGGCTATCAAAAATAGTGCCTGCGCATATCTTCTCGCTGACAAAGCCATATCTAGTTATTCCTCGACCCTTCTTCGTTCAAAACGCCTTCAATAAGAGTGCGGTGTCCTTCCTCATCGAGTGAAGTTTTTACTACCTTTTCTGCAGCTGTAATAGCCAAGCTTGCAAACTCTTTACGAAGCTCCTCTATTGCGGCATCTCTCTCTCTCTGAATGTTAGATTCTGCCCTAGATCTTTCTGCATCTAGGTCCTCTCTTACTTTAGCCATCTCTTCTTCCCTAAATCTATCAGCAGTCTCTCTTGCCTGTGCAACTAGTTTCTGCCCCTCAGATCTAGCTTCCTGAAGTTGCTCCTGAATCGCTTCTTCCGATTTGGCTGCCTCTTCTTTTGCCTTTTCTGCAGCCTCTAATCCGGCTGTAATTTTTTCTGCTCTTTGATCCAACATTGCTACCAAAGGCTTATATAAGACCTTTGACAATATGACAAACAATATTACAAAACTGATAATCTGTGTTATCAGTCCTGGCAGATTTATTCCAAGATCTCCCATACCGAACTCCTATTTATGAAGTACTCGTCGGCACCTATACCCCAATGGCAATTAAGATGCTAAATGAGACCCAACCACTAGACGAATTTAATTATGATAGCGACAACTAGAGCATAAATAGCGATAGCTTCCGTGAACGCAATAGCCAGAATCATGTTCTGTTGTATCTGAGCACCTGCTTCAGGATTACGACCCAAGGCTTCCATGGCCTTCGAGGCAAGCATACCAATACCGATGCCGGGACCGATAGCTCCAAGTCCGATCGCGAGACCGGCACCCACGTTCATTATGTCTCCTTCCATTTCAAACTCCTTAAATTTTGATTACGTTTATATTTTCACTGAAACGTTCTCATTTAATGTTTCAGTGATGATCTCCATCATCGTGACTTATGCTTGCCATAGATGCGAAAACTAGAGTAAGCATTGCAAAAACAAAGGCTTGTATTAATCCAACGAACAATTCCAAACCTAAGAATGGAATTATTCCTATTAATGGCAACAAGAATGCCATTGCCATAAGAAGAACCTCACCGGCAAATATATTGCCAAATAACCTAAAAGTGAAACTAATCACTCTCCCTAATTCACTTATGAGTTCAAGAATACCCACAAAAAAACCAATCGGCCCCGATTTAAAGCTTATAAATTTTCCCGCATGACCGAAGAATCCCAGGATACTAAATCCCCAAAAATGGACCATTACCATTGCAATAAGGGCAATCGCTAAAGACATATTTAGATCCGTATTGGCGCTCCTCAAAAAAGGAACTAAGTGACCGGCCCTTTTCCCCTCACCCACATTGCCGTGATTTTCTCCATATTGAGAAAATGTAAGTTCCTCTTCCAAAGAACCTGGTGACAAGGTCGCTAAAGGAACAGATTTATAATCTCGAAAAACGTGTAGTTTAACCGCCCCCAGGTGCGAGTCATGATCATCCCCATGGGTCTCACCTGACGCATGGGATTTTGCCTTGCTTTCTTTTGACTCAAGGGTCGTCTGCATGAGGGCTGGGTCATGATAGTCATGGGCGTTATGGTGATGTGCAATTTCTTCCGGTCCTGCGATGCGGCCTACAGTACCAAACCCAGGTAATATCCCCATCCAGTTTGCTGCAACTATAAAAATAAAAATCGTGAAAACTAGCGGGAAAAATCTTCTAGCCTTCTCTTTGCCAGCTATCTGTTCGCAAAGTGCAAGAAAAAATTCTATTATTAATTCAAATAGGGCTTGTAGCCTACTTGGCACGTCTTTCAGATTTTTTCTTATTACCAAAGAGATAACGATGAGCACTAACATGGCCAACCAAGTAGTAACCATCGTGTTCATCAAGTCCCATTTGCCAATTGGCGTATTAAAACCGTCAGTTACTTTTTCTGCAGGAAGTTGAATTGCGGGCAAAGAAGAAGCAAAAAAGCCGAACCCCAAAGTGTTACCTAGGGCTCCACCCAATATGCTTACCGCGAGTACGGCCACGCATATTATCAATATAGCTAATGATCTGGGGTTACCCAGTATCTTTGACACTACTTTTGAAACTCCTACTCAATCGGATTCTGACACATATCTAAGAACTGCCATCAGCATTCTTATCATACCGGTCAAAGCCACCACAAGACCTATGGTGATTCCAGCAAGGGTGAGTATTGGGCTAAGTCCAAACCGGTTATCAGCCCATAGACCCGCCCATGCACCTACGCCTATGCAAATACCAACGTACCACCCAACTCCCACCAAACGAACAATAGCCCCATATTTTTTGGTATTCATAAGGCCTCACACGAACGGTTGTTAACTTTATCACAATGTATTTCTTTGGGTCAAAAGTTCAATAATTGGGCCTCTCAACCCTTGTTGCCTATGTCTTCTAAATCTAGCGAATCGATAAAATCCGTGAACGCCGAAAGGCCCTCTAATTCTTCTTCATTTACCTGCTTTTCTTCAGATCCTTTCGTGTCGGCACTTTCTGGTTCCACATCAAGAGATACTCCAGCTTTCTCCACCACTTCGTCCTCTGCATATATTGGCGCCTCAGAGCGAACAGCCAGTGCAAGGGCATCACTGGGTCTTGCGTCTATTTCAATTAGGGTACCGTTAGTATCAATTACAATTTTCGCGAAAAAAGTATCATCCTTAAGTTCTGACACAACAATACTGTGTATAGTTCCGCCCAAATCTCCTATTACAGACCCAAGTAAATCATGTGTCATCGGCCTTTGAACTTCCACCTCCATGAGTTTGAACCTGATAGCTTCGACTTCAAATTGGCCAATGAATATAGGAAGGTACAAATCCGAGTCTTTAACTTTTAATACAACGGCCCTTTGCTGGGTTTCTTGTCTCACACGAATACTTTCAATTTCGAGTTCCAGCAACTTGATTGGCCTCCTAGCATCGCGGTTTAATAGAGAAGAATCAAATCTTAAATACGGGAACCAAGCATGTCAACGAATAATTTAACTTTCCAAATTAATGAGGCGAATCCTTATTCAGTTTTTCTATGAGATCGAGTTCTCTTTTCCAAATCTGATCTTGGTATGATAAGTCTTCGATTACACCCTCGGCACACAATTCCTATATCCGCCCCTATCCTGTCTACCCTCCATATTACCTCTCCACACGGATGTTTTTTCTTCAAGGTTATGATGTCCCCGAGGGAGTAGTCCGTTACCATATCGTTTCTTGCCTTCTTACCTGTTAAATAAAACTTCGTCCTAAATCTTCCAAGATATTATTAATATTTTCTCGAAGATTCGCAGCTGTATTTGCAGCAGCTGACCCGAAATTATTTCGATCAGACGAGGCATATATAATTCCCCTTGAAGAACTTACAAGTAATCCATGGTTTTCCCTACCTAGCCCAACTCTAACTGATGCTTCTAAGTCTCCAGATTGTGACCCAATTCCGGGAACCAATATTGGTAATTCTCCTACTATATCCCTTACAATTTTCAATTCATCAGGATAGGTCGCTCCAACTACCAACCCTAAATTCCCTTCATTGTTCCAAGAAACACAATACTCAGCAATGACCTGATAAATCTTTCTGTCTGTGGTTCCTTTTACTACAAGATCCTGTAATTGATATCCGTCAGGATTTGAAGATTTACACCATACAAAAACGCCACGATCCGTGTATCTAAGAAATGGTTCAATGGAATCCAATCCAGAAAAGGCATTAACAGTAACTGCATCGAAATCCCAAATCTCAAACATAGCATATGCATATTTGGAACTTGTAGGTGCTATATCACCTCTTTTAGCGTCACCAATTATTAGAACGTCGGAATAATTGGACTTGATGTGATCAATCACTTTTTCAAGGGACTTTAATCCTTCCAAACCAAATGCCTCAAAAAAGCCTAAATTAGGCTTATAAGCCGCAGTAAACCCCTCAGTGTGATCAATAATAAGCTTGCAAAACTCAAAAACATCCGATACTGGCATCTTAACTGGGTCTGGGTCCAGTCCTATGGTGAGGAGGGATTTTTTTGATACTGAAATATCTTGGAGCGAATCAGCAAATTTTGTCATGTTGTCCTTTAAATAAGCCGTGCTATATTGTTTATGATCTTTTTTGTACCAAAAATTTCCGTCTCAACGTAAGTATTTTTTCTTTTTTTTGGTTTATCCCTCGACTCTCAATATAGACCAGACCTCTGTCATTTCTGCTCTGGGATGCAGTCACTGTCAGAACTTCACTCTCAGCATAAATAGTATCTCCATGAAATGTAGGTCCATCATGTGTAACAGATTCGTAAAGTAAGTTGGCGATAGCCTTACCTGAAGTTTGTCGAACGCTCATTCCGACAACCAGGCTCATCACCAGTAATCCGTTTACAAGAGTTTTACCATGTTGGTGTTCTGACATGTAATTTTCATCTGTGTGGAGAGGGTTATCATTCATTGTCAATAAAGAAAATAAATGATTATCCATTTCTGTAATGGTTTTACCTGGCCAGTGTTTAAAAATTTGCCCTGGGGAAAATTCCTCAAACCACCCTCCAAAACTGTCCCTAGAATCGACAATAATTTTTTTTGAAGTCATTTTTTTCCTGCTTATTAATCAATCTGAATATTTTTCAAGCAACCGCCTAGCAATTACTAGCTTCATAATCTCGTTTGTTCCTTCGCCAATAATCATTAGAGGTGCATCTCTGTAATATCGTTCTACCGGCAAGTCTTTTGTATAACCAACCCCACCATGAACACGCATAGCCTCCATAGCAACCTCTCCACAAACCTCACTCGCGAACAATTTGGCCATTGCGGTCTCAAGATCATTCCTTTCCCCAGAATCTTTCTTACTTGCTGCGTCGTAGACCATTAAGCGAGCTGCATGAACTTTTGCAGCCATTTCAGCTAACTTCAATTGGATTGCTTGATGTTCTGATATCAGTTTGCCGAAAGCCGAGCGTTTCTTGGAGTATGACACCGAGGCCTCTAAGGCGGCTTGTGCAACACCCACAGCCCTTGCAGCCACATTAATCCTCCCTGTCTCCAACCCGTTCATTACCTGGCCAAATCCGCGCCCTTCTTCTCCTCCAATAAGATTGTCAACAGGCACTCTGCAGTCGTCAAAGATCAACTCGCAGGTATCCAAACCTCTATAGCCCAATTTATCCAGGTGCTGACCTACCTTAAAACCTTCAGTTGGTTTTTCAAAAATAAAACAGCTTATTCCTCGGTGTCTTGGATTTGAATTGGGATCCGTTTTGGCCATTAGGGCGAAGGCATTCCCATTATCCCCGTTACTAATGAACATCTTCCGCCCGTTTATCACATATTCTCCACCATCTTTAGTAGCTGTAGTGGATATGTTTTGAGCATCACTGCCAGCTTCAGCCTCTGTTAAAGCTAACCCCCCTCGAATCTCACCTGTTGCCATTCTAGGCAAAATACGATGTTTTTGCTCTTCAGTACCATGAATAGTGATTATGTAGCTAAGTATATGATGGGTTCCAATTATCCCCGACACACTCATCCAGCCCTTACTTAGCTCTTCGAATATCATTGCGAACGTCGTAAAATCTAGGCCCATCCCACCGTATTCAGTCGGGATATTAATACCAAACAATCCCAATTCACACATTGTGGGAATTAGTTCATGTGGGTATATGTCTTCATTATCATAGCTATTCGCTATTGGTTCCACGTCTCTCTTCACAAAATCTCTAACTAACGAAACGATCTGTTTACGAGCTTCTTCAGAAGTTTGTGTCACCAATTTCCTAACTCCTAACTCTAGTTAAATCGAGTCTCTATATTGCCTGTTACCTACGTTTTTAGCGGAAACGCCCAACACGTTCAAGAAACCTTCCGCATCCTTGTGATCATAACCCCCCATAGCTTCCATAGAGCCATCATCTGTGTATAAGGAGAATGGTATCTTTTCTATTGAGTCATCGACAGAATCAAAGAATATATTGCCTTTGTACAATTTGATTTGAATGCTACCTGTAACCATAGAAGCCAAAGGAGAAAGGGCTGCCAAGGCTGAGGAGGTTGCAGAATCCAGCCAGTAACCTTGATATATTTGAGTACTAATTAAATTAGATAAATTTGTGTAAAAATCCCTAGCTCTCCTATCTAAAACGAACTGCAAAAGATATTCCCAACTTTGCCCAAGTAATTCCATACCAGGGGATTCATATATGCCTCTAGATTTAATCCCCACAAATCTGTTTTCTATCACATGAGTGCCAATGCCCACCCCATTTCTACCCGCGATGGAATTGGCTTCTTGAAACATTTCTATTAAATCCAGCCGTGATCCGTTCAAGGCTGTAGGAACCCCTTCCTTCCAATCAATGGTCACGTATTCTGGTCTGTCCGGGGCATCCCAAGGCCAAACCCCCATACCAGGTTCCACAAAATCAGGGCTAATTGCAACGTCTTCAAGGTCACCAGCCTCATGAGTCAAACCTAAGAAATTAGCGTCCGTAGAATAGCGGGATTCTCGAGCTGGCCTTATCGGCAATTTGTTCAGCTCACAGTAATCAATCATTTGCTGTCGTCCCGGAAATTTATTAAGGAATTCTTGATCTCTCCACGGAGCGTATACCTCCATTTCAGGTTGTAGCATGTTACTGGCCAGTTGGAACCGGACCTGGTCGTTGCCCCGGCCAGTGGCTCCATGAAAAAGGACATTTATATCATGGTCTTGAAGCTTTCGCAGAATAGCCTTAACAGTAATAGGACGGGCAATTCCGGTAGTATTCCAATAGCCTCCTTCATACCTGGCCTGTGCCTGCAGTACCTTTAGGCCTGCTTCGGCAAGCATCTCTTTCCCAGGCACTATAGTAGCCTCAGAAGCTCCACAAGCCATCATCCTGTTTGCGACAGCCTGCAAATTTTCCTCATCAGGCTGGCCTAAATCCACTGTAAAACAGTGAACGTTAACGCCATTTTGATGCAGCCAGTGTGTGACAGTACAACTGTCCAGGCCACCGGAAACAGCGCCCCCAAACACCGAGGACCCTCTATCGTATATCTCCTTCCAATTCACCTCAGCCTCGTTTATTTCGAAGCATTGGACAGGCCGGCTTCCAATCTGGACAAGGCTTCGTCTATTTCTTCTTTAGTTATAGTCAAAACAGGCATAAGTCGAATCGCATTTGGCCTCATAGGGTTCATTAAAAGACCAGCTTCATTACTTGAGGCAATAACGTCGGGGGTAATATCGGAATCAAATTCAACCGCCCAAATCAGGCCCATTCCTCTAACGTCTGTTATAAATTCGTTATTCGATTGTATCTTCCTGAGTCCTTCCCCAAGATATTCACCCATTTTTGCCGCGTTCTCGGGTATCTCGTTATCGATGATATATTTTGTTGAAGCATGCGCTGCAGCACAAGTCAATGGGTTACCTCCAAAAGTGGAACCATGATCACCCGGATCAAAAGCACATGCAGAATCCTTAGCCAAAAATGCTCCAATTGGAACCCCGCCGCCTAGGCCTTTTGCAAGAGTAATGATGTCGGGTTCAACGCCAAAACTTTGGTATCCGAACAAGGTACCTAATCTCCCCAATCCGGTCTGCACTTCGTCAAAAATCAGCAGCATTCCATTTTGATCGCACCAGTCTCTTACTCCCTTCAAATATTCGACAGAAGGAACGTTTACCCCTCCTTCTCCTTGAACGGGCTCGATCATCACGGCGACAGTGTTGTCTGTTGTAGCCTCTTTTACTGCATCTAAATCATCATATGGGACATGTGAAAACCCGGTAGGTATGGGCTGGAAAAGCTCTTGGTAATGAGGCTGACCCGTGGCAGAGACATTCATCATGGTGCGACCATGAAATGAATTAAGAGCCGTTATTATGTGATAAGCCCCGTCTTTATGTTTTTTCCCATATTTTTTTGCTAATTTGATTGCACCTTCGTTAGCCTCTGCTCCACTGTTGCAGATAAATATCTTGTCTAGGCAGCTATTTTCAACCAAAATTTCAGCTAATTTTAACTGAGGAATGGTATAAAACTGATTTGAAGTCTGAACCAAGGTTTTTGCTTGTTCAGCTATTGCTTCGGCAATAACTGGGTTTGAATGCCCTGCATTATTGACAGCCCACCCAGATGTGAAATCCAAGTATTCTTTTCCATCGACATCCCATACTCTCGCACCCTCTCCTCTTTCAAGTACCATAGGCTGACGCCTAACAAGAAACATATAGTATTTACTTTCAAGTTCTTTCCATTCGGCAGTGCTAGTCATATCAATCTCCTTTTATTACCTCTTCCAAGTTTTCAAACAAAGATTCAATCGTATCTAACTCAGCTTTCAGATTTTCAATAGAATTTCTGATTTCATTTAACTTACTATTTCCCTCACCCTCTAAATTTGCAGGTGTAGACATTGTTTCCTTTTTTACATCTCCTTGAGGCATCGCAATAGTGTCTTTCGTACCAGTGATTTGATACAAGGCATCGTTCAGTGAGTCTCCCATAACGACCTTGTCTGCTGTAGACAAAATAACTTTCTTAAGTTCTGGAAAGCTAACCCCTTCTGCTTGAATATATATGGGCTCAGCATAAAGGATACTATTCCCGATTGGAATAACTAGCAGGTTACCTCTTATACATGTAGACCCTTCAGTACATCTAAGCGTAAACCAAGCAGAGATGTCTTGATCATTATCTATTCTAGCTTCCACTTGTTCAGGTCCATCGACTTGGCGATCCTTAGGAAAGTTGAAGGCTATTAATTTGCCATATTCAGTGGTATCACTTCTTGCGGCCAGCCAACCAACCATATTAGGTCTTCCATCAGGAGTATATGGAATCAATTGAACAAATTCTTCTTTTGTCTCCCCTGGAAGCCGCATGATCACGTAGTATGGCTCCAACGGTTGCAATCCTTCCTGTTGCCCAAATTTTTCTTGTGGGAAAGCCCATAAGTCTTCATTCCCATAAAAATGTTGTGGCTTTTCCATGTGATATTTAATATATTTTTCAGCTTGGATGGCAAAGAGTCCTTGTGGATACCTTACGTGTGAAACCAAATCCGAAGGCATTGAATCGCGATCTGAAAATAGGGTAGGAAACATTTTTTGATAGGTAAGGGCAATGGGATCCGTCGTGTCCCAGATATAAAACGCTACATCCCCTGTATATGCATTCATGACTATCTTGATACTATTCCTTATGTAGTTGTAGTGACCTAAGCTAGTATCGTCTTCATCCGTTGGCTGCGAGTAAGGAAATTTATCGGATGTAGTATAGGCATCTTGGATCCAGAACAACTGATCATTAGCCGCCACTATATAAGGATCTTTATCCAGTTTTAGAAATGGCGCCAGAGTAGAGACTCTTTCTTCAATTGAACGCCGGTATTGGATCTTACTATCTTCATTTAATTGATTACTGATCAGGATATTTATATCCCTCATTTGCCAGGCATAGAGTAGCTTCCTAAAGTAAGAACCGAGCGAGATCCCTCCCGACCCTTCATAACTTCTTACTATTAAGTCTCCTTCTCCGGTCTGGTAATCCAGTTCTTGCGTATTCGTATCAACAATCACGTAGTCTTTTGTGTTTTCACCGTAATAAATTCTTGGATTCTTGACCATTATTTCAGGGGAAGCACCTTGCTCTGAAGATGAAATAGGGATTTCACCATTAGCTGGAATATCTTTAGCAAAAAAAATGGGCCTGCCTTCCGGGGTAAATTCTGTGGCTGGGCTCATGGCAATACCAATACCATGGGTGTAAAACAATTTTTGGTTGACCCAGGTTTGAGCTTCTTCTTTTAATTTTTCTGGGGCAACTTCTCTTGCTGCCAACAGTACTTGTCGGTATTCACCATTTATGGTGTACCTATCAACGTCAGCGTCTTTAAAATCGTAATAAGGTCGAATCAATTGAATTTGTTTGTAAACATTTGTCAATGGTTTGTAATCCCAGAGTCGTATGTTTTCAACGGTAGGAATATTTTCTTCTATTAACTCGGCAGTTATCTCTCCTTCTGCCTCATAGAAAGTCTCCTCTACCTCTTCCAGACCAAACCCAAGCTTAGTGAATTCTATATTGCGCTCGATGTATTTTGTTTCCTTAACAAACTCGTCAGGGTCAACTGAAAATTGCTGAACAACAGAGGGCCAGACTGTTCCAAGCCCAATTATCAAGATCACCCAAATACCTACAGGAGCCAAGGATAATTTAATTTTACCCATAAAGGATCCCACCAGCATAAGTATAGAAACGAGAATACCAGCTATGCTTAAAACCAAATAGGCAGGTAGCCGTGAGTAAACATCTGCGTATGCCGCCCCATAAATAATACCGTGCTCGGATCTAACGAGTTCCAACCTGTCAATCCAATATCCAGCGGAAAGGATCAAAATAGCTAGTGCACCTAAAACAAGTAGGTGATTACGAAGTGGTGTGGTTAAGGAAAAAGCGGTGCCCCTAAGGGTAAAATTCAAAAAAGCCAATGCAGTCGTTGCCACAATAGTGGCTCCTACACAAACTAGAAGCCAACCTTGTAGAAAGGCATAAATGGGTAATTCAAAAACATATAAAGAAAGATCATTACCGTGTAAGGGATCTTTAATCCCAAATCCAGCCGCGTTGCTAAATCGGAGGAAAAGTTCCCATTTGGAGGCAATCACGGATCCTAGTATTACTGCTAATACAACAGATACCAACACACATACTACAAGCAACAATTTCCTAACAATATCAATTAAATTCTCTGAAAGAGGCGCGTCTAATGGTCCTGCTGTTTTTCTGTTCACATAGAAAAGATTTGCTGAAACTAATGCTAAGACAAACACAAAACCTATGAGAAATAATACGACTTTGGTCATTAGAATTGTAATGAAAACATCTTCAAAGCCCATATTCGAATACCAAAGGTAATCTGTGAAAATCCCCTTAGCAATCCATGACAGAACAAAAATAGGGATAAGAATAGATGCTAACACTATCCATTTTATCCGGCTTCCAAGTTTTTCTTTAATTGAAGACGGATCGAAATCAAATGAGGGGAAGGGGGCACTTGCCATGTTATAACCTTTATTAGCCTATTCGAGTACCTAAATTGTGACCGGAAATTACATCTTTTAAAGCCCCTGGGGCGCGGCCATCAATGATTTGCGAAATTGCTCCACCTAAAAGAGCTTCAATACAGGCTTCCATTTTAGGAATCATTCCACCATCAATCACATGAGATGCAACCAAGGAATCAGCCTGACGTTTTGTCATACGAGAAATCAAACGTTTGGAAGAGTCTAAAACTCCTTCCACATCGGTTAGAAATACCATCCGATTTGCATTAATAGAAGAAGACACATACCCCGCCACAGTATCAGCATTTATATTCAATAATTTGCCCTGGTGACCGGAACCTGAGTGAATCCCTACAGGAGCTATTACCGGAATATAGCCACCTTCCAATATTGCCTCTATAGGAGCCGTATCAACAGACCTAATCTTACCGACGTAACCTAACTCAGGATCAGCAATTTCTGCGCTTACCATATTACCATCGGCGCCGGAAATACCAATCGCTCTTCCTCCCAATGCGTTTATAGAGGCGACAAGAGATTTATTTATAACTCCAGTAAGAACTGCAACAACAATATCAAGGCTCTGTGAGTCTGTGACCCTCAATCCATTGACAAATTTAGGCCTAACACCTTGCTTTTCCATCCACTCCGATATTGTCTTACCTCCCCCGTGAATTACAACGAATTTCTCCCCCTCTTTTTGTAATTCCACTAAATCCATCAGGGTAGTGTCATGACTACCCAGAGTACTTCCACCAATCTTGATGACAGTCAGTGATTGTTGATTAATCGGGACATCACTGGCACTTGGTCGTTGATCCACACACTCATCGTTGCTTTTCATGCTTTGTGGTCTTTCCAAACGGTCATCGGATTCAGAGTGATTTATTTCGCTAAACATTTTTAAACCATCAGGTGCTATATGCAGAATTAAAAATTACATATTCTTCAGTAAGATCACATCCCCAACCGGTTGCTGTCGAATTTCCTACATTGAGATCTATCCTGAAATCCACTTGGTCAGAATTCATTGCACTTACAACCGCATCTTTCAGATAGGGTATTGCGATGCCGTTATGAACAATATGGATATCACTTATGAAAATATCTATTTTTTGTTCCTCGAGCTGAATTGAGCTTTTCCCTAGAGCCATTACCAATCGTCCCCAGTTGGGATCTTTCCCGTGTACCATCGCCTTCACCAGAGAAGAGGATGCAATTTCTCTAGCGGCTTTGCGCGCATCTTCTATTGTATGGGCCCCTTCAACAGTGACCTCTATGAGCCTTTGTGCTCCTTCTCCATCCCTTGCCAACTCTTTGGCAAGCTCCGTACAGACATACCTAATGGCTTCAACAAAACTATCAGCACCTGCCGAATTTCCCTGGATCTGTTCAGTTCCTGAAGCACCATTCGCCAAAACAATTACGGAATCGTTAGTGCTTTGATCACCATCAACATCAGTCATATTAAAAGAAACAGCTACGGATTCGGAAAGGACACTTTGTAAAAAACTTTGATCAACGTCAGCATCTGTAGTAATGAAACATAGCATTGTCGCCATATTCGGATGAATCATCCCTACCCCTTTCGCCGCTCCTCCAACTGTGACAGTCTTTCCGTCATGCATAAATGAAACCGCCCGCTCTTTATGCTTGGAGTCTGTAGTCATTATAGATTTCGCAAACTCTGTACCACCATCATTGGAAAGAGTTATATTGACAATATTCTGACGGATCAATGCCATCGGAAGTTCCACTCCAATCATTCCGGTGCTTGCCACATAAAGATCATCTCCAGACACACCAACATGACTGGCCGCCAAGGAGGCAAGTTCTTCTGCGTCGGTCAGCCCTTGGGGGCCTACACTGCAATTGGCGCATCCGCTATTAGCAACGATACCCCTTGAAATACCAGCCTTTTTTCTCTTACGACTGACTGTCACTGAGGGTGATTCGATGCTGTTAGTGGTAAATGTCGCCGCCGAGTTGGCCGGTAGGTCAGATAAAATTATTCCTAAGTCAGGAAATCCCGCTTCGGTTTTTAACCCTGCATATGTGGATCCAGCTGTGAAGCCAGTAGCTGAGGTGACCCCACCTCCATTTATTATTTCTATCAACCTGGGCTCTCCTTTTTCCATTGACAACCTACCAGTTAGAAAAGCAGACAAAAAATGGCGGAATATGTCCGCCATTCAAAAGCTTCGAAATTATAGCATATAGGTACACCTTAGGTACGAAAAAATGGTATTCCCTATGCTACAATCCAGCGGAAAGGTACATCATTCAAAAGACTGTTCCCAAACTTAATGTAGTAAACAAAAGGAGCATCATTCAAACATTTTTGGATTAGTAAGGACATAAATTAATGACAATCACAAACACAAATCAAAAATTTACCTCAGTTGGCAGCCGCCCAATAAGACACGATGGTTTTGACAAAGTAACGGGAAAAGCTCTCTACGGGGCCGATATCGAGCTGCCTGGGCTTATCCACGGGAAAATATTGCGGAGTCCTCACGCTCACGCCAAGATACTATCAATAGACACCTCAGAAGCAGAGAAAATGGGAGATGTTCATGCAGTAATCACAAACCACCATTTCCCAGCCCAAGAAGACAAGTCTGTTTCAAAAATCCCCGGTCCTGCAATGAATCTAAAACAACAAACTAGTAATATTTTAGCCTCAGACAAGGTCTTATATAAGGGACATGCTGTGGCAGCTGTAGCAGCAAACAGTGCTCATGCAGCAGAAGAGGCCCTTGCCCTCATTAAAGTGGAATATGAGCAATTACCCCATGTGTCTACCGGGGAAGAAGCAATATCGGATGGGGCCCCGTTATTGCACGATCAATACAAAAACAACATTGCCAGTCACGACGTTTTAGAAATGGGAGATGTGGATAAGGGTTTCGGTCAAGTCGATCTTGTGGTTGAGAGAGAATTCAGAACCTCAACTGTGCACCAAGGCTATATAGAACCCCATTCAGCAACTGGCTGGTGGACTGCAAACAATAAAATAACCATTTGGGGCAGTTCTCAAGGACATTTCCAAATTAGAGACAGAACATCTTTGGTCCTAGGGGTGCCTGTATCAGCAATCAAAGTGGTACCAATGGAAATTGGAGGAGGATTCGGGGGTAAAACCACGATATATTTGGAGCCAGTGGCGGCTTTGTTATCTAAAATTACAGGATATCCAGTAAAAATTACGATGTCACGTTCGGAAATCTTAGAAGCTACGGGTCCAACCTCTGGTTCATACATGAAGGTAAAGATTGGCGCCACTAAAGATGGGAAAATCACCTCAGCTCAAGCAGATTTGAAATTTGAAGCTGGTGCTTATCCCGGGTCCCCTGTAGGAGCAGCAGCAAATTGCATATTCACTCCATACGCAATCGAAAACGTAAAAATAGACGGCTATGACATAGTAAATAATAAGCCAAAGACCAACGCGTACCGGGCACCTGGAGCACCTATCGGCGCGTTTGCCGCTGAGACTTTAATCGATGAATTGGCGGAAAAAATTGGTATGGACCCGTTGGATCTAAGGATAATGAATGGTGCCAAGCAGGGTACACCTAGAGTTTCCGGAATAAATAATCCTCTAATTGGATGCATAGAAACCTTCCAAACCACCAAAGAACACGACCATTATCAATCCCCGAAAAGCAGCAAAAAATCAGGACGAGGAGTAGCCTCCGGGTTTTGGATCAATGGGAGTGGAGCAGCCTGCGCTGTGGCTAACGTAAATTTCGATGGCACTGTAAACCTTACTATAGGTTCTATGGATATCGGAGGTTTAAGACCAGTTGCGGCCCAGCATGTTGCAGAAGTACTAGGAATACATGTTGATGACGTAATTCCACAGGTGGGAGATACCGAAACTATCGGATATACCTCCATGACAGGAGGCAGTGGTGGAGCCTTCAAAACGGGCTGGGCCAGCTATGAGGCTGCCCAGGATGTCAAAAGACAAATGCTAGAAAGAGCCGCGGAGGTATGGGAAACATCCCTCGACGATATAGAACTTGAAAACGGTATCTTCAAACATTCTGCTGACACCGAGTTGAAAATGTCATTCCAGGAATTGGCAGGTCATCTTCCAGAAACAGGAGGACCGGTTGTGGGTAGAGCTAACCTTGATCCAAGAGGTCCAGGTAGCGCGTTTGCCACTCATGTGGTTGATCTCGAGGTTGATATAGAAACAGGAAAAGTGACCATTCTCAGATACACGGCTGCTCAGGATGCCGGCAAGGCGATACACCCTAGTTATGTAGAAGGCCAAATACAAGGAGGTGCCGTGCAAGGGATTGGATGGGCGTTAAATGAGGAATATTTCATAAATGATTCAGGAGGTATGACCAACGCTAGCCTGCTCGACTACAGGATGCCCACTTCTTTGGATTTGCCGATGATTGAAGCCCTGATAATAGAAGTGCCGAATCCGCTGCATCCATATGGAGTCCGTGGAGTTGGGGAGGTTGCAATAGTACCTCCGCTGGCGGCAATAGCAAACGCTATATATGATGCCATCGGTGTAAGGATGACTGAATTACCTATGAATCCAGCCGCAGTAAGAAAAGCTATAAACGGAGAATAATTTGGTGAAAAGAATTTTAGTCACTGGGATGAGCGGATTAATTGGAGGTCTCCTCAAGGACCATTTGATTTCTATCGGCGAATATCAACTTTCGGCCCTAAATCGGAGTTTTGTCGAAGGAATATCTACCCATTCAGCTGATATCGCAGAATTAGAACAAATTAGGCCCGCTTTTGAAAACATAGATGTGGTAGTTCATTTAGCCGCATACCTAGGTTCAGACAGTTTTGAAGAGCAACTTCCAACCAACATAATAGGTACATATAACGTCTTTGAGGCTGCCAGGGCAGCTGGGGTTAAAAGAGTTGTTTATGCCAGTAGTGGTAGCACTGTAAGAGGGGTGGAGAACATCTACCCATATGGGGAGATCGCCCAAGGTAACTACGAAAATGTTAAAGGACCTATTCCACTTATCACGCATCAAGACATACGACCTGGGGGAGTTTACGGGGCCACGAAAGTCTGGGGAGAGGCTTTAGCACGACACTTTTCAGATACTTACGATATGTCTATCCTTTGTGTTCGAATAGGTTCAGTTACAAAAGAAAATATTCCTTCTGATGCCCGTCAAAAGTCCATATATCTAAGCCATAAAGATGTATGCCAAATACTGCAATTATCTATCGACGCACCAAGTGAACTTAAATACGATGTTTTTTTAGCGACATCGAACAATAGGTGGTCGTACCGAGATCTAGAGCACCCAAGAAAGATATTAGGATATGAACCTTTGAACTCAGCAGAGGATTTATAAATGCCTTTAGTTATAGGAATTACAGGGGCAATAGCTTCAGGCAAAAGCACAGCCTGTCAGATTTTAGAAAATCTCGGGGGGACACATTGCGACGCCGATAAATTGGTTCACAGAATGTACGATCCTGGTAAACCGGCTTTTCACCGAATCGTAGAATCCTTTGGAGATGAAGTTGTAGGAACCGATGGTTTTATAGACAGAAAACAACTTGGGTCCAAAGTGTTTGGAAACCCTGAAAAAATGTCTGAACTCACCACTGCAATTGGCGATATCAAAGCTGAAGTGAGCGGGGTAATGAAGCAGTGGAGAAATACTCTCAGCCTCCATGAGGTCGGCCTCATGGAGGCTGTTAATTTCATAGAAGCCGGATACGGAATATATAGCGACATAACCTGGCTATTCGCCGTGGATGACGAGATGGCGATAAAAAGACTTAAGGAAAGAAACAGTTTTAGTGAGGAAGAAGCTACACAGAGGCTTTCAAGTCAAAAAAAATGGCAAGATCGCGCGCCTGCCTCAGATATTGTAACGATGAATAACGGGTCTTTAAAAGAATTAAAAGAGTCCGTAACAAAGCAATATGCTGAATTAACCGACAACTATTCAAAAGGTTTACTCCCACCTTCAAAATACATAAATTGGTGGGAAAAACATTCACCTAAAGATTAATTAAGACCTTAATTCCAACCGCTTAAAGGCTTCTGCAATTTCTGCATTGACCTTCGGCCCATATACTGAAAATCTATTTCTTAATCTCACGCGGCCCTCATCTTTGGACGAAGACATTTGGCTTGCATGGCAATAGAGGGCGTTTACTTTATCTTCGAAATGTTCATCAATATCTATAAAAGTATCAGGTTCATCTGTGCCCCAGAGATACACTTCCAAGGTTTTGTGTGGTTCCAGACCTTCTGCAATCAAGTCCGGGTATGCTAAATAGTCACGAGCGTAAGGAAAAACAGCATCAAGGGCTACTCTACCAGTCACATAATGATCCTGATGCCTTATCCATTTTCTCTCCGGATCTATAGTCACAACTATATCTGGACGGTGGGCACGTATTTCCCTCACTAGCTCCTTCCTAAAGGGATCTCCATTCTGTACACCTTGATCAGGATGGTCTAGAAAAACAACGTTTGTAAGGCCTAACAATTTGGCAGATTCTAACTGTTCCTTTCTTCGAGTTTGTGCCAATTCTTCGGAGGATATGGAGCGATCACTAGTGCCTTTATTCCCATTAGTACAAACCACCAAAACAATGTTCGCACCAAGGTGAGACCATTTCGCTATAGTTCCCCCTGCTCCACTCTCAGCATCATCTGGATGGGGAGTAATAACTAAAACTCTTTTCTCTTTCATATTTTTCATGAATTTGGTTTTAATCCTCTTAATTAAAGTGTCAAGCCTTTGAAAATTATGGGGTTTTTACCTTCGGCATGATTTCCTTACCAAATCGATCCAATTGCTCAAGTATCACTTTTTCTGGAGTTCCTATAACTTGTCCAACGTTTATAGCTTTGAGACCTGGATATCTAGCTTGAATTTCCAATAATTTTTCGGCGATGGATTCCGGGGTGCCCACCAGCCAGCTCCCTGATTCTACTGCTTGTTCGAGTGTAGGCAAATTTGCGGTTTTGGCAAACTGTGATCCTTTGGATAGTTGGCCTATTTGATCATCAGTAAGGCCTTTTACCATTCCTAAAGGAGCGAACATTTTCATGTTTTCTTCGAAAAAAGGTCTGGCTTCCTCAATTGCTTGTTTTTCACTATCTGCTATGTGGAATGAAAAGCCTATGCACAGATTTCCGCCTAGGTCTGTTTCTATCCCATATTGTGACTGTACTCTTTGCCACTCTTTGATCACATTTTCGCTGGCCCCACCAGGAGCCGCACCTCCTCCAATAACTCCTTTGATGGCATGCTTGGCCATAAAAGACAAACCCCTTTCACTAGCACTGACTATGGGTTGCCAGCACTCTACCGGGCGTTGTAGAGGTCTAGGCACCAAGGTTATTTCCTTTAGGTCATATCCCCGGTAGGGAATCTCGGGCGGAATCACGTAATTTTCCCCCACATGAGAAAAGGAATCTGAATGAAATGCCTTAAACATTACATCAACCTGTTCCTCAAATAATTCCCTGTTGGCATCTCCATCCAACATTGGGTTGCCGAAAGATTCAACTTCCCTCGTGTGATAACCCCTACCCACTCCAAAAACTACTCTTTTATTGGTTAATATTTCAGCCGTGGCATAATCTTCTGCCATTCTCAATGGATGCCACATCGGTGACACATTGAACCCACATCCGATCCTTATATTTTTAGTCAAATGAGCCAGATGAACAGCTAGCATTAACACGTTAGGGATACATTCGTATCCTTCTTTTTGAAAATGGTGTTCTGCCATCCACAAAATATCATAGCCATTGGAGTCCATAACTTTGGCTATTGCTTCAGCTTTCGCATAAACGGTGTTCAGCTCTTCTGCTGAATAGGTGCGGTCATTAGCAGGAATCGAATCAAATCCAACTGATTCAAGGTCTATATGTCCTGCGTACAATGTTCCGATGCTATCTATCATGCTTGACCTCCTAAATTTTGTACCTAAACGTATTTTCTTATTGAAAAATCAGCCTACACATTCCTCTTTGCTCTCCTATATTTAGATACAAGTTCGCTAGCCTCTTCACTATCCCAGCCAGGGAAAATAGCCAAAAGGTCTTTGGCACCCGGAACACCGAATAAAACTGACGTATGTGGCGGCCTGTTCAAATAGCTCCCTAAAGTTAAATATATCCCTGCTGTTGCTGTAAGCATAGAGGCTAAAAAATAAAGTGACTCTATTAAACCAGGTAATTTACCCAAAATATTGGCACCAAAAAAAAGATAGGGGATCATTTGCAGGCCAATCATGGCAAACCCAATAAGGAGCAATCTGTATCCCAACCATTTCCTAGTTGTCTTTCCTGCATTTTTCAATTTCGGGTCCAAGCATTCTTCCAACTCAGCTTGCTCCCACACATTGGAAGTTCTGCCTGGTTTGCTTGAAACCATCAACCGTTGGTTGGTTAATATAAACGTGTCTCCTTCATGAATTGTCTCTTCGGAATCAAGGAGATTTATTGTGATATTTTGGCTTTTCGTTTTCATTACGAAGCAAATTATACTGCAGGGTATGAATGTTAATAGGTAAAATAAATGCCTATTTGATTTGAGTTGAAAATTAGGCAATATTCCATGTTGACTAGCAAGTTAGTCAGGTATAGACTTTATCCTCAGAGTTTGAAATAGGATGACTACAGAGATTTAAACATAAAGACCTATAGAATCCTGACTTCGGTCGGGGGATCTCCCCCGGCTTTTTTTTTGCACCTTAACAACTGAATTCTGTCGAATTATAACGAGTCCCGACCTCACTTATGAGGTCACGGCTTTTGGTTTATTTATGCACCAAAAGCCAGGAACAGGCAAACAAGAACAATAGAATTGCCTTAATGTGGGTCAAGTTATTAAGGGATTACGGTGGATGCCTTGGGTCCAAGAGCCGAAGAAGGGCGTGGTAAGACTGCGAAAAGCCTCGGCTAGCTGTCTAACGAGCTTAACCGGGGATACCCGAATGGGGAAACCCGTCCTGGGTTGTACCAGGACATTCCGTAAGGAAAGGGAACCGCGTGAACTGAAACATCTAATTAACGCGAGGAGTATAAATCAACCGAGATTCCCCTAGTAGTGGCGAACGAAAGGGGAATAGCCTAAACCAGACGGGCTTAGTGGAATGAGGTCCTATGTCCGTTTGGTGTTGCAACACTTCTCCGCCTGAACCTCGAATGAGGGCGAAGAGTAAGAAATTTCTGAACTAGCCAAACGCACCTGGAAAGGACGACCATAGAAGGTGATAGTCCTGTAGGCGAAAGTGACGAAACTCTTGAGAATTTGTTAAGTACCACGAGACACGAGAAATCTTGTGGGAATCTGGGGAGACCACTCTCCAAGGCTAAATACTCTTGGACACCGATAGTGAACCAGTACTGTGAAGGAAAGGTGAAAAGTACCCCGAGAGGGGAGTGAAATAGACCTGAAACCGTAATCTTACAAGCCGTAGAAGGCTCGATGCGTCGGGCTAACTGCGTGCCTATTGAAGAATGAGCCGGCGAGTTAAGCTAGGCAGCCAGGTTAAGGAACATCAGTTCCGGAGCCGAAGCGAAAGCGAGTCCGAATAGGGCGTGATCGGGCGGAAGCGAAACCGTTGGAGGAGGTCTCTAGGCTTTTTTCTTAGC
>PVBE010583881.1_pt1 | contig 73272 bp, 65 predicted proteins | sample 1631181 | NCBI WGS metagenome assembly PVBE01 (sample SAMN08397723, study PRJNA350692) | Marine metagenome, whole genome shotgun sequencing project. | isolation source: water | place: Pacific Ocean | collected 2012-04
GTCGATCGGCGTGAAGGCAATCTCCGCGAGGCCGGCGGCAAAGGTTGAGCGTCTAGCCCCTCGGCAGCCCGAGCCCGCGCGTGGCGATCACGTTGCGCTGCACCTCTGAGGTGCCCGCACCGATCGTCTCGGAGACGGTCGCCAGGTAGCCCTGTGACCAGCGCGAGTGGACAACGTCCCACTCATCGAGGGTAGAGCCGCGCTAGCTTCGTCCAGCAGCCGGTCGATGTCCGGTTGGATGCGTTCGCTTGCATGTTGATCCCCGCCGCACTGCCTCATCCTGCACGAGGGCTCAGACCCAGCCGGGGAAGACGGACTAGAGGGTGTCGGCAACGATCCGGTGCGAGCCTGGAGCGCAGAGTATGGTGATCTTGAAAGGCTCAGTGCTAGGGAAGGTGCGCGCATGACAACTGTTGAACTCGGAACCCTGATCCCGCCTTTCCCGGGCATGGCCGTGCCGGCGGCGCTGGCCGCTGAGCAAGATGGCTATGACATCGCGCTGTTCCCGGACAGCGCAAACCTCTTCGGCGAGACATTCACACAACTGGCTCTCGTCGCGGCCGCCACAGACACCATCAAGATCGGCACCGGCGTCACCAACCCGATCACGCGGCACCCAGCGACGACGGCCGCTTCGATTCTCTCCATCCAACATGCCAGCGATGGCCGCGCGATTCTAGGGGTCGGCCGCGGTGATTCCGCGCTCGGGCACATCGGCATGGACTATCCCGCCCCCATGGCCGTCTACGAGCCCTACCTGCGTCAGGTGAAGGCTTACCTGGCGGGCGAAGAGGTTGACCAGAACGGCTTCGCGAGCCGCATTCGCTGGCTCGACCAATATGACCTCCCGAACGTCCCGCTGGACATGGCCTGCTCCGGACCTAAGACGATCGCAATGGCGGCGACATCGACCGACCGTGTCTCGCTCGCCCTGGGCGCCAACCCTGAGCGTCTTCGCTGGGGCATCGAGATCGCGCGCGCTGCTGCTGAGGCGGCCGGCCGTGATCCGCAGAGCATCAGCATCGGCGCCTGGATCAACACCACGGTCGACGACGACCGTGCCGCGGCCCTTGAAGCGATGCGGGCCTTCGTCGCCGGGTTCGCTCACTTCCAGGGTATGCGCGGTAATGCCATCGACGAGCAGCCGGACATCCTCCGCCCTCACTCGGAGCGTCTCCGCACCGACTACGACACCAACATGCACGGGCAGGCGAACGCGCCCCACGCGCAGGCACTCGACGACGAGTTCATCGACTGGTTCTCAGTCGCCGGCCCCGCACCTGAAGTCGCGGAGCGGCTGCGCGAACTCGTCGACCTCGGCCTCGACCACGTCTACCTGCTCGGTGCGATGCGTCCTGCCTCCCGAGCCGCCTTCAAAGCTGATGTGATGCCCACTCTGCGCGCTTGAGCGGCCCTCGCCGCACCTCCATCGTCGCGAGGAAGGGCTCCGACCCAGAGGGTGTCAGTGAAGGGGCCCGCGCCGCTCTTCCCGCATCCAGCGCAAAGGGTCCGACCCAGCCGGGGAAGACGGACTAGAGGGTGTCAGTGAGGACCACCGCACACCCTACGTCACACTCTCGCAGCCCACGCTCTCAGGGCGGGCCAGGACCTGTTCTACCTGTCCAGACGGCTTGGGCACGCCAGCGCGGCCTTCACCGCCGACCGGTACGGTCACTCTTGGCCGGTGGGCAGGAGGCCGCTGCAACGGCGATGGACCGACTCCTCGGAGTCGTCTAGCCATCAATCTGCCATCAATCCCCTCGGGCCAGTGGGGCTGATGGGTCGAGAGGGACAACCGAGCTGCTTCAATCGCAACCACGCGGACGGATGGGACGCCTTGCCGCTACTTCCCAAGCAGAGGGTCGAGGGTTCGAATCCCTTCTCCCGCTCCAACGATTTGAATTCGGACGGGCGGATACTCCCCGCCACCGGGTGTTCATCCTCGTAAGCAATTGCCATCAATTTGCCATGGCAGGACATGTCAGAAAAGACGGTCATCGTGAGGATCGACTCGCGAGAGCTATTGGGCTCGGCCCTTGTAGCGGTCGCCGCAGCGGACTGGCAAGCAGCGACCGGCTAGGCGCTGGCGCCAACCGTGATCCCGCAGGCAGAACAGAACCGGGCCCCGGAGATCAGTGTGCTGCCGCATCCCGCGCAGAACCGCGCGACAGGCCCCGCGGACCCCGTGTCGGGCGGCGTTACCGACGGTGCGGCGGACTCAATCCGCGCGGCGACGGGCGCAGCCTCCGGCGCCACAGGTGGCGTGGGAGCGGGTGGCGCCGTCCGCGCTCCACTCAGCACCGCCTCGGTGAAGAGGAGGAGGGTGAGCGAAACCGACAGCAGTGACGTGACCAGCGTCGACAGCGTGAACGCCCACCCGTCACGGTCGAATCCCCCGACGTCGAATAGGCTTCCGCTGAGGCCGAACAGGGCGGAGATCCCGGCCGCGGTGGCGATCAGCCCGCCGAGCACCAGCATCAGCGATTCGAGGCCGCGAAGCAGCCGAGAGAGCGACTCGCGCACCGGCCCGGTCGCCGCCGCCACCCGGCGTCGCAGCATCACCACATGGACCGCGGTCGCCGGGACAGCGATCAGCAGTAACGGCAGGCCGAACGCCAGCGCCTCGCGCAGCGTTCGGCCACGGTCATCGAACGGGCCCTCGGACGCCCCCACCCACTGGTACACCCCGAACATGGCGGCTGTGGCTGCCACGGTCGTCAGTCCCCAGAACGTCACTACCGCGACGTGAAAATAGATGCGGGATCGGCTGTATTCGGCCGCTGCATATCCAGGCCGCGCTGCCCAGCGCGAGCGCACGATGAAGTAGACGACCAGCGCCGGCAGGCTGAAGATCAGCGTCAGCGCGCCCCATAGGTAGGACGAGTGTCCGCGATCCTGCGAATCGAAGAAGACCCACGCCGCCGGCACCCACAAGAACACGGTAACGAAGAACAACCCGATCGCGACACCGGTCACTGTGGCCCCTTCCTTCCCCGCCGATTGTGGCCATCTTCGAGATGCCAGTATCGTACACGCTGGGACGAATGTTCTATGGCCGAGGAATTCCAGATACGAAACGAGCAGGGGAGTGACCCTGTGGGGCGGGTTGGGCGGGAAGACTGGCTAGAGGGTGTCAGTGAGGGCCGCATACGCGAGATCGAATTCAACGAGAGCCGACGAGTTCACCCGCAGCTGGCACCGCGTCACCGGCTTGTCGAACCACTCTTGGCATCATCGCCCTCGGCACAAGCGCCACAGCGAACTCATCACGTGCTTGAAGGAACCGGTCATACGCCCGCTCTTCGATCTCGTTGGCTTCTCTCAGCTCTTCGATCACTGATTCGTACACCGTCAATCCACGACATTGAAGAGCCCGGAGATGCCTGCCATCTCCCCGCCACTTCACTGCCAGTCCTGGATTCGCTGAGGGTAGTCGGAGGTCGTCCCAAAATTCCCGAAATGACCCTCACCAGCGTGCTTCCCAAGCAGAGGGTCGCGGGTTCGAATCCCGTCTCCCGCTCCAATGCATGCAGACAGAGGTGAGGTCCGCCATCTGGCGGGCCTTCTTCGTGTCGACAGCTCAGACCATCTGCCTTCTGAGCAAGGGGCCGAAGGCTCAAACACCAGTCCGTCCTAAGCGAACTTCGTCGCGCCGGGTAGCGATTGGGTTGATGACTATCGAGTACTGGTGACCGACGGATTTGACTGGCACCTTCCGTGTCGGATCGGAACGCGCATACTGCGTTGCGTGGAGCTCCAGAATCCCGACCGAAGGCTTGGTTGGGATAGGCTACTGACCGAATCTGAGGACCGCAAGTAAGAGTCGCCTTCCATGTTCGAGCAAGCCTTCAAGAATATCGACGACGCCCTACGCAAGGAGGCGGGCTGTACCACCGAGCTGGACTACACGGAGCAGACGTCATGGCTGCTATTCCTCAAGTACCTGGATGGGCTTGAGCGGGATATTCGTTCATTCCTCAGCGAAAGAACTGCGATGACACTGAGAGCCAGTAAGACTGCATATTTGCTCCTTGCACTGCTGCTTGCAGGCGGGGTAGCAGCGTGCGGAGAAAATTCTGTCGATGAGACAACACGCACCGGGGTTTTGTCGGTCAAGACGCCATCGACGCTCGCGTCGAGCGATATGCCCACCGTCGCACCGCAGCTCGCGCCGGTCCGCACCGATGTACCACCAACCGCGACGCAGCCCGCGTCCGTGCTAACTAAGACGCCGAGTCCGGGTGCGGCACGTGAGGTCGAGCTCGCCTACGCGATCGTCGATACCGGGCAACTCACGTTCTACAACAGCGAGGGCTCCATCATCGCCCCCGGTCCGGGTGACCCGCTGTACGGGCAGGATGCCGGTCACGACGGACTTCAACCGAGCTACGTCGACAACGGCGACGGGACTATCACCGACCTCGTAACCGGGTTGATGTGGCAACAGGATCTCAGGCAGAAGGCGACGTACCCGGAAGCCATCGATAGCGCCGGTCGCTTCGACCTCGCCGGTCATGATGACTGGCGGTTGCCCACCATCAAAGAGCTGTACTCGCTAGTAATGTTCAGCGGCACCGACCCCAGCGGCTGCGAGGGGGGCAGGAACTGCGACGCGATCCCTTTCATTGACACCGCCTATTTCGACTTCGAATACGGTGACGCTTACGAGGGCAGGCGGAAGATCGACTCGCAGTTTGTGTCTGCAACGCTCTACGTCGGCACGACCATGCGTGCAGACGAGGCAGTGTTCGGCGTGAACTTCGCCGACGGGCGGATCAAGGGCTACCCCATCAGCTTGCGGGGCCAGGAGAACGACTTCTACGTCCGATACGTGCGTGGCAACCACAGCTACGGAACGAACGATTTTGTAGATAACGGTGACGGTACCATCACCGATCTGGCGACCGGGTTGATGTGGTCGATCGCTGACAGCCAGGTCGGCTTGAACTGGGGTGATGCTCTGAGCTATTGCGACGGCCTCGACAGAGGGGGGAGCGACAACTGGCGCCTGCCGAACGCGAAGGAGTTGCAGAGCATCCTCGACTACACGCGCTCACCCAGTACCAGCGGAACTGCCGCTGTCTCCCCGCTCTTTGAGGTTTCTTCCATCACTGATGAGTCCGGCAGAACGAACTATCCCGCCTACTGAGCAGCACCACGCACGCGAATCTCCTCAACGGTCGGAATGCTGCGTACCTCGCCTTCGGAGAAGCCCTCGGTTGGATGCCCCACCCGGCAGGCAGCTACATACTCATGGACGTTCATGGTGCCGGTGCGCAGCGAAGCGACCCGAAAATTGGTGACCCTGCCGCCTGGCCCAATGGCCGCGGACCGCAGGGTGATGTGATTCGTATCTTCAACCATGTGCGCTGCGTGGATGACGCATAGATTGGTCGCCTATCCGCCCTCGACGCATCTCGCATGGTTCGGAGCCGCTCTGCTCGCCGCGGCACTCGGTCTAGTCGCGTGTAGCGGTGACTCGCGACTGCCGCCTGAGCCGTCACCAAGTCTGGTTGTTGTCGCCGACAGCGATGCCACTACTCAGGCTTCCGCATCGACGTTGGCCACGGTCACGCCCGAAATAACCTCGAGCGCGACTCCGGCCCTCGCCGACCCGCCGCGCAACGTGCTGCTGTTAGTCTTCGACGATCTCGGTGTCGACTCTGCTGAGTGCTACGCAAGCGCGGCCAATGTCGCTCCAATGCCTAACCTCGCGGCGCTGTGCCAATCTGGGATGGTCTTCGATCGCGTGTGGTCGAACCCCACTTGCTCGCCGACTCGCGCGACGATGTTGACCGGCCGATACGGTTTCCGTACGGGCATCGGCCAGCCGGTCAGTCGAAACGATGTGGGGCTCCGGTCGGATGAATTCACGCTCCCGATGGCGCTCGCCACCGAGGGTGTGGCGTCTGCGAATATTGGGAAATGGCACCTAGCAGGTACCGCTGCAGCCTCGCCCAACACGCAGGCGAACGATGCCGGGTACCAGTACTACGCCGGCTCGCCTTCCGGGGTGCTACCCGACTACGAGCAATGGCAGCGCGTGGTAGACGGCTTCGCAGCACGCGAGACTGGATACGCGACGTCAGTGAACGTCGATGATGCTCTCGTTTGGATCAGTCAACAGAATGGACAGTGGTTCACCTGGATCGGTTTCAACGCACCGCACGATCCCCTTCATCTTCCCCCGGCAACGCTCCATTCACGCGACGATCTCACCGGGACTGCCAGCGACCTCGAACGGAGACCGCGGGAGTATTTCGAAGCAATGGTAGAGGCGCTGGACACCGAGATCGGTCGACTCCTGACCTCGATGGACCCGGCGGTTTTCGCCAACACCGTCGTGATGGTGGTCGGTGACAATGGCACGGCTCAGCGAGTCGCCTCCGGCGTCCCGAGAGGCCGAGCGAAAGACTCGCTCTACCAGGGAGGGATTCACATCCCCTTGATTGTCTCGGGCCCAGGCGTGGCGAGCGGGCGTTCGGACGCGCTCGTCAATCTGACCGACGTGTTTCCGACGGTCCTCGACCTCGCGGCCGTTGATCGCGACGTGGTCGTGGATGGAGTTAGCTTCGTTGGTGCGCTTCGCGGCGGCCTCGGCTCCCGATCAACCCTGTACTCAGAGCTGTTCGGGAGCGGAGTGCGAGAAGGCACATCGGGTGTGACGGTCTCGGACGGACGTTGGAAGTTCATTCGATTCGAGAGCGGTACCGAAGAGCTGTACGACCTCGACGCGGATCCGCACGAACGTGACAACGTTATCTCGTCACTCTATGCGGGTGCTGACGCCGCGCTAGATGACCTTCGCTCCCGGCTCGCCAAATTGGCCGACTGACACACGGTTCCGCTTGCTCGTCAGGCTGCACCGACGTGCATGCAATGTGACATAACGTCAAGAAATGCAAATGCGACAAGGGCGTCCCAAAAAATTCTCGAAATGGGTTCAACCAGCATGTTTCCCAAGTATCTGGGCCTGAGCGCTGTGCTCGTGAGAGTGGCCGCCGACCAAGAACGCACCACTTAAATGCTTTATATGCTGTAGCAGATCCGGCAGGAGTGCCGTTGGCCTTGGGCTGCTAACCCTGCTCGCCCTCATGCAGCGTCATCGGCTCATCTAGGCTCTTGAGCGTGGCGTTTCCGAGTGAGGTGAACTCGAACGTCTGGCCCCTCGCACAGCTGCCGTACGCGCTTGAGACCAGCACCCTGCCTCGGCTCCGCGCGCCCGGACACGGCTGACGGATTAGTCTGGTAGGTGGTTCTCTCCCGGCACGCTCCGGCGGGCTCGTCGCCATGCGTAGGCTCACCGTCCGGCCTCGCGCACCGTCTCCTCGGTGACCGTGTCGGGCAGCCAGTAGCGTCGGAACACCAGGTAACCGACCAGCGTGGCGGCGCCGGCCACCGGTCCCACGAGGCGCACTCCAAGGGGGTTCTCAACGGTGGATCCCACGAACAGCAGCAATGCGAGCAACGCCGGCGCGAATGCGGAAGCGACTTTCTCGAACATCGCCTGGGTCGCGTAGTAAGTCGCCTCGCGGCGCATCCCGGTTTGCAGCGTGTCGTAGTCCGTAATGTCGGCGATGAGCGCGTTGGGGAAGGTCTGTACGGCCGCCAGCGGTACTCCTATCAGCGCCGCGAAGACAAGCGCCTGAGCGATTGCTGGGCCGGGGATGAGCCCGACGAAGAACAGTAGCGGAAACACAATCGCGGCGACGAGCATCCCCCGCGCGTAGACCCAGCGCTTCCCGAGGTGACGCGCGTACCTCACCATGAACGGCAGCGCGACGATCACCGTAAGGATCGCGACGCCGAGCATCGCCTCCACGGGCGGGATCGCGGCGGAGATCCCTGGGATCGCAATGTCCGCGGAACCCTTAATGCCGCGCTCGAGCACCGCTGCGGTCAGGAACGGTAGCACGCCGGTGATCATCTGCACGCCCATGTTGTAGAGGATGAAGCTGGGCAGGAAGACGACGAACTGGTCGTTGCGGAGCGACGTCGCGATCGCCGCCCAGAACGACTCCATGTGCTCCTGCTGCGGCCACCCCTGGGCCGTGCGCATGGCGGGACGCCAGGCGCCGGCGAGCGCAAGGTAGCGAGATCCGAGCGCGATGCCCCCGAGCACGACGGCCATCGTCTGGAATCCGAACATGCTCTTCAGCACTGAGGCCACGATCAACCCGAAGACCGCACCGACCACGCCAAACACGACTTGCCACGAGACGATGGACAGGCGGTCGTCGGCGCGTGGAGCGATCTCGGGCAGCAGAGACTCGAACGGTCCGCCAGAGAGTGTGCTGAACAGATGGAAGAACCAGAGCACGACGAAGAGGTAGACGACGTTGGCGAAGCTCTCGTGCGCGTCGGGTGGCATCCAGAGCAGCACGAAGAACAGCGAGAGGAACGGCGTCGCGACCAGCACATAGGGAATGCGCCGGCCCCAACGGCTGCGTGTGCGGTCGCTGAGGAAGCCGATCAGCGGGTCGTCGAACGCCTCCAACAGACGTGCCCCGGAGATCACGACGCCTGCCAACACGATGGGAACCCGCTGCGCGATCTCGGCGTCCGCCGGTGGCGCGTAGAAGAACAGGAAGAACAGGTCCAAGCTGCGGCCAATCGCGTTGCCGCTGATGCTGCCCGACGCGTACAGCAGCCGGTTCCGCAGCGGCAGTCGCTCGGTCGGCTCGTTCATGCCCGAGCGCCGTACGCGCCGGGGAACTCGGAGGGTAGGCGTGCCGCCACCGCATGCATGATCTTGTCGGTCAGCGGCTCTGGGTCGCTGTTGTCGCCGCCGCGAGTCCACTCGGGCATGAAGGGCCCCCCCAGACGGGCCGTGATGCGGCCCTCCTCGTCCTCGCAGACACGGATCGGCAGGATCGTGATCTCACCGCAGGAGAGCCGCTCGAGCGCGGGGCCGAACTCTGGCCTCGCCGGGACGAGCGCGCCGGTGAGACCTTCGGCGTTGCACGCCTCCGAGGCAGTCACGCCTCATTCCCCCTCACTGCGGAGCACGCGGAATCTCGATCGCGACCTACAATCCTCTTCGAGCTGCCACTTCTGCCGCAGTATGACCAGCTGTCTCGGATCTCCCCACTACTTGGGCGCCTCATGACCCTCGGATCCGACGCCAGCGACCACGTCGCATTTGTCTCGGCGCCTCGGCGAGTGACTACCTGTTTCGCCGCTTGCTCCTTGTTCGGGCGGAGCACGACACAAGGCCTCTTCGCTGGGCCTTGTCAGCGTCACCGCTACTGGCATCGTGAAGCGAGCATCACGCGCGCCGAATGGCAGCGCTAGTTCGCCGCGAGCTTCAGCTTCGCAGGGCAGTTAGGCAGGTTCGTATCGGAGCATAGTGACGTCGTGGTCGGGAATGTCCTCGAACACCGGCTTCAGCCGCATGCCGATCTCCAGGTCTTCTTCGAGGCCATTGACGAGCGTCGAGGTCAGGCGGACGCCCTCTTCGAGTTCGACGACGATGATCAGCTGTGGGACCTCGTCTGCGAACAGCGGGTGTGTGGGGCGGCGGGCTACCGTGTACGTGTAGAGCGTGCCCTCACCGCCGATGTCTTCCCACGCGAGCTTCTCGGACAGGCAGTGAGTGCAGTGTGAACGCGGGTAATAGATCAGGGTCTGACACTCGCTGCAGCGTTGTAGCCTGACCTGATGCTCGCGCAGGGCGTCCCAGAACGGTTGCGTGCGTGGCGTTGGGATGGGGAGAGGCTTCTCCATAGTCATTGCGCTACGCCCCCTGCAGAATGAGTGCTGCCTGCTCACTCATGACACCGCCGGTGCCGGAGACGTAGATGGTGTCGGCCTTATCGACCTGACGGTCGCCGCCGCGACCCATGATCTGACGAGCGCCCTCAACGACCTGCGAGAGGCCGCCGGCTAGGCCGGCCTGCCCAAATGAGAGCTGGCCTCCGTGTGTGTTCATCGGGAAGTCGCCTGTGAACGTGAGGTCGTGCTCGTTAACGAAGGTGGCTCCCTCGCCCTTTGCGCAGAAGCCGGCGTCCTCAAGCGTGAGCATCGCGGTGATCGTGTAGCAGTCGTAGATCTCTGCGGCATCGATCGCACCGTGGCCAACGCCCGCCATCGCGAACGCCTGTTTCGATGCGGGGCCCACCGGAGTGTGTACGAGGTCTTTCGCATAGGTTGGGGTCTTGATGTCCAGGCGCTCACCGAAGCCGGTGATGTAGGCCGGTCGGTGGTTCGAGCGTTCCGCCCACTCCTTGCTCGCGACGACGAATGCGCCGCCGCCCGAGACGGGCATGACGATTTCCAGGAGATGGAGTGGGTCGGCGATCATCGGGCTCTCAAGCACGTCGTCGATGGTGATCGGCTGACCGTAGAACCAGGCTTCGGGATTAGAGCATGCGTTGGTCCGCTGATCGGCCGCGATCTTGGCCATCGCTCGGCCGTCGTAGCCGAACTTGGCAGCGTAGCGCTGGGCGATCATGCCGTATCCGTTGTTCTGGGCGAGGTTGCCGAACGGGATGTCGAACTCGGCCTGGGGTGAACCCCATGCATTGCTGGACGCACCAAAGCCCGGAGCACCAGCAATTGGCGATGCGTTCGGTGAGGTGGGGCTGGGCATGCCGGGGATCGCGCAGACGACGACGTCGGCGGCGCCAAGCTCGATCGCTGCGGCGGCTCGCCAGGCCATGCCGGCGGCGCAGGCACCGCCAAGGTCGACCACCTCCGCGAAGTTGACCCGGGCGCCGAGGTATTCGGTAATCGTGGCGGGAATGAACATCGACGCCTCGCGAAGTGACGTGGAGGACACGAGCCCGTTCACCGCGCTGGCAGGGATCCCGGCATCGTCGAGAGCCATCTTTGTGAGGCTGGCATATTGTTCGAGCGGCAGGCTGAACGGGCCTTCCGGCTTCCGCTCTGGCTTCAGCTCGGCGATCCCGACGATGGCGGCGTCTCCGCGAAGGCCCATGGCGCAGTCCTGACCGGTCCCAATGTCGTACGGCGCGCTCACGCTAGCAACGCTGAGACGGCGGCGTCAATCAAGTCTCTACGTCTGGCCACGAGCCGGAAAAGATATGGCCCTAACTCACTCTCTCAAGGTGACGAGCGCCGTGGGCGAGTGGCCGGTGTGGATCATCAGACTGGGTGTGTGAGGCTCTGAGACTTTGGATCTGAGGGCCGAGGGTTCGAATCCTTCCCGGCGCGCCAGCCAACTACAGCGGGGGACGGCCTGTTCGTGTGGCCGTCCCTCGTCACATTCCCCGAACCTCCGCTGACTGCGCACGTGCGCCTGATACCGCGCGAATTCGCCGCGCCGAGCGCGCCACTGTCGTTCTCCAGGACCATCAGACTCGAAAAAGGTGATCAAGGAGTTGCTGTCGCGGCCGAACAGAGTGAGTCAGGTCCATCCACCGAGCCCGGAGGAAGGACGAAAGCATGGCTCAGACCGACGAGGTCATCACCACATACCTGAGCGCGGTTGAGACCGAGGGCAAGGCCGAACAGACGATCAAGAGCTACAGGGAGTCGCGGCAAACTTCCGGTGCGTCGGCCGCCGGCTCCGCCTTCCGGACGCCATCGCAGACTAGGAAGTCTCGCATGTCTACGCCTTCCTCGCTGATGTGCGCGGGAGGCAGGGCCGCAGCGGCCGCAAGAACGGCACCAGTCCCGCCTACCAGAACCATCACCACCGCACGCTGAAGGCGTTCTTCTCTTGGTGCCAGCGGACGGACTACCTCGAGCCGGAGCGGAGGCACGTATTCGCCCGCGTGCCGCTGGCGCGGGTCGAGAAGAAGGTGCCACGGCCGTTCAGCGAGGAGGAGTTCGAGCAGCTGCTCGCCAGCTGTGACCGCTCGCGTCCGACAGGCTGCCGCAATTACGCGCTGTCGCTGTTCCTGCTCGACAACGGCATGCGGGCGCAGGAGTGCGTCACCGTGCGGCTGGATGAGGTGGACTGGGAGCGGCGTCGGGTGCTGGTGCATGGCAAGGGAGCAAAGCAGCGGTGGATCGGCATCGGCGAGCGTACCGCCGACGCCCTCCGCGACTACAGGATCAGCAGGAGACGGTGTAGTGGTGGCTGCGGAAGCCCGGGGGCGTCGACGGCGCGCGATCGGTGTCCGAGTAGTTCAGCAGGTGTTCGGCGTAGCTGATCCAGAGTGGGCTGTCCGGATCGAACTCCCGGTTCAGCTTGCGTGCCGCGCCGCGGCGGCTCCGTCGTTCCAGGTCGTGCACCGCGTCGAGGTCGCAACCCTCGCTGGCCTCGACCGCGCCGGCGACCCGGCTCCACGCCTCGGCGCCGGCCTCCGTGCGGACGACGACGGTGGTGAAGCCTTCCGGCGTCCCGAGGCTGCCCACGGAGATGTCGGCGATCCGTCCGGTGAAATCGGCGCACTCGTCACAACCGCGGAGGGCGGCGTCGCGGAACTCCTTGACCGGCGCCTCGAAGAGCACCTCGCCGTCCGCGGCGAGGCACTGCAGCGTGGCGTCCTGGACCGCGACGGTGCCGACGCGGGGAAGTGGGACGCCGCGGTCGAGCAGCATCGAAGCGAGCTTGCGGCCGTCGAATGAGCGGGTGCAGAAGAGCGCGATCGTGATCGTGACGTTGGCGGCCGGGTTGTCGCGATGGCTGACGCCATACTCCCGCAGCGCGTGCAGGCCGTTGATCTGGCAGGGCGTGCCGACGATGGCGATGTTGCCCCCGGCCCCGAGAATGCTCGGGTCGACGAGCGTGAGCGGCAGGCTCTGGTCGTAGATGCTGCCGGCGCTCTCGCGCAGCTCTTCCGGCGAGCGCGCGATGTAGGGCTCCGACTCGAACGACCCGCGTCGCCGGGTGACCAGCACGCCGTCGATCGCCCCGTCAGCAAGCAGCCGCTCGAGCATGGTCGTGACGATGCCACCGTCCTGCGCGCCGGCGGGACGGTCGAGCGAGCGGGCGCTGTAGGCGGCGCTGACGGGCCCGATGCCGTCGAGTTCGAAACTTTCCCCTTCGGTCAGCTTCCAGAGACGTTCCGTGCGCATGCCGGCCAGCGGGCAAAAGTCCCAGCAGCGGGAGCAGCCCGTGCACATCTTGACCAGGGTCGGGAGGCCGTCCTCGGCGCCCGTCAGCGACTGGGAGGGGCAGGCGGCGATGCAGGCGCCGCAACGGATGCATCGGTCAGCGTCGATCACGGCGGCGGCCGTCTTGTGGAACCAGATCTTGTTCGTCAGCTCGGCGGTGCCGGAGCGCTGCGCGATCTCCTCCCGAATGTCGGCCGATGGGTCGGTCAGCGTGGGGATCATCACAGTGCCGCCTCCTGGGGGGTTGCCTGCTGGGACGTTGTCTGCCGGAAGAATCCGGCCGCACGGTCGAGCCCGATGCGGTCGAGGAATGCGCCGAACGACTCGCCGTCGTCTCGCTCATCCCGGTAGGTGCCGACGAGCTGCTTGATGCGGTCGAGCGTCTCCTCGGCGGGAACCTCGAGCTCGACCCACGGCGCCAGGCGACCGGCAACGATGCTGCCCCCGAGGGCGACGTCGAAGGCCTCGTGATAGCCGGCTTCGTCCCGGGCCAGCGTGGCCCGTAGCCCGATGTCCGCGATCTGCACCTGTGCGCAGGACGCCTTGCAGCCACTGATATGGATCTTGAGCGATTCCGTCCCGTCGGTCAGTCCGTCGAGCCGGTCGGTCAGGTCACTGCCAATCGCCTTGGCGTCGACGATGCCGAACTTGCAGAACGGAGCGCTGGTGCACGCCACGATCGAGCGGCCGGCGGCCGGCGGCCGCGGCGAAAATCGCTGCAGGATCGGACGCTCGAGCAGCGTCTCGACCTGGTCGCGGTCGACGCCGGTGATGACCAGGTTCTGGCGCGGCGTGAGGTGGACCTCGCCGTCGCCGCAGTCACGGGCGAGGTGGGCGATCTCGACCAACTCGTCACCGCCCATGCGGCCCACCGGCACGGCCAGGCCGAGGTAGACTTTGCCGTCGTCGTCCTGTGAGCCCTGTGGGTGGACGCCGACGTGGTCGTAGCGGGGGGTGACCGTGAGATCGGTACCAGGCGAGGCGGGCGTGAAGGGCAGCCGGCTGCGGATGTCCTCGCGCACTTTCTCGATGCCGAGTTCGTCGACGACGCGCCGGAAGCGGTTGACCGCCTTGTCCTGGTAGTTGCCGACCTCCTTGAAGAGGTCGATCGCTGCACGGACGGTGTCGATCACCTGGTCGGGCGTGACGAAGACGTCGAGCGAGGAGGCGAGGCGCGCGTAGTCACTGAGACCACCGCCCACCCAGACGTGGAAGCCGAGCTCGCCGTCGCGCTCGGCGGGGGTGAAGGCAATGTCGTTGATGCGCGCCAGGATGCAGTCCTCCCGGCAGCCGGTGATCGCGGTCTTGAACTTGCGCGGCAGGCCGGCGCCGTACTGGGGATTTTCCAACGAGAAGCGGTTGAGCTCCTGGATCAGCGAGGTGACGTCGAGCACCTCGTTGTGGTCGACGCCGGCGATCGGGCAGCCGGTGATGTTGCGCATGGTGTCGCCGCAGGCCTGGATCGAGAGCAAGTCGACCTCGTCGTAACGCCGCCAGATCTCGGGCAGATCGGCGGGACGGATCCAGTGGAACTGGATGTCCTGCCGGGTCGTGATCTCGAGAAACTGCTCAGGACCCACCTCGTGCTCGGGCGGACGAGTGGTGAACTGCTGCGCGACGGCGCCGATGGTCTCGGCCTGCTGCCAGGTGAGGCGTCCGCCGGGAACGCGGGTGCGCAGCATGAAGTAGCCACGCTGGCGGTCGTCGTAGACGCCGACCAGACGGAGCTTCCCGGCGGTGAGCGCATCCTCCTCAACAAGCAGACCAGCCTGCCCGCTGGAGGCATACTCCGTGGCCCTCGCAAGGACATCGAGTGGTTGGTCGGTTGGCGAGAAGGTTGACATAGAACAATTCTGTCTAACTTGAGCGTCTTGGTCAAGTTGGGGTCTGTCCAGAGATCCGGCGGCCATTCTGTCAATCTGATGTCGGACGATACGACCTAGTTTCCTGCGAGCAGATTGCGATATCGATCCCACTCGTCGGCCGAGACTTCGACGTGGATCACTTCGTCGGTGGTCGCGTAGCCACAACCGTCCGGGGCGGGGTCCATGAGCGTTCCACCCTCCAGTGAGAAGGAGGGGAGCGACGAGTGATAGTGCTCCTTGTTATCGCAATCATCGCGGCCCGGCAGCGTCGGAGCGGGAGGAAGACTTTGTGGGGCTCGACCCTAACTCCCAGACGCAAACTAGCGGTGTCGAAGCCCGCCGGTTTCCTGGCTGCGCCTCGACTCTGGCGACGACTCGAGGTCGGCCATTAGTGGCCGTACGTCAGTACTGATGAACTCGCGGAGACGGCGAGTAACCGTGCCGGACGCCATGGACCTACTTGCTCCGGTGCCTCACGACTCGGCGTCCCGCGCTCGAGGCCGCCTCGAAGATCAGACGAACGCCGCCGTCGAGTGGCTTGGGCGGATGCGTCGTGACGGAGGTGGGTGGCAGGCGGCGCCCGAGCCGAGTGTCGGCGAACTGCGTGTAGACGCCTCTGGGGACCACGCCCCATGGTCCAATGCCGTGAAGGAGATTCTGGCGCAGACCGAGGATCTCACCACTCTCTGGCAAGTCGGCGTAGGCAAGCGTCAGACGGCGGTCGGACGCGGCTTCACCCGATGGACCGATCCCTTGCCGACGCCCGCGGACGTAGACGTTAAAGGCTCGACGACCGGGCCAAAGCTGCAGGCAATGCTCGACGTCAACCGCGACCTCGAGGGCACGCCCGTGCGGCCGGCCCGCGTTATGGCGGCTCGTGATGAGTGGTACGTACCGCCTTCCGTCGAGTTCAACGTTGACTTCGAGACAGTGAGCAGCCTTGACGACGATTTTGCACACATCCCGCTGCGTGGCGGCCAGGAGCTCATCTTCATGATCGGCTGTGGCCACATCGAGGACAGCGAGTGGGTCTTTGAGTGTTTCACTGCCGATAGCCTCACCGAGCCCGATGAGGCACTGATCATCGACGCCTGGTTCGCGCACATGGGTACTGTTCGCGACCGACTCGCTCCAGGAGCAGAGCCAAGAGTGATCCACTGGTCGCATGCCGAGGTGTCATGGCTCGAGGAGGCCTACTATGCTGCCGTCAAGCGCCATCCAGAGAAGGATTGGCCGCACCCGAATTGGTTCGACTTCCTGATGCGGGTGGTTCGCGAAGAGCCCGTCGTCGTGCGAGGTGCGCACGGGTTCGGTCTCAAGCCCATCACCAAGGCGATGCACTCGCTGGGGCTCGTCGAGACGGTCTGGGGGGACGGACCCGTAGACGGATTCGGAGCGATGGTCGGCGCGTGGTGGTGTAGCGGCGAGGCCGAGCGACTGGGCATGCCGCTAGGCGCGCTGGAGCTCATGCAAGAAATCCGCGCCTACAACGAGGTCGACTGTAGGGCGATGATGGAAATGGTTCGATGCCTCCGGAGGTCGCACAGATGCAGCCGCATCTTTCGGGCTTCCGTGATCTGTTAGGTCCCCATCCAGTCGTTGGTAAGCTTATCGGCCCCGACGAGGAATCCGAGCTTTAGTCCAACCGCCCCTAGGGATTTTTCGATGTCCTGATTCTTGGAGAGTGCGGCGTCGACAGCCTTCATCCGACTGCTGAGTTCAAACTCGGTCGTCCACAAAGGGTGTTCCGCGAGCAGCCCGATGCCGGATCGGATCTCCTCCCATTTCGCCTTCGTTGGAGCCTTCTCAATCATGGCTCGGTCATCGTTGCCAATCGCGAGCGACTGCCGGAACAGCGACTTGATGAGATCAGCGATGTATGTCAGGGCTCCCTGGAAGCGCATGCGCCGCCTTCGCTCGAGTTCGTTTGGCGTGAGCATGTCTCCGTCTTGCGGTTCGAACACCAGCTCGGTGAGGATGTTTAACGCCTGCCTGATGTTCATGATTTCGCGCACACGCATCTCCTGACTGACATCAGGCGTCTCCGAAAGGGGTTTCAGGTGCATCAAGCGTTCGACGACTCGCTTCACGAATACGTTCTCCGTTAGTACCGAGTCGTCGGTCTTTTCTGACCCCGCTCGTCGAACTGTCGAAGTCCGCGAGGGTAACTGAGCGGGCCGCGCCCACGCTCGGACAGCACACGACTGAAGTGCTGGGCGAGTTCGGGTTCTAGCAGCAGGAAATCGTTGCGCTGCTGGCCGACGCAACCGTGGTGTGATGGCGCGTATCATCCCGCTAACACGTACGGCATCGCATTAGAGTCAGCGTTCGACAGGGAGAGAGAGGCCAACGATGGACTTCGGGTGGACGGACGACGAGCTCGCGTTCCGAAGGCGCGTCACTGACTTCCTTGACGAGAACTGGGATCGGCGAGGTATCGCCGGGGGCGTAGCCACCGAGGAAGGCTCGGGCCCGGACAGCACCCGCGACTTCGGTCAGATCCTCGCCGCGAACGGCTGGCTGACGATGGCCTGGCCGGAGGAGTACGGCGGGCAGGCCGCCTCCTATATGGCGCAGATGATCTTCAAGGAAGAGGCCACGATCCGAGGTGCGCCAACCGGCGGCATGGGCGCCGCCATGGTTGGCCCCATGATGATGATCCATGGCACAGAGGAGCAGAAGCGGGAGCACCTCCCGAAGATCGCGAACGCTGAGGTCGTCTGGTGCCAGGGCTTCTCGGAACCGGGTTCCGGCTCGGACCTCGCGTCTTTGCAGACCCGAGCGGCTCGCGAAGGCGATGACTTTGTGATCAACGGACAGAAGATCTGGACCTCTGGCGCTCAGAACGCGGACTTCATCCACATTCTGACCCGAACCGACCCGGAGGCGCCCAAGCATCGCGGCATCTCGTACTTCATGCTCGACATGAAGACGCCGGGGATCACGGTCCGTCCGCTCGTGCAGATGCACGGGGCAGCCGGGTTCAACGAGACATTCTTCGAGGAGGTCCGCGTCCCCGCGAAGAACATGTTCGGGGAGGAGAATCGCGGCTGGTACGTGGCCACGACGCTGCTCGATTTCGAGCGCTCAGGCGTCGACCGGATGGCGACGACGCAAAACGCGTTCGACCCGCTGCTCAATCACGCGAAACAGCCTGACAGCGCGGGTCAGGGCCGGCGGATCGCCGACTCGGACGCGCACCGGCACAAGCTCGCGGAGACCGCGATCGAACTCGCCGTGTGCCGTTACCTCAGCTATCACGTGACGTGGATGCAGTCGCATGGATTGGTGCCGAACCATGAGAGTTCGATCGCGAAGGTCCACAGCACCGAACTGCTGCAACGGAACGCCCAGAGAGGCATCAATATGCTTGGGCTCTCCGGCGTTCTGAAGCCGGAGTCGGAGCGTGCAGTGATGGGCGGGCTCTACTGTCAGATCTACATGCAGACGACCTCGCGCACGATTGGCGGGGGCACGAGTGAGATCCAGCGCAACATCATCGCCACTCGCGGGCTCGGGCTGCCAAGGGGCTAGCGACGGGAACGTTGCTGCCGGCGCACGGGGCTCAGGACTGAGGGCGCCGGAAGCCGAATACGGAGTCTGAGGCATCAGACTCCTACTCGCGCTGAGCATCGAACCCGGAATCTGAGAGCATCAAATTCGACGTCCGATCAAAGACCAACCTCAGCGCATCACCCGGCTAGCGGGCTTCGCCCACGAGATCGCGCCCAATCACGAGGCGACGGATCTTGCTGGTGCCCGCGCCGATCTCCAGCAACTTCGCATCGCGCAGGTAGCGCGAGACTCGGCTGTCCGACATGTAGCCGTAGCCCCCGTGCTGCTTCAATCTGCGTGTACATCTCGGCCAGCTTGGCCTGTATCAGCTGGAAGTCGCCGATGCGCTCGCCGACCTGCCGACAGTTGCGCGCGTGCTCGATGCTGGCGTCCAGCGCTGCTTCGGCGGTCCCCAGCGGCTCACCGGCCAGGAACACGCGCCCCACGCGCAGGCACTCGACGACGAGTTTATCGACTGGTTTTCAATCTGCGGCCCCGCACCCGAGGTCGCAGAGCGGCTGCGCGAACTCGTCGACCTCGGCCTCGACCATCTCTACCTTCTCGGTGCGATCCGTCCTGGCTCCAGAGCCGCCTTCGCAGCTGATGTCATGCCCGCTTTGCGCGCTTGAGGGCCCTCGCCGCACTGCCTTCACCGGTGCAGGGCTCCGACCCAGCCGGGGAAGACGGGCTGGAGGGTGTCGGTGATGGGGCCGCTCGAAATCGAAATCAGTGAGACCGGGGCCTCCAGCAGCTCACGGAGCGAGACGCTCGTTGAGGCGCGATTCGGTCCTTGGCCGTGAGCCACCCGTCGATGAGCTCTAGGGCTGCCGTGGTCGCCGGCCCGGCGGACGCTGCGACGGCACGCAGGTCGTCGCCTGTATCGACGTCGACAGCGATCTCGGGCAGCGACGGCTCACCCAGTGCCAGTCCGGCTGTCTTCGCTAGCCGGCGGTGAGCGGCGGCCGAGTTCGGACCGAACGCCAGCTCCAACGCGTCGGGTGGGCGCACGCCGAGAGCCGAAGTGCCCCCGTCAGTACTCGCGGCCAGCACCACCGGCGTCTCTTCGAGGGCACTCGCCAACGTCTTCACGATCTCCGGGCGCAGCTGAGGCAAGTCCGCCGGAATGATCAGCGCAGCTCCGGCCGTGACAACCTCCTCGAGCTCGAGCGCCGCGCCCACGGCACCGTTGTAGCCGGGGACGCCGTCGGGAACGCGGCGGGCGTCGTATGTTGCCGCGAGCCCGTCGTACGCCGGGTCCGTCGACACGAGTAGCAGCACCCCATCATGCGCGGCTCGCAGGGCCGCCAGCACATCGTCCAACATGGCAGGTACGAGAGCGCGGCGGACTGCGTCCCCGAGCTCTGCCGCAAGTCGAGACTTTGCCCGGCGGAGCGGCTTGACCGGCACGATCACGGCCAGGCGGGTGCCTCTGCTCATGCCCTCGCGGCCTCAAGCACATCGCGCGCTACGCGAGCGCGAGCCTGTTGGTCAACCATCATTGTGTCGACAGCGACGGCCCGCATTCCTATCGCCTCGATCGCAGGCACTAACAACACGTCCACCGCATCGAGTACAAAACAGTCGATCAGGCCTCGAAAGAGGCTGGCAACCCCTGTTGCGGAAACCTCGTGCCCGAGCGTCCTCAGCAGATCCGCCGCTGGTCCTTTCACGGCCTCACCGCCAACGATCGGCGAGACCGCGATCCGTCGGGCGGGCGACTGTTCGAGCGCATCCCGCACCCCCGGCACCGCGAGAATCGGCTCAATCGAGAGGAAGGGATTGCTAGGCGCGACTATTACGAGCTCGGCCCGGGAGATCGATTCGAGCACGCCCGGCGCGGGGCGAGTGTCGATCGCAAGTGGCAGACGGATCGCGCGCACAGCATCGAGGGCGCCACGCTGCACGAAGTAGACCTGGAAGGGCAGCTCACCCGAGTCAGTCACAACCATCGTTGGGTGAGGATCGTTCGTGACGGGTACCAACACCGAGCTCAGACCGCGCGCTCTTGCGAGCTCGGCGGTCGCTTCGGCAAGCGTCTGGCCCGCTCGGAGCATGCGGGTGCGCTGGAGATGGGTTGCCAGGTCGCGGTCGCCGACGCGAAACCAGTTGTCGCCGTCGATCTCCTGCAAGGCGTCGAGCGTGACCGTGCTGTCGTCACGCAGGCCCCAGCCAGCTTCGCCCTCGAGCCCGGCCAGGGTATAGGTGACGGTGTCGATGTCTGGCGCGATGTACAGGCCTTGCCACTCGAAGTCGTCGCCGACATTGCAGATGACGGTGATCGATGCCGGGTCGACGCATGCGGCGAGACCGGCGACGAACCTCGCGGCGCCCACGCCACCGGCCAGCACCGTGATGCGGCCATTCGATTCGCGGACGCTCGCTGCACGCTTTTGCATGGCGTCATGCTAAGCGCTTCTCGGCGTGTCGCGCCTTGTCGCGTCGCGGAATGTGAAACCGGGGGTACCTCGCCTGGCAGCCTGAACCGTTGGTCGAAGCAACTACCGACTACCCAGGAGCATCAGACTGGGTGTCTGCCAGAGCAGAGAGGACGCCGAGATTTTGACAGCCACGCTGACAGCCACGCGGGCGGTTTCACAGCCACAACGGCGGACTTCGGCGGACACCGAGTGCGAATTTCGAATCTAGGACGCACCGGCGTGGACGGCGGCGGACACTCAACTTCGTTCTTCGGATCTGAGGGTCGAGGGTTCGAATCCTTCCCGGCGCGCCAGCCAAACTCTGCCGAACAGCAGCATCGTTGTCGGGCGAGACCCGGGCGATCGATCGCTCGCGGCACGATCCTTCCGTATCCGCCCGCATGCTCTCGGTTCCGCGGAGTCGACCCGCGAAGCGGGCCTGATCTTGATCATCAGACTCAAGAAAGGTGATCAAGACCAATTATCACCAAGAAGGCTGCGCAGTCATGGACGGTGGCGCGTAGCGACGCGCGCGCTCCCATGGGCTCGTACATGCGGAGCAGCGGGTGCGGGCATCGCGGTCGAACAGCGAGCGTGGGTCACCCGGAGTTGGGTCGATCGGTCACCGGTACTCGATGCCCACGGATCCAACGGCTACCGGTACTCGATGCGTATCGCTGCGACTCGTTCGTATCCAGCGGCCGCTTCACGTACGTCGGCGCGCCGTCCGCTAACCGAATACCCCCGCCGCGGCGAGCTCCGCCAGTTCCTCACTGTCGAGGCCGAGAGCCTCGAGCACGGACTGCGTGTGCTCCCCGAGCCCCGGTGCGGGGCCACGCGGACTGATGTCCACACCGCGGATGTTGAACGGCGTCGCCAGCGTCTCGTAGCTGCCGAACTGCGGGTGTTCGATCTCCACAAAGCTGCCGAGCGATCGCACGGTCGGATCGTCGACGACCTCCGGCAGCTCCACCACGGGCGCCCAGATCACCCCCGCCGCATCGAGCCGTTGCGCCCATGCTTCGAGCTCGGCCGAGGCGAAGATGGCATCGATCTCCTTCGTCAGTTCCTCGCTGTGCTCAGCGCGACGTTCCAGCGTGTCGTAGCGTGGATCGCTCACCCACGCGGGACGCTCCACCATTTCGCAGAACGCCGGCCAGTAGCGGTCGGGCTGCGGCATCACCAGCAGCAGCCATCGGCCGTCGGAGCACTGATACGGGTTCCAGATCGGGTTCGCCGGTTGCGTGCGCTGATGGCGCGGCGGTTGCTGGTGCGCCTGCAGGACGGCGGAGAGATCGGGGCCGATCGTCCACATCCCGGTGCCGAGCAGCGTGACGTCGACGACCTGCCCCTCGCCGGTCTGGTCGCGCAGCCGCAGGGCCGCGAGCGTGGAGGCGAGGAGGTTGAGCGCCGTCGCCTGGTCGCCCTGCCCGGGGCGACAGATGGGGGGAGAGGACGGCGGCTCGCCCATCAGCCCCATGATCCCGGAGCGGGCCCAGAACGCGGCGTAATCGAAGCCGGCGCGGTCAGCGTCCGGGCCGTCAGTGCCGTAGCCGCTGAACGAGACGTAGACCAGGCCGTCGTTCACCGCGTGCACATTTTCCACCGTTAGCCCGTAGCGTTCGCGGCGATGCTGGACAAGGTTCGTGATGAAGATGTCAGCGTCTGCGGCCAGCCGCTTCACCAGCTCCGGCCCGCCTGGCCGGTCGAGCGCAACGACGATCGATTGCTTGCCGCGGTTGTCGAGTTCGAAGGCGGGGTTCGTCGCGAAGTCGTAGTCGTAGCCGACCGACCGCATGTTGAAGTGGCGGAAGGCATCGCCGCTCGGCGGCTCGATCTTGACCACATCGGCGCCGAGGTCGGCCATCAGCGCGGCCGCACTGGGCGCCGCCAGCCAGTTCGACACCTCGACGACACGAATGCCCGACAGCGGAGCGACCATCGCCTACCTCCAGTGATGCGACTGCCAGGCTACTGGCGAGCCCGGCGCGAGCGATGATAGCCCGGCTGACGCTCGCGGCGGATGCGGCGCAGCGAGGTTCGACATCCCACGCTCGACGGAGGCGCTACGCTAGGGCCACTTCTGGGTCGAAAATATCGGAGGTCCACCGCAACGACCTCTGCCGTGGTGATCGATCGGCTACGAGGTCGAGTACGCGCTGCGCCCGCCTGCCGACCTCTTCGCGACGTAGCGAGCCGGCCTATCTCCCGACTGAGAGCGACATGACCTACGTGATCGATTCGGACCGGTGCATCGCCTGTGGGTGGTGCCGCGATGCTTGTCCGACGCAGGCCGCAGTCGGTGTCTTCAAACAGAAGGTGACCTACTCGATAGAAGTCGCCATGTGCATCGATTGCGACCTCTGTGCGCAGGTCTGTCCCTCCGACTGCATCTCTCACCGTCCCGAGCTGCAACCCACCCCCGCACAGCTCGAGACAGCGCTCGCACGAGCGAGGTCCACCAACCAGCGGTACAACCAGGCGACTCGATGGAAGCGTCCGCCGCCGTGGTTACGAGGGCACAGGCCGTCGAACGACGGCCCGGCGATCTGAGCGCAGCGACTCGGTCTCGCCGTCGCCAGGTCACTTGGAGTAGAAATCCACCGATCACCAGTACTCGATGAGACTTCGGATCCGAGGGGGCGCTCGACAGGCTTCGCAGCGAAGCTAGGCGGGGGCTGCCATGCTCAGCGGCCCCGTCCCCTGCGTCCCGCGAATCCTGTTGATCTCGCCTCGATGGCTGCTGAAGTGGCCATGTTTCGAGCCATGGAAGCGAGTTCGGAAGCCATGGACTTGGTCGAAGACAAGGTCGTCATGGCCGTCTCTTCATGCGCGAGGCGGCGCGGGCGCTTACCAGTGCGATGCCGTTGGTCTCTCGGCCCGAGTACCATGCCTCGAGCCGATCCTTCGACGGGAGATGAGCCGTATGACCATCGACGCATCGAGCATCCCGACGCTAGTCGAGGGCGAGGGATCGCGCACGTTCCTGCTGCTCAACGGCGGCAGCCAGAGCTTGCACACCTGGGACCACGTCGTGCCCGCGTTGCTGGACTGGGGACGAGTGATTCGCCTCGATGTCCCCGGCGTTGGCGAGAGTCCCTCGCCAACGCTCCCGTACTCGTTCGAAGAGCTATCGGCTGCGGTGCTCGAAGTCAGCCGACCACATGTGGTTGGCAGGCTGATCGTCGTCGGGCACGCCTGGGGCGCTCGTGCGACGCAGGTGATCGCGAGGGACTGCGCCGACGAGGTGGCGGGCGTCGTGATCGGATCGAACGGCGGCAAGTTTCCGCCGCTCAACACTCCGGAGCAGATGCGGGCTCTCGCCGATGCTCGCTCGGAAGGCGATGACAAGGCGTTGGATGCGGCGTTGGAGGATGTCTTCTTCGCCGAAGGTTTCCGCGAACGGGACCCGGGACGAGCGCAGTGGCTCCTCGATTTGATGCGATCGACGCCGGCCGATCGTTCCATGATCAGCGGCGCCGTACGCCTCACCCCTCCCGACTCGTACTGGGGGCAGTTCGACTGTCCGGCGCTGCTGCTCTACGGGGACGAGGACCGCATCGGCCATCGCGAGAATGCGGAAGATCTTCACCAGGCTCTCAGTGGTTCGAAGCTCGTCTACATCGAGCAGTCAGGCCACTTCGTGATCGCCGAAAAAGCAGAGCGATTCAGCGCCGAGATACTCAAGTGGGTCGAGGAGGTCGGGCTGTGAGGCGCGGAAGCGAGAGGTGCCGGCGATGACGATCGGCGAGCGGGTAGTCGTCGTCACCGGCGCGGCGAGCGGTATCGGCCGGGCACTGGCCGAGGGCTTTGCAGCCGATGAGGCGCGGGTGGTCGGGGTCGATCTCACCTCGGACGCTCTCTCAACGCTCAGTGACTCGATCGATGGGATCGTCGCGGACGTCACTTCTGCTGCTGAAGTCGCGCGCGTGCTCACTTCGACGCTTGAGGCACACGGCCGGATCGACGTCTGGTTCAACAATGCGGGCATCGTCGATGCTGGCCCGTTTCTCGAAGGCCCGTTCGCTGACCGGCAGCGGGTGATCGACGTCAACCTGACCGGGCTTGCTCGCTGCGCCCACGCCGTGCTTCCGGTGATGCAATCCGCTGGCTACGGTCGGCTGATCAACGTCGTCTCGCGCGCCGCTGAAAACAGCGCCGGGGGAGCGTCGGCCTATGCAGCCTCGAAGGCGACTGCGGTGTCGCTGACCCTTTCGCTGGCGGTGATTGCGGCGCAGTTGGACGCGGACGTACTGGTAAACCGCATGATCCCCGGCCCGACGACTAAGCCGATCTGGCGTGCGACGCGTTCCGACCTCCAGGATCCGGAGGTCGTCTATCCCCACGCACTGCGACTGGCGACGTTACCCGAGGGCGGACCCAACGGCCTCATCTTCTGGAACAGCGAGCCCTACCCAATCTTCGAGCGATTCACCGCTGTCCTGAAGCAGGACGCCGAGGAACTGTCGTGATCTTACGTCGGGTTGCGAGACGAGCACACTGATGCCCGAGCGAGGAAAGCAGCCGGCGCGTCGATTCGTGCGAGCCGCAGAGGCCGGTTGGCTGCCGCTTCTCAGTCACATGCGCGACGTGCGTGACGGCTGGGACCGTGCGGCGAGTGGACTGACTGCGAACGACGCGCCGCAGGACTCCTCTGAGGGCGAGTGGGGACCGTGGCACGTACTCAATCACGTGGCCGGCTACCTGGAAGCAGCGACTACCGTGCTGCGCTCGCTCGCGGCGGGCGAGTCGGTGGACTACCCGCGCGCGCAGAAATGGCTCGGCGATGAAGTGAGCTTCGGAGAACTCAACGCCGCCTTAGGCCGAGGGTGGGAAGAGTACGTCGATGCTTTGGAGGCAGCCGCGGGCTCTCCCGAGACCACGGCGACAGTGACGCACGTACTCGCCGGGACGATGACCGCACGCGAGTGGACAGCGCTCGGTGTCTACCACCTCACTGAGCACGTGGATCAGCTTGGCGAGTTTCGCCGGACTCTGCGACCGGAAGACTAGCAGTCCGCGAGCAGCGGACTCTAGGTCACATCAAGGGCCAACATCAGCTCAAGACTCCGGCTACCCGGCTTCCCCGACGAGATCACGTCCGATCACGAGGCGACGAATCTCGCTGGTGCCCGCGCCGATCTCGACCGGGTACCCGAGCACGCGCGCGAAGCCGCAGACCAGCGTCGCACCGTACGTGGGCTTGAACTCGTGGAAGCGGCTGCCGTCGACGACCCGTGCGATGACCTCTCGCACATCGAACGACTTGCGCGTTGAGGCGGGGACGATGCCGTAAAGGTCGGCGGGGTCGTGTACCGGTGGCTCCGGCCGCGTCAACGGCCAGGGCAGCGCCTTCTCACGCCGGCCAAGGTTGGCGACGACGCTACGCGTCAGAGCCAGCGCCTCCTCGTCGCTGGCCGCGAGGTGATCGGCGACGCCCGAGATCTGCGTGTGTATGGCCGCCCCGCCCAGCGCCTCCGCTGAGACTTCCTCGCCGGTAGCGGCCTTCACCAGCGGGGGGCCGGACGCCGCAGACCGCACTACTGCAGCGCCCCCGCCGCCCTCGCCTCCTCGAGCTCGCCCTCGCCCATCCCGAGCCAGTCACCGAGGACGACGTCCGTGTGCTCGCCAAGGAGCGGCGCTCGGACCGGGTCGGCGAGCTTCATACGCTCCGCGCGCCACGGGACTCCCTCCATTCGCGCCGGTCCGATCACGGGGTGGATGACCGTGCGGTAGAAACCGCGTTCCGCGACGTGTACATCCGCCAGCACCTCGCTCGTCGTCATCGCGGCGCCGGCGGGGACGCCCGCCGCCTGCAACCGCCGCATCAGAGCGACGTGATTGAACTGCACGGTGAACCCCATCAGCTGCGCCTCGATCACGTCCCGATCCGCCATGCGGCCCGCGGTGGTGTCGTACTTCGCGTCCTCCCACTGCGGGATGTTCGCCACGCTCTTCAAAGCCGTCCATTGCTCGTCGGTTTCGACCGTGATCGCGATCCATGCGTCGTTGCCCAGGCATGCGAAGACGCCGTGCGGCGCGCCGATCGGGCTGCGATTGCCGCTGGGCTCCGCAGTACGGCCGTGCAGATCCGATTCCATGAACGCCTCGGCGAGGCAGGCGATGGCGAACTCCGCCTGCGACAGATCGATGTGCTGGCCTCGGCCGGTGCGCGAGCGTTCGTCCAGTGCGGCGAAGGTCACGAGCGAGCCCATCCGGCCGAGCAGGTGGTCGGGGTGGATGATCTGGACGCCCTCCGGCGGCTCCGCGTTGGGATGGTTCCAGAGGTAGCTCGTGGAGCTGATGGCGGAGTTCGTTGGACCGAACCCGCCGTGGGAGCGGTATGGGCCGGTCGAGCCCATCGCCTGGCTGCTGACGTAGATCAGCTCGGGGTTGGTCTTGCGGGCTGCTTCGTAGTCGATGCCGAGCCGGGCCATCACGCCGCCGGTGTTGTTCTCCACCACCACGTCGGCCGCCCTGACCAGCGCCCTGCCAATCTCCCGGCCCATCGCCGACTTCAGATCGACCAGCACGCTCCGCTTGCTGCGGTTCGACGATGCCCAGCCCATGCTGGACTCCAGGTCCGAGCCCTGGAGTCGCATGAAGTCGATCTGCGTCTTCGACTCCAGCTTGATCACGTCCGCGCCGAACTCACCCAGCACGCGCGCGATTTCAGGGGCCACGGCGCCGGACCCAACCTCCACGATTTTGATGCCGTCGAGCATCAGGCGGTCGCCGCCGCGCTCGGTCATGCGGATCGGCGGGCCGGCCAGCGTATCCTCGCTGCCGCCAGGCACGGGTGACTCCGGCTTCCTGTCCGCCATGCGCACGTACGTGCCGGGCGCTCGAACCGTCTTGCCGTCCGGCAGCGCGAACGGGACAAAAGTGCCGCGTTCCCTGAAGTGGTCGTCTTCCATCACCTCGGCCGGTGAATAGACGGGGACGATACCGACGCCGTGCGCCTGCCCGTCGCGGAATAGATCGACTTTGCTGCGGCCGCTGAAGTGGCGCTCCAGCACCTCCTTCTGCACATCGAGATGTGCCCCACGGTAGAGAGGGTCCAGCCACTCGTCCGATTCGAACTCGGGCGGGTTCGCCAGCCAGTACTTCAGGCTCTCCCACTGTTTGCGTGAGAGGTTGATCACCCGCACCCAGCCGTCGTCGGCCCGGTAGAGCTGGAACAGCGCGCCGGAGCCGGCGCGCTGAGTTGCGCGGCCGGATACCGAGTAGAGCGGCACGGACCAGTCCGCCTGCACCTGGACCGCCTCCAGCACGCTGCAATCCAGCCAATCGCCCTCGCCGCTGCGGCCGCGCTCGTACAGCGCCGCTGCGATTGCGCTGGCGGCGGTGACCCCGCCGATGTGATAGGCGAGCTGGTACGGCGGCCCCACCGGCGGCTCGTCGGGCCGGCCGCAGCGCATCAGCGACCCCGCCATCGCCCACGCCGTCAGCGCCGTGCCCGTCCAGTCTCGATAGGGGCCGCTCTGCCCGAAGGGCGTCACGGAGGTGATGATCAGGTGCGGGTGCTGCCGCCGCAGCATCTCCGGGTCCAGGCCGTGCCCGGCCAGCCAACCCGGCGCGTTGCCGTCGATGAGGACATCGAATCCGGCCAGTGCCTCGCGCACTTGCCGCTGCGCCCGCGGCTGCTTCAAGTCGAGCGGCACGGCGGCCTTAGCGGCGTTGTACCAGAGAAACGCCACCCCGACGTCACCGGCCAACGGCGCCTGCCGGACCATCGGGTCGCCCTCCGGAGACTCAAGCTTCACCACCTCCATGCCCAGGTCGCCGAGCACGCGGCCGCAGAGCGCGGCGGCCTGGCTGCCGATCTCCAGGGCCCGGTAGCGCTCAAACGGGCGGCCGCCTGGCACTGCACTCACCTTCGATCAGGCGTCGGTTGACGACTCGCCGGCGAGGCCTTCGAGCATCTCCAGCGCCTCTTCGGCGATGTCGAACACGACCTCCGCGGCCGGCTTGATCTCGTGGATGCCGACCACGCTCTGCCCGGCCGGCGTGGTAATCCAGTCCTCCATCCCCGCCTGCTGAATGTCCGCCAGGACCGGGTTCACGAGCATCGGCTGAAGCGGCATCGGCAGCGGTTCCGGGGCGTCTTCCTGCTTCCACGCCTCCGTCCACTTCGAACGAAGCCACCGCGCCGGCTTGCCGGTCGTGGCGCGTGACTGGTAGGCATCCTCCGCCTGCGCCTCGATCAGGCGCTGCTTCAGAAACATCGGGGTCGAGGACTCGTGGGTGGCGAGCCAGACGGTGCCGGTCCAGACGCCGGCAGCACCCATCGCCAGCGCAGCGGCCAGGTGCTTCCCGCTGCTGACGCCACCGGCAGCCAGCACCATCGTGTCAGTGCCGCTGGCGAGTTCCAGCACCTCCGGGACCAGTGTGAAGGTGCCCACGCTCCCGCTGTGGCCGCCGGCGTCATACCCTTGGGCGATGATCACGTCCGTGCCTGACTCGATCTGCCTTCTGGCCTGCCGCGGTAGACCCACCAGCCCCCACACCTTCATCCCCTCGCTGTGCGCACGCTCGACCACGAACGCGGGGCTGCCCAGCCCGGAAGCGAAGATCGGGACCTGCTCCTCAAACAGCACCTCGAGCTGCGCTCGCGACCGTTCCAGCAGCCCCACCCCGAGAACGCCGCCGATGCCGCCGCCGGACGGTTCACGGGCGTCCGGAATCTTGTGCTCCTGCTTGAGCTTCGCGACGAAGTCGTGATGCCCCTGCGGGATCATCGCCTCGACGTCCTCCCGATTGCCCTCCACGAAGGAGGCGGGAACCACCAGATCGACCCCGAACGGCCGGTCGCTGACCCGCTCCTTGATCCAGCGGATGTCGGCACGCAACGTCTCCGGCGCTTTGCCGAGCCCGCCCAACACCCCGATGCCGCCGGCGTTGACGACGGCGGTGATCACGTCCCTCGTGTGCGCGAAGGCGACGACCGGCACCTCGCAGCCGTACTCCTCGCAGAGCCTGGTGTGTAGCGGATCCGTCTGCATGCTTTCCTCCCTGTGCGCGCACCTGGCGTGCATGTTGTGAATTGTCGGGCACCGTCCCCGGGCACCCTGACATGACCTCGTCCTACTCGCGGATTGCCTGCCACTGCGGCATCCGCAGTTGCTCTCCGTTCTCAGGGTCGGTGAGCGGTTCCCACGTCACCTGCACCGGCATGTCGATCTCGAGCTCATCCGGCTGCACATCCAGGCAGTTGCCTACGATGCGCACTGAGGGATAGTCAGCCAGTTGCACCAGCACGACCGTGTACGGCACTACGGTCTGTAACGTCGGATGCACCGGGTAGTGCGCGACCACGAAGCTGTAGACAGCGCCCCGGCCGGTGCTCTCGACGTGCACGAACTCCATGCCCTGGCAGTGGTGGCACACCTCCTCCGGCGGGTGCTGGACGGTCTGGCAGTCCACGCACTGCTGGAGCATCAACTTGCCGGACGTAAAGAACTCGCGATTCAGGTCGTCGACGATCGGGAGCATCCACGCTTCGGGCAGGTAACGGCTCACGCGACTACCCTCGTTCCTTCGAAAACAGCACCGCGCTGCCGGGGCAGTAGCCCGGCCCGGAGATGACGAGACTGAGCTCCGCGTCCGCCACCTGGCAGGTTGATTCGCCGCGAATTTGCCGGACGGCCTCGGTCACCAGCTCGAAGCCGTGGATGTAGGCCTCCGCGAGATTGCCACCGCTGGTGTTGATCGGGAGTCCGCCGCCCGGCCACTGGATGTTCCCGTCGGAGACGAACTCTTCGATCCCGTCGGGGGGCGCGAACCCCATCTCCACGAGTCCGATCAACACCGGGCCGGTGAAGTTCTCGTAGACCTGCGCGACGTCGACGTCCCCAGGGCCGACGCCGCTCCGCTCCCACAGCTCCTCGCCGACCAGCTTGTAGTGCGCCGTCGGGAACTCTGGCTCGGTGAAGGCCATCGCCCCGGCGCGCTGCCCCATGCCCTGGGCCGCCCCCTTGATGTATGCGGGCCTCTGTGGCAGGTCGGCGGCCCGCTCCGCCGTCGTGATCACCACCGCCGCCGACCCGTCACTCTCCTGGCAGCAGTCGAAGAGGTGGAACGGCTCAACGATCCAGCGCGAGTCGTGGTACTGCTCCCGCGTGAGCGGCTGCCCGTAGCGGACCGCGCGCGGGTTGCGCTGTGCGTGCTCGTACGACGCCAGCGATATCTCAGCCAACGCCTCCTGTGAGATGCCGTACTCGTGCATGAAGCGGCGCGTCTGCATCGCACACTCCTGCGCCGGCGTGACGAGCCCGTACGGCGAGGTGTACGCCCGCGCGCCTGTCACGCGGATCGGGCCGCGAGCGCGCCCGAAGCGGCCGAACTGTCCCTGCGCCAGCGAGCGAAAGGCGACAATGTGCTTCGCGTACCCGGCCTGCACCGCCGCCGTGGCGATCGCCACGGCCTGGGCAGTCCCGTTGCCGCCACCGCCCCAGCACTGCGCGGTAAATGTCGTTTGCTTCGTGCCGAGCGCCGCGCTCAGCCGGACCGGGTCCTGGCGATCGCTGTAGGCGACATAGCCGTCGATTTCATCGAGCGGGACACCGGCGTCTTCGGCGGCGCGTTTCACGGCGATGCAGGCGAGCTGGAACTCCGACAGCGGGGCCTGCCCGGCCCGGTAGAAGTCCGTCTCGCCGATCCCCACCACGGCCGCCTCGCCACGCATCCGGTTCTCCTTCCCACTCTGTCCGCGGCCGCCCCGGCCAGCCGCCGCTCCCTCGCCAGACGCCAGCCCCGGCTATAATGCGCGCCGACTGCTGCTAGAGCGTGGATCACTTCGCGACCGAGACGGCAGCGAGGACACACTACGCAACTGTCCGCCCAATTGCACAGGGCGGTCGATGCGAACCAGGCCGACATCGCCGAGGGGCTGGGTGATGTCGGTCGGATGGGCACGGAGCGCATGGCTGGTGAGCAGGCGAGAGATACGCTGGCGAAGGACGAGGCAGCCCAGTACCTCAACGTGCCGGGCCCGACATCCTATTCCCGCGCCGAGGTCAACGCCCCCATGGTCTGGAACTATTGCGAGGCCGTCGAGGACGCCAATCCCGTGTACTGGGACGAGGAGTTCGCGGTCAGGAGCCGTTTTGGGCGTCTGATCGCCCCACCGCAGATGATCATGACGGCGTCGAGCGGTCATTGGTGGGCCCCCGAGTACATACGAGAGGCCGAGCGCAAGGCAGCCGAAGCGCGGGGTGAGAGCCCCTCCGCGAGAGTCCATGCGATCGTGCGAAAGCATGGCTACACGGTCGCTACCAACGTCACCCGCGAGGATGAGTTCGTGGAACCGTACGGCCCCGGCGACGGGCGGTTGAAACAGACCGCCCACGTCACCGAGGTGACGGAGGAGAAGCAGACGCGCGTCGGCAAGGGTGTCTTCATCACGACCGTCACCGAGTACTACGCTGAAAAGGATGACCGCCTGGTCGTTCGCTCCACGAACGTGCTGCTGATGTACAACTCGTCGGAGCCGCGCGACGAGTGAAGGATCGCCACTGCGGCGTCCGCCGCAGCGCGCGCACCATGGGATCCGACGGATTCGGGAGGACGAGACGATGACGATCAGCTTCGAGAACACAACCTGGGAGAGCGTGGCGGAGGGGCAGGAGCTGCCCGTGCTGGAGTTCGGCCCGCTGACCGCGACGAACCTGCTGTTCGACGCATCGGGGACCCGCGACAGCTACCCGATCCACCACGATCGCGAGTTCGCGAAGGCGAACGGCGTGCCCGACATCTTCGTCAATACCCAGTGGTACCAGGGCCTGCTCGGGCGCTACGCTACCGACTGGGGCGGCCCGGAGTCGTTCCTGCGCAGGCTCTCGTTCGACATGCGCGCCCCGAATCATCCCGGCGATCTGCTGAAGGTCCACGGTGTGATCACCCGCAAGTACGAACAGGACGACCAGAAGCGTGTCGATCTCGACGTGCGGATCGACAACCTGAATGGGTCGGACACCGTGATTGCGCGCATGAGCCTGGAACTCATCTAGGGCTCACTTGCCCGGCGGCTGGGCCGCCTGCGGAGCCAGCGAATGCCAATCCTCCAGGGCCTGAAGGTGGTCGAGATTTCCGGCAACGGCGCCGCCGGCTGGGCCACGAAGCACTTCGCGGATTGGGGCGCCGGGGTCACGATCCTGGAGCCCGCCGGGGGCTCCCCGCTTCGCTCCGCTCCTCCCTACTACGAGCGGGACGGCGAGCGCTGCAGCGCGATGTGGCAGTGGCTCTCTCGCGGCAAGACCGCCGTCCGCGTCGGTGACGGCCTCGCGACCAACGCCGCCGCGGCCCGCACGCTCTGCGAGCACGCGGATGTGGTGATCGCCGAGAACGCACTCGCCGAGTCGGTGCTGGGACTGACGCCTGCGGAGCTTCGCCCGGCATTCGATGGCAAGACGGTCTTCGTGCTGATCTCCCCCTTCGCCACTGACGGTCCCTACGCCAGCTACCGCGCCACGGACCTGGGCGTGAACGCGCTCGGCGCTTGGGGAGCGCTGATCGGCGAGCCGGACCGCGAGCCGCTACGCCCAGGCGCCGACATGAACTACCGGGTCTCTGGCGCACACGGGACGGCGGCAGCTCTGATCGCCCTGCGGCACCGGCGCCAGGGGGCTCGTCCCTCCTTCGTCGACATCTCCCAGCAGGCAGTCTCCGCCGGGATGCTGGTTGCGCCGTGGCTGAACTACAGCATGAACGGCCGCCCAATCGGACGGGCGAAGAGCCAGTGGCCCTCCGCCGTCGTGCGGTGCAAGGACGGCTGGGTCGGGACGCCTCCCCTCACCGCTGAGCATTGGGAGATGCTGGCCACGATGACCGGGGCCGCCGACATCCTGGAGCTGCCGGGCGGTCGCGAGCCGGCCTACAGGGCCCAGCACGGTGACGAGATCTACGAACGCGTGCGTCCGTGGTTCGACGAGCGCACGCGGCAGGAGGTCTACACTGAGGCGCAGGCGTGGCGCATCCCCGCGGCGCCCGTCGACACCGTCGAGCAGCGGCTCGATGACCCGCAGCTCAACGCGCGCGGCTTCTTCCTCCAGAAGGAGATCGACGGCAGGGAGGTGAAGACGCCGCGTGTGCCCTACCTGATCGACGGACTCACGCCGGTCGAGCTCGGGCCGGTCGAAGCGGCCGGCGTTGCCGCGAGTGCTCCCGGCGGCGCAGCTGCCGAACGTGACGACGCGCCGCAGCTACCCTTCGCCGGCATCCGGATCATCGACCTCACCTGGTTCTGGTCCGGGCCTCACGCCACCATGACGCTCGGCGCGCTCGGCGCGGACGTGATCAAGGTCGAGTCGATCCGGAGGCCGGACTCGTACCGCTTCACCGCGGTGGACGCGTCGATGGACCGCTGGTACGAGCGCGGCTACGTCTGGAACGACTCCAACCAGAACAAGCGCGGCCTCACGCTTGACCTCGGCAGCGACGTGGGCATGCGGCTGTTCGAGCGGCTGCTGCAACAGGCCGATGTGGTGATCAGCAACTTTTCGAACCGCGTGATGCCGCAGCTCGGACTCACCGATGAACGACTGCTCGAGCTGAACCCGCGCCTGATCGTGGCCACGATGCCGGGCTACGGCTCGGACGGACCGTGGGCCGACTTCGTCGGTTTCGGCGTGAGCTTCGAGCAGGCCGTCGTCGGGCAGCTTAGCGGCTACAGGGATGACCGGCCGCTGACCATGGGCGGATTCTGCGATCCACTGGTGGGCATCCACACCATGATCGCGCTCGAGCTGGCGCTGCGACGGCGGGAGCAGACGGGCGGGGGGATGGCCGTCCAGGTGCCGCAGTGCGAGGTCCTGGACAGCCTGCTCGCCCCGGAGCAAATCGCGGTCCAGCACGGCGCCCCCTCTCCGCTGCCCAGGGCGAACCAGCACGAGTGGATGGCCCCCCACAACGCCTACCGCGTTGCCGGCGACGACGAGTGGATCACGATCGCAGTCGCCTCCGACGGGGAGTTTGCGGCGCTGGCTGGCGTCCTCGGCCGGCCGGAGCTGCCCGGCGACCCTCGCTTCGCCACCGCCGAGTCGCGCAAGGCGAACGAGCCGGCGCTCGATCAGGAGGTGGCCTCGGCCGTCCGCGACCGGGAGCTGCGTGCGTTGGAGCGTGAATTGCAGGCAGCCGGAGTGATGGGCTGCCGCATCACGAAGCCCCACCGCCTGACCGAGGATGAGGGGCTCCGGCACTTCGGGTTCTTCCGGACGATGATGCGGGAGGCGAGCGGCACGCACCCGTACAAGACCTTCCCTTTCCGTTTCAGCGAGTTCCGGCTCACGCACTCGCGTGTGGCGCCGCTGCTGGGAGAGCACAACCGCGAGATCCTCTCGGCGCTCGGCGTCAGCAACGAGGAGATCGCGCGACTTGAGGCGGAGCAGGTGATTGGCGACGTGCCGGCGGGGCTCTTCTCGCGCTAAGGTCGTCGGCCGCGGGTTCACGCCTCGAGCCGCGCTACACCCGGGTGGGACACGAATACTCGATCTGGTGGGCCTGTGCAGCGCCACTAATCGATCCGCGTCCCGTGATCGCTGGACATCGAGTACCGATGATCGATGGATTCATATCCACTCGGACTTGAAGCACCGAGCACCACGACGGCTGGTCGCTGCTATGCTGTGCCGCGGTAGCTCGCGTTGTGGGAGGGTCCGATGGTGGATTTCGCCGACAGTCCGGACGAGGCCGCTTTCCGCGCGCAGGTGCGCCAGGTGATCGCGGAGCATGCACCGGAGAGCCGGGGACAAGCGTACGGCGCTGAGGGCTTGAGCGAGCAGGCGCGCCAGGAGCAGGAACGGTGGCGTGAAGCGCTAATCGAGCGTCGCTGGCTCGCGCCGCACTGGCCTCGGGAGTACGGCGGCGCCGGCCTCGCGATCAAGGATCAATTCATCCTCAGCCAGGAGTTGGCGGAGGCCGGTACGTGGAACATCAGCGGTCTCGGCACGATGATGCTCGGCCCCACCCTGATCGTCCACGGATCGGAGCAGCAGAAGCAGGAGCACCTGCCGGGGATCCTCGACGACTCGTACCAGTGGTGCCAGGGCTGGTCCGAGCCCGGCGCCGGTTCCGATCTCGCTTCCTTGCAGACGCGCGCCATCCGCGAAGGCGACGAGTACGTGATCAACGGTCAGAAGATATGGACGAGCGGCGCCCACCGCGCCGACGGCATGTACTTCGTCGCGCGCACGGATCCGGACGCCCCCAAACACCGTGGCATCTCGTTCTTCTGGATGAGCATGAAGCTGCCGGGAATCACCGTCCGGCCGCTGGTGAACATGGCGAGCCAGCACAGCTTCAATGAGGTGTTTTTCGAGGACGTGCGGATCCCGGCGGACCACCTGATCGGCGAGGAGAATCGCGGCTGGTACCACGCCACGACTCTGCTGGACTTCGAGCGTTCGGGCATCGGCAACTCGGTCGGCACACGGCGCCAGGTCGAGCGAACGCTGAAGATGGCGAAGGAGCTACCGCCTGAGCAGTCGATGCTCACGCGCAACCCACAGCTGCCGCTGACATTCGCGGACCGCATCGTCGACGCGGAGGTGGGGATGCTCTTCTCCTTCCGTATCACGACGATGCAGGCCAGCGGCCAGATCCCGAACTACGAGGCGTCGGTGGCCAAGCTCTTCAATTCGGAGATGACCCAGCGCATCGCCACGTTGAACATCAGGCTGTTCGGGCTCTACGGCGGCCTGATGGACCCCGACCGCGAGGAGGCGGAGGGGGGCGCAGCAGCGCGCGGCTACCTCCAGGCGGTCGCTTCGACGATCGGCGGAGGCACCTCCGAGATCCAGCGCAACATCATCGCCACGCGCGGATTGGGGCTGCCGCGCGGGTAACCGGGCACACCGAGGCATGTGTGCTGTGCGAGCGGGACACGCGGAGGAAAGGAGGCATCGATGAGCGACGATTACGACATCGAAGCAGTGCGCAAGGAGTGGATCGGCGTCAAGTCGGAGCGGCGACCCGGGCGCTACCCGGTCGAATACGATCCCATCCGCCGCCACTGCCAGATGGTTGGCGACACGAACCCGCTCTTCCTCGACCCCGAGTATGCCGCCGCTGGGAAGTGGGGGGAGGTGGTCGCGCCGCCGGTGATGGTCGACTACTTCGCTGGCAACGGCGCCTGGCCCCGGGTCGAAGAGCCGGACGTCACCGGTGGCATCCCCACGCGGGGCAACCGCGCGATCAATCTCAACACGGCGTGGGAGTTCCTGAAGCCGATCAAGGTGGGCGATCGACTGTCGCGACAGACTGAGGTCGTTGACGTCTACGAAAAGGCGATCCGCCTCGACCCGAAGGCGGTCTGGACCGTCACGGAGAGCCGCATCTACAACCAGGATGACGAGTTGGTGGCGGTGGGGCGCAACACGCTGCTGCGCCACCGCACGCCGGAGGAGGTCGCCGCCGACTCCGGGAGCCAGCAGAAGGAGGCCGCGCGATGACGACCACCGAGATCGAACAGCGCTACTGGGAAGATGTCGCGGAAGAGGAGCGACTCAGCGGCTACTCACTGGAACTGACCTGGACCAAGATGGCCGAGCAGGTGAGCGGTTCGCAGGACTTCTACGCGGTGCACCATGACCCCGACTTCGCGCGTGAAGGCGGCCATGAGGACATCTTCTACAACACCGGATTCACCAGGGCCGCGCTCTGCCGCCTGCTGACGGACTGGCACGGACCGCAGGGGTGGCTGCGCAAGCTGAGCTTCGAGATGCGGAAGATGCACATGCCGCACGACACGATCACGGTTCAGGGGATCGTGACCGCCCGGCGCCAAGGCAAGGGCGGCATGGGAGAGGTCGACATCGACCTCTGGGTCGAGAACGATCGCGTCGGCATCGCTACCCCTGCGGAGGCGACGGTCCTGCTACCGCGCGCCTCCTAAGCCCGTACGCGAACGCTCTCGCGAGGAGGCGCTTACGTCAGCTGGCGCGCGCTGAGTTCGGATCGCGATCCCGCCGGCGGATCGCTGCTGGAGAAGTCAGTGCGAAAGCCGGCGATGTGCTCTGTCGAAGCTCCGCGTCCGTGAAGACACGACGCATGACCAGGCGAGCGTGGCCCTCGCGAGCCCCGCTGCTGCGTGTAGCAAGCACCCCCACTCTGCCTAACCTCGGTATCCACAGGCTCTTCCAGCTCGGCGGTCAGCGGCGATGGCACGTCGGGTGCAGTCGATGTGGCCTTGAGCAGGTCAAGAACTGGGAGAACAACATCGACACCGAGCGGGCGCTGGTTGTGTGCAGCGAGTGCCGAGAGCCCTTGCCCCTGGAATCGGATGGCCGATGGACCCGTTGGCACTCGGAACCGTGCGCTCGTCTATACGCTCCTCGACACCGGTCTTCGTTGCTCCGAAGTCGTGCAACTCGACATCGATGACCTCGACATCGACTCGCAACGACTGCTCGTGCGCTTCGGCAAGGGGAACAAGCAACGAGTCGTGCCATTTGCGGAGCGCTGTCGGGAAGCGATCGGGAGCTATCTATCGCTTCGACAGACGGAAGACGGCCCGCTTTTCGTTGCCTCGACTTCGCATGGCGAGCTGAAGCAAGGCGTTGCACTGCAGCCGAACGGCCCGAAACAGATGCTCCGGCGACTAGGCCGGAAGACCGGCATCCCGAAAGTGCACGCGCACCGCTTCCGGCACACCTTCGCGACCTGGGCAATTGAACACGATGCGCGGGAACTCGATGTCCAATACCTGCTAGGACACTCGTCACCCGACATGGTGCGCAGGTACTCCTCGAGCTACCGCTCGGAGCAGGCAGCGACACGCCACCACCGCTTCTCACCTGCCGACCAGATGCTTCAGGCTGAATCGCCGGTTGAATAGGCGATTCCGAAGGACGACGTGGGGAGGCAAGCGTGTTACGGCGAGTGGCTCTCGGTTTGTCAGCGAAGAAGCGAGAAATCGACGATCGCCTTCCAAGGTTGCCCGTTCGCTCCGAGTTTCCGTAGATCCAGTAAGATCTGTTCAGTGACGAACAGCGAACAGCGAATTATTCGGATGCTTCTCGGAAGGGCAGCAGAAGCAGCCAGGAACGAAGATTGGGCTAGCGTGCGAGAGCTAGTCGCTGCCATTCTGCGCTTCGATGCTGAAAACCCTGACGCAAAGATCTTCCTTGAGATGGCCAACGCGCCGCCTGCGTTAGACGTTCAGCCCTCAGACCGAATCCCTCCCACGTCTTCCCGACTCAGCTCCTCTCCAGGCGATCTTCCGGAATCCTATCCACGTCCCGATAGGTCGGATTTCATCCGCTACCGGCGGAAAGCGCCGAGCAATGAAGTCGTCGACATCGGCTGGTCCGAGGGCGTCTTCGAGACCGGCCGACCATACCGAGTCGAGTACTGGCAACAGGATGGCGTCACCTACGCGAGCTTCATCTTCTCGACGGTCAGTCTCGAAAATGCGGCCGAGAGTGGTCTTCGAGACCTGCTGACTGACGAGGGTCTGATTGAGATCATCGCCGCAGACAGACAGCAGACGCAGTCGCCTTATCGTGGAGCGGCTCAGTTCTTCGATGCCGCGACGAATCGGATGTGGAAAGTCAATGTGGTGCTTCGCGACGAGGCGGGCGCGGTAGCTGAGTGCACTCCAGAAATTCACCCGTATCCGCGCGAGGCGAGCGCAGACCTATCAGAGGTGGACCTCTCCTACGAGGAAGCACTCGTAAGCCTCGAAGAGACGCTGACGGAGGCCGACGCGGAATTAATGCGCGATATCGATCGCGCACTCGATAGCACAGAGACATTCGACGCAACTGAGGAGGCAGGACTGCGTTTTGCGCGAAGTCGTCGATCTGGCTCGCGACGCGGGCACGCAAAAGGGGATCGGTACGGCAGCGAAAGCTCTGTTTCGGCTGGGATCTGTCCTGCGTGAACTCGGCCGGCCGATTGACGACGTGCTGGCTGTGTACCGAGAGGCCGTGCAGTTCAGCCGCGAAGCCGAAACTCCCCAAGGGCTGGAGCGCGCCGGGACGGCTCTCGTCAATGTCGCCAATGATCTGGAAGAACTTGGGCGCCCGGTCGAGGAAGTCGCGTCCACGCGCCAAGAGGCCGAAGCCCTCTACCGCAGTGCGGTAACACTCGGCCGGAGGGCTAATAATCCGAGTGGGACGGAGACCGCCGCTTCAGCGTTGTTCAGGCTGGGCCTGATGTTTGACAAGACAGGACGGCCGCTGGAAGAACTCGTGTCCACCTTCACAGAGGCAGCCGCGCTCGGACAAACGACAGGAACGCCGAGGGGGCTCGTACTCGCCGCCGTGGCGCTCACCAACCTGGGCGTCACCCTTCACAAGCTCGGGCGACCGGCAATGGATAGTCGCTTCGCACTCATGGACGCGTCCCGATTGGGTTGGGAGTCAGGCCTCCCCGAGGGATTGTCGGCGGTAAACAGCGCGCTCTCGATTCTCGCGCTCTTAGGTCAACGTGCCGAGCGACCGTTGAGGGATATTGAGGCTCCGTACGAGGGTGATGACGCCGTCTGGAATCAAGCGTTCTTTGCCTACAGGACCTGGGCGAACCTCAACGACAGTGCCGATGTACCACTAGGCACGCGTTACTTCACTGTCGCGTTGGGGCAGTGGGTCCAGGCGCAACGCCAGATGCATGCGAACGGCAGACTGCTGCCGCGGAGGTTCGCTCTACTTGAGGAATTTGGATTCATCTGGAACACCGACACTGGAGAAGTCTCCGAGACCTCAACCTTGGCCACGCGATCGCCTGCGCCAGCTCCACAGACGCCAAGTCCCCTGTCCCAGTCAGAGGTCGCGGAATCAGTGGAGCCTGCCGACCGCTCGAGGACCGCGGGTTTCGCGCCCTGGAGCATGTTCCGTGCGCGATTCAGTTCGGACTTCCGCGTCCGTCTCATCGTCGTCGTGGCGCTTGCCGTCGGCGGAGTGTTTGGCGCCGCGTTCCTGATCGACGCGATGGGACCAGACTCGGAGCGTGCCGTAACGGTGTTTACTCGCGTCGTCTCGATCCCGGCGGCCCTCGCGTTGTGGGCACTGTTGGTCGGTGGCGACGGGAGCGAATAGACCATCGCTAGTTCACTCCGGAAGGAATGACGCTTGTGGGGCCGCGATGATGCTCTTGTCCATCGATACGTTCGGGTTGTTTGAGGCGCCGTCATTCCATTCGTCGACATTCAGCGACGTCAATCTTCACGCAGACACGCTGGGGACGAAGGTTGCGCCGAACACCGAACCGGGTTGTGAAACCGGTACATTCCGAGGTGAGCCCAGTGGGCGGAGCGGTCAGTCATGAACGACGAAGCGTTGGACATTCTCACGAGCTACCTGAGGTTGGACACCACTAATCCACCCGGAAGCGAGGCACCAGCAGCACGCCTTCTCGGCTCCGTATTCGAACGTGAAGAGATCGCCTGCGAGTACATCGAAACGGCTCCCGGGTGCGAGATACTGCTGGCCACGCTCAAAGGCGACGGCTCCCGCGGCAAACACCTGTTACTCGGCAATCACACTGACGTTGTCCCGGTCGGGGATCAGGAGTGGCGGTACCCGCCGTTTGGGGGGGTTATCAGCGACGGTCGCGTTTACGGTCGCGGTGCAATCGACATGAAGGGACTTGCGGTGATGCAGCTCATGGCGATGCTGCGGCTCAGTCGAGAACGAGTGCCGCTGGGTCGCGATGTCGTCTTCTGCGCTGTTCCAGACGAGGAAGTTGCTTCTGAGTTCGGGATGGTCTGGCTATGCGCTCACCGCCCCGACGTAATGGATGCTGCAGCGGCAATTAACGAAGGTGGGGCCTCCCTTGGTGCGCTGTCCTCGCACCAAGTTCCCATCTTCGAAATCACCACCAGTGAAAAGGGATACGCGCTGATCCGTCTGCGGGCATCGGGTACGCCCGGTCACGCTTCGGTACCCCGTCATGACAACGCGATCGTCCGACTGGCCCTCGCCATGGGCCGACCGAGTGATTGGCCGCAGCCCGTTCAGCTGACCGCACAGACCCGATCGATGTTTCGAATACTCGCAGAGGCGGATCTGCTCCCGGATGGAAGCGATGGATCGCAGCTGGAGACGGCTTTGCTCGCCCACCCTGAACTCGATGCGCTAGTTCGCAACACGTTCACGCCGACGATCCTTCGAGCTGGGGAGAAGGACAACGTGATCCCCTCGACGGCCGAGGCGACGTTCGACCTCCGGACTGTGCCTGGGAGCAGCCTCGAACAACTCCTCGAAGAGATGCGCTCCGTGGTCGCTGATCCGACGGTCACAGTCGAGCAGGTGTACGAGCCCGAGCCACCCGCTGAGGACTCTCCTTGGGACGGCGAGCTTCCCGAGGTGATACGAGAGGTCGTGACACTGGCGATTCCGGGGGCCCTCGTTGTCCCGTCAATGATGTGGGGGGCGACCGATAGCCGGTTCCTGCGACGCTTGGGCGTACCCGCCTACGGCTTCTTTCCGTGGATGCTCACGCCTGAAGAGCGTCAAGGGTTTCATTCCCACGATGAGTTTCTGCATGTCGACAATCTGAGCGACGGGTGCGACCTCATGTACGAGGTCGTGAGGCGGTTCTCCGCAAAGGACTGAAGCGGTAGCCGTTCGCAAAGCAAGAGCACGCGTGTTATGTCAGATCGGACGATCTCGGAGGTAGTCGCAAAATTCGCGAAATGAGTCTGACTAGCGTGCTTCCCAACCAGAGGGTCGAGGGTTCGAATCCCTTCCCCCGCTCCAATTACCGTGGATGAAGAGGGCCCGCCAGATGGCGGGCCCTCTTCGCCTCCGTGAGTCGCGAATCAGATAAGTGGAGCAGGGTCGGTCAAACTGGCGCTTTCAGGACCGCACCGCGCGGCGCTGCGCGATCGGACTTCCAGCGTGGCGAACCGGAGGACCGTTCGTCCCGCGACGGCCGCACGGACCGGGAGGTGGCACCCAGAAGCGCGGCGGCATCGGGCGCCCCCGACGGTCTGAGAGCCGCGTATCAGTCTGCGCCGAGGTCGGTTGCGCTCCCCGGTGTGGCGCCGCCTCCCTGTAGATGTGATCGCAGACGTGCCTGGAAGTCTTCGTCGATCTCCTGGAGGAGCCCGTCGTTGAGCATCTGGGCCGGGTCTCGCGGCTCGCGCCCAAAGATGCCCGCACGCGGGCGATCAGCGATCACACCCTCCGCCGTGAGGTCCGCAAGCAGGTGCTCCACCTCGCCGTCATCGAGGCTCAGGTATTCCTGCAACACCTCGCGGGTGTGCTCGCCGAAGTTCGGCGCCTGGCGACGCGTGTAGGGGTCGGCACCGGACATCTTCCAGCCCTGCCGGGCGAACGGACGGGGCTCGATCTCAGGCGTCGCCCCCGGGGCGGGGACCATCTCAAAGAAGCTGCGGTGCCGCAGCTGCGGGTCCAGCCAGACGTCGCGCGCGTTCGCCACCACCGCAGCCTCGACCCCTGCAGCCTGCAGCTCCCGCTCCAGGTCCTCTGCGCACCGCGTGCGTGTGGCCTCGATGATCAACTCGTCGAGTTCGTCGTGATTGCTGTGGCGGGCGACGCTCGTGCCGAACCGTTCGTCCGTCGCGAGGCTCCGCAGACTGAGCATGTCGACCAGCGACTTGAACTGCTCGTCACTGGCAACAGAGATGGCGATCCAGCGGTCGCTGCCCTCGCACGGATACACCCCCTGCGGGGCACGCCCTGGATCTCGGTTCGCGATCCGCCCCCGCACGCGTCCATTCATTGTGTAGTCGACGATCGCCTCAGGGATCGTGGCGACCCCGGCTTCCATGTGGGAGAGATCGAGCCACTCGCCGTGGCCGGTGCGCTGACGCCGCTCAAGCGCCGCGAGCATGGCGAAGGTGCCGAAGTACGCCCCCGCAATATCAGGGAAGGTCACCCCTAGACCGCCGCCCCCGCTGCGCTGGGGCGGGCCGTCCGGGTAGCCCGTGAGCTCCATGAGGCCGTCGATCGCCTCGGTAATTGGCCCGTAGGACTTGTAGTTCGTCCACGGGCCCGACTGCCCGAAGCCATTGGAGGACAGCAGAATGATGTTCGGGTTCACCTCGCGGAGGCAGTCGTAGGTGAGGTTCAGGTTGCGCAGGACGCGCGGCGTGAAGTTCTCCGCGACTACGTCGCTCACGGCGACGAGCCGCAGGAGGAGATCCCGGCCCTGTGACGTGGAGAGATCGATCGTGATGCCGCGCTTGTTGCGGTTCAGCATGTGGAAAGCGCCGCCGTAGTTATAGAGGTCCTCACGCGGTTGATCGTCCGGCTGAGGCCAGGAGCGGGTCCCTTCCGGGCGCGCCTCGGACTCTATCTTGACGACATCCGCGCCCATGCCGGCCAGCGGGCTGACAGCGGCAGGCAAGACGAACACCATGCCCAGCTCGAGAACGCGAATCCCCTCCAACGGTAATCTGGCGGTCGTCTGGTCTGTCATACGATCCCCGCTCCAGTCAGTCTCGCGAGTTCCTCGGCCGAGACGCCCAGCGCACCTAGTACGTCCTCGCTGTGCTGACCGAGCAGCGGTGCCGGTGCCACAATCGTCCGGTCCACGTCGGTCGTGAATGGGACCATGCCCGGCATCCGCACGCGACCGGCGACCGGGTGATCTTGCTCGATGAAGAAGCCGCGTTCTACCAACTGGTCCGACTGCACCGCCTCCTGCGCGGTCTGGAGCGCTCCGAGCGTCAGCCCCCACTCCTGACCCTCGTGGAAGATCTTCTGCTTGGTCTTCTCCCGGAAGATGGGACCAACGAGCCGGTCGATATCCTCAGCGTGTTCGGCCCGCCCCTGCGCAGTCAGGTACGGTTCCTCGAGCAGCTCCGGCACGCCGACGAAAGCGGCAAACGACTCCCACCAGGTGCCCAGCCCCGCGTAGGAGGGCATCACCCATCCATCACTCGTTTCCATCGGCCGGGAGTTGACGAGTTTGGTCACATCGCCCTTGCCGCGCCTCATGATGCCGCCGGTGTGGGAGTAGAGGTTGAGTGCGGGGAAGCCGATCCAAGCAACGGTCTCCTGCTCGGAGATGTCGATGCGCTGCCCTGCGCCCGTTGCACGCGCGTGCATCGCCGCAGTGAGCGTAGCCGACGCCGCGTTGAGGCCGGACAAGTGCCCGGCCTGATTCAGGCCCGACTTCACCGGCTCGAGCTCGCCGCCACCGGTGAGATACATCATCCCGCCGGAGGCGAAAGCCGTGATCTCCGAACCCAGGTACTCGGCCTTCGGGCCATCCTGCCCGTACGGGCTGATTGAGCAGACCACCAATCGCTGGTGCAACGCGCCCTCTGGCAGCGGCAGGAGGTCGAGCTCGCCCGGGCCAAGGTTCTCGATCAGCACATCGGCGCCCACGAGGAGCCGCGCGAGCAACTCAGCGCCGCTGTCGTCGGAGAGATCGAGCGTGATCGCTCGCTTGTTGAAGTTCAAATAGAGGAAGAGCCCGCTCTTTTCGGGATGAGGCTCATCACCCGGGAACGGGCCTGTGTGCCGCGCCTCGTCACCGCCCTCGGGGGCCTCCACCTTGATCACGTCGGCCCCGAAGTCGGCCAGCAAACGAGCGCCGTATGCGGCTGAGATCCCACCACCAAGTTCGACCACATGAAGACCGTCGCCGCGCCAGAGATCCACGAAGTGACGCTCCCTCTTTGGTTCGCAGCCCGCCATTGCTCGGCCCGCCTGAGTGCGGCGCCAAACGAACGATAGTACAACGAACGATAGTACATAGTAACGGTAGTACATAGTACTGTCATTTAGTAGCGGAGTAGCGGCGTGGGTGGTCCGCTAGGAGCCCCGAGACTGCGGCCGAGAGTTCGCTTTGCTGGAACCAGATTCCAGGTACGGAACGACGCACTTCTCAGGTCTCGAAACATGATCACCTCGCGGTTCAGTTCGTTGACGAACCACATCTCACGTGTATTATCGGGACGCCGTTCCACATTTAGTTCCTCCGTTCCGGATGCGCCAAGACAGAGCCGGTGGTTCGCGGGAGTTAGGAGCGAGACCGTGGCGAGACTGCGCGCGACCGTCGTCATTGACGAGGAACGCTGCAAGGGCTGCGATCTCTGCGTGGTCTTCTGCCCCGAGAAGGTTCTCGAGATGACCCATCGAACGAACCGCCTCGGGTGGGCGATCGCTGAACTGGTACGGGCGGGGTGCACAGGCTGCGAGATCTGCGGGAGGGTCTGCCCCGACACCGCAATCACCATCCTCCGCGAACCTAGAACGCGCGCCGTCGCCCCCACATCTGCTTCAACGCACAAGCCAACAAGTGAGCAACGAGGAGCTCAAACATGAGCGAACAAGCAGCGGATCGCCCAAGACTCTGGATCGGCGGCGAGGCGGTCGCTGAAGCGGCGATCCGGTACGGCGTGCGGTTCGCCGCCGGCTATCCGATCTCGCCTGGTGAGAAGACGCTGGAGTACTTCGCGCAGGAACTCCCGCGGCGGGGTGGCGTCTTCATCCACTGCGAGAGCGAAATGCAGGGCATCTACTACGTCATGGGAGCGGCCGCTGGCGGCGTTCGCTGTGCTATCAACAGCAGTAGCCTCGGAGTCAGCCTGATGATGGAGGGTGTCTCCTATCTGGTGCAGCGAGAGTATCCGACGCTGTTGATCAACCACAGCCGCGGCGACGTAGGCAGTACCGGCATCGGGCCCTCGCAGGCGGACTACTTCCAGATGACGAAAGGTGCCGGGCACGGTGGCACGCGGGTTATTGTGCTCGCCCCCTCGACGCTCCAGGAGGCGGTCGACCACGTCCAGCTCGGCCTGCATCTCGGCGACAAGTACCGCACCCCGGTGATCCTCCTCGGTGACACAGCGCTGGCGCAGTGCTCGGAGCTCGTTGTCTTCCCCGACCCAATTACGGAGCCGTTGCCGCCGAAGCCGTGGGCGGTGGGCGACGGGACGACGAACCGCTACAAGTGGCGCGGTGGAGGTGAAGGTGCCGGCCCCGTGCAAGCCAGCGAGTTCGGGACGGGCGGGGCGCGCGAAGCCACGTACCGGGAGCTCGGCGAAAAATGGAACAAGATCGCGGAGCACGAGACACGCGTCGAGCTCTACGAGATGGAAGACGCTGAGTACGCGATCGTGGCCTTCGGCACCTGCGGCCGCATCGCGAAGACCGTCGTGCAGCGTGCTCGGCAGAACGGCATCCGGCTGGGCCTCATCCGGCCGATCACGGTCTGGCCGTTCCCATCTCAGGCTGTCGCCGACGCTGCGGAGTGCGTGCGCGGGATGCTGGTCGTCGAGATGAACTTGGGCCAGATGGTGGAAGACGTGCGACTTGCGGTCGAGGGACGGGTACCGGTTGAGTTCTACGGCCGCCAGGCCGGTGTCCTGCCCACGCCCAAGGAGATACAAGCGGCAATGCTCGAACTCATCGACGAGACCAAGGAAGCGGCGGTGGTGTCAGCATGACCACCTCAGCAAGAGCACAGGATCTGCCGTTTGTCGAGGGCGATGCCAGCGACCTTGAGGTAATCTTCGAGCGGCCCGGGCTGCTGGACGAGCAGCCGAATACATTCTGTTACGGCTGCACGTACGGGACGATCGCGATGCTGTTCGCGGAGGTCATCGAGGAGATGGGGATTGCTGAAGAGGTGATTCTTGTCGGCGGTGTCGGTTGCTACAACAACCTGGACGTGCAGGTCGACGGCTGCATAGCGCCGCACGGGCGCGCGCCGGCCTACGCCACAGCGCTGAATCGTCTCTACCCGGATAAGATCGTGTTTACGATGCAGGGCGATGGCGACCTCTGCTCACAGGGGATCTCGGAGGCCGTCGGCGCCGCCTGGCGCGGCGAGCGGTTCGGCATCTTCTTTCTCAACAATTCCTCGATCGCGATGACTGGGGCGCAAATGTCCCCGACATCTATCCTGGGCCAGAAGACGGCCACCACGCCCGACGGAAGAGAGCTGCGTGAGCACGGCTATCCGATGCAGATGACTGAGATGCTGGCGACCTCCCCGGGCGTGGTGTACGCGGCGCGGACCTCAGTGCACAACCCGGCGCATATCCAGCGAACGAAGGCAGCCATGCGTAAGACCTTCGAGGTGATCGCGGAGAAGCGCGGCATGGCGGTGCTCGAGATCCTCTCCACCTGCAACTCGGGGTGGAAGATGACGCCGCTGGAGGCCTTGCAGTGGCTTGAGAAGAACATGATCCCGACTTATCCGCTGGGAGAGATCAAGGCATTCGAAGGCTAGCGGCTGCGTGCCGCACAAGCCGCGCCCGTACGTTGCCGCTCGCTGAGTGGTGAAGGTGGGCTGTTCGAGGAGGAAAGTCGATGGAAATCGACATCATGCTTGGCGGTCTTGGCGGCCAGGGGATTCGTGTCGCGAGCCAGATCCTCGCCCAGGCAGCGGGCTGGGACGGTAAGCAGGCGTACCAGAACAACATCTTCGGTGGTGGCGTGCGGGGCGGAGCAATCAACGCCACGGTCGTTATCGCCGACGACGAGGTGCTGTCGCCTGTCCTCGATGAGCCGTGGGGTGCGATCGCGATGGACCAGCACCATTCGGATTGGTTCGGTGAGATCCTCAGCCCCGCCGGCATCATGGTCGTCAACACGACGATGGCCAGTGAGCTACCCCAGCGTAGCGACATCTCGCTGCTTGAAGTCCCCTCCACCGATCTCGCTGATAAGGAGTTCGGCAAGCGCGTGCTCGCGACGATGATCGCGCTCGGTGCGTTCGTGGAGGCGAGCGGGGTAGTGCGGGTATCGAGCATTCGCGAGGCCGTGTCGGATATCCTCCCGCCACACCGCCGCGGGAACATCGAAGCAAGCGTCAAGGCGCTCCAGCTCGGTGCCGACTACGCCAAGCCGATCATTGAGGCGCGGCGCGAGTTCAACCTGGCGCAACGAGGGTAGTTCTGGCCCTGTTGGGAATCCGATGCCTCGGGAGTCGAAGAATTTGTGCGGGTGCCACGGGGTCCGCCGACTGCCCGATGTGGCGTGCAGCTGACTAAGTTGGGCGAAGCGCTCGCCGATACGCACACGCAATAGGCACCATTGTAAGAGAGGCTCAAATGACCGCACTTGAGGGCATCCGCGTGCTCGACCTCGCGAGGATCGGGCCAGGGCCATATTGCTCAATGTTGATGGCGGACCTGGGCGCTGAGGTGCTGCTGGTCGAGGCTCCCACGCATCTGGTGCAACGCCGACCAGAGCGCACGGAGACAGCTGCCGACGACCGCAACGAAGGGCGTCGTCGAGCCCACAACGCCACGCGCCGGAACAAGCGGTCGATCGTGCTCAACCTGCGCGAGCAAAGCGGCCGCGACCTCTTACGTCGGATGCTGGCCGATGCCGATGTCGTGATGGAGGGCTTTCGGCCAGGCGTAGTGCAGCGGCTGGGAGTTGACTATGCGACGGTGTCTGGCATCAATCCGCGCATCGTCTACTGTTCGATCTCGGGCTACGGTCAGGATGGCCCGTATCGGGACCTCCCCGGCCACGACATCAACTACATCTCCGCCGCCGGGGCGCTGGCATCGATCGGGCGGCCCGGGCAGAAGCCGGCCATCCCCTTGAATCTGCTAGGTGACTACGCGGGCGGCGGAATGCTCGCGGCGTACTCGATACTTGCCGCACTCCTTGCGCGCGACCGCACAGGCCGCGGCCAACTCGTCGACATCGCGATGTCAGACGGCGTGATGTACCTGATGGCGAGTGCCATTTCAGGCATGCTCACGAGCGGAGACGTTCCCCGGCCCGGCACGGGGGGTGCGTCTGGTGCCCGCCCGTTCTATGAGGTCTACGAGACGGCGGACGGCAAGTATCTCTCGCTCGGTGTGTCCGAGCCGCACTTCTGGGAGAACCTCTGCGACGTCATGGGCCGCGAAGACTTCAAGCCGCTGCAGTATCAGAGCGAACGCTACGCGGAGATCGAGGAGTATCTGGACCGCATGTTCCGAACGAAAACCCGCGACGAGTGGTTCTCTGAGCTCAAAGGGATCGATCTCTGTGTGGCGCCAGTCTACGAGCTCGACGAAGCTCTCGCTGACCCCCACAACCAGGCGCGCCGCATGGTCGTGGAGGTAGACGATCCTGAAGAAGGCACCGTCAGGCAGGTGGGCATCGGCCCCAAGTTCTCGGATACGCCGGGTTCCGTGCACACGACCGCGCCGAGCCCCGGGCAGCATACGGAAGAAGTGCTCGTTTCACTCGGCTGCGGGGGGGACGAGATCGCCGCACTGCGGGAACAGGGCGTCGTAGCGTAGATCAGTGCCCGACTCTCGCCGAACTCCAGCAGATGCGGCGGCGCCCGCGTCCAGGTAGCGCATCGCGTCTAGCGCCCGTCGCAGCCCCTCAGGAAGATCGTCATCGCGCGCACAGCGCCTACTGAGCATCAGACGGCGCGCGACGGATCCGCCAGGTCCGGGGTCAAATCACCCGGCATGAGAGCCTGCGGCGCCTTCCAAGCCACGCGTGCCGGTCGATTAGCGCAACCCGATTCGCGGTCACCCGGACGTTGCAGGGTTGCTGGGGTTGCCGTTGACGACGCATGTCTGACGTTCGGTGAGCCGCTCCCACGCTGTTCGGCAACGAGCAACGCCCTCAGGCGGCATCGCGCCGAGGTCGATCTTCGTCCCCGTCTGGGCGTGCGGGAGGTCGAGACCGTCAAGGTCACCGGCAGGTCACCGGCAGGTCACCGGCAGGTCGCCCGGGGAGGCGATCCTGCGCAGCGCTCGCGACTTCGACTGCGACGTCGTGCTGGTCCCCTCAGGCCACCAAGCGAGGTAGTCGCGAAATTCGCGAAATCGGTTCAACCAGCATGCTTCCCAATTATCTGGGCCTGAGCGCTGTGCTCGTGAGACTGGCCACCGACCAAGATCGCACCACTTATATGCTGTAGCAGATCTGCTACGAACCTGCGAGGAACTCGCGCGACAACAGATTGCCGCGCACGACGGCCACCGGCCAGACGAGGCCGTGCTGCTATGTATCGGCCCGAACGCCGGCGAGGTGATCCGGGAGCAGGCCGCTCGAACTCGAACCTCGGCTGGAGGAGGGGCTAGCGCAGCGGTCCGGTGAACCAACCCGCGATGGCCTCCACCGCTTCGATCGCAGTGAAGCCGTCGAACCACCGACCGACGTGTAGCGAGTACTCGTGCAGGAGCTTCAGAGCGAGCAGTGACAGCAATGCTGCCGTTGTCGCCCGCCGTGTAAAGGCGAAGTTCGGCCGCCAGTGGGGCAGGCTCGCGACGAACAGAAACCAGAACTCGAAGACGTTCGGGAAGAAGAATAGTACCGCCCGATCGTCGCTTAGCTCGAAGAGTGCGACGCCGATCATACGGAACCCAAACAGCGCAGTGGCAATCGTGCGAGGTACTCCCTGCCAGCGAGTCGTGACGATGAAGAACGTGAGCAGATAGATGAGGTCGGCTCGCTTGTCGAGCTCCTGGTATCGGGGTACGCCGCCGAGGTCCACCAGTTCCCTGATGAAGAGGTCGCTGAGGTCGATCGCGATCGCCAGCAGCGCCCCGACCAGCGCCCACCGCAGCACCGGCAGCGATCCGACGACGCGGACCAGCAGGATGAGGAGCACCTCAGCGGTCATCGCCTTCGCCTCCCGCGGTTAGTATCCAAGACCTTTGAACCGAAGGCTGCTCCCGACGATGTGCGCGCAGTCGAAATCGGGCTGGTCAATCGGATCGTACCGGCCGACCAGCTGATGGATGAAGCAATGGAGGCCGCACGTGCACTCGCCCGATGCCCGATCATGTCGTCGAGGTGATGAAGCGATCCGTGAATCGGCGATGGGAACTCGCCGGCCTTCGACTCGGCTTCGAGGAAGACATCGACGCGTTCATCGGGGACAAGGTGGACATGGGACCGTTCCAGCTCGGGTACCGCTCGTTGAGCCGCGAACACGGCCCGAGTGTGGCGGCGGAGCGCATGGGGCTCGAATCACCGGTGCGTCAGATGGTGCCTGAGAACTCGTCCGATGCTGAGAGCCCCGGAACGAAATGAGACGGCGAACAGTGGCCGCTCCCCGACGAAATCAACTCGCAGCCACCCGCTCGTTGAAGGCCCGGATCAGCTCATCGACGGGTTCGATGCAGCCCTGGACGCCGGTCCAGTAGTCCGGGTCGTCCCACTGCGCGTCGAGTTCTTCGATCTGCTTGCCCTGCTGCTCGATCCAGGTGAAATATTTGAGGTTGTGGATACGCCGCTGCTCTTCCGCGGTCAGGTCCAACATATGCTCGGTGGTCTGTCCTATCAGGTGCTGCTGAAAGTCGCGCGCCGCGACGCGCTCGTTATATGGCCCTCGTTCAGCTACTAGTTCGGTGAGACGGCTGCGATACATGTCGATCGAGTCGGTGGCGACCGTCAAGATCACATCGTCACTACCGAGGTTGTTGGAGCGCGCGAACTTGATCGCGCCCAACAGGTTGGCGACGCTGGAGATCCCGAGGTCGGGCAAACGCTCGATGGTCGCCGCGGACACTCCGCGTTTCGCTAGGTAATCGACGCCCGCCGGTTCGTTGAATAGCCGGATCAGGCTGATTGGGCTCTCGTCGTCAATCGCCACGACGACATCGGTGTTCTTGACGTTGTAGATCCATGGGATGTGCTTGTCGCCAATACCCTCGATGCGGTGCGTCCCGTAGCCGTTGTTCAACATCGTCGGACACTGGAGAGCCTCGCCGGCAACGATCTTCGCGTCGGGATAGCGCTGCTTGAGGTAGTCGCCGGAAGCGATGGTCCCCGCGGACCCCGTTGTCAGCACTACCGCCCTGAAGACGTCTCTATCTTGCATCGTCTCTTCGAGCACCTCTGCCATAGCCGGGCCCGTGACGCCGTAGTGCCACATGTAGTTACCGAGGTCGTCAAACTGATTCAGAATCACGAGATCTCGTCCAGAGGTGGCGAGTTCGGCGCACTTATCGAAGATCTCTTTGACGTTGCTCTCCGAGCCGGGGGTGGTGATCACTTCCCCGGCTGTCATCTCCAGCCACTCGAACCGCTCGCGACTCATCCCTTCCGGAAGGATCGCGATCGACTCACAGCCCAACAGCCGTGAGTCGTACGCTCCGCCTCGACAGTAGTTCCCCGTCGACGGCCAGACTGCCGCCTGCGAGGTGGGATCGTACTGTCCCGTGACCAGGCGCGGCACGAGGCAACCGAATGCCGCACCCACTTTGTGCGTGCCGGTTGGGAACCACTTCCCGACCAGCGCGATGATGCGAGCATCGACGCCCGTGAGCTTCGGCGGAAACTCGATGTAGTTCACTCCGCCAAACCCGCCGCCGTGCTCAGTGGGCTCGTTATGCCAGGTGATCCGGAACAGGTTCCGCGCGTCAAGGTCCGAGAGACCTACATCGGAGAGATCGTCTACGACCGTGGACTCGACCAACGAGTGGTCGCGCATCTCTGCGAGCGTCGGAATAATGATTCCCCGCGCGCGCGCGCGTTCTATTGCCCTCTCTAGTGGGGCTTCATGAATAGTCAGATCGATCACTGTTCCGCCTCCGGGGAAGAATTGATCACGCTTCAGCTTGTCGTACTAGCGCTGCTCCGTCTATGACCCCGCAAGCTGAGCTTCGATACCAGACGGTGGACGGAGTTTTCCGGAAAATCAAACCGCTCCCGATCCCGTCGGGGGCCCTACGCATTCTGCGATGAAGGGACCCCGTCGTACGATCGCGTGATCTGCCAGTGCGCCGGAACGGCGCGTCGCCCGCATGGCGGGCGGATTCGAAGCGCGTGCCAGATGGTGAAACGCGATAGGGTGGTCGGGTGACCGACCGGTGCCGGGCGCCGGTAGCAGAGAACCATTGATGCCCGCTGAGGTCTTCGAGGCGAGCGAAGCCTCGGGCGATTCGTGAAGAACGTAGGAGCCGATGTCCAACGAGCCACAGGTCAAGATCCTCGATAAGGCCCTGCGTACACTGATGCTGTTCACTCCGGAGCGGCCGACATGGGGAGTGGCCGACGCCGCCCGTGAGGTCGGTATGCCCAAGAGCACAGTCCACCGGATTCTCCGCGTTCTTCAGCAGCACAGTTTCCTTTCACAGGATGCCAAGAGCCGTCGCTACCGGTTAGGTGTCGCCGCCCTCGAGCTCGGCCGGCGCGCACACGACGGGCTGCAGCTGGGTAGTATTGCGCGCCCGATCATGGAGCGAGTGGCGGCTGACAGTGGCGAAACGGTGTTGCTTCAGGTCGTCAGCCCCGAAGGCGACCGGGTGGTCTGCATCGAACGTGTACAGCAAGGCCAGGGTTTGCGAATGATCCTCGACGTTGGCGCCACCCGACCGCTGCACGCGGGGTGCATCTCAAAGATACTGTTGGCCTTCCTGGACGCGCAGGCGATCGACCGAGTACTGGATGGTGATCTTGAGCCACTGACGGCGGGCACGATCGTCGACCCTGAGAGGATCCGCGAGGAGTTAGCGGAGATCCGCCGTAACGGCTACGCCGTTTCCTTCGAGGAGATCGATGCCGGCGTCGCGGGCGTCTCGGCCGCGATCTACGACGACCGCGGCGTCGTCGTCGGCGGGCTGTCGATCTCAGGGCCGGTGACGAGGATCAACGACGAGACGATCGCACGATATATAGCGCTCGCCACTGATGGCGCGCTGCGGGTCTCTATCAAACTGGGGTATCGACTGTCCCGCGCGTCCGTGTAGCAGACCGACGCGCGGCCGCGGCGCGACGGCCTGCTTGTCACAAAGCGAGACTGCCACTCACAGGCACGGGGCAAGCGATCAGTCGAGCTCGAAAATGCGCGCCGCATTGTAGTAGAGCCACTTCTCTTTGACCGCGTCCTTCAGCGGAAGGTCCAGGTACTCCTGGACTAGAGTCTCGTACGACTCTCCGCCGGCCGAACCGCCGCCCCACGACAACCCGGTCAGCACCTTGTCCTGCGCGAGAGTGTTGCCGAACTGCATTAGCATCTCCCAGCCAGATCCACTGGTGCCGAAGTGCCGGGGACGATGCGACGACGTGTCCATGTAGAGGTTCGGGTGCCGCCGGATCAAGGCGACCATGTCGGGCACCCATGGCCAGCCGCCGAGGCCGGCAATCAGCATCAGCTCCGGGAAGTCGACACAAATCTGGTCGAGGTGCCGGGGATGACCAAGGTCGTATGGTCGGTCGGTACCGTAGTTCATCGTTGAGTACACGCGCGCCGGGATCCCCAGCTCGACTGCCTTCGCGTACATCGGATAGTAGCGGCGATCGCTGGCCGGGATTCGCTCCGTCAGCGGGGACATCGACAGCCCGCGGAGGCCCTCATCGCGCACCAGCCTCTCCAGCTCCCGCACGCCGCGCATCCCGTCGAAGGGGCTGATCACAGCAAACCCAACGAAAAGATCGGGATCGGTACGTTGGATCTCCGCGGTCTCCGTGTTCGTGCTGGCGCGGATCATCCCCTTTTCGACCCCGGCCTCCTTGAGCATCGCCGCGTACTCGTCAATGGGCATGCCGACTCGCTCCGGGGCAGCGCCCTCTTCCCGGTCGCGAGCTGTAAAGATCCGGCCGTAGTTCGACATCCCGTAACCGGCAAGGTCCTCCTGCTCTCGGCCGCGGAACGTGGCACCCGAGCCCTGCGTCGCGTGACCCGATCCACCCGCCTCGCCGCCGGTAATGGGGAGATTGCACTCCATGTCAAACACACGCACCACGGCTGTAGTCCCTTCCTCAGCGGCAGGCTGTCCGGCCCGCTCACCCGTTACCCATTGATTACGACCGAACTGTTTCGTCAGCCGCTCGCGGTAGAGCGGATCGACTTCGACGAACCGGCCGGAGGCCAGTGACGCCTGGAGGTCGACCGGTTCGCGAGAGACCATTCCCTCGCGGGGGCCCGAGCGATGATCTCGGCTGCCTCGAGGGCTGCGATCTCGTCGCCGCGACCGGGGGTTTCGACCTTGGTCACATCGGCGCCAAAATCGGCAAGCAGGCGGGCTGCAAACGCAGCAGAAATGCCGGAGCCCAGTTCTACAACACGAAGACCGCTACCTTCCCAGATGGCCAAGGCGTCCTCCTCTAGGTGTCACAATACGCTGCCAGTTGCGCACGTCGTACCAATTACTAGCACGCCATCCCGCGATATGGTACACCATACCGGCGACTTGCCGCGTCCGCGCTGGTGTCTGCCGTAAGGTCTGCACAACCTCTGTCGGAGACGGTGATTTCTGGCATTAGAGTTTCCGGCAACAGAGATCGTACTCAGCTTGATCGTGGACGCCCGCCGGACCTCCACACGCGTGCTAGGAGCAACGGCGATGGTGGAATTCCGCTTCGTGCAGACCGACGTACTGATCATCGGAGGGGGCGGCGCAGCGGTCAGGGCGGGGATCGCGGCTGACGACGCCGGTGCGCAGGTCGCAATGCTCGTCAAGGGGCAGATCGCCCACAGCGGGCTGACTGCGATGGCCTGCCCGTCATACCAGGCAGCGGCCGCCTTCGAAGAGCCGGAAGATACCGCTGAGATCGCGTTCGAAGACACTGTCAAAGAGGGACGGTACCTCGGCGACGAGAACCTGATACGGGTACTCGTGGAGGAAGCCACGGAGCGGGCGCTTGAGATGGAGCGCTACGGCGTAAAGCTGACGAAGAACGATGACGGCCGTATCTATCAGGTCATGCATCCCGGCCAGTCGTTCGCCCGCAACCTGGTGATCCGCGGCTGCGGCTATGGAATGATGGTCGGCCTACGCCGAGAACTGCTCCGACGTCCCGCGATCCAGGCATTCGAGGATTTCGTCGCGACGCGCCTGATCAAGGATGGCGATCGTATTTCCGGAGCCGTCGCGATGAATCTACGGACGGCCGAGATGGTCGTCTTCGAGGCACGCTCCGTGATCATGGCGACGGGCGGCTACGAAGAGATCATGGAATTCACCGACACTGAACCCGGGGCATCAGGCGACGGCACGGCGGTGGCGCTCCACGCCGGGGCGGACATGGTCGACCTCGAAATGATGCTGTTCTACCCGACCTGCCTCGTCTGGCCCGGCGAGGTGCGCGGAACACTCGTGCAGTACGAGGGGTTGCTGGGGCCTCTTTACCTTTCCGGGAAGATGGTTAACGGCAAGGGCGAGACGTTCCTCCCGGAGATCGAGGAACGATACGTGCTCCCGGTCCGGGACATCATGATGAAAGCGATGTTCAAGGAGATCGACGAGGGTCGCGGCACTCCGCACGGCGGCGTCTACATCGACCTGCGCGATTCACCTCGCTCCGAAGCCGAGATCTTCTCGATGCTCCACACGCTCGACTCGCTGCCGTATACCGAACTTCGTGACGTCGGTATCGACATCACGAAGGAGGCGATCGAGGTTAAGCCAGGGACGCACTTCTGCCTCGGCGGTATTCGCATCAACGAGCGCACGGAGTCGAGTGTGCCCGGGTTCTTCGCCGCCGGAGAGGTAGCCGGGAACGTCCACGGTGCGAACCGCACCTCCGGTAACGCCCTCGCCGAAACACAGGTCTTCGGTGCGCGGGCCGGTGAGTACGCGGCCGAGTTCGCCCTGGGGTCCTCCAGTCCCCAGATCAATCGCGATGCCGTCACAGCGGAGATCGCCCGAGTGAATGGGTTCCTGCGCAAGGCGACGAACCCGGTCCGACCGATCGAGATTCGCAATAGCCTGAAGCGCGTGATGCAAGAGAACATGGCCCACAACCGCAACCACGATGGGATGAATGTCGCGCTGGAGACCATCCGCCATCTCAGAGACGATGAGTTGACGCGCGTCCAGGCAGTGGACTCGCCGCCTTACATGCGCGAACTGCAGGACGCGCTCGAGATCTCGAACATGCTCGATGTCGCTGAGGCGGTCGTTGAGTCCGCACTCTTTCGGGTAGAGAGCCGTGGTCACCATTTCCGGACCGACTTTCCGGACACACGGGACGACTGGCTGCTTCACACCATCCTTCGGGAGACTGAATCCGGACTCTCGCTGGACACCGCGCCGGTGATCCGTTTGAAGGATCGGGCGACGGTTTCGGTCTCATGAGTGAAGAACCGATCACCGTTCACATCGAGCGTCTCAATCCTGATGCAGACTCGGAGCCGCACTGGCAGACGTTCACGGTGCCCTATGAGCAGCGGCACAGCGTGCTCACGCTCCTGAACTACATCTATGAGCACCAAGATCGAACAGTCGGCTACCGCCCGTACACTTGCGGTCGCGGCATCTGCAATAGCTGTCAGGTCAAGATCGACGGCAAGGTGCGCAAGGGCTGTGCAACACAGGTAGCTGCCGGCGCATCCGTCCGCCTCAGTGCCAATAACTCCAACGTCATCCGCGATGTCGCGACCGTGCTGCGCGGAGGTCCACCTGAGCCGGAGATCCTCGCGGAATGGCGGGGCGAGGCCGTGGATGAGACCTCTACAGACTGACCGAGGACTACAGTGGGCTTTGAGTACTACGAGCCGACGACGCTGAGCGAAGCGCTCGAGGTGTTGGCCCACGAGGGTGAAGCAGGCGCACCACTCGCGGGTGGCACGGACCTGCTTCTACAGCTCCGCCGGGGTGCGCGATCGTACCGGTCCGTCATCAACATCAAGTATGTCCCGGGCCTCGACGGCATCCAGTGGGACGACCACGATGGCCTGACATTCGGTGCGCTCGCCACCTTCCGTGCGATTGAGACCGACGCGACAGTAGGCTCGAAGTACCCGGCGCTCACCGAAGCAGCCCGGGTGGTCGCGGGCGTTCAACTACGGAATCTCGCGACAATCGGCGGAAACCTGGGCAACGCTTCTCCCTCGGCCGATAGCGTGCCGCCACTCGTGGCGCTCCGCGCGACCGCGACGATCGCGTCCAGCGACGGCGAACGCACACTCCCCGTCGAGCAGTGCCTGACCGGCCCCGGGACCACGGTGCTACAGCCCGGCGAAATATTCACGGCAATCCACATCCCCTCACCGACCCCCGGGCAGGGGAGCGCATACGCGCGCTTCGGCCCTCGCTCTGCGATGGACATCGGAATTGCGAGCGTTGCCGTCTCCGTGACAGTCGACTCGGATGGGCGTTGCTCGAATGCGCGGATTTCCTGCGGCGCGGTTTCCCCCGTTCCGATGCGGGCAACGGAGGCGGAAGCAACGCTCGAAGGCGGGTTGCTCACCGATGCGCTCTGCGGTCATGCAGGCGAACTTGCAGCGAACGCCGTTCAGCCGATCACGGACATCCGCGGGACGGCAGAATATCGCCGCGCGCTGGTCGAGGTTTTGACAAAGCGCATGGTGCAGGTCGCGGCGTCCCGTGCGAGCGGCTCGGACGCTCAGCCATCATGACGGACCTCTCTGTAACGCTAGGGGTGCGGAACTGAAGCATAACTACCAACTCGCTGTAAACGGGGTCGAGCGCGATCTGGAGACGGAGTCCCATCGGTCGCTGCTCGACGCACTGCATGATGACCTCGGCCTAACCGGGACGAAGAAGGGTTGCAACGAAGGCGAATGCGCCTCTTGCACGGTGCTCCTTGATGGCGTCCCGGTGAACTCTTGCCTCGTACTAATCGGTGACGCACGAGGCAAGGCGGTCGTGACGATCGAGGGCATCGCCGACGGGGAAGTACCCCACCCATTGCAGCGCGCATTCGTTGAGCTCGGCGGCGTCCAGTGTGGCTATTGCACCCCGGGATTCATCGTCTCGGCGTACGCACTGCTCCAGGAGCAGGCTGCTCCGACCGAAGAAGACATCAAGTTCTATCTTGCCGGGAACATCTGCCGCTGTACCGGCTACAACAAGATCGTCGAAGCGGTGCTGAGCGCCGCCGAAGGCTCGATTGCGAGCGGCAGCTCCGGCCAGGAGAATCGATGACGGCGAACGTGAGCGACAGTGCGGAACGCACGAGCCCGCCCGACGGCTTGATCGGCCTCTCACCGCCGCGCCTGGACGCGTGGGAGAAAGTCGCCGGGAAGACCGTCTACACCGGCGACCTGACGATGCCGGGGATGCTGCACGCGAAGATTCTGTGGAGCGCCCATCCGCACGCGCTGATCCGTAGCATCGACGCCAGCGCCGCACTGGCGATGCCGGGCGTCCATGCAGTGCTGACGGCTGAAGATATTCCGGGGTCGAATCGCTTCGGTCTCGCTACCTTCGACCAGCGCGTACTCGCCGAGGGCAAGGTCCGGAGCATCGCTGATCCGGTCGCACTCGTCGCTGCTGACAGCGAGGAGTGCGCAGAAGAGGCGGTCACGAGCATCAACGTGGAGTACGGCGTACTGCCGTCGGTGCTCACCGTGGAGGCGGCGCTCGCACCCGACGCTCCGGCGGTCCACGAGGACGGAAATCTCTTCCAGCACACCACCCTCCGCAAAGGCGACGTGTCCGAGGGGTTCCGCGACGCCGACGTGATCGTGGAGCAGACCTACCACACGCAGTCGATGGACCATGTGGCGATGGAGCCGGAGGCGAGCCTCGCTCACGTCGACGGCAGCGGTGTGCTGAACGTCCTGACCTGCACCCAATACCCGTTCCGGGACCGTCGGCAGATTGCCCCGAACGTCGGACTGCCGATGAACCGCGTGCGTGTCGTGATGATGCCCGTCGGCGGAGGGTTCGGCCGCAAGGACGACGTCACCACGGAGATCCACGCGAGCCTGCTCGCCGTAAAGACAGGCCGACCCGTCCGCCTCGTCTACACGCGGGAAGAGTCGCTGTTCGCGAACACGAAGCGGCACCCGTTCGTCGTCAACTACAAGTCCGGTGTCCGTTCGAACGGACAACTTACGGCGGTGGAAGCGAGCATCTACGGCGATACGGGTCCGTACGCATCGCTCGGCATGTACGTCGTGAAGAAAGCCGGCATCCACGCGACAGGCCCTTACTCCGTGCCTCACGTGAAGGTGGACACGTACACCGTGTACACGAACAACTTGATTGCCGGCGCGATGCGCGGTTTTGGCGTGCTGCAGATAGCGGTCGCGCACGAATCTCAGATGGACCAACTGGCCGCGAAGGTCGGTATGTCGCCGCTGGATTTCCGCATCTTGAACTGCCTCAAGGAAGGCCAGACAACCGCCACCGGGCAGGCGGTGAACGAAGGCACGGGCATCGAGGCGACGCTTCAACGCATCAAGCAGTACATGACCGATAACACCATGGACTGGACCACAACATGAAGAAGCGCGGGCTCGGCGTTGGCGCCATGTTCTATGGCATCGGGTATGGCTTTAACCGGCCGGATATTGGCGCCGCGCACGTCGAGGTGGCTGAAGACGGGACCGTCACGTTGTATACGGGCGTTTGCGACCTGGGCCAGGGTATCCAGACACTGCTCGCCCAGATCGTCGGGACGGAGCTAGGCATCGGGATCGACGACATCCGAGTGGTCGATGCGGATACGGGCCGTACACCGGACTCCGGCCCGACTTCCGGAAGTCGGGCTACTTTCGTCCAGGGCCAGGCGGTGCGAAACGCCAGTCTCGACGTGAGAGAACACCTGGTCGAAATGGCCGCGCAGATGGCAGAGGTGGCGCCGGACGAGCTCGAGGTGGCCCAGGGCACGGTGCGATCGCGCCTCACCGGCGAGGGCATCCCCGTCGTCCAGGTCGTCGGCGAGATGCACAAGCAAGGCAAGCGTTGCATCGGTTGGGGCTGGCAGGACATCACGACCGGTGACGTCGACTCGCTCACGTCGCAGGGTGACGCCTATCAGACTTTCGGCTGGGCGACGCAGCTCGCCGAGGTTGAAGTCGATACGGAGACGGGGTTCGTTCAGGTCACCCGTCTGATCTCCGCGACGGACGCAGGCAAGGCGATCAATCCGATGGGGGTCAAAGGCCAGGTTCAGGGCGGCGCTGCGATGGGACTCGGCTTCGCGCTCTACGAGCAGCACCTGCTCGATGAAGGCCATCCGAGCACGGCTTCGTTGGGCTTCTACATGGTGCCCACTCCGCAGGATGTCCCCGAGATCGAATGCCTGATCGTCGAGGTGCCGGATCCCGCCGGCCCCTACGGCGCGAAGGGTGTCTCCGAGCCCGCCACGATCCCAACGACCCCCGCTATTCTCAATGCGATCGTCGACGCGGTCGGCGTGCGAGTGACCGAGACCCCCGCGACACCAGAGCGCGTCTACAGGCTGTTGCAAGACAAGGACCGGGAGGACGCGGAGGAATAACCTTCTGCGTCAGAAGCGATCGTTAGCGATCGCAGATTGTGGAGACCAGCATGAGTTGGCGCGTCGGACTGCTCATCCCTTCATCGAACTCCGTCATGGAGGTCGACTTCTATCGAAGCCTCCCCCACGACACGACCGTTCACACCGGCCGCATGTACATGGTCGACACGACCGTCGAAGGCGAAGAACGGATGCTGAACGAGTTCACGATGCCCGCCGCCGAGGCGGTCGCAACGGCACTTCCCCACGTCGTCGTCTTCGGTTGCACGAGTGCCGGAGCGCTGCACGGCAAGCAGTACGACGCCGACCTCTGCGAGCGGATCGGGGAGACTACGGGAGCGGTGTCGGTCAGCGTGATCGAGGCCGTGAACGAGTCGTTGCGCGAGACGCGCGCATCCTCCGTCGCCGTCGTCACTCCGTACATCGATGAGCTGAACGAGCGCATCAAGGCCAGCATCGAGGCGGAAGGCATCGAGGTGGCAGCGATGCACGGCATGGGCATCTCGAACAACTTCGACATCGCGTCGGTGACACCGGAGCAGATCCACGACTTCGTCCAGACGCAGGTCGGACCGAACGTACCCGCTGATGCACTCTTCCTGTCCTGCACCAACTTCAACGCGATGAGCACACTGTCGATGTTGAAGACGGGCTACGAGGTTCCGATCGTGACGAGCAACCTCGCTGCATTGCAGGCAGTGCGCCGGCAAATCGATGTGCTAAGAGAACGAGAGTTACCAAAAGCGGACGCCCCCGCGCCCGCCGCAACCGCCTGAACGATCTGGCTGAATGGAGCACCTGAAAATGGAAATGGTCGACGTCAAAGGGGCCGTGGACATCCACGTGCACTCGTTCCCATGCATCATGCCCAGGCTCGCTGACGACCGAGAGGTCGTGCAGGCCGCTCAGGACGCCGGGATGAAGGCAATCATGCTCAAGTCCCACCACGAGGCCAGCGTGAGCCGCGCCTACCTGCTGAAGGACGAATTTCCCGACATTCAGATCTTCGGTGGCGTTGTGCTCAATCAGTTCGTGGGCGGCGTGAACCCCGCAGCCGCCGAGGTGGCGCTGCGACTGGGGGCCAAGGAAGTCTGGATGCCGACGATCGACTCCGCGCACCACGTGGAGGAGCACGGTGGCCGCGAGAAGTACGACGTCCAGAGCGGCGACTCCGCGTTCGCCTGGGGCGACCCGATCTCGATTCTCGACGAGGACGGAGAACTCACGAATGAGGTGAGGGTCGTGCTCGAGTTGATCGCGCAGCACGACGCGATCCTTGGAACCGCCCACCTGTCGCTGAAGGAGATTCTTCCCCTGGTCCGTGAGGCGAAGCGCAAGGGTGTTGGGAAGATCCTGATCACCCACCCGTTCTTCAAGGTGCCCGCGGGCATCGACATCGACTTCCTCAAAGAGGTAGCGAAAGAAGGCGCGATCTCGGAATTCGGTTTCTGTACCGTCTCGCCGATGTGGGCCTACGCGACGATCGAGCAGACAAAACGGGCGATGGACGCGGTCGGATACGACAACTGCGTGATCATGAGTGACGCGGGTCAGACGCATAACCCGATCGCGCCGGAGGCCATGCGGCTCTACGCGCAGGGGCTGTACGAACGAGACGTGTCGCAGTCCGACCTCGAGCGACTGATGGTCGGCACCCCGAGTTCGCTGCTCGGCATCTGATCAGCGGTCCGCGCGGCCACGCGCCGCCGGACCGAACCGAAGGTGAGGCCGAATGTGGAGAAGATCCGACAACTTCGTTGTGTGCAGTGCGACGCGGTCTATGCCTATGGCGAGGTCGAATGCACCTGCCCGCCGTGTGGCATTACCGGCATCCTCGACGTCGAGTTCGACTACGACGCGATCGCGGCGTCCGGGTTCGGAGCCGAGGCCCTCGCAAACCGTAGCGAGGTCTCGATCTGGCGCTATATCGATTTACTGCCGGTGGAAAACCGCGAGAGCGCGCCCACGCTCCAGCTGGGGCTGACGCCCCTGTACCGATTCCCTGAACTCGCCGCCAAGATCGGCGTGGGCAACCTCCTCGTGAAGGACGACGGTCGTATGCCGACGGCATCGTTCAAGGACCGTGCCTCAGCGATCGCGATCGCACGAGCACGCGAGACCGGCTACGAGGAGGTCGCCTGCGCCTCCACGGGTAACGCCGCTAGCTCGCTCGCCGGCATGGCGGCCAACGCGGGTCTGCACGCCCACATCTTCGTCCCGGCGACGACGCCCGAAGCGAAGGTCGCACAGCTACTGATCTTCGGAGCGGACGTACTGCTCGTGGACGGCAGCTACGAGGAAGCCTACGGCCTCTGCATGGAGGCGGCGCAGGAGTTCGGCTGGTACAACCGTAACTGCGCGATCAACCCCTACTTGGTGGAGGGCAAGAAGACCGCCGGACTGGAGATCGGCGAGCAGCTTGGCGACGATCCCTCGGATTGGATCGCGATTTCGGTCGGTGATGGCTGCACGATCGCCGGCGTCTGGAAGGGGCTGAAGGAGATGCACCGCTTCGGCGTCTTGAGCCGGCTCCCTCGGCTGCTTGGCGTACAGGCGACCGGGGCGAGCCCGATCAGCCGTGCGTTCGCCAGCGGCGGCGAGGAGTTCGAGCCACAGGTCGCATCGACGATGGCTGACTCGATCGCCGTCGGCCAGCCGCGCAACGCAGTGAAGGCCTTGCGGGCGATCCGCGAGTCGGGCGGCACGATGGTCTCCGTCGAGGATGACGCGATTCTTGAGGCGATGAAGCTACTGGCGACGGAGACGGGCGTGTTCGGTGAACCAGCCGGGGTAGCGGCGTTTGCAGGTGTTCGCACGGCGGTGGATGACGGTCTCATCGAGCGCTCGGCGAGCGTCCTGCACATCGTGACGGGAAACGGTCTCAAGGACGCGAAGGCTGCCTTCTGTGCAGTTGGCGAACCGCGCCTGATGGCGCCGTCGCTTGATGCCGTTCGGGAAGCCGTGAGCACGCAGGCACGGTGACGTAGCAGGCAACCGCGCACGCCACGATAGGTGGCGAAGGAGGCTCACATGGCTGAAGTCTTGTACCAAAAGTTTGATGGCTACGCGGTGTTCACGTTAAACCGCCCGGAAGTACTCAACGCCTTCAATCTGCCGCTGCGGGAGCAGTTCACGAGCTGCATGGAAGATTTCAACAACGATCCCACGATGCGCGTCGGTATCGTGACTGGCGCCGGGCGCGCCTTCGGTACCGGTGCCGACCTGAAGGCCAGCGCGCTGACCGAAGACGGCCAGATGGAGTCCGGCAGCGTACAGGCTGAGGCCGCTCACGCGGGGCAATTCGGTCGCAGCTCGAAGGTCTTCATTGCGGCGGTGAACGGCCCTTGTATCGCCGGCGCATTCGAGTGGGCGCTCGACATGGACCTGCGCATCTGTTCGCCGGAAGCCTACTTTGGGCTGTTCGAGATCAAGCGAGGCCTGCTCGCCGGATTCGGAATCCACAATCTGCCGCGCATGATTCCTTTCGGCGAGGCGATGCACCTGATACTCACCGGCGATCGGATGTCGTCTGAGCAAGCGCTGCGATGCGGCCTCGTACATGAAGTCGTTGAGCAAGAGCTGCTGATCCCGCGAGCGATCGAGATCGCACAGATGATCCTCGCGAACCACCCGGCCGGGGTCGAAGGGGCGAGGGCGATTGCACGTCGCGCCATCGAGCAAGACACCGCGGACACCAAGAACTTCGCGGCATGGGTCGGTCGTTCGGTACGCAAGCCTGAGGACACTCAGGAAGGTGCGCGCGCATTCAAAGAGAAGCGCGCGCCGGACTTCAAGGGCGATTGAGCAAGGGACGTCTCGGAGCGGTGCCCTGCCTTGCTCGGCCCTCTGAGACAGGTGTCGGACGGTAAGCGCACTCCAGGGAGAGTCAGTCATGGACTCCATTTCAGAAGCTCCTCGTGGCGGTGCCCTGGAGGGCGTCGCCGTCATCGAGATCGCCAGCACGCTCGCGGGTGAGGTCGCGGGAGGCGTGCTCGCAGACATGGGCGCCACCGTCGTAAAGATCGAGCCGCCAGCCGGCTCACCAATCCGCAGCCTTGGCCCCGCGCTTCCCGGAGAAGACTCGCTCTACTTTCAGTCCGAGAATCGAGGCAAGTACTCGGTCGTCGTCGATCTCTCGTCGCTGGCAACAGAAGCCTGGTTCACGGAACTCGTGAAGACTGCGGACTGCGTCGTGGAGGATCTCGGGCCCGGTGGCCTTGAGCAGCACGGACTGGGCACGGACGTATTGCAGAGCGTGAATCCACGCCTCTCGATCCTGCGGCTCTCCGCGTTCGGGCAGACCGGACCACTGGCGGCGGAGCGCGGGGATGACCGGACCGCCCAAGCGTTCGGCGGAGGCCAGTTCGTGACCGGTTTCTTCGACCGGCCGCCACAGCCGATTACTGTCCCGCTTGCCGACTATTGGACCGGGGTTCACGGCGCAAGCGGACTGCTTGCCGCGCTCCTCAATGCTCGTCGATCGGGGACCGGCGACGTCGTCGACCTCGCCAACTACGAGACGCTGATGCGAACGCTTGGCAGCGCGATCGTCGATTTTGACCAGGACGGTCGGGTGATGACGCGGCAGGGCAATTTTGCGCAGGGCGTGGTGCCCGGGAACGTATTCGAGACGAAAGACGGCCGGTTCATTGCCGTGTCAGGCGCCGGAGAGAAGCCGTTCGCCCGGCTCTGCGAGGCGATCGAGGCGCCCGAGGCGGTGAACGACCCGCGATTCGCCACGCCTGCCGAGCGCCGCAAGTACCCGGAAGAGGCTAATGCCCTCGTCGCCGGCTGGATCGGTCGCCACACCATGGCGGAGGTCGAACCTCGGTTCGCAGAGATGGGAGTTGCCGGCGCGGCGGTTCAGTCGGCCGACGAGATCGTCGAAGATCCGCACGTCGAAGCGCGTGAGGTGCTGGTTCCACTCACCTCGTCCGGCGGCGCCACATTTCGCGTACCGGGGCCGGTACCGCGCCTTGATCGGACGCGCGTTCGGTCACTGAGGGCTGCGCCTCGGCTGGGGGAACACTCGGCGGATATCGGCGCCGTCATCGAGGAACTGCAATCAAGAGCGCCCGTGCACGTCGAACGCCCTGACGGGACCTCCTTGAGAGGCCCGTTGGATGGTTTCCGCGTCGTGGATCTCGCACAGGTGCTCGCCGGCCCGTTCGCGGCTGGTCTGATGGCGGACTTCGGTGCGGAAGTGATCATGGTCGAGCTGCCCGGGGCGAGTAGCCCATCGGCGGGCATCGGCCCCGGCAGGCGCCTTGGCTTCCTCTCGACGAACCGGAACAAGTCAAGCGTGACGATCGATGTGCGCACACCCGCAGGGCGAGAAGCGCTGCTGGATCTTGTACGGGTCAGCGACGTCCTCGTCGAAAACTTCCGACCCGGGACGCTTGAGCGATGGGGCCTCGGGCCTGGACAGCTGCTCGAGGCCAATCCTGGGATTGTCATGATGCGGATCTCCGGCTTCGGTCAGACCGGGCCGAACTCCCCGCGCTCGTCGTACAACCCGGTCGCCTGCGCCTTCGGTGGTGTTACGTATCTGGGCGGCTGGCAGGATCGAGCCCCGTTGCGCGACGGCGTGACGGCCGGCGACTACGTGAGCGCCCTGTTCGGCGTGCTGGGTGTGATGGGCGCGCTAGTGCGACGCGATATCGACGGCGGCGGTCAAGTGGTTGATGTCGCGATGTACGAGGCGGCGCTGCGCATGACCGGTGACACGATCGCCCTCAAGACGGCGCTCGGCGTCCGCCAGGAGCGGGCGGACGGAGCGTGGGCGATATATCCGCTCTCGCTCTCATTCGGGACCGCGGACGGTCGTCATGTCGAGATCTCCGCGCAGTCGTGGGACGAGATCGGCGCGGTGCTGGGCAACCTCGAGATCACCGCCGAGCAGGAACCCGACTCGCTACGCGCGGGGCTTCAGGATTTTGTCGGGACGCTCGACGCCGACACGGTCGTCGCCGAGCTCCGTCTGGCGGGCGCCAACTGTAGTCAGGTCAACTCGGTCGCGGATCTCCACCAGGATGCCCATGTTTGGAGTCGCGAGAACCTTGTGCGCATCGAGCATCCGAACCTCGGAAGCATCGTGGTTCCGGGTGTCGTCCCAATGTTCGAGCGCCGGCCCGGTCGGGTCACCGGCTGGTCTGAGTTTCCCGGTTCGGACAACCAGGCGGTGCTGGGCGGGCTGTTGGCCTATTCGGACGAGCACATCGAGCAGGTGACCGAGGGGGCGGCGGACGTCGCCGGAGCGTAGCGACTACTCAGTCGCTTCGTCCTCCTCGTTCCGCATGCCCCGGGAGATCTCCGAATTGAGACGCATCGACATATCGAAGGGCAGACTCAGGCCCACGGTCACCGCCTGTTTGATCGCCCGCACGGCGCCCTGGTGATTCTCCCCGATGCGCAGGGCGATCTCCTCCGCGCGTGCCATCAACTGGTCGGGTGGTAGTACTTCGTGCACGAGTCCGATGCGCCGGGCTTCCGCCGCATCCATGAATTCGGCCGTCAGCAGCCAGTACATCGCCTCCCCGACCGGCACGTAGCGAGGGAACAGCCAGTTGTCGCTCGGGCCGCCTGGAACGCCGATCCGCGCCTCCGAGTACCCCATCCGGGCGGTCTCTGACGCGATACGGATGTCGCACTGCATCGCGTAGGCGAGCCCACCACCCACGGCCCAGCCGTTGATCGCGGCGATCATCGGCTTCCAGACCGGTAGCGTGTAGCGCAGATCAAGGTCCGGGCCTCGATGGTGGCTCCCGCCTCGCTCCTCACGCTCCTTGAGGTCGGCGCCGGCGCAGAATGCTCTGTCGCCCGCGCCGGTGAGGATCAGCACCGAAGCTTCGGGATCTTCCAAAAACTCCAGCTTTGCCGCCTCGATGTCGGCCTGGTGCTGTCGATTCAGGGCGTTCAGTACCTCTGGTCTGTTCATCGTGAGGTACGCAACCGACCCCTTGCGCTCGTATGTGACATGTTCGTACGTATTGACCATTGACGCCTCCTGCCGCGCCTGCGCGTCTGCCTCGACTCGCGATCAACGCTGCGATTCGTGTGCTACGTGCGCCGTTACTCGGTGGGAGCTGGAGGCCGCTTCTGTAGCACATAACGGCAGTGTGTCGCGATATGTGAAACGAGTTGGATGGTGGCACCCACAACTGGTGTTGGATGGTGGCACCCACAACTGGTTTCGTCAAACCAGGATCGTCGTGTGAAAACTGGCACTTCTCGAGCTGCTCGGAGCGGTACGGCAAGCGGGAAGTCGGGGTCCCGCTGCTGTCTGATGCTCACCCTGCTGAGCTCAGGAGGGCGAGATGGCGGCAGATCGGGGACAGCGGGTGCGGAGGTACCCTCTTTTCGACCTGTTGACCGGGTAAGGAAACGCTGTAAAATGCGTGGCGCGACCGTTTCACATCATAGAGACCCGGTCCTATATGCGGGACGAAGTCGCCGATTAGGAGGGATTACGTGGAACGGAACTTTTGGACCCAGCGCGGAATTGGCGGGCGCAAGCTGTCCCGGCGGGCGGTGCTCCGTGGTGGCGCGCTCGGGATTGTTGGGCTCGGTGCAGCGGCCCTGGTCGGCTGCGGAGATGACGACGAGCCCGCACCGGCGAGTACGAGCAGCGGCTCCACCGGTGCCGGCGCAACCGCGGCCGCGAGCGGCACGTCGAAGATCAACCGCGGCGGAACGATCCGTATGGGGACGCGCAAGTTCCCGCCGGGGCTGGACCCCGACCACAGCGGCACCGGATACCACATGCAGCGGGTCGCCTTCGACTCACTGATTGGATTTGACCCCGCGGGTGTCCCGGTGGTCCACGCGGACTCACTGGCAGACAGCATGGAGATCCAGGACGAGACGACACTCGTCCTCGGCATGAAGAAGGGCGTGAAATTCCACGACGGCACCGACTTTAACGCGGAGTCTGTGAAGTGGAACTTCGACCGCACCCTGGGCGAGAGCGAAGGCGCCAGCGTATTCAAGGGGCAATTTGCCTCGCTGGACCGCGTGGAGATCGTTGACGACTTCACCGTCCGCTTCATCCTGGCGCAGCCAGACGCATCACTGCCCGCCGCGCTCGGCTACAACGGTGCGGTGATGTTGTCCCCGACCCATTACGACGGCAAGAGCAACGAAGATGTGCAGTGGGACCCGGTCGGCACTGGCCGGTACCGGTTCAAGTCTCACAGCCAGGACTCGTCGGTCACCTTCGAGCCTTTCAAGGACCACTTCTACAAATTGGCCGACGGTGGCAGCTCAGCACTGCTGGACGAACTATCCTATGTCTCCGTTCCGGACGCCGTTGTCCAGGTCGCCTCGCTTGAGGCCGGTGACCTGGAGGTGATCGAAGAGTCGCCCGAGGATCAGCTTGACCTGCTTGACTCGGCTGGTCTCAAGGGCGTGGCGCTCGAAGGCTTCGCAATCCGTGAATTCTACATCAACCACGATCTTGCTCCTATGGACAACGTCGACTTCCGACGGGCGCTGATGTGGGCAGTGGACAAGGATGCCTGGAACAAGATCTTCTTCGGCGGCCGTAATTCCGCTGCAACCTCTGTGTTCGAGCCGGCGTCGTGGGCGCACATCGATGTGCCCAGCTTCCCGGGGTACGACATGGAGAAGGCGAAGAAGTACATGGCGCAGTCCGGTATCCCGGTTTCCGAACGGAAGATCCTGGGCACCGCGCGCGCAGGAAGCCAGACGGAAGAGTGGCAGTTCGCTCAGGCCGCATGGGCCGAGCTGGGTGTCGAGATGGAGTACGTGGAGAGCAAAGAGGCCGGGTCGCGGAGCAACCGCAACCAGGGCGAGGTCGGTGACATCCACGCCTCCATGAGCCGCTTCACTCACAAGACTGACCCGAACCTGATGGCAGGGGTGATCTTCAGGCAGGACTCAATCTACAACTACTGTGGGTGCCCAACCCTTGGCATGGAGGAGTTGATCCTCAAGGCCACGCGGACCTACGACGTTGAAGAGCGGAAGGCGTTCTACGCGGAAGCGCAGAAGCTACACGCCGATCAGTTGGGAAACATGCTTCCGATGGTGAACCTGTCATTCTGGGTTCACGGCAGGAAGGACGTCGTCGGTATGGGGCACATGGCCGACGGCCGTGGCGACTACCGCAACCTTGGCTTCGCGGCCTCGTAGCGGAGAACGACATTCCAGCTTTCTCGGGGGAGGGGGGGCTTACCCTCTAAGTCCCGCCCCCGAGATGGTTTCGGTCGCTCGACCCTGTGTCACTGCGCAGCGACGCCTGTGATTGGCGACTGCGAAGAACGAGGTAGCTGATGTGGCGCTTGGTCGTTCGGCGCTCTCTTCTCGCCCTGCCTGTGCTCTGGATCGTCTCTTTCGTTTCGTTCGTCGGCATGGAGTTGGTGCCGGGCGATACGTTGAGTACGTTCTTCGGCCAGGAGCAAGTCGATATCACACAGGAACAGCTGGAAGCGCTGGAGCACGAATTCGGTCTCGACCGACCGCTCCTGGTCCGCTACGGGTCGTGGCTGACTGACGTATTCCAGGGGGAGCTTGGCACCTCGCTATCATCGGGGCGCCCCGTCGGGGAGATCATCCCGGACAAGCTCTTCGTCTCCATCTGGATCACCTCGACCACACTGGTGCTGAACATCGTGATCGGCGTCGTCCTGGGGGGAATCGCCGGGGTGAACGCGGGCGGCAAGTTCGACCTGATCGCAACCTTCCTCGCGACCTGGGGTATTGCGACCCCAAACTTCTGGGTCGCGATCCTGCTGATCATCGTCTTCTCACTCTACCTGGATCTGCTCCCGGCCTCCGGATGGGTCTCGCCCATGGATGATCCCGTCGACGCGGCCAAGCACCTGATACTTCCGATCCTGTCACTGGGCCTGCTCGGTTCCGCTTCTGTGATGAGGCAGACGCGGTCTTCGATGATTGAAGTGCTCTCGCAGGACTACGTGCGCACTGCGCGTGCTAAGGGTCTGACGGAGCGCGCCGTGGTGATCCGCCACGCTATGCGAAACGCCATGATACCGGTGGTTACGGTGGCCACGCTTCAGCTCTCATTCCTAGTCGGCGGTAGCGTGCTGATCGAGCAGGTATTCGCGCTCCCTGGTCTCGGCCGGCTCGCCGTGACGTCAGTGCAAGGGAAAGACTACCCGGTGATCCAGATGATCGTTCTGATGGCGGCCACGGCGATTGTGATCTCGAACTTGATCGCCGACATCATGTACGCAGTGCTGGACCCGCGCATCGAGTACGCGTGAGTCACCAGCAACTTGCCGGCAGGGCAGGGGAGCCCACTTGACGTCGATTACAGACAACCTATTCGATCAGCGGACGGACCGACTCGCGAACGCGCGCAAGTCTGTGCGGCGATTCTTCAGAGACCCAAAAGCTGTGATCGCGGTGATCATCCTGGTCGTGTTCGTGACCGTCGCCGTCACGGCAGACTTAATCACCCCGTACGGACAGACTCAGCAGAGCCCGAGGGAGAGCCTGGAGTTCCCCTCGTGGGATCACCTCCTCGGCACCGATCGACTCGGCCGAGACCTGCTCGACCGCATCATTTACGGGACGCGAGTCTCCGTGAGTGTTGGCTTGATCGCCGTCGGGTTGGCAGCGGGTATCGGCGTTCCAATAGGACTGCTCGGCGGCTACTTCGGTGGGTGGATGGACGAGGTCTTGATGCGACTCGTTGATGCATGGATCGCGTTCCCACAACTGATCCTGCTCCTGGCAATCGTCGCAATCCTCGGTCCCGGGGTCGTCAACGTGATGGTCGCCATCGGATTGAGTTCGTTCCCCGTCTACGCTCGCCTCGTACGCGGTCAGACTCTCTGGGTGAAGACGACTGACTACATGCTCGCGGCCCGGGCTCTGGGCGCGACCGACCTACGGATGGTGCTACGGCACGTGCTTCCCAATACGATTCAACCTGTGATCGTCCAGGCCTCGTTGCTTGTCGGTGCGGCCGTGCTCGCTGAGGCCGGGCTGACGTTCCTGGGGATCGGCGTCAATCCACCACAGGCCACCTGGGGCGTGATCATCCAGGAAGGTTTCCAGGTGATCCGGATCAACCCGCTGCCAGCGATCTTGCCCGGGATCGGGATCATCCTGTTCACACTCGCGGCGAACTTCCTCGGTGACCGCATGCGCGACGTGCTCGATCCGCGCCTGCGCGGATCGACCTAGGTCGCTGCCACTGCGGCGCGCCCATGAACTCTCCGCTCTGACGGACTCTGACGTTCCCACTGCACGTCGCACGACGCTGCCGACGGCGGGCGCGCGAGGAGTTCCCGTACCTGGTACCGGCCGCCTGCGAGGGCTGCGGGCTGGGGCGCGGTTGTCTGACTCGGTGCTGGTTCAACATTCGGCTTCGCGCCAGCGCCTGATAGA
>PVBE012413289.1_pt1 | contig 73249 bp, 67 predicted proteins | sample 1631181 | NCBI WGS metagenome assembly PVBE01 (sample SAMN08397723, study PRJNA350692) | Marine metagenome, whole genome shotgun sequencing project. | isolation source: water | place: Pacific Ocean | collected 2012-04
GCTAGATTCAAGTTCGAAGTGCAACCCTAAATTTGCTTAAGAAGGTCAGTTGCTATATAATTCGACCTTTTAAGCGGCAAACTTAAGGGTTGAATATGAAAATCTATAAACAACTGACCTATGAGGAAAGATATACTCTAATGTCATTAAAGAAAGCTAAATTCAGTAATAAAAAAATAGCAATATTTCTGAATCGTGCAGTTAGTACTATTGGCAGAGAGCTAAAACGTAACAAAGGTAAACGTTATTACAGTGCAAAACAGGCACATAGTTTCTATATTAGTAGAAGACAAATACCTAAGGTTAATTCAAAACTGACAGAGCAGATAAAATCAATAATAGACTACAAGTTAGCTCAAAAGAAATGGAGTCCAGAGCAAATATCTAATCATCTTAAAGAAATTAATTTAAGTGTTAGTCATGAGTTGATATATCAGTATGTTCACAAAAATAAACTTTCTGGTGGTATATTATACAAAAGCCTTAGAAGAACAGGTAAAAAATATCGAAAACGTAATATTAATAAAATACGTATAAAAAATAGAGTATCTATAACAGAACGTCCAGGTATAGTCAGCAAAAAACAGAGGTTTGGTGACTGGGAAGGTGATACAATTATTGGCAAAGGTCATAAGAGTTCAGTTTTAACTTTAGTTGAACGCAAGAGTAAATTCTTATTAATAAGAAAACTTGCAAATCATAGTTCAGAAGAACTTAATAATGCCATTTTAAAGAGCTTTAAGAAAGCTAAAGGCTTATTTAAAACACTGACAGTAGATAATGGATTGGAATTTGCAGGACATGAAAAAATAACCAATAACCTTGATGGAGATGTTTATTTTGCAAATCCATACTCACCATGGGAACGTGGATTAAATGAAAATACTAATGGATTGATACGTCAGTTTTTTCCAAAAGGAACTGACTTTAACAATATTTTAGAGGATGAGGTGCTGCACGTGCAGCACCTCATAAATAGCCGCCCAAGAAAAACATTGGGCTATAAAACTCCATATGAAGTTCTAGCTTCTGGAATTAATTAGATGGGGTTGCACTTGTAAGTTGAATTTAAGAATTCTTGATACCCTAATAAAATCAATTTTAGAATTAAATATTCAAAAGAAAGATTGTTCTTTAATTTTATCAGGTTTAAATTAAATCAATTAAGTCTATTTATTATATGATTTGAAATAGTGATATAAGATGAAGAGTATAACTGAAAAATTATTTGAAAAAGCAATTGAACTTGAATTAAAAATCGGCGAATTATATACTCTTTTTTCAGAATTATTTCCACAGGATGCTTGCTTTTGGAAAGAACTGCATGAAGAAGAGAGTAATCATGCATTTATAATAGAGACTGCAAAAGAAGCAATGTTTACTACCGGATTCTCATCGAAAATAATGATTCCTGATGATATATCAAGCCTAGAGACTTCCATTAATAGAGTAACTGAACTTATTTCAGAATATAATAATAATCCAACACCATGCAGGGAAAAGGCCTTCGAACAAGCAATAGAAATTGAAAACTCTACAGGTGAGTCTCATTATGAAATAGCAATGAGCAAAGCTACTCACTCCACTGCTTTAGATATTTTTCAAAAGTTAAACAATGATGATAAAAATCATGCAGAAAGAATACAGAAATATTATAATCTTAAATTGAAATGAATTAACTGTTATTATTATTTTACAATAATGTCATGTCTGGATAGCAGTCCTCTTAACCCTGTAATAGAAAATTTTGCTTTATATACATTATTCGCTTCAGGATCAATTGAAAACTTTTCGGCAGAACTGAAATCTGCATGTTTGAGTATTGTTTTTTGAAAAACTGTTTTTGTCAGACAACTGCCGGTAAAATCAGAATTTGTAAGGTTACATTCAATAAAACTTGTTTCTTCAATTTGACAGTTTATAAAATTCGTTTTTTTTAGATTCTGTTTAAAAAAAGAAGAATTATTTAAGATACACTTTTCAAAATTAACAGAAAATAAGAGTTTATTGCATTTGCTGAAATTAATACCTATTATTTTACAGCTTTTGAAAACAATATTTTTTAAATCTGTACTGTCAAGTTTTGCTAAGGTCAGGTTACAGTCATCAAAAGTGCAATCTGTATAATTTAGATTTGACAGATCGCAGCCTAAAAAGTTACAATCAGTGAATTTGCAATTTTCAAATTCATCCCCATGCAGATTAAGTTTAGTGAAATCTCTATTTCTAAATTCTTTATTAATATGAGTTTTATTCATCAGTCTATATCGAATTTAGGATTAACCGAAATCCCAGAGAGGAAGACCTGTTTCTTTATCAGATCCTCTTGAGAATTCCGGTCCGTCAAAGGTCTGAATAATTAACTCACATGCGAAGACTATTGTTCCTGGTGCTAAATGGCCACCATATGCATTATCTTTTTCGTCACTAAGTGTAATATGTGCGTGTATGATAGGTTTCTCATTTTTTGTTGAAATATTTCCAACTAATTTTGTGATTTCCAGAGGTTTATTTATTTCAGAAAAAGCATACTCACGTTTAATTTGATCGTAGAAGCCAAGTCGGGCTTTTTTAACCGCACCTAGAGCCTCGACTCTGCCCAAGGTTATATTATTTTCAAAACAAATCTTGGTGATTTCTTCAAATAAATCAACTCCATGACTAAGTTTACCCATGAATGTTTGTTTTATTTTGACTTCTTTTATTATAGTCATATTCAATTTCCTCTGAAGTAGAAATTTATTTAATCAATATGAAATACTTCATAAAGTGATTCATTTATCGGACTATTGTCAGGGTTGGATGGCATTAAGTCACTCATATACGCCCACCACTTTTTACAAACCTCTGTAGAAGCAATTTGTTCCCATTTATTTTCATTTTCAATTTCAGCATAACCGAAAAGATGGTTGGTTTTTTTGTTGAGAAAGATAGAATAATTTGAGACACCATGTGATTTTAAGATATTGTAAAGATCACTCCATATCGGATTATGTCTTTTCTCGTATTCTTCATGCTTATCAGGATTTACCTGCATAACAAAAGCTTTTCTTATCATTATTTTATATCTCCCTTCAATATTAATTATTTCAAAGTTTTGATTCAAGTTCTCTGATTTCTTGTGCTGCTCTAATCATTGCTAAATAATTCTCAACAGGAACATAATCAGGTATGGAATTTCCTGAACCTAAAGCATAACCGTTAGCAGATTTTCTATATTTTGTCCCTAACTCCAAGACTCTACTATAAACGTCATTTTCACTTTTACTGCAAAGAAAGTCCATGTCAAATCCACCAATTACAGCTATTCGATCTCCATAATCCTGAATCCACCTATCAAAAGGAGCTATTGCATCTTCATTTGAATGTTTTGCCTGTATTCCCAGTTGTATTAAGTCTTCCATGATGTCGAATATACATCCGCATGAATGTAACAGAAAAGGTTTGCCGGCATCATGAATTATATTTATTACTCGTTTATATTGTGGAATTATATTGTTTTTAATTGTTTGCGGATTGGTTAGTAAAGATGATCTGAAGCCAAGATCATCACCAAAGCGACATACTGCAAAACTGTCTTTATATCTGTCAAGAAAATTTTTCCAGATCATACACATTGTATCCCCGATTTTTTTATACAGATCATCATATAAATCAGGATAATCCAGCATCATAAAAGGCAGGTATTCAAGTCCAACCAGATCCTCACTTATCTCAAAAACGCCATTGCCTATGCCTCCTACAGCTTTCATACCAGGAGGTAATGATTTGATTAAAGCTTCGAATTTTGGAGTGGAATGTTCTTCAAATAATTTTGGAAGATCATTCCAGGGATAGGATTCAAAATCTGATCTTGTCTGGATTGGACCGACTTTTCCTCCGTGAATAGCTCCACCGCCAGGCAAAATTGTAGTTATGCATTCTTCAAAGGAAACGATATCGTAAGTCATTTCCTTAAAAAAAAGAGAATAATTTCTAAAAAATTCTGACAGATCAGATTTATTTCCGGAGTAAAGTGATGCAAATTCTGTTTCAAGTATTTTTTCCATTACATTTGGGCTTACTATATGTTCATATATAGGAAGCCGTTTTGGGCGAATATTTTTCATTACGTCAATGAATAAATTGTAATCTGGTTGAAATTTCATTTTTCCTGTCCATTATTTGCTATATAAGAATACTCTTTGTCAGATAAATTCATTAGCTCCTGGAGTGTATTAACATCGGTAAAGTCCTGTATTATTAAATGGTGGATATCTACCCTGAGAATATCTCCTGAGTTAATTTTTGTTAAAGTCGAACTTGATTTCTGGGAATATTGATTGTTTGAAGTAGTTTTAATTACAACTTCGTTATAAGGATAATTGCGTTGTTTCATAAATATTAAAAGGCCTTTGTCAATCTCAAATGCGCTTTTAAGTGAATCCTGTAAATTTGTTTTATCAATCACATAAACGATACCTAGAGATCTTTTGGCTTTCATGATATCAGAAGTATTCCAGACAAAGAAATTTTTGACATTTTTAATGTTTTTAAAATACAGGTTTAAATCTGCTTTTATCGCTTTGGAACTGTCAGGATGTTTGTACATATACTTAAGAGTGGAAACTGTACTGTCATTTTTAGAAGATTTGCTGTCTTTATGCGATTCACCGCAACCGGATAAAAGCAATGTAATGCTGCTTATTAGGCCTAGTACTAAGAAGGTTTTTTTAATTTTCATTTTATTCTTTCCCTAAATTCAACAAAATTTATACCATCCCAAGTTTTTAATAACTTTATACTTCACTCAAAATTTAATATTGTTTATTATTTAATTAAATCAACTTTTTTATGACGTGTAATTTTAACATTTTTTAGATTATTAATTAACTCTAAATTGAATAGAATAATGTTTTGAGGAAAAAATCTAATTAGTATAATCTTTAGATATATAATTATAATAAAAAGGAGGTTGTTTTGAATAGAAAAACATGGTTTAAATCCAAATGCTGTTAAAGTAATGAAAGAGTCAGGTGTTGATCTTTCCAATCAAACTTCAAATTTTTTATCTGAATTTGATAACTTAGATTTTGATTATGTTATAACAGTTTGCGGAAATGCCAGTGAAAATTGTCAGCATTATCCTGACGGAACGAAAGTTATCCATGCAGGATTTGATGATCCTCCTAAGCTTGCAGCCGTATATAGTGATAATGATAAAAAGCTGGAATGTTATAGAAACGTAGGAGATGAAATAAAAGCTTTTGTGGGAAAACTTCCGAGAATATTGAAATGCAAGGAATAAATTATGGTAAATAAAAAAACCTTTAAATATTTTTTAACGTTATTTAACATTATGGATTTTTTTCTGTTATTGTAGGAATTATCCTCGGCAAAATACTGGATGGTCTTTCTCTCAATATTAAAGGTGCTCCTGTCTTATCTATACCAATAGCTGTCTGTCTCTTTTTATTGATGTATCCAATTATGGTTAAGGTTGATTTTGCCGGATGCAGCCTCCTTGGTGTTGCACCATGTACTGCTATGGTTTTAATATGGGGTTATCTTGCAAAAGGAAATGACGGTTTGACTTTAGTTATGGTTGCAGTTAATTCTCTGATAATGCTTGTGCTTTTCGGTTTATCTTCAAGGGGCGGCACTTGCTACTGTAACTGGAGTGTAAATAGAAATTCCTGATATGCTTATGCTTGTAAAAATATGTTTAAAAACTCAGAATTGGTTCAAAAATATAAATAATTTAAGTATTATTATTTATTTATATCTGGAGTTCTTTATTTTTGAAAAAACAAATGTCAGTGTAGGGATTTTTAAAAAGTATACTGTTATGCGCATTAAAAAAGCTCCTGCTACAGTAAAAAAAACAGCATAGGGTATATATTCACTATTTATTTTTTCTGCCATATTATTTAGGAGTAAGCTTAGTATAAATCCCCAAATAGCAGAAATTTCAGGATAAAAATTTCCTGTCATACTTGATACACTGCGCCTTCTAATTATATCGCATATAAAACCGCCACCTGCTACTGTTATTACAGCTAGAAGAGGTCCCCATAAAATTAGAGGCTGTGCTTCTGAATCTAAAGCTGCTAAAACACCGAATACGGTAAATACAGCCAGCCCTAATGCATCAATAAGAACAAATATATATTTGAAAAATATATTAGTGAAGATTTGTGCTGCGTTACTGAGAGCCAATGTGAATTTAGCTTTTTGGGCTGTTAGTAATAGTTTTTTATATATGTTTATAAGTAAAAAACCAATAGCAATGGTGATAAATATCATATACAGAAAAAGTGGATCAAGGACAAAGTACATGGGATATCTGGCCATTATTATATCACGTATTATTCCTCCCCCCAAAGTAAAAATTGTTACAAAAAAAAGCACTCCTATAAAGCTATAGCCTTCTTCAATTGCCAATTTGAGAGAATAAATACTATAGGCAATTATGCCTATAAAAATAATATAAAAATACCACCATGAATTTATTGTTTGATTAATCATTATAGGAAATAAATAATGTTTAACTATATGGGAGTACTTACCTGAATTTTTCAACTTTTGTAATGCGATGTTTATTTTACTAACTTCACTTTTAGTAATATTTTTCTTATTGAAGATATAAAACACATCTTTTGGTGGTAGTGAAATTTTACTATATTTTGCGAGTTCATTCTCCCATGAATTTTCGTATATAAGCGAAGCTCCTATTAGTCTATCAATAAAAGCGAACGAAACTTTTTCTTTTTTAAGGTTTATAAAGTTTTTAACTTCATCATGCGCAGCAAGTATATATTTAGAATTTGCATGGTTGGAGATAAAATTATTTAGTTTGTCGTTACTGTATGCATAACCTTTTGTTATACCAAATTTAATATTATTTGTTGTTATATACTCTAAAAAATCATCAATTGTTTTAACATTCAGATTTTTTAGAGTATTTCTATGAGTATATAAAACATTTGATGTTTGACGGACAGGGATACTGAACCGGAACTCTTTTTCCCGTTTTGGCGTTTTAAAAGCACTGAGCATCATATCAATCTTGCCGTTTTTAAGTTCTTCCAACTGCTTAGTCCATGGTAGTTCGACAAATTTAAATTCAAATTCAGCTTTTGATGCGACTGATTTTGCGAGCTTTATATCAAGCCCCTGTAAGAATGCATGGCCATGTATTTCTTTTATATATTCATATGGATAAATATTATACTCCAGCCTACCTTTAAATTTTTTTCACCATAAGTCCTTTTAATTTCGGTGTTGCCGGATAGTTCATATGAAATAAACAATGCAGTAAAACATAAAAAAACAACTATGTTACGCAGAGAGAAACAATTTAGATAATTCTTTTGAATATTCATAAAGCGGTCTTTGATGGTTAATAAAATTAAATTTTATTGAAAGTATCTATCTGAATTATAATCTGTAGTCAGCCTTATTAACAGTTTTATATGTTCTAAAATTCTACACTATGTTTGACGTAATCATGTCAAACAAATTTGTTTATTTTTCACAATGATGTAACTTAATAAGTTTTTTGTTTTATTTTAAAATATTTATTAATATTTAATTGGGGAGAGAGCTATGGCTACATCTAGTTCTGATAGAGCTTCAAATGAGTTTGAAGTAAAGAAACAGCCAAAATCCTTTTATATGATTTTTTTCATGGAATTTTGGGAACGTTTCGGTTTTTATGTAATGAACACAGTAATTATTTATTTTTACTTTGTTAAACATCTCGGTTTTACCGAAGTTCATGCATTTAATATATTTGGTGCATTTACAGGTTTCCTCTGGGGATTTATGATTTTCGGTGGTTATATCGGGGATAAGTTTTTTGGAACAAAAAGAACTCTTATTTTTGGTGCAATTGTTCTTTTCTGCGGTTATTTCTTTTTAGCTTTTTCTGACCTTAATACAGTATATATTGCACTTGGACTGATTGCTGCCGGGGAAGGGCTTTTTAAAGCTAACCCTGCTAGTCTTCTTTCAAAATGTTATGAAGAAAATGATAATAGGCTTCACACAGCATATACATATTATTATATGGCTATAAATATTGGTGCCTTAATAGCTACTTTTGCTGCTCCTGCACTTGCAGTTGCTTTCAGCTGGCGTATTGCATTTATATTCTCAGCAGTAGGTATGATACTTGCTCTTTCAAATTTTATTATTTATAAGAAAGCTATCAAACACGTTGGTTCAGAACCTGATAAACAGCCTTTTAATTTTATGAAACTTATCGGCATGATTGTTATTACTGTAGTATTGACATATTTAGCTGCCTACATGCTTAAACGCATGGATATGGTATATCCATTTTTCTATGTAATCTGTATAATTGCATTAATATTATATTTCGTATTTGTTGCTAAAATTTCAAATTCTCTGGCTAGAAAAAAAATGCTTGTGGCTTTTGTCCTTCTAATTGAAGGTGCATGGTTTAATGTACTGTACCAGCAGATGTACACTTCAGTAAATTTCTTTGCCATTAAAAACTCGTTCCCGTCATTTTTAGGTATCCACATGAGTCAAGTTTCATTTCAGGGATTTGATTCCATAATAATTATACTTTTTAGCCCTCTGTTTGCTATGTGGTTTATCAATAATGCCAGAAAAGGGAAAAGTTTGAAAATTACAACCAAGTTTACAATCGGTTTTTTCTGTTGTTCTATTGCATTTTTTATACTGTTGTTAAGTACACATTTTGCTAATTCTCAGGGAATGTTGTCTTCATTATGGATATTCCTGTTTTATATATTCCAGGGAACAGGAGAAATTTTAATCTCTGCTCTCGGACTTGCTATGATAGCTGAATTGATACACAAACGATATACAGGTTTTGTTTACGGATTTTATTTTCTAACGATTGCAATTGGTAGTATGGTCGGAAGTAGATTGGCAGATTTTTCTGTTCCATCCAAGCATATAACCACAGCAATAGGTGCATTACCTGTTTATGGTAAATTCTTTTTATATGTGGGAATATTATCTACAATTATTGCAGTGATTATTGCAATTGTAAAACCTTTCTTAGATAAATATATCAAAGAAGAAGAAGTAAAATTATAGGTAATTACTTTTCTAGATTGGCATATAAAATTTATGCCAATCGATTCCTTTGATGTTTTTTGATATAATTACTGATTATTCAATCTTATTTTTATACCATTTATTAATTGTTAAAAAAAAGAATATCATGGATACTACCATTAATAATATTATTCCCAAAGGGACTACTAAAAGTAAACTTCCCTTCGTAAATGTCAGCATAAATAAGATGGACACAGTAAATACAGCATAGATAAAGTTAAATACGGAAGACGCATTTGCTTTGTTGTGATGAGAAGATATTCCAAGAGATATAGTGCTTACGAATACAAATGGTACACCAAGCAGTACAGTGAATATTGAGGAAAATATTAAAGCAACACTGTTGTACCCGGATATTATTGATAGAAATAGAACAATTCCACCTGCAATAGAAATTATATTTCCAATCATGATAAAATTTAGTTCTTTTATTTTGTGGTGAGTAAAAATTATGATTAAACAGCCGGTAAAATATCCTAGATATGAACAGAAAAAAAGCGTTCCATAAATTTCTTCATTCAACTTAAGGTAGTCAATACCGATAAATGGAAGGGTGATTATGCATCCATATATTAACGAAAGGCTTAAGCCATATAGAAAAGAGTTTGAAACAACTTTTTTATTTTTAAATGCTGAAGATAACTCTGAAACTATAGTTGTTATAGAGAAATAACCTGTTTTATCTTTATCAATGCTTTTATGAAGTTTGAAACATAGAATACATGAAAGAGTATTGTATATAAATAGAAAATAAAAACATGAGATAAATCCAAAATGATATGTCAAATATCCTCCAATCATATTAGAAAAAGCAGGTACTAATGCCAGTGAAATTTGACAATAAGTGATACTTACAGTCGCCTTTTTACCTTTAAAGAAATGATTTATTACTGCAAAAGCCAGGACAAGTCCAGCTGATACTCCCAGGCCATTTATGAATCTACCTATAATCATTATACTATAGCTATATGTATAATATGATAGTATACACATAGCTGTTCCAAATACTCCTAATGCTATTGAAGTTATGAGAAAAGTTCTATATCCATAAATATTTGCCAAAGAGCCTGAAAGTAATTGTGAAATAGAATAGCCGACAATAAAAGTAAGAATAATAAACTGCGCCTGATTAACGGAAATTGAATAAAAAGTTCTCATTGCTGGCAGTGCCGGGCTGATTAAAGCTGTATTTAATACAGCTAGAGACACAGCCATTATTAGTGGAAATAATGAAATTTTTACATTTGTATTTGTCATATTATAATCTCTTAGTAATTTTCAAAATTTAGGTGAAATCATAATTTAAAAAGGGGGACTGTATTGTTAAATGTACCCTTTGGTACATTCTAAAATTGCAGAATGTGGTTTTGCTATATATTCTGACCATATTTCAAATAGCTCTTTATCTTTTATTATTTTTTCAGGTAACACTAAGTCATGCCAAATAATATTTTGAAAACCTGCTTTTTCTAAATTTTTTTCCATAACTTTTTTTGAATAATGATTTGAGTCGATTTTAAACTTAGGATTTTGTATAGAAAATTTAACTTTTGCTATATCATTATTTTTTGAATAAGTTTCAATGAATAACCCCTGCTTACTATAATCTAAATTTAATCTTTCAAAACACCCTATAAATCCAATGCAAAATAATTTACCTCCAAGTTTGAGATTACGAGCTATAGATTTCATCATATCTAGTAATTCAATTTTATTTTTACTACACTCAAATAACCATGATGCTGTGGCAATATCAAATTCATCAATTTTTTTTAAATTTGAAGCATCAGCATGAATATATTTGATTCCTACGGGGTTATTCAATTCTTCTATTTTTGCTAGTTCAATCATATATTTTGATACGTCTACACCAACAATGCTCCCAGCGCCCCATTCATGAAGCTTTCTTGTTATGTGTCCATATCCGCAGGCGAAGTCAATTATTTTTTTTTGCGTTACTATGTTTTTAATATAATTGTATAATGAATAATCCTGTATATCATAGACATAATTTTTTTTTGCTTTTTTGTAATCTAATGATGTTTCTTGGTCATAATTATAATTCATAATTTTATTTTCCTTTAATTTTGAGGAATTGATAGTTTTTTACTTGAACTTATTTCTGAGTTTAAACTTTTTATTTTTCAAAACTTTCTGAACTCATCTAATAGTTTCTCAGCATTAACTTCAGTGCAAACTTTAGAGTGTTTTCTATTGTCCCATTCAGTTCCTTTTATATATTTTTTCCTTCGGTCAATATAAGTTTGCCCAAGCATTAATCCCTGAGTATTGACATATACTCTGCCGTTAATCGTTTTAAAAAGTGATTTATCCGCCGCATAAAAAATGGCAACAAGATCATGTGGAAATATTCCGTTAATATTAAAATTCTCTGAAAGAAAATTGTAGAATGTACTTGTAAGTGATTTAATGAATGCGCCATATTTTTTATGACTTGACATTGTTTCTAAATACTTTTTAGACATAATAACTTTTGTAGTTACATCAAGTCCTACCATAGTTACCTGGCATGGAGAACTAAATATTTTTTCTGCTGCTACTGCATCACTATATATATTGGCTTCTGCAGCAGGCGTGACATTTCCATTTTTCAGGTATGCTCCACCCATAATTATAATCTCTTCAATATTCTCAGCTATTTCAGGTCTTAGAGTCAGTGCAAGTCCTATATTGGTTAATGGACCAATTGATAAAAAAGTTATCTTTTCTTTCGATTTTGAAATCGTATCAATTATAAATTCAACCGCTGTTATTGACCTTAAGGTTTTAGACATATAAGTTGATGTAATAGTACCAAGCCCATATTCTCCATGTATTGAGGGGGGTGAGTGCCTTAGCGGCTGGTTAATTGGTTTCTCCTGACCGATTGCTAGAGGAATATTTTCTTTTCCAGTAAGTCTCAAGATATATGAAACATTAAATGCTGCTTGTTTTGCCGTAACATTTCCAAATACAGTGGTTATTCCAGTAATTTTAAATTTATCAGAATCAAGAGCATATAAAAGAGCTAATGCATCATCAGTGCCGCAATCAGTATCTATTATAATATTTTTTAACATAATCTTATCCTCTATTTTAGATTATAATTAATTTTACTTCTATATACAATATTAATCTGGTTATGGATGATATAAAGAATACGATGTTTAACAATAAAAATATTAAAACTATTTTAGTACCGTTTTTTAAAGAAATGAAAGAGCATAGGAGGTAATGACAAGCCAGATGATTACTATAAAAACATTTTTATAATTTTTTATGTATTTTATAAACATATCTTACCTGCTAAAAACTATACTGTCTAAAGTTAAATTTGTCATAATAATAATAGTATTTCTCATGGCTTAATATGTATTATTTGGATTGGTTTATTACAATTGTCTGTAATTAGCGGAGTGTAAACATCTCCGTATTTATCCAATCCATTGATATAGAGCGAGTTTATTTTTAAAAGTATTTTTTTATATTTAAAAGAGCTTTCATAGTTATATCTCCTTTATTTTTAATTACTTCCTTCGGTCGTTTTAAATAGATAATATTAACTGAGTAAACAGGGTTAATGCTCTGATACCATTAATAAGTTTCTCATACGCTTAAGGTATGGAATACGCAAACCAGCAAATTTAATATAGATACAAAATCCTAGTATTGTAGCAATAATGGTTACAGATGGTAGTATCAATTCAAATTTTGAATCTATAAATTGAGGTAATACTACTGAAAACAGTGCAAACAGGCTGTAAATGAAATTGAAAACAGCTGACCCATTGGCCTTATCTCTATGTGAAGATATTGCCATTGATGAAATGTTAACAAATATAAACGCTATTCCAATAAGAGATATAAAAATACTTGAAAATATAATTGACATATTTAATTCTAATGAAAATGCGCTTATAAAAAAGATAAATCCTCCTGTTATTGTTATACTCATACCAAGTAATATTGATGCATTGGCATTTAACCTGCCTGTAGAAAATCTGGTTAAAATTGTCCCTATAAAATATCCCAAGTAAGATAAGAGGAAAAAGAATCCGAATTTTTCCGGTGACAGGTGTAAATCTCTAATTCCTATAAATGGCAGGAGAGCTATGGTTAAATATATTATTGCTAAAAATAGACCGTATATAATTGAACCCAGAATAAGTTTTTTATTACGAAAAGCTAATAGATAACTGCATATAATTCTTTTGTTTGAAAACAGTGATTTTTTTTTAGCATCCAAAGATCTCGATAATAGGAAACAGGAAAATGCTGTGAGTATATTACATGCCGTCAAAAAGTAAAAACATGAAATCCAACTGTAGTTGGAAGTTAAAAAACCGCCAATATAACTTGAAAAAGCAGCAATAAAAGCCAACCCCATTAACCCGTAAGTAGTGATATCTCTAACTGCCTTACCTATATAGAGTTCGTTAATTATAGCGAAACCTAACGCTAAACCGCATGATGTACCAAAACCTTCAATAAACCGTCCTGTCATCAACATGAAAAAACTGCCTGAATATGATGAATAAATGCATATAAATGATCCAATAGCTCCTGTCATAATTCCCAAAAACATACTTTTCTGATAACCAAACTTTTTTGCTATTGCCCCAAAGCTCAGCTGACTTACAGCATAACCTCCAAGAAAAATTATTACTACAAACTGTGATTGAGAAACTGCTATATGGTAATATTCTTTTATTGCCGGTAAGGCAGGTGAAAGTAAAGCTACGTTCATAACACCAAGTGAAAGACCTGCCATGATAGGTATAATTGATAAATTTCTGTCTCTAAGATTTTTCATTATTAACTTTTTTTATATAGTTTTTTATTTTAATTGTGCCCGTTATTATTTCATGTAAAGGATAAGTCTGGAAATGGATGATACCAGAAAAACAATATTTAGAACAAGGAAAACAAAAGCTATCTTAGTACCGTTTTTTAAAGAAATAAAAGAGTATAGGACAATAGTAATAGAACCAGCAATAAAGATTATAGAAGAGAACAGTAGACCAGAAAATGAATAACCAAGTCCAAGCAAAATAATTCCAAAACAGCCCAAAATTAAAAATGGATCATTTTTGAAGAGTTTTATCTTATAGAAATAAATGAAAACTGCAATACTCATAATAGCCAATATAAGAAAATTTATACCATTTGCTATAGCCAAATACCCCAGTATACTGCCTGTAAATGTTATGCATGTCTGATAAAAAAAATATTTATCTCTGGCTAAAATAGTTGAAATAAATATAATCAACTGTCCTAAGAAAAATAAAAAATGAGCCATTTCAAGATTAGTTAAAAATAGTGCAAAAGTTGTGATAATCAATCCAATAATTCCTATAAAAACATACTTATTGTTTATCACAAAATTATGGACCCAATTACTTTCTTCTAATGAAATATTGCTGATCTTTGAATTTGTCATAATAAATTTATACTCTTTTCAATTTTAATTAATTTTTTAATACTTTCTTTTATTAAATTTCAGTTAAAATTATTAACCTTGATGTATTTTATGCATATGTGACTTACATGTATCATTTATCTCATTTTTATTTATACTTTCGTTTGAAATAAGTGGTGTATAAACACTTCCATGTTCGTCAAGACCTTTGATATAACCTGACATCAACTTTAAAAGAAATTTTTTAATTTTTATTAAAGTATTCATTTTATATCTCCTTTCTGTTCTTAGTTATATAAAGATATTATGCAATGGTACATTTGTAAAATTTATTATTTGAATGAATTGGATAGATAAAACAAATGATAGTGTTATAATATTTGCAAGGATATCTGTTGATTTATATATATATATAAGAAAGTGAAATTATGAATAACTTATCTAATGTTAATCTGAACTTTTTGGTAGCTCTAGATGCTCTTCTTAGAAACAAAAGTGTCTCACGTGCGGCTAAAGAGCTGAATCTAGCACAACCTACTTTAAGTAATACTTTAAGACAATTACGAGAAATATTCTGTGATGAACTTTTAATAAAAAGATCAGGGCATGATATGCTTTTAACTCATAAGGGTAAAATGCTGATTTCTCCTGTTTCTGCTGCTTTAAAAAATATTGATAATGTATTCAGTACTGATGATAAATTTAATCCTGAGTTAGATAATCTAACATTTAATATTGGAATGCCTGATCATGTTACCTCGGTTTATATGCCTCAGATAATAACTAAAATAAGAAACAATGAGAACCTTAAAATAAATCTGATTCACATTAATAATTTATTAAGTTACGAAGAGTTCAAAGCAAACTGTATTGATTTAGCCTTTGGAAATTTTAGCCTTAATTCTGATTTTATTAATAATGAAAAACTCATTACTACTCAACTTGTATGTTTATGTTCAACTAAAAACCCATTATCTGAAAATAAAAAGCTTACAGTTAAAGATATTTTATCAACTCCACATATTAGAGTAAAATATAGAGATGATTTTTGGGATGATTTAGATATTAGACTTTATAATTTATATGACGAAAAAATCAAAACTGCTATTACGATTCAGAATATATGTGCTGCAATCAGTATTATGGAACGAACAAAATATCTACTTATTACTTTAGCACCTGTGGCTAATTATTTTTCAGATACTTTTGACTATCGTATTTTTGACCTTCCTCTAATGTGTAAATCTATTAACTATAACATGTATTGGGAAAAGGCAAATGATAATAATCAGGCAAATCTATGGCTGAGAGGGCTCTTTAAAAAATATTTAAAAGAGTAAGCTAAGCCGTCAATTCTCTAAAGCTGTATATTTGTTTTAAAGAGGCAGTTAAATCGTTTTGTGCATTGAATTCATGTTTTACAGCAATCGTTTTACAACCTGCCACTATTGCTGATTTTAAACCTGCTTCTGAGTCTTCAAAAACAAGAACTTCATCGGGTTGAAGGTCAAGTTTATCGAGTGCCAGTATATATGGTTCAGGGTCAGGTTTATGTTTAATGACGTTTTCCTGAGTTATGATTATCTCAAAAAAATGTGATAGTTCAAATCTATTTAAAATATTATTGACCATCCATTCGGCGGCAGAACTGACCAAACCTAATCTACTGTCTGTTTCAGATAATCTTCTTAAATAATTCAGAATGCCATCAGTTAAAGTCAAATCATTATTAAGCAGTTCAAGGTATATCAGTTTGAATTTTTCATTGAATTCGTTTTTAGAAGGTGTAATATTTCCTTTATAAAAAAAATATCCAGTTACTGTCTCCCAATTTTCGCCCATAACATTTTTATAAATATCGGACTTAACATATCCACCATATAAATTGCATGTTTTGGCTAGGGCCTTACCTTTTAATTCTTCTGATTTAACCAGAGTTCCATCTAAGTCAAAAAGATAACCTTTATAGTTTTTCATATTTTATCCTAAAAGTGTTACTTTTTAATAAATTTTGTTAAATTATTAATTTTAAAGAATTCATCAATCAAATTTAAGGTTGAATCAGTATTATTAAATGTTATAGCTGTATCAAGCAGGCGTTTGGAATCTTCATAACGGATAGAATTGATTACTTCTTTTACTAAAGGTATAAATTTAGGAGGCATGCTAAATTCATATATGCCTGCACCTAAAATATAAGGTACTGCATAAACATTTCCTGCTATTTCCCCGCAGAGCGATAATTCTTTATCAGGATAATTAGCAAAAATACTGCCAATGTTTTTCAATACCTTTAGAAAAATTGGATGAAGCGGTAGGAACTTATTAGGTAGTACTTCATTAGTCCTGTCTGCTGCAAAAATATATTGAAGTAAATCATTCGTGCCGATACTTACAAAATCAACCTCAGAAATCATGTTTTCAATGTCGAATAAAACTGATGGTACTTCAAGCATTATTCCAAGTTCATAATCAGTAGAAAACTGAGAATTTTGAGCTATTAGTTTATCTCTAACTGATACAAGTATTTCCTTAAGACGGATTATTTCCTCCTTGTTAGAAATCATTGGAATGAGTATTTTTAATTTACCATGTCTTCCTGCTCTTAAAATAGCTCTTAAATGCGATCTGAGTATGCTGTCATTATTCAGTAAAAATCTGATACCTCTATTACCTAATGCAGGATTATCTTCATAAGGAGTGTGAATATATGGTAAAGGTTTATCTGCACCGACATCAAGTAATCTTATTGTAACTGTTTTACCCTTTGCCTCTTTAAGCACTTTAGAAAAAATCTGATACTGTTCTCTTTCAGAAGGGAGTCGATCTCGTATCATATAAAGAAATTCAGTTCTGTAAAGCCCAATTCCATCTGCTCCGTATTTTTGTAGCAGACTTACTTCATTTACTAAAGCAAGATTTGCATTCAGTTTGATATTTTTATTATCTAATGTAATAGCCGGTTGAGTATCTACTTTTGAATTTTGCGCAGATTGTAAACGAGATTTAATTATATCATTAAATCCCGTTTTTATTTTTTGATCCGGCCTGATATAGGCTGTTTCAGTAAAACAATCCAAAATAATATCATCGTCTTTGTTTGCTATATTTGTGATATTAGGTGTTTTTAAAAGTGCAGGTATATCAAATGCTCTTGCGAGTATAGCAATGTGCGCTGCAACTCCTCCTTTTTCGCATATTATGCCTTTAATATTATTTGCAGGCAGTTTTAGCAGATCTGAAGGCAACAGTTCTTTTGCAATCAAAATGTAATTTTGAGATTCAGTAAAATCTATATCTTCACTATATATATTGTTTTTCTTTAATGAATTTAATGTTATTATCAATCGGATAAGGACATCTTTAAGGTCCATTATTTTATCCTTGAAATCTTCATTTTTTAGTAATGAAAAACGTTTTTTATACTCATTAAAAACCCGTTTAATACTATACTCAGCAGTACGTTTTTTAGTTGTAATACCTCTTTTAATTTCATTTAGAAGTGTTTTATCTTCGAGAAAAAGCAGATGGGCATAAAAAATTGAAGCATCTGCTTCCGAAATTTGAGTTAAAGCTTTTTCTTCAAGAGCGATTATCTTTTTTTTAGTAATTGTTATCGCATTTGATAAAACAGTGAGTTCTTTATCAGGTGTATCAGTTTTAGATGGTACAATATCATTTAAGATATTAGAAGATTGAAATATTAATGCTTTACCAATAGCAATTCCTGTATTACCGGATATTCCGCTAATTGTCTGTGATATATCAGGGATATTGGGAGAAGAATTATAATTATCTTTTTCAGATGGGTTATTGGCTAAAGCTGTTAAAATATCAGTGTTTAATATTAGACTTGCAAGTTGAGTGCTTATTGATCTGGCAGTATCGACAATATTCTCAGTGAATTTTTTAGGTTCATCGCCTTGTATTACAAGGATTCCTAAACATTTTCCTGCAATTACCAGAGGAACAGAAAGATAGGACTTGTAAATTTCTTCTCCGGTGGATGCGAAGTACTTGAAATCATGATGATTTTCTGGATTAATAATATTCAGAATTTCATTATCTCTAAAGCAGATACCAGTTAATCCTTCACCGGATTTCATTTTAACTTTGCCGATAGATTCTTTCTTTAAACCATGAGTTGCCGTTAATACTAAAGCATCCATATCTTTGTCGAAAACATAGACGGAACAGACTTTGGCATCTAGTCCTTTTGCTAGTGTTAATACAGTTTCGCCCAGTATAGATTTAGTATCACTATTATTGGCTATTATATCTGATATATTTTTTAGTATGTCAAAAAGTTTGTTTATCATTATTACTATTTATCATATTTTAAGGTACATTATAGAGTAGTTTTTATTAATATAATACAAGTTTTCGATATAATAAAACTATATTAACCCGTTTGTTTTTAAAGTAGTTAATATATTAGTACAAAAATTTATAAATATTCTATAAACAGAACTGCTGGTGTTTATTTTATTAACGACTGCAATGAAAGTATAATATATAAAATATGAATGAAAAACTTTTTATTGAGAAAATAACTCCGATGTTAAGACAGGGAAGTGATGTGGTAATAGGACCTGGTGATGATTGTGCTGTAATTGATATAGGCAACACAGACAGATATTTGCTATACGCAGTTGACCAACTCATTTCTGATATTCACTATGAATACAAAAATACAGATCCTATAAAAGCCGGTGCCAAATTAATAAATAGAAATATAAGTGATATCGCTGCTATGGGCGGGCTTCCGGCACACGCTGTTGTAACTGTGGCTATTCCTAATAATGATATTGACAGAATTGAACGATATTATAAAGGGTTGACATCTGAAGCAGATAAATGGAACGTCAGTATTTGCGGTGGTGATTTTGCAAAGTTGAAAACTCCGAAATTAGAAGTATGCACTCTTTCTATTACCGGGTATGTAGATAAACAGAAATTATGTCTTAGAGAAAATGCAAAGGCAGGTGATGCTCTGTATGCAACTGGCAGGTTTGGAGATTCTTTTATGAGTGGGCATCATCTTGATTTTACACCTCGAATAAATGAGGCGCAATTTTTAGCAGGCCGATATACTGATACTATGATGGATGTCAGTGATGGACTTCTCATAGATTTAGGAAGGTTGACAGAAAAGTCCTATGTTACTATTTCTTTAGAATTGGATAAAATACTACCTAGAACTTCGGGTTTAGCTATTAAAAATATTCTTAGTGACGGGGAAGATTATGAATTAATTTTTACTGTAAAACCTGAAAATGAAAAAGAAATGAATGAATTATGGCAATTTAAAGATGTCCCGTTAACAAAAATAGGAAAAGTTGTGCCATTCAATGGAATGCATGTTATTGATAGTGAATCAGAAGAAGATCTATGTTCAGTATATGATATAGGGTGGGATCATTTCAATGTTTAATTGTTAATGATAAATTATTAATGTATTGGATTTGGTCGGTATGTGATCCTGTTCCTCCGTTTATAGAGAAAACCTTTAGATAATAAAATTGTGTATTGCAGATTGTTGATGAACTTGAAACTCCTGTTGGAAACGGTTAGTTAATAGCATTTAATTATTTCTGAAGCAGAGTTATGGTCTAAATATAAAGACCATTTTTTATGCTTTTTCAGTGCTGTTCCAGGTACCATATTGGTAACTCTTTCTCTGAGTATTTTTGAAATTGCATGGGCTCTGATTTTGTCAGGTATCACTGAGATGATATTTTTTGTCTGTAGAATTTGATGAACTGTAATTGTTATTGCTTCTTCAGGTATTTCATCCAGGGATTTAAAGTTTTGAGTCCTAAGGAAATATCTCTTGGTAAGGTCATCTACTTTTACTTTAATAAAAGGCTGTTTTATAACAAAGTTAGCAGGAGGATTATTAAATGCTATGTGCCCTGATATACCTACACTGACAATACCTAAATCAATTGGCCTTTTTCTTATTTTTTTATTGAGAATGGAAATAGTCCTATTTATATTTTCATTGGTACTTATAAGGTTTACTTTTCCTACAGTTACATGATCTAGGAAATAGTGTTTTAAAAAGCTTACAGAGCTGGCTTTATGATTTAATGAAAGACCTATAAAACCTTCCATATGAAAAACTTCAACTTTTGACCAGTCTATATTCTTTTTAATCATATTTTTAAAGAAATCGATTTGAGATATTCCAGTAGATAACAGTAATCTGGCTGAACCATTTTTTTTAATACTTTTTTTAAGTATTCTTGTTGCTTCTTCTGCAGCTTTTTTGCTGATTACTGCTTTATTTTCTGCTATTGTTATTTTCATATCGATCTATTAAATCCAATATTTTTTAGCTATGGCTAATTTATTGCTACTGTAGTTATTTCTATTCAATAATATATTATACAAGGAAATCAATACACTTACGATTTAAAATATTTTTAAAATGATAATTTTGTGTAAGTGTAATTATAATATTTTATTATTACGCTAAATTATTGAATATGCTGTTGACCGGTTGGCTGATAAATATTAGTTTTTATTGTATTTATTAAACAGAATGTGATAACACAAAGGTTTTAATTTTATGATTATTAATAAATTGTTGAGTTTATTAATATACTGCATTTTGGCAATTATGATATTTTTAAATATAGCCGTTAAAGGAAATACACGAGATAGTAATATGAATTTATTTAATTATACAAATAAAATATCCAAGGAAAGAATGTTAATTGTTATTTCAGCGCCTTCTCTGAATGATAAATATTATAGAAAGAGTTTTAAAGATATAATAAACTTTGACATAAACTTTGCTAAGGCTGTTATGGGCAGAGATAATATTATCGTACTTGTCGATAATGATACAATAAAATATTTTAAAAAAGAACTTCCTGATGATATACTCCTTGAGGCAAATATATCTGATATTTGGATAAGAGATTTTTCTACAGTAATACCTTCAAAAATGGTACAGTTTGTTTATGATAGGCCAAAAGAAAAATACATTCAGAATAGTTTTAAAAATTTTTCATTAATGAATAAATTGAGGTTCAAACAAGCAGATTTAAAAGTCGATGGTGGTAACATTGTAGACAATAATAGAGAGAGTATCATTGTTACAGAGAAAATATTAAGGCGAAATCCTGGTTTTACTAAAGAAAGCATAATTGTAAAACTGAAGAAAATTCTTGGAGTGTCGAATGTTGCTATTATTCCTATGGATGAAGAGTATTTGGGACATGCAGATGGCATGGTCATGTTTATAAATGATAATACAGTTGTTATTAATGATTATTCAGCAGATAAAAAACTAAAATTGGAACTTATAAAATCATTAAAAGATGGTTTAAAAAATATTAATATATTTGAAGTTTCAGGAGATGGATGTGAAGATAGTTCCTATGGTCCTTACGGTTCAGCTTATGGCTTATATGTTAATTCACTGATTACATATAATTATATTTATATGCCGATTTTTAACAACAATATAGATTGTTCTGCCCTTCAAACGGTACAGATGAAGAGTAATAAAAAGATAATTCCTATTGATGCGGAAAATGTATCTAAGCTCGGAGGTAGTGTAAGGTGTCTAAGTTGGCAGCTTACTGGGGAAAATGCAGATAAATTAATAAAAGCTGCAAGGAAAGATTAATATTTATAAATCATTCAATAAAAATGCATTTTTTTTCACGTTAAGGTTTCGTTTCATGAATGCATGCATTTATATTTGTATTGTATAAGATCATATTGTCAAAGAATATATCACGAAAAATGGGAACATTTTAATTAAGGATAAGACATGATAAATAATGAAATATTTAAGGGAAGGTCGATTTCTGTTATTAATGATTTATCACAGGATGAACTGTTATATTTATTCAGTAAAACGAAAGAATTAAAGGAGAAAGTTCAAAAAAAAGAAGACCTCTCACAATTTATTATCAATGATAGAAATCTTGGAATATATTTAGTTTTCTTAGAAGACTCAACAAGAACCAAAGAATCCTTTAGAAATGCAGCACTTTTCCATAATACAAAAATGAGTATCTTTGACACTACATCATCATCTTTCAATAAAATGGAAAGCTATGCTGACACGTTCAGAACATTAGGCGGGTACAGTGACTATTCTATTTTTATTATTAGAAGTAAGCTCGAAGGGGTATGTAAGTGGGTCTCTACCTCTATGGATGAGTTTGCTTTAAGAAACAGCTTTCAGAAACCGGCTTTTATAAATGCAGGAGATGGCAAACATGAACATCCAACTCAGGAAATTTTAGACGAATTCAGTTTTTATGAGCAGAGAAATTGGAATAGAGACCATATACATATAGCCTTGATAGGTGACTTATTCCATGGTAGAACAACACATTCAAAAGCAGACGGACTTAAACTTTTTAAAAATGTAGAAGTTGACCTTGTCGCTCCAAATGAATTAAAAATGCCTGAGCAATATGTTAGTAAAATGAAGAAGAATGGATTCAATGTAAGAATATTTGAATCTCTTGAAGAATATTCAGCAGAGGAAAAAGTCGCTGATAGCTGGTATTTTACAAGACTGCAATTGGAACGCATGGGAGAAGATATCAGAGATAGATCACAATCATTAAGAGATGCTGTTACATTCAAGGAAGGTTATCTCGATAAAATAAATCCTAATATTAAACTTTATCATCCTCTTCCAAGACATAGAGAACATCCGACAATTCCTGTTTTCTTAGATAAGACAAGTTTTAATGGCTGGGAAAAGCAGTCTATTAATGGATATTTTACAAGAGTTATTGAAATAGCAATGTTAGGTGGGAAATTAGGTGAAGATTTTGACGGAGAAATTAAAAAAGAAACTAAAGAACAGGGAAGCTTTATTCATGAACAGAAAATTCAAATAACTTCCGACAAATCCGGCAAGTTTGATCATAAAGTCGGTATAATTCCTCTTGAAAGCGGAGTCGTTATTGATCATATAGGTAAGGGTGATGGGATTGAAGTTATCTGGGACCATATCAACAAAATACGTAACATTATTAAATTAAATAAAATTGGCTCTCATGGCGTATTTGTTTCTAAAAAAACAAATCTTAATAAAGGCATAATTGCAATACCAAACCTTGAAAAAATTGATAGTAAAAAAATGAAACAACTTGCAGCGCTTGCTCCTGGCTGCACTCTAAACGTAATTAAAAACCATTGTGTTATTGAAAAATATCGATTTGAGTTACCTCCTAAAATTTACAATTATCCAGACATTCACTGTAAGAATGATGCTTGTATTTCACGTCCAGAATACAACGAAAAAGCTTCTGCTTCATTCAGTCATTTAGGGGGAAACAAGTTTACCTGTTTTTACTGTGAAAAAGAGCATGAGTATAAGGAAATATGGGATTAACAGATGTTAACGGATTTTTATAGTTTAAATAGTCTTTGGATGTATTTATTTAATATCAGACTGCTTGGAAATTAATATTGCTAACTCAAAACTTGTTTAGGATAAAATGAAAAATTCAGTTAATTATATTTTAGAAGGTGCAACAGTAATTGATCCCCGCAACGGTATTAATGAAAAGCTCGATATCGGTATTGAAGCCGGTGTTATTTGTGATCCTGTAAAAGTAACAAACCCGGTAAGAGTTAACCTTGAAGGTTTAGTTGTTACCCCGGGCCTTATTGATATGCATGTGCATTTAAGAGAGCCCGGTGCTGTTGATAAAGAAACTATATTTACAGGTACAAGAGCAGCAGCAGCCGGTGGATTTACATCAATTGTAGCAATGCCTAATACCAAACCTGCAGCAGATACACCATCTACCATTGACTATTTGAAGAGCCACTGTGTAGACAATGCTGTAGTTAATGTTCTTCCTTCAGGCTGTATTACAAAAAATATTGCAGGTCAGGAAATGGCAGATATCGAGAGTTTAAAAAACTCAGGTATAGTTGCTATTACTGATGACGGTAAATGCGTTAATAACAATGAATTGATGCAGAAGGCTATCAAATATGCAAAAACTTTTGGACTGCCTGTTCTGGATCACTGTGAAGATGAATATCTTGGTAAAGGCGGCTCAGTGCATGACGGCTACTGGGCTTCAATTACCGATATTAAAGGTATTCCTTCAGCTTCAGAAACCTTAATGGTTGTAAGAAATTTAGTTCTTGCAGAAACTGTAGACTGGAAAGTTCATATACAGCATATAAGTGCAAAAGAGAGTGTAGCTTTTATTAGAGATGCCCAGAAGAGAGGTATAAAAGTTACAGCAGAAGTAACTCCTCATCACATTGCTTTGACAGATGAATGTATTAAAGATTGTGATACTAATTTCAAAATGAATCCGCCACTCAGAGCTGAAGACGATAGAGAGAAGTTGATTCAGGCTTTGAAAGATAATATTATTACTGTAATCGCAACAGACCATGCACCTCATACAGAAACAGAAAAACAGAGAAAATTTGCTTCTGCTCCATTCGGTATTATTGGGTTGGAAACAGCACTTCCTGTATGCATGACAGAATTAGTTCATACGGGTATTCTTTCACTACCTGAACTTATATCTAAATTTACTGTAGGCCCAGCTGATGTCCTTGGTTTGAATATTGGGTCAATTAAAGAAGGTCAGGCTGCTGATCTTACAGTTATTAACCCTGATTTTGAGTTTACTATTGATTCTAATAAGTTTTATTCAAAAGCAAGAAATACACCTTTTAACGGGAAAAAAGTAAAAGGTAAAGCTGTAGCAACACTTGTTGAAGGTAAATTTGTTTACAGTGAGTTAAAAAAGATTGCAGGAATAATATAAATTTCAGATTTATATTTTATATAGTCAGCACTCAAATACGTTAGTATAATATTTTATACTAACGTATTTTTTATTATAAAGATATTAAGCTAAGTTGTTATATAATATCAGTAATATTAATTTTTTGTAAAATTAATTCAGTATAATTATAACTTTCTAGTTACTATTTAATTATTTGAACTGTTAAGTTATATCTAAAATTTAAAATCTAAAATCCGAAATTAAGATATATGAATGAAGCTAAATTAACACCTATGATGAGGCAGTTTAAAGAAGTAAAAGCCGGGATTCCTCAGGATGCATTACTTCTTTTTAGGATGGGTGATTTTTATGAAATGTTTTTTGAAGATGCAGTCAGGGGCAGCAGGCTGCTTGATATAACTCTTACAAAACGACAGGGACTTCCAATGTGCGGAATCCCTTATCATGCTTTAGATAATTATCTACCTAAAATCATTAATTCTGGTGTAAAAGTTGCTATTGCAGAACAGGTGGAAGATCCTAAACAGTCAAAAGGCATTGTCAAGCGGGAAGTAACAAGAATTATTACTCCAGGAACAATAGTTGATAGTTCCATACTTGCACCTGACCAAAGCAATTTTTTAGTTTCAGTTGCTTTCAACAAGAAAAAATACGGACTTGCCTGTCTTGATATAAGTACAGGAAATTTTCAAATTACGGAAATTATTTCTTTTGATGCTTTAGAAGATGAATTGGCAAGATTAAATACAAAAGAGTGTTTGGTTTCTGAATCTCTTCTGAAAGAGTGGGAGAATGATGGAGTAAAACCATTAGCTGGGACATCAATTGTATGGTCTTCAATTGAAGACTGGTATTTTGCTTATGATATTGCAAGAGATTTTCTAAAACAGCAGTTTGCTGTAGCTTCACTTGATGGTTTTGGATGCAGAGAATTTAATGTTGCTGTTTCAGCTGCAGGTGCTGCCCTATATTATGCTGTAGAAAATTTGAGACAGGATGCCGGACATATTAACTCCCTTAAAACTTACCATACTGATGAATTTATGATACTTGATTCTGCTTCAAGAAGAAACCTTGAAATAGTTGAATCAATTAGAACAGACAGTAAAGAACAAACCTTATTAAAAATACTGGATGATACCAGAACTTCAATGGGAGGGCGTTTACTGAGAGAATGGCTGCTAAGGCCTCTTTACAATAAACTTGAAATAAATAGAAGATTGGATAGTGTTGACGATTTCAGATATGAACCTCTTACACTTGCTGAACTGCAAGAAATGCTAGCTGTGGTGAGAGACTTGGAAAGAATCATTGCCAGATTGAATATTGGTAATGCAAATGCCAGAGATTTAAATGCACTGTCTGAAAGTTTGGGTATTATTCCTGATTTAAAAAATATTCTCAGCACTTATAGTGCAGTACTTATTTCAGAATATAACTCTAAAATTAACCCGTTTCCTGTACTCACAGATTTAATAACTGAAGCAATTGTTGATGAACCGCCGCAAACAATTACTGACGGTGGCTTAATAAAAAATGGGTATTGTAAGGAATTAGATGTATTTAGAAAAGCTTCGAGTGAAGGTAAAAGCTGGATTGCTGCATTACAGGCTAAAGAGCAGGAAAGAACAGGAGTTAAATCTTTAAAAATCAGATATAACAAAGTGTTTGGATACTATATAGAACTTACAAAATCTAATCTGAGTTCTGTCCCTGAGGATTATATTAGAAAACAAACACTAGTAAATGCTGAACGTTTTATTACTCCTGAATTAAAAGAAGTGGAAAGTAAAGTTATTGGCGCCGATGATAAAGCTAAGGCACTCGAATATGAACTTTTTCAGGAAGTACGAAATAAGTGTGTTGAGTTTACAAATGCCATTAGAGAAACAGCTTCTGCCATAGCTGCGGTAGATGTGCTTTCAAGTTTGGCTGAAGTTGCAAGAAAGAATAATTATAAAAGACCTGTGGTTACTGAGAGTGATAAAATAAAAATAAGTGCAGGCAGGCATCCTGTATTAGATGTAACTTTACAAGATGAACGATTTGTTCCTAATGACACTTATATAGATAATAGGAAAAATAATGTAATTATTATAACCGGTCCTAATATGGCAGGTAAATCAACTTATATCAGACAGGTGGCACTTTTAGTTTTGATGACTCAGATGGGGTCTTTTATTCCTGTAGATGAAGCCGAAATAGGTATAGTTGATAGAATTTTTACCAGAGTAGGTGCTTCTGATGATATTTCCAGAGGTCAGAGTACTTTTATGATGGAAATGGTTGAAACTGCAAATATTTTAAATCATGCTACAAACAAAAGCCTTATTATTCTTGATGAAATAGGAAGAGGAACAAGTACCTTTGACGGGTTGAGTATTGCCTGGGCTGTTGCTGAATTTATACATGATACTCCTACAAGTAAAGCTAAAACACTCTTTGCTACTCATTATCATGAGTTAACTGAACTTGCACTGACTTGCAAAGGTGTTAAGAACTTCAATGTTGCAGTTCGTGAATATGGCGATAAAGTTGTTTTTTTAAGGCAGATAATACCTGGTGCTGCAGATAAAAGTTATGGAATATATGTAGCGAAACTTGCCGGTTTACCTGAAAAGATTTTAGGTAGGGCTAAAGAAATTTTAGATAATCTTGAAAATAATGCTATAACTGAAGGCCAACCTACTTTAGCTGAGCATAAGAAAACAGGTAGAAAAAAGAAAAAGCAAGTTAGTGATCCAAAACAGATGATGCTGTTTGACTAATAGTTTATTAATAGAGAAAACATTGATATCTTTTTTAGTTATTTATTCTTGTTTTTCTATTATTTATCATTATTTAATGAGAAGTTAATAAAGGGCATAAACGGTATCCATGAAGTCCACATTACGTTAATCAAACCAAATTGAATTCCATGAGCATTATTTGCTTTGTTAACAACACCTATTTGAACACCGTATATATTTTTTGCACCACAAACGAGCAAACCAAAAGCAAGTCCATAATTATTATTAACATAAGATAGCTGAATCCCAAAATTCATTCCAAAGACATTATCCCATTCTAGGAGTTAGGAATAAAATTTCAGGATAAAATACATGCCAGGATATTTCTTCTGTTTTTTTTGTTCTTTTTCTATTTTCTTATTTATTAATTGAGATTTTTTAGTGTTTTTATCAATCTAATGTGTTGTAGAACTAGATTTATCATTCATTTTTTTAGAATTCTTCGGTTATTTATTGATATTGTAATATTTTTCTATTGCATCATATCCAGCCTGCATAAGTTTAATTTTTTGTTCATTAGTTTGATTAAAAGACATAATATCAACACTACCGCAATCGATAAAAACGGTTCGTTCAACGTTTTTCTTATAAAGAGAAGTACCGGTATTATACATAGCCAAATTTGCTACAGCTTTAATATAACTAACTGTACCTTTAAGAACCTGCCATTGAGTTCTAAGTACTTCTTTTTCAGAAAAGAGCATAATTCCTAAAACAACGGCTTTAGAATCATCTCCAAAACTATCGTAGTCAAAATATTCTATTGGATAATTGTTTTGTGTTCCGCCATCAATAAAAAAGTCATTATTGTATTTTACCGGTTTAAAAACAAACGGAATTGCCATACTTGCTCTCATTGCGTCAACTACAGGTAAATCTGGTGCCGTCTTATAATCAAAGTAAGCTGTTTTTCTATATGACAAGCTGCAGGAAACCAAAACCAAATGATTTCCAGTCAGCTTATAAAGTTCTCCAAGAGTAATATTTTCATTAAGACCTAATTTGGTCAGTGATTTTTTAAAAAAGGTTTGTATTTTATTTCCACTGCAAAGGGCATATTGATTATCCATGTTCTCTGAAACTGAAGCAATTGAAGAAAATAGGTCATCCGTAAAGGGGGTAAATTTTTGTTCTATAATGGATTGTTTCAATTTCGGGTTATCTATGAAATCAATAAAATTTGCTCCTTCAACTATTTCATATACTATTTCCACAGAAGATTTACTTTTTTTATCTCTGTTATTATCATAATAGGTCGCAATACTCATAAATGTGCACATTATAGAACCTGATGATGTTCCAACAAAGCGTTTAACATTTTTTAGTTTTCCTTTTTCCTGCAGATATTTCAGAATTCCGGCATAAGCAGGTCCTCTGGATCCACCACCTGAAAAAACCAAAGAATCAGGATTATTTACTATATTATTACTGCTTTTGGTCAAAGTTTCTCCCCATTTTAGATAATCTGGAAAGACATGTTTTCCCTTCTTCTGATAAAGCCACAATGCCGTCTGGTTATTTACTAAATAGAGCAGAGTTAATTTTAATCTATCTTCAGCGTTTCTAAAATTGTTTACTTCTTGAAAATATTTTGCTTTATAAAGAGCCTGTAGTGCATTATCTGCAATTACCTTCCATTTTCTGTTATTATATTTGATTGCAGATTGTTGATATTTTTTAATAGATTTTTGTGCTTCTAAGGTTCTTTCATAAGCTTTTTTCTGCAGGTTTTTATTTATTTTTTTATCTTTATTGGCATTCCCCTGTGCTAACAATGCTTTCATTGTTTCATATGCAGCTTTCTTCCGCTTTCTTCTTAACTCTTTTGTCTTTATCCTATTTTCTTGTTTCTCCTCATCTGTATCAATATAGTCTATATAGTCATCATAATCAGTATAACTCACTCCATTTGGGTTAGTTGTATCATCTATATGATCTGACATGGTTTTAATATTTTCAATTTTAGAGCATCCTGTCATAAAAAGAAAAAGAACAAAAGTTACTGTTAATTTTTTCATTTCTTTCCTTTAATTTTGATATGTAAGTAAAAGTATTATTTGTTTGAAAGCTTATAATTTACCTGAAAGACAATAGTTTTTTTGTTAGAATGATATCTTTCATTATAAAACATAATGAAATGTTAATCAATTAGAATGCATAAAACCAGCTTTGCTTATTCTTATTGTTTAATGTCTAAATTATGTTCTTTGACTAATATTTTAATCATTGAATTTTGATATCATTATTGAAGTTTCAGCTATTCTTTTGGCTAGCATTTCAACTCTTTTAATGCCGACTTCATCTTCAAATGGGGGTTTTAAATCCTGTACCCAGATTGAAGCTCCAAGATAGTTTCCTGTAGCTTGCACGGAACAGGCTTCACCGCTTGTAAGCATAAAACCGTATGATAGAAGAAAATTGTTAATAGAGCTTAAAGTGGATTCCTGACCGCCGTGTCTGACTCCGCCTATTGCCATGCTTCCGCCAACACGGAACTTATGTCTGAAACCTTTGTTTAAACCAAAACAGCGTGTCTTTGTTCTGTCCATAAAAGTTTTTAGTTTACCTGACATGTTAGCATAGCATACCGGAGAAGCGATTATATATCCATGCCCATCAATAAACCTTTCAATAAGGCTGTCCATATCATCATTACCATCGTGTATGCAGTAATCAATTGGATTTTCTGTATCGCCGCCGCATCTGTAACAGTGGTTGCAGTACTTAATGTTTTTATCTCTTAATAAGATTAAATCAGTTTCAATACTGCTATCCATTTTTTTAATGTAATCTAAAGCGTATTGTAAAAAATATTCAGTGGCGCCTTTGCGGGGGCTGCCGCATAATCCTATTATCTTAGTCATAAATTGCCTTTGAAGTTATTGTTCTATTTTACATAACAGAATATTCACTAATACAGCAATACCTTCTTTCCTGCCGCAGAATCCCATACCTTCTGTCGTTTTAGGTTTAATAGAAATATTATCTGCATCTGTTTTTAATACTGTAGCAAGTTTCTTTTGTATAGGATGCAAATAGGTAAGTAATTTAGGCTTTTGAGCAATGATTGTGCCGTCCAGGTTTATAAGTTCCCAGGATTTTAACTCTTTGCTTGATATAACTTTTTCAAGCAGTTGAATGCTGTCGGCATTTTTATATTTTAGATCATTATCAGGAAACCATGTACCAATATTTCCCATAGAAAGCGCCCCGAGAAGACTGTCTATTACTGCATGAGTCAGCACATCAGCATCACTATGTCCATCCAGACCAAATTCATAAGGGATGCTGATACCTCCCAGTATTAGCGGTCTATTTTTTATAAACTTATGAGCATCAAACCCTTGTCCAATTCTTATATCCATTTAAAATATTACCAGTTTTCAGTAGAAGCAGAAACTACCATTATTGCTACTTGATATGAGGCCTGTTCCATTGCATTTTGCTGTGCAGTATAGTAATCTGTAGGCATCTGCATTATGGATTGTCCGGCTACCTCTGTAGATGGAAGTAGAGGTTTAGTTTGACCAGGAACTACTATTGTAAATTCAAATTGTATAATTAGTCCAAATTCCTGTGTAATATATGTAATACCTTCCTTTGAGTATCCTGTAGAGTAAGCTGTCATTTCGATTGCCTTAATATTGCCGTAAAGAACGCAGTCTGCTCTGTCCATACTGACAACTTTGTAAGAACCGTCAAATTGAAATCTATCATGCAGTACTTTTCTCATTTTTTCGCTCATATTAGGTATATATGTCTGATTTTTAATAGGAGCTATAGCAATGGTTTTTATTTGCGGATTGCCTAGATTCCCCATGCTGTAACCGCAACCGCACAAAATTGCTGATAAAAATAACAAAATACAGCATAATTTAATATTTTTAAGCACTGTCAATTCCTTCAATTAAGATCAAATTTTATTTTTAAATTCTTTTTCTAAAAATTTATTTCTTTTCAGACCGATATCGTCAATAGGATTTAGCCATTTACCTGAACTGTTTTGAGGAATAACCAAAACATCCGCTGGTGAATCCTCAAATTTATATTCTGCATATTTAGTTTCTTTTTTCTTTTCCATCGGAACATCTCTTGGAAACATCGGCAGTTCTATTTTATTCAGTAAAATTTCTGCTTTTCTAACAGAGGATGTTTCCGGATAGTTTATTAAAATTTCTCTTATATATCTTTTTGATGCTTTAGTATTACCCATTGAGTCATAATATTCAGCCAGTTTTAATAAGTCGTCTGCCTGATATTGATATGTCTCTTCCAAAGAAGTTTTTGCCCATGGTATTTCTTTTGAATCTGGATATTTATCAATAAAATCTTTTAATAACTGTCTGGCAGATTTCGCATTGGATCCATCTCCATCTCCTGTTTTTGATAATTGAAGATATATATTTGCCAATTCTACATATGCTATATATGCAACCTTAGAGTTGCCATATTGATTTATTACTTTTCTATATATATTTATTGCATTTTGTGTTTGATCATTATTTAAATAATAAACTCCTAATTTTAACAGTAGTGTAGGTATAAATTTTGCATAAGGGGACTGTTTTAAAATTTTATTGTAAATTTCTTCTGTTTTATTATCATTTTCTATCCATGGAAACCAAGAAAAAGGGCGCTCTCTGTAGCCATCATAGTAAGCATTGCCTATTTCATATTCCCGTTTAACTGTTTGATTAAAATTAATCTGATCGGGATAATTTTCAATAAGCTTAGTCAAACATTTGAATTCTTCGAATTTTATATCAGCTTTTCGATATGAAAGAGCAGCTTTTTTAAGTGCTTTAGCTTTTAAATTATAACTGTCAGCATATAGTTCCGCGGCCTTAAACTCCTGTGCCGCCATTTTGAAATTGCCTTTGTTGAATTCTTTTTGTGCTGAATTGTATGTATGATCCGATCTTTCATCTGAAGCATTTAGAATATTAAAGAATAAAAAAGTAAAAATATATAATGATATAATATATGAAAAAGACCTTGTCACTTCAGAATTTGCTCCTTGAACTGTAAAAATATAAACTGTCTATAATGTGTATATAAAATGCAAAACTCTATCTTATCGATAATTGTAATTATAAAACAGATAATTCACACTCATAATTAAAAATTAAGAATAAAAAATTAAGAATAAATGGTTGTTTAGTGCCAAAAAGCTATACAAAGTCAGGATATAAATAGTAATCAATTACTATTTATATTTTGTTAAGAAAATTATATCAGTATATTTCAGGTTTAGCTGATCTACTCATCAAATCTTTAATACAGTCATATGGTGTTTTATCAGCATAAAGTGTGGAATATAATTCATTAATAATCGGAACTTCAATATTAATTTTTTCTGCCAGTTTATAGGCACTTTTTGTAGTTTTTACACCTTCGGCTACGACCATTCCCATTTCTTTCAGTATTTGTTCCAATGTGTACCCTTGTCCGAGTTTTTCTCCAACATGTCTGTTTCTGCTATGCTTACTAAAACAAGTTACTATCATATCACCAATACCGCTGAGACCGGAAAAAGTTTCATACTTACCGTTAAGAGCTTTCCCGAGTCTTGACATTTCAGCAATACTTCTAGTCACAAGAGCAGCTTTTGAATTATCACCTAGTTTCATTCCGTCAGCAATGCCTGCTGCAATAGCAAAAACATTTTTAAGAGCGCCGCCTAACTCTACTCCAACAGTATCACTGCTATAGTAGACTCTGAAAAAATCATTGATAAATATAGACTGGATGATTTTACCGATTTTTTCATCTTTACAGCCGACAACTACAGCTGTAGGTGAACCTTTTATCACTTCTTCTGCATGACTTGGACCTGATAGAACAGCATATTTGACATCACCGAGAATCTCTGCAGTCAATTCACTCAGACGTTCTAAACTTTCGTTTTCAATACCCTTGGCTATATTAATTATAATTTGATTTTTTTTATACAGATTTTTTAATTTTATAATTAATTCACGCTGATACTGAGTTGGCAGTGCAAAAATTAATATATCGGCATTTTTTACTGCTACTGATAAATCAGATGTTAATTCTATCTCTTCAGGAAAACTGTAGCTTGGTAAAAAACGGGAGTTAATTCTTGTTCTGTTCATCTCTTCTATATAATCAGAAAACGGGCCCCACAGCTTTACATTTTGCTTGTTTTGATAAAGCAGGTTTGCTACAGCACTTCCCCAGGCACCGTCACCTAATACGGAAATATTCATTTTAGATTTCCTTAAATAAGATTCAATTTAAAAATAAAGTATATTACAACTTTTAACCAGTAATATTTTTTTTTCAATATTAGAAGAAGGTATTTTTAGTATTTTTGATATTGCAAATGCATACAAATTTAACTGTTCTTCGTATAAAACTTTATATTTGCCGGTATCCATTGAGGTACCTAGTTTGTAGTCTAAAATATAAACTTTTTCTATGTGATTACTGCTGTTTTTAATTATTGTCACTCTGTCAAATCTACCACTAAGCCATCTATTATTGTCTATTAGTGAAAATTCTTTTTCTATCCATACTTCCGATTGAGGTGTTGGCTTAGTAAATAATTCTGAAAGATTTTTATCGGAAATTATATTTTTAAATAACTTAATTGATTCTTTTGTAATAGATTCTGAATATTGACTTTTCAATAATTCGAATAGTTTTTCTTCATCAAAACAATAATCGTTTAACCATGTAATTTGTTCAAATAAATAATGAATGCAGTTTCCGGATTGAATAAATGAGTCGGTGCCAATATTCAGTATTTCTGATATATTTATTTTTTTGTCTAAAACTTGCGAAGGGGTTACTGTTCTGGAAGTGTCTAACAGCTTAAAATTTAATTTAGAGCAGGATTTAACATATTCTGATACTTTATCCTCTTGGATATAGTTGGTAAACCATTGATGATTTCCACATTCATAAACTGGAGCCAGTTGCCTGTTTTTAATTGAATGAGTTGTACCTAAAGTATTAATAAGCAGATCTGATTGATATAGCGAATCACCTGTTTTGCTGCCGGATTCTGCTATCATATATAAAGCTTTCTTTGCCCGCGTCATTGCTACATAGAGACAGCACAAACTCTCGTAAGAATGCTCAAAATCCAGCTCTTTTACAAAATTATCGATGGTATCATTAATTTCTGTTATTTTACGTCTAGGTAAATATGTTGTCCACTCTGGCATATTATCCATGCCTTTTTTCTGTTGAAGTGCACCGATATTTAATATTCTGTTCATTGATTTATTTTTTAGTTCAGGTAATATCACAATATCGTACTCAAGACCTTTTGATTTATAAATCGTTAATAACTGAATATTTCTGTTTTGTGCAGAAGAAGATATTTTATATTTGTTAATAAATTGAATAAAATCAAGTGAATCTTTATTTCCTGTTTTATCAAATTGTTCTGCTGCGTTAATCAGCTGTGAGGTTCTTACAGATGCGAACTCTTTCAAATTAATTATTTTAGAAAGGATTTTAACCCATTTACTTATAAACTTGGCAAAACTGTTATCATAAATATAATTAAGTTCATCTGCTATAAATATTGACTGTGAGTTATAATTCGACTGTATATAGTTATGAATGGGAGACATGAGAACATGCTCCCATGCGAACAAATCACCGGGATGTGTGATAGATTTAATAAGTGATAAAATCAATGCAACTGTAGGGTTGTCAGTTAATGAATGGGTACCTTCGCAACTTACCTGAATATTATTTGTCTGAAGAAACTCTGCGATGTTTTTAGCCGTATCGTTTTTATAAGTCAATATACCTACAGTTAAATTTCTTTTTACTGGTTCTATTTGTTGTAAAATATCCAGTATATACTGTTTCTTATCATCGATATTCGGTTTAGTTGACGGCGATTTAATTAGACAAGTGTAACCGATATTTTTCTCTTTTGGTGACGGATAGTGAGTGGTCCATCCTTTTTTCCAGATATCAAATGTTTGATATGGCAGTTTATCTATGTTCGATAAATTATTAAAAACCTTATTTACAGTTTCAATTACCTGTGCATTAGATCTATAGCATGTTGAAAGTTTTTCTGGTACTGTAAACCTGTCTTTATATAAATTGTAAATATAATCGAAAAGATAATAATCTCCGCCTCTCCAGCCATAGATGGCCTGTTTAACATCTCCTACATAAAAAAAGCTTCTGCTGAAAGTATCATCCATTAATATTTCATCTATCAGGTTGCTGATAATATTCCACTGTGCTATGTTGGTATCCTGAAATTCATCAAGCATCCAATGATCATATGATGAATCTAGACGATATTCTATATAAAGTTTGTTTTCCTTGTTAAGGTATGATGATATTTTATAGTCGCCATTAGTATTGCTTAGTAAATAAGTAATATCATTGAATGTCAGTTTTCCATTTTTTCTTATTATATTTTCATACCTGTTTTCATATAGGTTCAATGTTTTATATATGCCCTTTGTCTGTTCAAGCAGTTGATGAAATATTAGTGAAAATATAGAGTTAATAATATTCAGTAGAGGTTTGCACTCTTTAGGCTCCAGTTTTAACTTTCCTCTATTAACTGTTATGATTGCCAAACCTGATTTAATTTCCTTCAATTTAGAGATTATATTTTCTTCAAAAAACCTATTGGTTTTGTCAGTAAATTTATATTGACTGGAAAAAACACTGATTTCTCCGAGAAATTCATTTAATCTGTCAAACTGTGCAGTTTTTATATCATTTCTTATTTCAAGATTTTTTTTAAACTCAAGAATATTATTATCCAGATATGATTGAGACGGTTTGTTTATTATTGATTTATTTTTCCAGATGATATTTTTATTGCCCCAGTGACTCTGATTTGGATCATTTATGAAGCAGTCATGATATTTATCAATAAATTCATTTAATTTGTCGAAAGGTCTTTTTTCTTCTCTGCCAAAAGTTGCCTGCTTAAAAGCTTCAAAAATGATCTGTTTTTCCTGATCAGATGAGTTTGATGACAGTAAGTCTCTTAATAGTTCCTGTTTTGTAAGATACTGTTCATACTCATCAATAATTTGAAAATTACCGTTTAATCCAAACTCAAATGGGAAACTGCTCAGGATATTAACAAAGAAGCTGTCTAGTGTACTAATATTCAGTTTATTTATTTTAACCAGCAGCTTACTTATTATTGATACAATTTCATCTTTTGATAAAGGATTGATATCTGCTATTTTTACTTCCATTAACATGCAGTCTTCGTTATTGTACCAGTCTAGAAGTCTTTGAATAATTTTGTCAAAAATTTCTCCTGCTGCTTTTTTTGAAAATGTAAGACATATTATTTTTTCAGGCGTAGCACCTTTAACAATCAAACCAATATACCTCAAAGCAAGTTGAAACGTCTTACCGCTTCCTGCCGAGGCGGATATTACCTTATTCCCTATTTTTGAATTCTGATGCATATGATCATTCATTGCTATACAGGTTTTTCATATAAGTTACATCTATTGTTTTATCTGGTGAATTGAATAAGAATTCATTGAAAATATCATTAAATCCTGTCAGGTTGTAAGTCGGCCAAAAAATATTTTTCTCTATATTTATAATGATATCAGCAATAGCTTTACAAGCAGATGGAATAAAGTTATTAATATCATTCCAGGATATTATTCCGGTTTCTGAAATTGTTTTAGGTAAATTAAAATACGAGCAAGATAGATTTCCATCGATATTTATTTCAGAATTTTTCAACATTAAATAATAGATAGGCAATTGTAGATCTAGCCAGCAATATGATTTATCATCCAGTGAAAATCTTGCATATACGGGAAATTTATCATAATTTTGGGGAGATTTATAGTGAACCTTATCAGGTTGCTTAGCCTTTTCGCTTGTCTTATAATCTATTATCCTAATTTTACCTGTTTTAATATTTTTATCTATTCTGTCTATTTTTCCTTTTATTACATAAGGTTCCTTTAATTCGATAGGAAAATCGGACCATCTATAAATAAAATTATTATCGATGATTAAAGAGAAAGTTTTTTCAACTTCAATGGTTCGCCATCCTGTTCTGTAATCCTCCAATATCTGTTCAGCCGATTTTACGATTCTCTGTTCTATGCTGGCAGCAGATATAATTGATGGTAGTGAAAGATTTTTACCATATCTAATTATAATTTCCTTTTTAGTGATTTTTTTAAGTATATTTTGTAGATTACTCAGTGAATTTATTTTATTTATATCTATTTTTTCTGAGAATTTTTGCAATATTGCATGACATATTTCACCAAAATATCTAGGATCAATATCACTTTGCCTATCATCTATTTTTTCCATTCTTAATGCTTTTTTGAGATAGAAGATGAAAGGACTTGATAGGTAATTACGGAAATCAGTCGCATTTAAAATAGGTTCAATATTTTTCTTGGTGGGTTTGAGTGTGAAGGATGGAGAATAATCATTTATTGAGTTATTGTTATTTTTATCATCAATATGGAAAAACAATCTATCCAACCTTGATATCAGATTGTCTCCTTCAGTTAAAAACAGCAAACGTGATGGTTTTAACGGTTCTCCTGAAGTATCAACATTATTAACTACGAAATGTATTTTTTCCTGGTTATGGGATTTTAGTAGAGCGGTTAAAAGATATGAATCTCTACAAAATCTGGTATCAATATTTCTGATACCGAGCTTATGTTTTAAGGAATCTGGCAGGAAAACATCTGACTGAATGCCTCCTGGAAGATATTTTTCATTTACTCCTGTAAGAATTATATTGTCAGAACTGCCCCATTGAGTCTCAAGCCAGCCATGAATTTCAATGCTGTTATCCAGTTTGCTGTCAGGATATATTTTTTCTTTTGCTAAGATGTTTAGAAGAATATTAAACTGTTTTGTAATTGATAAATGATTAATTTTAATTCGTGATTCATTAAATTCATTTAATATTGTTTTAAATGTCGAAAGTGTATCGATAAATTGGCTGTCGTTTAAGTTATTACTCAGAAAAGATTTCCCTGAATAAATTTCTTCTAAAAAATAATTCAGAAAATCATGCAGTGATTTAATCTTTGCTCTCTTTATAAAGCAAAGAAAATGATTGTATACGGTTTGAATGAAGTCTATGTTAATTCTGTATTTACTGCTGTTTTTAGATTCAGAAATAATAATTGAATTTATATCATCAAATGTCTCAGGAAGATATTTATTTTGCACTTGATCTAAGCTGGTCAGTAGAATAGCTATATTGAAACTATCATCACTATATCTGAAGTAGTTTAATATATCAGGATTTCTTAAAAGATTTGAAAAATTCTGGTAGTTCTTGTTTGATAGAAATTTATATAGGTTGTTCAGGAGAATATACAGTTTAGATATAGTAAATTCGGAACCAGCAGGATCTGATGTTGTGACATTGTATTTTGAAAAAAAGTTTCTTATATAAGGGATCAGATTATTGTTTGCTGTGAATATTGATGTTCTGTTCAAATCAACACAGTTTGAGTCTTTGTCTGTTAAATTTGATAGTATATCAGCAAGTTTATACTGCATATTCTCAGGAGATGTAATATGAACAATGTTTTCAAAGTTAGCTATATCTATTTTTCTATTTTTCCAGCATATCTCTGCAGGTCTGCCCCATTTATCAAAACTGTTACTTTCTGATGCTGGTGCGTGAATCCAGATTTCTATTGGTATCTGTTCAGATAATTTTTCCCATGAATTTGTTACTATAGGTAAAGGATCAATTATTCCTATTAGAATTATTTTGCATATTCTTTCTGGCATAACCGGTGTGTTTGTTGAAAATATTTTACTAGAATTAGGATCCGTCAAACCGTAAATGTTAAGTATTTTAAAATACTCATTTTCAAGTTTAAAAAGGTCATTCCACCTGTCTAAATCATCAGCTATTTCTTCCTGACAGTTACTGACAATACTGTTTATTGTATGACCTGCTTCTGCTATGGTATTTGTTAAACTTATTATGCTTTTTATTACATTGAGATTCCAAGTGAATCTGTTTTTCTTATCAGGCAGATTTGGAAATAAGCTGTCCAGTTTTTCCATATTATAATTTTCAAATACTGTCAGCCAGGCAAGTAGACTTTCTGAATAACTTGCCTTATTTTCCTGTGGGCAGCTACCAGTAATAAAGTATTCAGGTGTCACTATTTTGGGCGGCACTAACCCCGTATTTTTTTCAGCCAATTGCTTAGCCAGATAATATCTGTATTTTTGAGCAGAGTTGGTGGTTGGAGTGACAACCATAATATTGCTCAAATCAATCAAACCTGTACTGCTGTTGTTGAGTAACTTTTCAACAGCAGTATATAGCAACGGTTTCTTCCATCCTAGAAATTTTGTTGTTAATGACATTGCTATTTTTTCACCAATCAAAATCTTGCTTTTAACGGGATATATCTAAAGCTTGTACTCCTAATAACAAAACCTAAAATTTGAAACTAAGAGTATTGCAGTTTCATAACTTTTATAGTATTTATTTTCCATCTTCCTTCAGAAAAATCACCTGCAATAACTATAAGATTTCTAGATTTATTAATTAGCCTTCTTTCTGTAAGCTGATTAATCAATACTGGTATGGCTTTGGCATTTGCTTTTTCATTTTTAAAGATTTTATCTTCAAGCAAAATAGGAAAAATACCGTGAGAGAATGCAAGTTTATAATAAGTTCTTTTCCTGTTTGTAGCTGCGAAAATAGTACAGTCCGGTCTATATTTAGACAATATCTGTGCAGTTAATCCTGATCTTGTAAATATTGCTATAGCATCATTATTAAGGTCATAAGATAAATGTGCAGCAGCAGAACACAATGCTTCATTCAGTTTATGTACATCAGGTAATTCCAAATCATTATAGAATGGTTCATCTATAAATGCATTTTCTGCTTCTATTACTATATCAGACATCGTTTTAACGGCTAATACAGGAAATTCTCCCATGGCTGTTTCATTTGATAGCATAACAACATCTGATCCGTCAAAAATACCATTTGCAACATCGCTAACCTCTGCACGTGTAGGTAGTTGATTATCTACCATAGAGCTTAACATTTCAGTGGCGATAATTGTTATTTTCCCTTTTTTATTTGCTTTTTTAATTATTTCTTTCTGCACAATAGGGACTTTTGCAAATGACAGTTCGTCTGCCAGGTCTCCTCTCGCAATCATTATACCATTTGACTCTTTAATAATTTCATCGATATTTTCAACAGCTTCAGGTTTTTCTATCTTGGCAATTATAGGTATCTGTTTTCCACCATTATTATCAAGCAGTTTTCTCAACTGAACAATATCTGATCCTTTTCTCACAAAAGAAAATGATATATAATCGACTTTTGCTTTTGCTCCGAATTTAGCATCTTCAATGTCTTTTTCTGTTAAAGTAGGAAGTGAAATCTTAGTATACGGAAGATTGATGCCTTTGCCTGTTAGTATTGTTCCTCCTTCAATAACTTTACATTTTACTTCTTTTTTGTCAGGATAGGATTCAATAACTTTTAATATCACTCTTCCGTCTGCTATAAGAATTTTTTTCCCGGGTTCTGTATCTGATGCTATTTGGCTGTAAGTAGTAGGGAAAGTAAACTCGCAGTCATGATTTCTGTTTCCAGATAAAATAATTTCCTGTCCTTTTTTTACAGTTACAGGATTCTTAAGTTTACCTATTCTTATTTTTGGACCTTGTAGACACTGCATAATGGCAAGTGATTTTCCAATATTTTTACTAGCCTGACGTATCTTTGCTATCATCTCAAGATGCTCTTCTTTCGTTCCGAAAGAAAAATTTAAACGACATACATTCATGCCGGCTTTTGCCATGCTTTCAATGATGGAAAGTTTATTTGAAGCAGGTCCTAATGTCGCAATAATTCTGGCTTTTTTCATTTCAGCCTCCTTAGGCAAATTATGTAAAATAAATGAACAGTTCAATTATATAAAATATTAGATTAAATGATAAATAAAAGTAGATTTCTATATTTGTGATATGTTATAAGTATATTTGATTTGCCAGAAGGATAAAACTCTTAAATATAAAATATTTTATGATAACTATTGAAAAAGAAAAACAGTCTAAACTTAAGGAGCTGTTAATAGAATCTGGGGCAACATCAGTAGGTTTTGCAAGCCTAAATTATCTTTTAGGTTTGGATACTAATTATGCTTCAGGAATATCGATATTAGTAAAATTGAAACCTGAAATTATCGCAGAAACAGGCAATGGGCCAACTGCACATTACTGCGAGGAATATTCTAGAGTAAATTTTTTACTTGATAATCTGACATGCTTAACGAGTGATTATTTAACACATCTAGGGTATCTGGCTGATATGCCCGGAGCGACTGTAAGAATGTCAGATTTAGATAATTTTAAAGTTAATATTCCACACAAGACATTAGCTACTTTATCAGGCTTGGGGTGGATAGGTAAGAATGCTTTGCTTATAACAGAAAAATATGGTTCTGCTGTAAGACTGGGATCTGTATTTACAAATGCTGTATTTGAATACGACGATCCGATAACTGAAGTAAAGTGTGGGAATTGCATGAAATGTAAAAATGTTTGCCCAGGAAATGCTATAATGGGAAAAAATTGGTATCAGGATATTAACTTGGATGAGTTTTATAATGCTCGATTATGCCGTAAAACTATAAATAATTTTGTTAGTAAGGATATCAATAAAGCAATATGTGGAATATGTATTGCAAATTGTCCATACACTGCAAAATATATTAATCGGGACGTCGATTAAAAGTATTCTCAATTTTGTATTAATAAAAACAGTCCGATCAATATTAAGAATATATAAATGACTTTATCAAATTTTCCTTTTGGTATGAGTAGAGTGAATTTTCCTCCGATATATATGGCGATACCTACAACTGGTAGTGCCAGTAAATAAATCAGAAATACTTTTCCTGTCCACAGGCCGCTTGCCCCCTGCATAAAAATGATAAGAAGGTTTGCCAGAAAAAAATATCCTTGCAGTGTAGCCCTGAATTCTACAGGAGACCAGTTTTTTAGGGTTGAATATACCACAATAAATGGTCCGTTTATATTATATGCTCCGCCGAAAACACCTGCCAGTAAACCAAATAAATATGCAGGTTTATTGCTTTTAATTTTAATAGTTTTTGTTACAAGCAATCTGTAGAGACTAAATAAAATCAGAAATATAGCTAGGATAATTACAAGGATTTTATTATTCATTGTTGTCAAAATAAATATGCCTACAGGTATTCCTACTGCAGAAGATACTACAAGCCTCCAGACACTTTTCAAATTTACAAACTGCCAACTGTTTATCAGAATTACCAGTGCAATTGTAGTAGAAATTAATGCCGAAATAGGGGCAGCAGTCTGCAGTCCGATAATGAGACTCATTAACGGCATCGTAATTAATGCATTACCAAAACCGAAAGTCGATCTGACTATTGATCCTAAAAAAATAATACTCAATATTAAACAAATTATACTCGCATCCATAATCTCTTAACTGTAAGAGTATTATTATCTAATTTCAATTGAAAAGCCGTCTCTTCTTTATACATTAAATTGAATAATCATTAATTGTTAGTTGTTAATTATTAATTGAGATATGGGAAAATATTATGAAGGAATTACCAACTTTGAATGCAGTATCAGTAAAAAAGAAAAAATATACACCTAAAGTTCTTCAGTTTGGAGAAGGTAATTTTTTAAGAGCTTTTGTTGATTGGATAATTCAGCAGATGAATAATAAAATAGATTTTGACAGTTCAGTTGTAATTGTTCAGCCGATTGAAAATGGTAATATTGACAGATTAAATGCACAGGATAACCTATATACTTTACAGCTTAATGGCATCAAAAATAATAAACCTGTAGAAAGTACTGAAGTGATTGATGTTATCGAAAAGTGCATTAATACTTACAGTGATTATGAGGAATATATGGACTTAGTCTGTGGTAAAGATTTAAGATATATTATTTCCAATACTACAGAAGCGGGTATCAGCTATAATGCAGAAGATAAATTGTATAGTAAACCTCAAACTTCTTTTCCTGGAAAATTAACAGCTTTATTATATAAAAGATTTACGTTTTTCAATGGAAATAAATCAAAAGGCTTAATCATTATTCCATGTGAACTTATTGATAATAACGGAAGTAAGCTGAAGGAATTTATTTTAAAGTATATAGATTTATGGAAATTAGGTACAGGCTTCAAGGACTGGGTTGATAATAGCTGTTTATTTACAAATACTCTTGTGGACAGGATTGTACCTGGTTTTCCAAAAGGCAATGCTGATAGAATATTTAAAAAACTTGGCTATATAGACAATTGTTTAGTGCAGGGGGAAATTTATCATTTATGGGTTCTTGAGGATAAAACAAAAAAAATACAAAAAGATTTTCCTGCAGATAAGGCAGGTTTAAATGTGTTGTTTGTAGATGATATAACACCATATAAACAGAGGAAAGTGAGCATATTAAATGGAGCTCATACTTCAATTGTACCAGTTGGATATTTATATGGAATTGATACAGTACGAGAAACTGTAGAACATGATATTTTAGGGAAATATCTAAGAGACGTTATTTTTGAAGAGATTGTACCGACAGTTAATCTTCCGCATAACGAATTAGTTGAATTTGCCAATGATGTGATTACTAGATTTAAAAATCCTTTCATCAGGCATGAACTTTTTTCTATATCATTAAATTCAACCACCAAGTACAAAACACGTATCCTCCCCTCTGTTATTAAGTATATGGAAATGAATAACGGTGTTTTACCTAAAAAACTTCTGTTTTCTCTTGCAGCATTAATAGTATTTTATAGAGGAGTGAGAAATGGTGAAACATACCAGCCTGTAGATAATGCCGAGTTTATAGAAATGTATAACGGTTTATGGAATAATTTCGACGGATCAAAACAAGGAGTAAAGAAAATAACTACGCATATTCTTGGAATGAAAGAACATTGGGGAGTTGATTTGAATAATTTTGCTGGTATGAATGAATTTGTTACAATCTCTATTTTTGATATTTTGAAAAACGGAATAATAGAAGCCGTAAACAAGGTTATGTAAAATGAAGAAATATATAAAAATAACTCCAATGGATAATGTAGTAATAGCTCTTAAAGACCTGAATAAGGGGAGTGTGATTGAAGTTGATGATCATAAAATTAAATTACTGGATTTTATTCCTCAAGGGCATAAAGTTGCTATTATAGATATATCCAAAGATGAAGGGATAATAAAATATTCTCTCCCGATAGGAGCTGCTACTAAAAATATTTTAACCGGCTCTCATGTGCACGTACATAATATTACAACTTGCCTGGGGGATATTAAAGAATATACTTTTACTCCAGAATACAGCGAAGTAAGTATTAATATTCCGGAGAAAAAAATAAATGTATATAAAAGGAAAAATGGTAGTGTTGGGATCAGAAATGAAATCTGGATTGTACCCACCGTTGGTTGTGTAAATGCTATGGGGAATCAAATGATTCAGAAGTTTACACGTGAATCGAATACAGAAGATATAGATGGAATTTATATTTTTCCACATAATTACGGTTGTTCTCAAATGGGCGATGACCACGAAAGTACTGTAAAAATTCTTAGTGATATAACTCTTCACCCTAATGCTGGAGGTGTATTGATCCTTGGTTTGGGATGTGAAAATAATCAGATTAACGATTTTATAAAAACATTAGGCTCTTATGATAAGAAAAGGATAAGAACTCTGATAATTCAGGATGTAGAGGATGAAGTAGAAGAGGGAGCCGGAATCTTAAAAGAAATTTATGATACTGTAAAAAACGACAGGCGTGAATCTATGTCGATTTCTAATTTGAAAATTGGTTTAAAATGCGGTGGGTCTGACGGATTGTCTGGGATAACAGGAAATCCTCTTTTAGGTGCTTTTTCTGACTACTTAACATATTTTGGCGGAACAACTGTTTTAACAGAAGTCCCTGAAATGTTCGGTGCCGAAACTATTTTGATGAATAGAGCAAAAGATGGAGAAACTTTCGAAAAAATAGTTAAGCTTATTAATGACTTTAAAAATTATTTCAAAAGCCATAATCAGGTAATATATGAGAATCCGTCTCCCGGGAATAAAAATGGGGGGATAACGACTCTTGAAGATAAATCACTGGGATGCACTCAGAAAGCAGGAAATTCAAAAGTTATCGATGTTATCAATTATGGTGATATGTTAAAAATGGACGGTCTTAATCTATTAAGCGGACCAGGAAACGATATGGTTGCTGCTACAGCTTTAGGTGCTTCAGGATGCCATATGGTTCTGTTTACTACTGGACGAGGAACACCGTACGGTACATTTGTACCGACTGTTAAGATTTCTACTAACAGTGAACTTTATTCAAAAAAATCTAACTGGATGGATTTTAATGCTGGAACTCTGGTTGAGGATAAAGATATGGAGAACCTGTTAGTAGAGTTTATTGATTTCATAGTAAAAATAGCTGATGGACAAAAAGTTAGAAATGAAATAAATAATTTTAGAGAAATTGCTATACTAAAATCCGGAGTTACTCTTTAAAATATTCAGTATTTAAATTATAGTATTACATATAGTTAAAGATAAAAGTTATAGTCGGTATCGAATTTATGCATGCGTGTTCTATCGTTAATGAAAAGGATAAGAAAGTAAAACTAGGTGTAGTGTTACCTAACCTTGATCATCCGTGGCTGATTGCATGTGAAGAGTACATTGTTAAGGCTGCAAAGATTTTAGGAGATAAATGCGACTTATTAATCAAATATGATTCCGATACATTAAATGATCAAATTCACGATATTACAGCTCTATTAATGAACAAAGTTGAAGGAATGGTAATAATTCCTGTCAACAGTCTGCTGCCCCCAACTATTACTGAACAAATCAGATCTGCTGAAATTCCGGTAGCTTCAGTAAGCAGACAGTTTTCCTTAAATGAATTTACTATCCGAATAGATGGTGATATTGATTATATTGCTGAATCACAGATAGAATTTCTAGTAGAAAAGCTGAACTATAGTGGTAATATTGCTTTTATTTCAGGTTCTCCAGATACATCAGATTCAATGAGTATGGAAATGGCATTTGTGAGGGAATTGAAAAAGCATAATGAAATTAACCTTTTATCAATAATACCCGGACATTTCTCAGCAGAAAAAAGCAAGCTGGTTATGAAAAAACTTTTAAGAGAATTCAAATGTCTTGATGCTGTGTGCTGTTTTAATGATTCTATGGCAATTGGAGCAAATAATGCCTTAAAGGAGGCAGAGTTAGATAAAAAAATACTTATCACAGGAATTGGCGGGAACAGTGAAATGCTTAGGTTGATTAAATCGGATAGGAGTTCCTGCATAGCCACTTCAAGTTACCCTCCGTATATGGCTGGTGATGCTGTTTATTTAGTATATTTAGCTGTCCAGAATAGAGGGATCCCGACTTTTTTCGATACAGCTCCTCCTGCGATGTATAAAGTCAAAAGTATCCTTGTTACTGAAGATAATGTTGATAAATACAGTTTCGTGTATTAATACTGAAAATATTGACTGTCAAACTTTTCAATAGTATTTTCAGATAGTCCGCTTACTTCTGAGATGATTTTTTGATCGACATTTCTACTCTTTAATATTTTTGCAACTTTGTAAGGATTTAATAAGCCGGATTTTTTTTCTTCTGTAATGTCTCTGCATATACATCCGCTGTATTTCTCACCATCGCAGTCTGTATTGAAAGAGACTTCTTTGAGCCATCTCAATTCACCGTTAGGCCGTAAAATTCGATATTCTCTTAACTTAGGGTATTTCTTTGTTTCAAAGTAATGAGTTTCGAGTTTTATGTCAGCAGGATGAACACAGGTGTTAATTCTAAAGTTTAAGTTTTCTACAAAATTCTTAATTGGATAGCCATAAATAGTCTCAAAAGCTTTATTAACAAATATTACATTGTCTTTACTGTCATTTCTTAATCTTACTCCGACATTTGCACTGTCCAGTAATGCATGTAAAACGGAGCTTTGATTTTCGTTTGTTATGGTATCTGTTATATCTGTAGTTACACCTATCAAATACCTGTCTTTCATAAAATCTATAAGATTTGAGTGATATATTTGAACCCATTTTAATGTGCCGTTTTTGCATTTAACCTGTAATTTTCTTATTTTAGGCCAGGATTCATCTTTTCTATACTGGAGTGATTTTTCTCTTTCTTCTGCAGAAACTAGTATATCTAATTCGAGAGTGTTGTTCCTAGAATAAATTTCTTTTAAGGAATATCCTGTTATTTCTGAAGCACTTTTATTAGCATAAACTGTTTTTTCGGCAGTGTGATTAAAAACCAAAACAGCTTCAGACATATTTTCAATACAGGTTCTCAGCAAACCATTATCATACTCAGCTTTTTTTCTTTGAGTAATATCAACAATATTGGTTATTAAACCTGCAATATTATTGTTCAGATCAAAAATGGGAATTCTGGAAATTATACCCCATTTCCTGTGCTTTGAACCTGGTATATATCCTTCCTCAACACTCTTTTCCTTTGTAATAAGAACCTGTTCATCTTTGGAACAGTTTTCTTTAGCTTCTTTCCTGCTGAAGAAATCATCATCTGTTTTGCCAAATACTACAAATGATGGCTTAAGTGAGATATTTTTCAGAAAACCGTCATTGGCTGTTAAATACAGCAGTTCATTATTTTTTACATAGAATATTGAGCTTATTCCAGTGAGCAGTGCTTCAATAATTATACCGGCTTCACTCAGCTTATTACTTAATTTGATACTTGCGTTCAGCGTTTCTGTAATAGTTTTCTGAAAACTTTTTTTCTCCCGAATATCAAAGAAAGATGACCAGGAATCAATGTTTCCTGATAACCCGGAGCTTTTTGCTATATCAACATTAGGTAAAGGGTCAAGATTTGAAAAATCAGAAACAGAAATTTCCAGTATTTTTGCAAGTGTTCTTGTCTGTTTCTTGTTCGGAGATGATATACCTTTTTCCCATTTCCAGTATGTTGTCCTGCTGATGCCCATCACACCGGCTATCCTTCCACTTGACATATGACTCTGTTTTCTGTGAAAGACAAGTTTATCATTATAAAAATCCATATATACCTCTCTCTTTATGATAAGTTTAACCATTTTTTAAAAAATATGAACATTAAGTGAACAATAAATTAAAATAAATGTTGATTTATTTAGAAAATTTAATCCTTTTCTAGATAAGAATAATTCAATGAATAACTTAAGAGTATATTCAATAGGAAAAGAAAGAGTATTTATAAAAAAGGAGAGGAAAAATGAAAAATAATATTTTTACAAAAAGAACAAAACTTGTTTTATTAATTGCAATTGTAGCTGCTTTTCTTGCTGTACCTTTAATTACAAATGCCGGAACAAAAAACTCATCAATGAAGCAGGTTTATACGTCAATAGAAGGAAACATTACATATTATGTAAAACCCGGGCAGAAAGTTAAAAAAGGAACGCCGTTGTTTTTTGTAGAGAATAATGCCAATAGTCCAAGTAAATTCTTCGAATTGCAAAATGATATTGACTATAATAAAATTATTTATGCGCGAATGGAGAGACTTATAAAAACTCATTCAGTTTCCTGGGATGATTTCGACACTGCCAGGCATGGTTTGATAGGTGCTGAGACAACTTTTGCATCCTTTATTCGTGAAACAAAAATGGGATTTTATACAGCACCTTTTGATTGTGAAGTTACAAAGATACTATACACTCAAGGTTCGGGTATTGGAGATGGTAATCCGGCGATTAATATTAAACCTACTGACGTAAATTATCACTTTGAGCCTGCTAAACTCAGTAAGAAACTAGTGGGATTAATGAAACGCAGCAGTGAACTTTCAAGCACCAGGGCAAAAGATCTTAATGTAAAAAAGATAACATTCTAAACGGCTTAATATAACAGTAACCCTTACTAAACAGCATGGTAGAAGTTCAACCATGCTGTTTTATTATAAACAGTCATTCCGTTCCTATATTTTCAGCTGTCGCAACACCTATATAGGTATCGGCACAGCCGTAATAAATATGCCATTTGTTATTCAATAAGACTAAACCTTCTGAAAACAGAACATTATTAACTTGTCCTCTTTTTTCAAAATCTTCAGTAATTTCAAGTATCGGTTTATCTGATCTGGCAATAAGTTTAGATGGATCATCTTTTGAAAAAAGAGCCCAGCCTGTAGCATATTTTCTATCTCCTTTTTTACTTGCAGTCAGAACAGAAGGATTTCCATAGTCCACCATTCTCAGTACATTGTTATCTGCAGCGCCATTGTAGATAAGAAGTATACCTTTATCAGTGAATACAGGAGAAGGACCTGATTCGCATAGTGCTGAGTCAAAATGATTTTTTCTAGGTCTCAAAACTACATCTTTATTTATGTCACTTTTCCAATGAATACCATCTTCGGAAGAAGCCAGCCAAATATTAGTACACCCAAAATACATCCAGTATTTGCCGTTAATTTTTTTAGGTAAAATAGCACCGGATTTATTATTGCCGTTATCCCAGCCTTTTAGTATTGGTCCGTGTTTTTCCCAGTTAACCAAATCTTTTGATGTAGCAAGGCATAACTTTGAAACTCTGTTGGGCAAACCGACTCCTGTATAAGTCATATAGTAGAAATCATCAATTTTTGTAATACGGGGATCTTCACAACCACCTATTTGTTCATAATCATGATCAGGAGCAATAGCAGGTTTTTTACTTCGTGTAAAATTAATCCCATCTTTACTTGTAGCCATTCCAATAGTTGATACTCCAGGCCATTCATCACGCCATGTCCAGCCTTTTGGACGTACATTTGCTGGATTCCAATTTTCCATACCCCAATTTTCTGACCGGTAAAATAGATAAACTGTATCATTAACAAGGATTGCAGTTGAATTAAAAACTGCCATAGATTCAAATTTTGTTCCTGTAGCTCTCAATATTGGATTTTTATCATATTTACACACTTTGCCGAAAGGTAGGTAATCCTCTGCATCTGATGCATGTGCTGTCGCACCGAGAACAGTAATTAACATTGAGCTAAAACATATAACCATGTAGCAAAATTTATGTCCCATAGATAAGTCTCCGTTAAAAAATATTTTTCCAGCTGAGTATTAATGAATACTAACTAAATATACTAATAGAGCGACATATGCATGTCCGTATTATAATCTTATCTTAATATATTAATTATATACAGAGTTATTATTCTAATTTGTATGTATTATATATTTACATAATATTAATCGGGACTTTATATAAAAACACAATTTGATAAAATGATTCTCTTTGATATGAAAGGATAAATATAATGAATAAAATCTTTGCAGCACCACGGAAATATATTCAGGGAAAGAATGCTCTTAAAGATTTATCCCAAATTGTAACTAAATTAGGTAAGACCCCACTTCTTATATGTTCATATGCTGGAAAAAAGAGAGTACAGAATATATTAGACAAAAGTTTTAAAGGAACTCAAGTAAAATTATTTTTTAATGGTTTTAACGGTGAATGTTCTGATAATGAGATAAAAAGATTGATGAACTATGCTGAAATTAAGGATTGCGATGTTGTCGTTGGGCTTGGCGGAGGCAAGGTGTTAGATACAGCAAAAGCTGTTTCTTTTTACAGGAAAATTCCGTGTGTCGCTGTTCCTTCTGTAGCTTCAAACGATGGTCCCTGTCTATCAGTATCTGTAATTTATAATGATGATGGAACTTTTGATAAATACTTATTGATGGATTGTAATCCCGATGTAGTTCTTGTTGACTCTGGCATCATATCAAAATCACCAACAAGGCTTTTAGTCGCAGGAATGGGTGATGCATTGTCGACATATTTTGAAGCAAGAGCCTGTTTCAGATCAAATAGGCCTAACTTGGTTTGTGGATTGGGAACTCAAGCTGCTTTAAATTTAGCCGGTTTGTGCTACAAAATATTACTGCAAGATGGACTTAAAGCCAAGTTGTCATGCAATGATAATGTTGTTACAGAAGCCCTAGAAAATGTAATTGAAGCAAATATCATGCTGAGCGGTTTAGGCGCTGAAAGTTGTGGACTTGCAGCTGCGCATGCAATACATAATGGTTTGACAGCTTTAGAAGAGTGTCATAATTATTACCATGGAGAAAAAGTTGCATTTGGTACTTTAGTGCAGATGGTTTTGGAGAATGCTGAAGATGATGAAATTGAAGAAGTTTTGAACTTCTGTAATTCTATAAACTTACCTGTATGTCTTGAAGATTTAGGAGTTAAGATCATTAAAAAAAATGAAATAATGAAAGTTGCAGAGCTCACGTGTGCAGAAGGTGAAACTATATATAATATGCCGTTAGAAATAACGGTTGAAAATGTGTATAATGCTATAATAGCAGCAGATAAGCTTGGCAAACAGAGTAAATCCAGGAATTAAAAAGGGAATTGATAAGTGAGTTGTTCATAATAAACGTTCTTGCTTATACGTACTCACTTATCTATTGAAAATTATTAGTTTTATTTCCTGCCAATAAGTTCTATTTGATATCCATCCGGATCTGCTACAAAAGATATTATTGTTGTACCAGCACTCATAGGACCGGCTTTACGTAAGATTTTTCCGCCTGCTACTTCTATTTTGTCAGTAGCCTTATAAACATCATCAACTTCAAGAGCAATATGGCCAAAAGCATTTCCCATATCATAATTTTCCTGTCCCCAGTTATAAGTCAATTCAATACAGGTACTGTCTGACATATCACCGTAACCGAGGAATGCCAACGTGAATTTACCATCAGGATAATCATTTTTTTTAAGTAGTTTCATTTCCAGTATTTCTGTATAAAACTTAATTGAACGTTCTAGATTACCTACTCTTATCATTGTGTGCAGTAAACGCATTGTTATCTCCTTAAAGTAATAAACATTAAGGAATCACTATATACGTTATTGTCGGGTTTTCATCCTGAAAGTAATTAAAAATTATATTCTATATTTTTAATAATATTATGATATAATGAACTTTATGTCTTGTATGAAATATTATAATATTTTGAAGGATATTTGGTTATGAGAAGAATGGTGAAATGCGCTTTAATCCAGGCGTCAAATCCTTTATCTAAAGGATCTATCAAAGAAATAAAGGATGCTATGGTGAATAAGCATTTAAAACTCATAGACGATGCAGGCAAAAAAGGGGTGCAGATACTATGTCTTCAGGAAGTATTTTTTACACCTTACTTCTGTTGTGAGCAGAAGGAAAAATGGTATGCTGCTACTGAAACAATTCCAGGCCCTACAATAGACATTCTTTCTAAATATGCTAAGAAATATCAGATGGTAATTGTAGCTCCTATCTATGAAAAGGTTCAGGAGGGAGTTTATTATAATACTGCTGCGGTTATTGATGCTGATGGAGAACTTCTCGGGAAAATGCAGAAGATTCATATTCCTCATACCTGGCCAGGGTTCTGGGAGAAATTTTACTTCAAACCGGGAGGACTTGGGTTTCCTGTGTTCAATACCAGATACGCTAAAATTGGTATATATATATGTTATGACAGACATTTTCCTGAGTGTGCCCGCATTTTAGCTCTAAATGGAGCTGAGATATTGTTTAATCCGTCAGCTACAGTTGCCGGTAAAGCTGAGTATTTATGGAAACTTGAGCAGCCAGCACAGGCGGCAGCCAACGGAGTGTTTGTAGGTGCAATCAACAGAGTTGGAATTGAAGAACCGTGGAAATTCGGTGAATTTTTCGGGCAGAGCTATTTTGCCAGTCCTAAAGGCGAAATCATAACTGAAGGCTCAAGGGATAAGGATGAAGTTATATCTGCAGAACTAGATCTGGAAGAGATAAGAAAAGTGAGAGATGGGTGGCAGTTCTTTCGAGACAGAAGACCTGAAATGTACTATGATATTTGTGATTATCTCCCTCAATAATTTAAATATAACAATAAAAAGGTAAAGCTATGAAATTAATGCTGATCAGTATCTTTTTTTTACTCTCTATGACTTCGATTACTCTAATAGGTGGGAATTATAATAAGGAATCGGCTGTAAAGCCTGTAAAAAGTCTAACTAAAACTTTTGAGGAATTAAAAGCTGAAAAAACCAAAAGTAAAGGGAAAAAGGCTCCTTTTTTTGATTTAATGTACACGACTAATTCATATAGAACAAAATTTAAACATTACTATGGATTAACTATGGATTTCAAAGTAATGAGATTAGATCTGGAAAAAGGTGAATGGGAAATAATAGCTTCTGATTTTGGTGAGAAAGATTTAGAGCCGCATAAATTACTTATTAGCCCAAATGAAAAATATATGGCTATTATCATGTATCCTTTTGGTTATGGTGACAGCTATTTTATTAAAATGCTGAATCTTGAGACGTTGAAAATGAAAGATATAGGTTCTGTTCAAAATGTGAAAGGCAGGTCATTTTCATTCAGTTATGACAGTAAGTATTTTGTTATGATAGGGCGTTACTGGGGAAATGTAACAAAAATAAAACTTGAATAAGAGTTTTTAATTAATTATAAATCATAAATATTCAGTTATTGAGCTCGATGAAAAAAAAGAGAAAACCAAAACTTGCATTACTTTTTATAATCGGTCTATTAGTGGTTTTAATATTATTATCTGCTGTATTAACTTTTGTTTCAGTTGATTCAGTCAGGGATCTTGGAGTTTATGCAGTTAAGATCGACAAAGAAAACAATGATGTACTATCTTCAGAGTTGTTTTTGAAACTTACAAATGAAGCATCGGATGGTTATTCTAAAAGAATTAATCTTGTAGCTACATTTCTGGATGTTTTCGCTGAGAATGTCCTAAGTAAGTTAAAAAGTAATAGTTCTACGAAAAAAACTATAAAAAAGAATTATGGTTTTAAAAAATATCCCAATCGAAATTTTTCTGCATATTTATTCGCGGAGAGAGAATTCGATCTGGTTTATTTTGGTGATAAAAATGAAGTGTCTCAAAAAGTTATTACGCAAGCTGATTCCCTTTCTAATCTTTTGTCTGCATGTAAAAAGATTGTAAATAAGAATCAAAGTTTAATGAAATATGTTTGGGTGATAACTACAGATAAACTTGAATTTTGTTATACATCATATTTACTTGACGCTAATAAAATTCCATATCTAAGCTCTATCAATAAATTTTATGACTGTGTTACAAATCAATTTCCTTTGAAAAGTAAGGACCCTAATGCAGTATCTCCTGTAAGAATTTATTCTCCTGTTAGAAATCTATATCATAATGGTTTAATAGATTTATATATTGAGAATTCTATTTACGGTGATGACTGCAGAATACTTGCTTATGTTGGAGTTACAGTAGACTTTAATAAAGTTCAAAAAGAGTTAACAGAACAGCAACTATATACGAATCGTGAACTATTTGTCAGAATTGACAATCGTTTATCTAAAAATTCTAAGTTTATAAACAAGAATCAAGTTAAAGGTTTTATGTTTTTACTGGATCAAAATGGGAGTTTGATTACTTTTCCTAAGTTGTATAGAAAAGAATTTTCTTTACCGGAAAGAGAACTAATCCCTAAGAATAACCAGCTTAACAACAGAATAAAATTAATTGATTCAAAAAATCTCGATATGCGAAAACTAGGGAAGGAAATTAAAAAAAATAAATCAGGAGTAACAAATCTTGTTATCAAGAATGAAACATATACTGTTGCATATTCTAAAGTAGATATATGTAATTGGACCTTAGGCTATATTGTCAATCAGAAATCTCTGCTTCATCCTGTTTTAAAAACCCAGGGAAAAGTGAAAGAAACAGTAGCCAAGTTGACACATAAATTTATATGGATCAGCATTATTTTCCTTGTCCTTGCATTCTTTGCAGCTTTTTTATTTTTCAGATATTTATTCCTGAAACCTATTCGAAAGATAATAAGTGGAATTGAAAAAATTAGTGAAGGTGATTTTTATGTCAATGTAAATGAGTACAACACATCTGAAATAGCTGAATTGTCTATGACATTTAATTTTATGGGGAAAAAACTTAGAGATTATATGGAGAATTTAAAAGATGAAACTGAAGCTAGACAGTCAATTGAAACTGAGATCAAGTTAGCAGAAAATATTCAAAATTCTATACTTCCAAGTCCATACCTATTTCCGACAGGAGGAAACTTTGAACTTTCAGCCAGAATTAATGCCGCTAAAAACATTTCAGGAGATTTCTATGATTTTTTCTATATCAATGAGAAAAAACTTGCTCTTTTGATCGGAGATGTGTCGGGGAAGGGGATTCCTGCTGCTTTTTTTATGGCTATGAGTAAATCTCATATTAAAAATTGCTGTTTGAGAGAGCCTGACCTTCTCCCTGGAGAAGTACTTGAAAAAGTTAATAATACATTATGTCTCGACAATAATGCACAGATGTTTACTACTGCCTCTCTTATGTTTTATGATATGGAGGATAAAATAGTTTATTATTCAAGCGCGGGACATCATGCATCTTTGCTAATTAGAAACGAAGAATTTATTGAATTTGAGAAAATCAGCAGTATTGCCCTGGGGATACTTGAAGATGCTGTCTACCAGACAAAAAGTGAAAAATCTCAAATTGGTGATACAAGTATTATGTATACTGATGGAATACTTGAAGCCGTTTCGCCAAATGGAGACGAGTACGGAGAGGAAAGACTGAAAAATCTGATTAAAGAAAACATAAAATTACATCCTGATAAACTATGTGATTGTATTTTCGAAAGTGTTGAACGATTCGAAAAAATAAACAGATTTGATGATATTACTGTAATTATTTTTAGAAGAGTAAAGTAATATGAGATTTATCTAAATATAAAAATGTTGTAAAAAAACTTTTAAATAATACTAATAAAGCTATTTTAAAGAAAATTCTTTTTCATAAATCAAAATTTTTTAATTAAACCATCATAGAACTAACTTTAATTTTAGAATTATAAATAAAGAAAGTGCTCCCCCTTTGTATGAAGCTAAAGAAAGAACTGTCTTTTATTCACGTATTTTGTATTGCGACCGGTGCAATGATCAGTTCAGGTATTTTTATCCTGCCGGGCATGGCGTATTCTAATAGTGGACCTTTGGTTTTTGTTTCCTACTGTCTGGCAGGGATTATGGCTCTTCTCGGAGCTCTAAGCGTAATTGAGCTTTCAACTGCAATGCCCAAGGCAGGTGGAGATTATTATTTTGTCACGAGGAGCCTCGGACCTTTGAGCGGAACAATATCGGGATTGTTTAGCTGGTTGGCAATAGCTCTGAAAAGCTCATTTGCAATATTTGGTATGGCTGAAATTATTTATCTTTTAACTGGATTTCCGCTCATTATATCAGCTTTAATTTTATGTGTTATTTTTGTTGTTATAAATATTTACGGTGTTCAGGAAACAGCTAAGCTTGAAGTTATTCTCGTGCTGGGACTTTTATTATTAATGGTAATTTATATTTTTGTGGGCAGTTTTAATATACAACCTCATCATTTTACACCTTTACTTCCTAAAGGAATCAATCCTATTTTTGCAACAGCAGGATTCGTATTTGTTTCTTATGGAGGACTTATAAGTATAACCAGTATTTCTGAAGAGGTAAAAAACCCCAAAAAAAATATACCGTTGGGACTCATCTCTTCTGTTATAATTGTTACAATTATCTATACTGTTTTACTTTTTATTACTGTAGGAGGATATCCGGGGGATAAACTTTCTGTATCTTTAACTCCTGTGGCGGATACTGCAAGAGTATTTATGGGAACTCCAGGATTTGTGATAATAACCATAGCTGCTATTCTTGCCTTTGTTACTACAGCAATAGCCGGTATAATGTCAGCTTCACGCTATCCTGTGGCTCTAGGCAGAGATTGTTTGATCCCTCAAGGTTTTATGAAACTGAGCAAACGTAGTCAAACACCGATTATAGCACTTGTAACAACAGGTATCCTCATAGGTTTATCACTGTTTCTAAAATTAGACACACTTGTTAAAGCGGCGTCTACAGTTGTACTTGCAGCCAATGTTTTTGCAAATGTTGCTGTTATAATATTAAGGGAAAGTAAACTCCAGAACTATAATCCGAGTTTTAAAGCACCATTTTATCCATGGCTTCAGATTATAAGTATTATTGTATTCAGTTTCTTTATTATTGATATGGGATTAGCCACAATTGAAATATTTCTGGGGCTTCTTATCTTAGCAGTAGCAATATACTATTTCTATGGTAAATCTAGAAGTAAACACGAATATGCTTTGCTTCATCTATTGGCAAGGATTACCAATAAACAGATAGCATCAAACAAGTTGGAAGAAGAATTGAAAAACATCCTTGTAGAAAGAGATGAAATTGTTCATGACAGATTCGATGACATGATAAAAAAATGTCATGTTCTTGATTTTGAAAAATCGGTAGATGGCGAAAAATTTATCACGTCTGCATCTGATATTTTAGCACCTGAAATCAATATCACTTCTAAAGAACTTGTTGAGAAGTTTGTGAACCGTGAGAAAGAAAGCAGTACAGTACTTACTGAAACAGTCGCAATTCCTCATATTATAATAGAAGGTGAAAAGAAATTTACTATTTTGATGGCCAGGTGCAAAGATGGAATAAAAATATCTGACGGTGCTCAGAATATAAATGCTGTTTTTGTTATTATAGGCACAAAAGATGAACGTAATTTTCACTTAAAAACTCTTGCCGCAATTGCCCAGACTATAGACAGAAAAGATTTCCAGAAAAAGTGGCTGAATGCTAAAGGGGAAGATAATCTAAAAGATATATTCCTTCTTAGCGATAGATCGCGTTAATAATATATTGTAGATTTAATTATTCCGAAAATTTATAATTCAGGAGAAGTAGATGAACGTTGAGTTTGATTATATGCAGCCTAATAGTTTAAAAGACTTATTTCAATTATTAGGTAATGAAAGTAAAATTATTGCAGGAGGAACTGATCTAATTCCATTTTTTAGGAAGACAGAAACTGCACCTAAAAATCTTATTGATATTTCTCAAATTAAAAAACTTAACTACATAAGAGAGTTTGATGACGAAATAGAGTTGGGTGCACTGACTACTTTTAAAGAAATATATGAAAGTGAGATAATTAGAGAATATGCACCAGGCTTGGCTGATGCTTCAAGCCAAATTGGTTCTCCTATGATCCAGAATAGAGCGACTATTGGAGGTAATATAGCTAATGCATCTCCCGCTGCAGATTCAGTTTTGCCTTTAATCTGCCTTGATGCTGTTTTAACTGTATCTTCTGAAGAAGGAGATAGGGAAGTGCAATTGGAGGATTTTTTTAAAAGCAAGGGAGTTACTGATATCTCTCCTAATGAAATAATAAACAAAGTTACTTTCTTTAAAAGAAGAAACTGTAAAGATTTTTTTAAAAAAGTCGGGTTGAGAAAAGGGCTTGTAATTGCTACAGCAAGTTTGGCTGTCAAAATAGTTTTGGATGCAGATAACAGGATTAATCATGTGAGAATTGCAGCAGGTTCTGTAGCCCCTGTACCTTTAAGATGTTATAAGACTGAAGAATATTTATCTGAAAACATAATTGATGATCAGATTATTAGTAAAGCTAAAGATATTTTAATAAACGAGATTTCCCCAATCAGTGATCTAAGGTCTACTGTTGGATATAGGCGGAAAACTATTTGTGAACTTTTATCTAGAATATTAAATGATTTGCTGCTGGAGAACTAAAGGAGTACATGATGGAGAAAATAAAAATAAAAATTATTATTAATAAAGAAAAATATTTGATAGAGACGTATCCAAATAGAACACTTCTGCAATTATTGCGTGAAGATATAGGCTTGACAGGAGCAAAGGAAGGCTGTGGTGAAGGTGAATGTGGGGCCTGCACTGTAATAATGAACGGAAAGGCAGTCAACTCCTGCCTGATTCTTGTTGGACAGTCTGATGGCAGTGAAATCGAGACTATTGAATCTTTGGAGAAAAATGGAAAGCTCCATAAACTGCAGGTAGCATTCATAGAAGCAGGAGCTGTTCAATGCGGTTATTGTACACCAGGTATGATAATGTCAGCTAAAGCATTGCTTGACAAGAATGGAAAACCTGATGAAACTCAGATAAGAACTGCTATATCAGGAAACTTGTGTAGATGTACGGGTTATGTCAAGATAGCAGAGGCTATCAAAATTGCTTCTGAAAGGATGCATAAATTATGAGTGAGTATATGACAGTAGGAAAACCTGAAAAGCGTATTGATGCTGCAGGAAAAGTAACTGGAAAAACAAAGTATGTTGGAGATCTTTTTCTTAAGGATATGAAATATGGAGTAATTCTCCGAAGTGCTCATCATCATGCAGAAATTAAAAAGATTGATTTTTCAGAAGCTGTAGAAATCAAAGGAATTGTTGAAATTATTACCTATAAAGATATACCGGGAAGCAAAAAATATGGGGTTATCATTCCCGACAGACCTGTGTTAGCTTGTGATAAAGTCAGATTTATAGGTGAACCTATAGCAATTGTTATAGGTGAATCTTATGATATAGCGCAAAAGGCTATGAAAAAAATCAAGGTTGCTTATAAAAAGTTGCCAGCAGTATTTGATCCTATTGAAGCGCTTAAGAGCAATAGTATTAAAATACATAATAATTCTAATTTAGTATCTGAAACAAATATCGGAGATGGCAATTTAGAAAAAGGTTTTAAAGCTGCAGATAATATTTTTGAAGAAATTTTTCATTTACCAACAACTTACCATGCATATCTTGAACAGGAAGTTGCTGCAGCAAAATATGATGATGGAAAGGTTATTGCATGGGTTAGTTCACAGACACCTTTTATAGACAGGGATCTGATTTCGGAAACTCTAAATATTGATAAATCAGAAGTTGATGTAAGAATAAATGCCGTAGGTGGTGCATTTGGTGGTAAAGAAGACTCCAGTTTACCTATCCTTGCTTCATTGGCTGCTTGGAAGATAAAAGGAACAGTCAAACTTCTAAATACCAGAGAAGAGTCAATAAATGCTCATCCTAAAAGACATGCCTGTGAGATACATTGTAAAATAGGTATAAGGAATAATGGAAAAATTACTGCTTTACATGTCAAATCGTATGTAAATACAGGACCTTACGCAACTTATGGCCCTCCAGTAGCTCAGCTCTTAACAGAAACTATTTCAGGTGTATACAAAATTGATAATGTGAAAGGCGAAGCTTATCTGACATATACAAATTCACCAATTGCAGGTGCATTTAGGGGTTTTGGTGTTCCGCAAAGTAATTTTGCTCTTGAAAGTATGATTGATATTATGGCTCATAAGCTAAATTTGGAACCGGTTGCAGTAAGGAAAATCAATATTTTTAAAAAAGGTGATTCAACTTATACAAAAGTTAAAGTTGAACAGGCTGAAAATGCAGCAAAATGTCTTGAGTTGGCAATAAATGAGTCTGATAAACTTAATGAAATTCCGGTATCTAGTGGTAAGGTCAGCGGCGTTGCAATGGGGCTTGTATTACAACCTTATGGACTTGGGAAAGGTGTTCCCGATATATCTAAAAATAGAATAGAATGTTTACCTAACGGTAATTTGTTAATACATCTAGGGGCACCAGACTTGGGACAGGGGCTGAAAACCGTTGCCGCCCAGATGGTGGCTGAAGCAATGGAAATTGATTATTCAAGAATTCAAGTCAGTGATTTATCTACAAGAACATCACCTGATGGGGGTATTACATGTGCATCAAGAATGACATACTGCGTAGGCAACTCTCTTCTCAGAGCTGCTGAAAAGTTAAAAAATAAAATATTGAAAACAACAGCGAAACTTTATAACTATAAACAAGATGAGCTTGTTTATAAAAGCGGGAAAGTATTTAATAAGAATTCTGAAAACATTGTTCCTGTAGATTTATATGATCTGACAGATAAATGTAATGAACTTGGCAAACAGCTTATTAGTGAAGGTAAATTTACTTTTTCTTATAAAAATGCACCTACACATCTGCCATTTGGGATGCCGCATGTTAAGTATTGTTTTGGTGCTGTAGTTGTCAGGGTAGAGGTTGATGAAGAATTAGGAATGGTAGAGTTGAAAGATACTGTTTCTATAAATGAAATAGGAAAAGTGATAAATCAGGATGCTGCCGAAGGACAGGTTGAGGGCGGTGTTATAATGGGAATGGGGTATGCCCTCACTGAATCAATAGAATTAAAGAAAAACGGAAAATGGAATGATTCATTTGCTGAATATTTGATTCCTACCTCGCTTGACTCACATTTTAATATTAAATCCATATTTATTGAGAATGAAGATAAAAGCGGACCTTTCGGTGCTAAGGCAATAGGAGAAATTGTTATAGTTCCGGTTGCATCTGCTATAACAAATGCAATTTATAATGCCACAGGAAAAAGGTTTAAAAAAATTCCAATAAAGCCTTATGATATTATTGATCAATAGTTTTTATTGATAAGTATTAGCTTTAAAAATACCTTTATTAAACGAAAGTGATAAGCGATTTTATTGAGATTTTTTTTCTTTATATTAAAATCATTAATATGATGACTTATCGGAAACATATATTTGTACTTTTAGTTTTTTTAAATTTCTTTATAATCTCATATGCTGCTACCAGTGTTTATACTGTAGCAGTTTATGATTCTCCACCTTTTGTTAATATTGGGAAAAATGGTAATGTATCTGGATACTCAATTGAGCTGTTGAAACAGTTGACAAAAAATATTAACCCTGACATTATGCTAAAATATAAGGTTTTTAAAGATATAAGCGAATTTAAAAAAACTGTGAGAGACGGGGGTGCTAATTTAGGTATTGGTGCAATAGCAATATCTTCTAAAGACGAAAATCAAATGGATTTCTCTCATCCTTATTATCGTGCAAAAACAGGGATCTTGGTTCCTAAAAAATCTGTTTTATATTCCATAAGAAATATATTTATATCTAAAAATGTGTTTGAGTGGATTATTGTTCTTGTCGTCTATATAATCATTTCTTCTCATATTATCTGGTTTATTGAAAGAAATAAGAGCGATTGGATGAAGTCAGGATATTTCAAAGGAGTTGCTTTAGGTGTTTGGTGGACAATTACTACAATGTCTACAGTTGGTTACGGTGATTTTTATCCTAAACGTTCTATTGGAAAATTTTTCGGCATCTTTGTAATATTTAGCGGAATTGCACTGTTTAGTATGTTAATAGCATTATTAACTTCGACTGTCACAATGAAACAGCTTAAATATGATATTAACGGTTTAAGGGATTTGGTAGACAGGCCTGTGACTGTAATTAAAGATGCAATTGTAGCAAATGAGCTAAAAGAGTATGCAGTTAGAGTGGTAGAAGTCAAAACAATTACCAGCGGAATATCTTTAATAAGTGATGAGAGGGCTGTAGCAATGGTTGATGATGAACCGCTTTTGAAATTTTATCTTAAAAAAAATAAAATTTATAAATATGATATAATCCCTATCAAATCATTTTATCAGGACTATGCAATCGCATTTAAGAATGGTAGCGAACTGCGCAAGAAATATAATATCAGTCTTTTTAAATTTATTGAATCAGGTGAGTATCAGAAACTAAATAAAAAATGGTTCTGATGAGTATTTAATTAAAGCTTAAATAATATTTAGATATTAAAAATTTTTAATGTTATAGAGTAGTTGGACCATTTTCTTACATTGTGATGTTATAGAGAGAACACCATGATTTATATCACTCATATTGTTCATCAAACGGTCTATTTTAAAATTAGCTAATATAGAAATGACTGCTATTAAAATTATGAGAATAATTAGCAGTAACTCTATTCTATACTTAAATATTTTAGTAAACATTAGAAGTTTTTCTGATCTTTTAAATTTCGATATTTAGCTATATCTGCATTTATATTTAAATAATTTCTGCTCATTACAAATATACTCCATGATGTACCGCTTGAAGTTCTAATATTGACAAGAGAGTAATTTTCTCTTTCGTTCTTAGGAATTTTTGAATCTCGCCATATTTTATTAATTGTTTCCTGATAGGTAGGTGAACCAATAATTATCAAACCTATTATGGTATAACCATAACTGGTCGCACCTATATCACTACGATAAGGAACTAAATTTTCAGTAGGCAGGTCTGTCATTTTAGAAAAATTGGTGCTTGTCAGCGCACATCCTACAAAAATAAAGCAGGACAAAAGAAGTAAACTTATATATATATTCTTAAACATTTTATTTTATTATTGCTTAATTGATATTAATAAATAATTATAGCTGATTTAAGTATATATTGCATTTAATCGATAAATTAATTAATTACTAAGATAAAATTTATTCTGTAAATAACATTGGATAGTTTGTCTGCTAGCCTCAAAATGTGGTGTAGGAAGTTTATTCGGATCGCACCATTGCCAACCTTCGCATTTATCAGGTTCCATTACTTTAGGAGTACCTCTATATTCAGTTGCTAGCATACAGATTGAAATATAATGTTTACCTTCACTTCTGTATGTTTCTAAATCATTAATGACAGAAATTACTTTTGGATTTATTAGCTTCAGTGATGTTTCTTCTTTTATTTCTTTAATTGCAGCTTCTTCAAAAGTTTCACCAAGCTCAAGATGTCCGCCGGGTATAGAATAATATTGTGCGTGACTGCCTTTTCTTTTTCCAATAAGAATCTTGTTATCACTGTTTACTATAATTACACCGATTCCGAGTTTCGGTCTTTCAATTAGGTAATTCTTCATATTTGATAAAACTGTTTAATATTTTAGTTTAGGAATATTATAGATAGCTTTTAAATACGTAAAATCAAACTCATATAAAGTCAATTTATTTTTTGCATAATAAACATGTAGTTATTAATCATTGGTAGTAAGAGGTTTATTTATGGTGAAGGTGATAATTTAATATTAAAAATTCTGATTCTATATAGCTTTACATATAGAACCAGTTATTTTTAGTATGGTTTTCAGGATTTATATATTGAAACTAATTGTTAGGAACATTATCTGAACTGACTTCTTCGTTCTGTACTCCATATTTTCCGCCTTTTTGTATACGCCCAGACAGTTTATTATTATTATCCTTCTTCTCTTTGACAACATTGTTATAGTCTATAAAGGCAGAAAATTTACGTTTGCCTGAAGTTCCCCAATATTCTTTTCTTCGTACAACAAAAACTTTACCTGGTTTTAGAACCGGTATTGTATAAAATTTAACACCTTTTTTCTCTATCCAGAATCTTAGTTTGCTTTTTGGTGATGGGGTGTCTCCAATATTTTTTACTTTAACCACAATAGTTGATTTTTTAGGAACTTTTACATGTTGATACAGTTTTGTTATAACTACGAGATCGGGCAGTGGATTTACTCCGTATGTGACATATTTTACATTATTTGATAAATTTGTTTCATGAGAGATTTGGGGATTGGTAGAATGCAGATCTTTTTTTGCATCCAAAGTCAAAGTATTTCTGTATATGCCGTATTGAGGTAAGGTATAGTCATATGTTAAAGTATTTGTCATATGTCCTTTAAGTTCTCCAAAAGGTAAATAGATTGTTCTCTTAACAGGTCCTTTTATTTCAAGTTTTGCTGTTGTTGGTTTTGCCGTATTTAGTCCAGCATTGTAAATACTGGCTACAAACTTAATATTAGTTCTTACATTTTTTTTCTTAGGTGTTACTTTCACCCAGTTTATATGAAGATCAGGATATAGGCCGGTAAGTTTAACTACCTTGCTTATTCCCTGTGAGGAAGTAGGAGAATTACTGTCAGGAATTGTACTTACAGCAATCACATACTCACCATCATAATAGTCAGTACGCCAATGATATGTTCCAGAGTTGGGTGCAGAGTTTGCTATCGTTCTAAGTATAGCCTGAGAGCCTGGTTTTTTTAGATATATTCTTACATTCGCTGAGCTGTTTGATGGTCTGGTCCAGCTTATTGTATATGTCTGTCCATATTTCCACGTTTGTCCTGCTGCAGGACTTGTTACATTAATAACAGGTGCGGCATAAAGTAAAGATGTAAGTAATAGAGTTGCTGTTAATAATAAAACTTTAACTTTCATTTGTACTTCTCCAGAATAATTAATTAATCAATATATACAAAATTATAAATTATTATAAGGAGTGTAGTTCAATAATGCCAGATGTGGAAATAAGGTCATGAAATAAATAGCTTAAAGTAAATATAGATTTTCATGATATTGAGTATTAATATTATAATTTATTATGAATAATTCATAGTAATTTTAGAATTCAGGATAAAAGTTCAAGACAGTTTTTCCATTCAGTTTCAAATCTTGCAGATAACTCTCTTTTTTTTCTGTTTTTAATAAATGATCCATTAAGTGCAGTTAAATTAAAATCGTAAAAATTATTCTCATCAAACTCAAAAGCTTCAGCAATCAGTTTATATTCATTTGTAAGGGTAGTGTCAAACATAGGTGGATCGTCTGAATTTATTGTAATTTTTAGACCTCTTTCTACAAGCTTTGGTAGAATATGACTTTCTAAATTTCTAAAGACACCAAGGCAGATATTGCTTGATGGGCATACTTCTAATATGATTTTATTTGTCTTGAGGTACTTTACTAACTCAGGATCATCCCAGCAAAGAACACCATGTCCTATTCTTATTGAATTCAGTTCATTTAAAGCACCCCATATGCTTTTAGTACCAGCTGTTTCTCCTGCATGTACTACTGCTGGGATATTGCATCTGCTAGTAATATCAAATGAGGGTTTATGTCTTATTGGTGGAAATTCTTTTTCCGGACCACCAAGTCCTAATGCTGCTATTTGCCCGGGATGATCTTTAATCCATTCAGCTGTTATAATTCCTTCTTCTGTAGTTACACCCCTGGAAATAACAAAAATGAAATTACAGAAAATATTTAAATGTTTCTCTCCCCATAATTTGGCTTTATTCAAAGCTTCTATCTGTTTATCAAATGATATGCCCTTTTGGGTATAGTGAGTATATGGAGTATAAGTTATCTCAGTATAAATAATATTCTGTTTTTTCTGATTTATTAAAAAATCCTTTGCTATCATTTCTATATCTTCAGGTGTTTTTATGCATTCGCTCATTTTTAAATAAATTGACATGAAATGATTAAAATCTGTAAACTTATACCATTCTTCTATCTCATTTATTTGTTTTACAGGTAATTGTACACTGTTTTTTTCGGCAAGTTTTATTAAAGTTACAGGTGTTAATGAACCTTCGAGGTGAACATGCAGTTCAATTTTTGGCATGTATTCAATAAACTTATTTAATTTATTATTCATTTTAAATTATCATCCAATACATAATTAAAATTCATTATTCAAATGAGAATCAGGAGTTAATAAACACACTCTTTAGCTGCATCTACAAAAGCCTGAATATTTGCCGGATCTCCGTGGAAAAAATGATCTGAAGGACAGATTATATAGCCTCCGTGATCTTTTGTTGCTTCAAAACAGTCAAATACAAGTTTTCTTACATATTTGGGTGTTCCATGTTCAAAGCCTGCATTTTGATCAAAACCGCCGATAAAGAATAATTTATCGCCTACTTTTTGAGAAGCTGTATGCAGGTCACAGTCACCTCCCATATTAGGAGGAGTCATTGTCTCCAGTCCGTCTGCATTGCTTTCTACTACAATATCAAGCATTGCCATCAAACCTCCGCAGAAATGATTAACTACTTTAAGTCCGGCTTCATGCAGGAGTTTATTTTGACGCTGATCATACGGTAAACCGAATTCACGATAAAAATTAGGACTTATTACTGTATTTGATCCTGCTCCTCCTCCAACTTCCACCATATCTGCCGGCGTTCCGTGCCACATTTCAGTGACTCTTAAGGTTTTTTGCACAATGGATTCAAGTATATGATGTAGAGTATCTGGTTCATCCATTCCTAAAAAGATTGATGTTTCAGTTCCGTAAAGTGTACAGAAACTCTGCCATGGACTTCCTTGTCCTGGACTGAAAGGGTGTGATCTTATTATTCCTTTATCACCAAGACGATCTTTTGCATTTAAAATAGGAGTAAAGTCTATTCCTGAAGGGACAGGACAGTATTCATTCCATATTTCAAAATCAGCAATGTCCTTAATCAAATGCTCACTGTCATAATCTGTAACATCTGTATGAACTATTTGTTTTGACAAACAGCCTTTAGGTGTGGTTATTTCAATACGTTCTTTTTTGTTTCCACTGCTGTCTGTACCGAGAATTATATGTTTTTCATTCCAGTTGGCCAGGTCTTTTTCATTATACAAATATCTTGGACTTACATATATAGCATAATCCATTCCAAATTTTTCAAAGGCCTGCCATTCATCCATTCCTCCAAGATAATTTTTTAGGTAGTAATTCATCCATCCGTGAACCTGACAGGGAAGGCGGTCAGGTTTTTCGTTATTCAATGCAGTAAGCATTCTTTCACGTGATGTCATAGGCATGACGTTATCTCCAAAATATCTGATTAAGTTTTAATTATCAAAGTTATAGCTTTCGTTGAAGTTATTATACTTTATTTTATTAAGATTAAATTTTGATGGATCATGTAAAGATTTTTTTTCATCAGGAAAACCGATGCCAAGTATCATTATTACTCTAATATGTTCGGGAATATTTAATAATTCAGAAACATATTTTTCTGATGGGATTTTTTCAGTTGTATATCTATTGTGAATTTGCACCCAGCATGATCCAAGATCTAAAGATTCTGCTGCATAATGCAGTGTTGCTGCAGCTACTGAAGCATCTTCTATCCAAGTATCTGTTTTTGTCTCATCTGCAGCTACGACAATCCCTAGAGGTGCATTTTTTAAGAATTTAGAACCATGTGTTTTTGATTCAGAGAGTTTTGAAAGAATATTTTTATCATCGATTACAATAAATTCCCAAGGTTTCGTATTTTTTCCTGATGGAGTGTATAAGACAGCTTCGATAAGTGTTTCTACAACTTCTTTTGGAACAGGTCTGTTTTCGTATTTTCTAATACTTCTTCTTGATTTGAGCAAACTGAGCATTCTTTAATTCTCCTTATGAGATTATGAGAACTCTATTATAAACTAAAACTAATTTTTTATGATTTTCAAATTCTCTTTTAAAAATATGATAATTAATGTTAGTTAGATAAACAACGACAATATATAATCCAAGTTTCATAAAAAAAAAGAGAAGTTGTTGAATCAAAATTAAATTTCAAAAACAGACCAAATATAAAATAACCAGTTTGGGTAAAATTCAAAATTTTCAGTTTTATTGTTATTATTATTAATACAGTTATAATGAAATAAGTGAATAGAATATTTTTACCTATTTCAGCATTCTACTATAAGGCATTTGAACGCAGAAACAAAAAAATCTAATAAACTAAGAATTCTGTGTGAATGCTTGTATTTTTTGTAGTTTATATATCTATATCTTAAGGTATTACATGAAAAGATTATTGAGTTTAATTTCACTTCTGTTAGCATTTTCTAACTGTTTTTGTCTGACTGGCATAGTTGGTGCTTCTGTTGAATAACAAATTATTATTAATGTACCTTCTGATAAGCTGTATCTGTATTTTTTTTCAGTTGATTATCTCCCGTATATGCAACCGAGCGATTATGATCTGCCATCTGCAGTATTAGGATTTATGTCAATTACTAATAAGACAACGGGTATGCTAGATTGGGTACTGCCTCCTCCTCGTGGAGATGAAAGCATTAATATCAGTTCATTATCACGCAATGTTGAAACTTTATACGATAATATGAATTTGCCTTTTAATCCATATCCTCATTCAACGCCTGGTGGAACTCCTCCGCCAACTCTTGTTGATATGGACAATCTTTTAACAGATAATAACCCAGGAAATAATGTTAGTAGCGTATCAGGTGATTATTTTTATTCTGTAATGGTCCGTATATCTACTGATCCTGTCAGTGATGGGACAGACTCAAGAAATTTTGCAGTTACTGGTTTTAGAAATTATCCTTCAAGCAAAAATTCTGGAGGTTTAGCAACACTATTCCAAGGTAAAGATGTTAACGAACATGTCTTTGCCATTTTAGCTTGGGGACCCCAAACAGTAACGTTAAATATTGAAGCAACTCCAGTGCAAGGTATAACTTCCCCGCTTCCTGATTTATATTGGAAAGTGTATATTCCATATGCAGATAATGTATCACCACAAGTTCGAATAAATATTATCCCCAATGTAGTTGACGTGGAAGGTGCTCAGATTTTAGAATATAGTGATTACAGCAATACGGGGTATGATCTTACTGCTGACCTAATAACCAGAGGGATGTTTGGGCATTATATACAAGTAAGTGAAGGTGCTCCAAGTGGGAATGGTACTTATTATACCCCTTATGGAAAGGAGATGTATGACTCTTTTCCTATTCCGGCTGAAGTTTCAGGAAACGCATTGAATGCCATTCCTAATATTTTAGGAATTCTTTACAGTCCTGACATAAACCCTTCCTACAACTGGTAGTGTCCTGAAGTATTTATGAGTTCAATTTTATAAAAAATATTTAAGGTATGACATGAAAATATTATTGAGTTTAATATCACTACTATTAGCATTTTTTAACTGTTTTTATCTGACAGGAATAGCTGGTGCTTCTGTTGAAGAGCAAATTATTATTAATGTACCTTCTGATAAGCTGTATCTGTATTTTTTTTCAGTAGATTATCTTCCATATATGCAGCAGAGCGACTATGTTCTCCCATCTGCAGTATCAGGATTTATGTCAATTTATAATGCTAAAACCGGTATGTTAGACTGGGAACTGCCTCCGCCTCGTGGAGATGAAAGCATTAATATTAATACATTATCCCGCAATGTTTAAACTTTATACGATATGAATTTGCCTTTTAATCCATATCCTCATTCAACGCCTGGCGGAACCCCTCCGCCAACTCTTGTTGATATGGATAATCTTCTAACAGATAATAACCCAGGAAATAATGTTGGTAGCGTATCAGGTGATTATTTTTATTCTGTGCAGATTCGTATATCTACTTATCCTGTCAGTGGTGGAACAGACTCAAACAATTTTGCAGTTACAGGTTTTAGAAATTATCCTTCAAGCAAAAATTCTGGAGGGCTGGTAAATCGATTTCAAGGTAAAGATGTTAACGAACGTGTCTTTGCTATTTTGGCATGGGGAGGATCCCCAGTAACATTAAATATTGAAGCTACTCCGGTGAAAGGTGTAGCATCACAATATCCTAACTTGTATTGGAAGGCTTATAATACATACGCAGATAATGTATCGCCACAAGTTCGAATAAATATTATCCCTAATGTAATTGATGTGGAAGGTGCTCAGATTTTAAAATATAGTGACTATAGCAATACTGGTGATGTTCTTACTGCTGACCTAATAACCAGAGGGATGTTTGGGCGTTATATACAAGTAAATGGAGGTGCTCCAAGCGGGAATGGTACTTATTATACTCCGTATGGAAAAGAGATGTATGACTCTTTTCCAGTCCCGACAGATGTATCTGGGGACGCATTGAATGCGCTTCCTGATATTTTAGGAATTCTATATAGTTCTGCAATAAACCCGTCCTACGCATGGACAACTCCTAGCGGTGGTGGAGGTGGTGGATCTGGGGGAGGAGCCATAACTCCGATTGTAGGAATACTTATGATAGTTTTTGCAGGTCTATTCGCTGTTGTAATATTCAAAAAACGATATTAACTCTCTGGAACAAATATATTTATGATAATTTACCAAATGGAATCATAAAATTTACTATAGCTGAAGTAATCTGAACTGCTACTATTAACGATGAAATATAGGTAATGCCCGGTATTATTAAGTATGACTGACAAATTCAAAATATTTTTACTCATTTTTATTTTTGTGATAAGTTCTTTATATATATTTTTTATTATCTCTATTGGGGATCATTTACAGTTTGATAGACGGTTGATATATTTGGAACCATGGCGGTTGTTTACCTGTCATTGGACTCATTGGTCGTTACAGCATTTAGCATGGGATTTAGTCGTATTTGCAATTTTAAGTTTGCTTTCAGCTAAAACATCAATGTTTAAATTTTTAATGGTGATGACAATTGCTAGTTTATTTATTAGTCTTTCAGTCATACTCTTAGAGCCGACTATAATATATTATAGGGGGCTTTCAGGGCTAGACAGTGCTCTCTTCACTTTATTGAGTCTAGAACTCATGTCAAAGCGTGTAAATCGTACACTCAAACTATTAGGTGCCTTAATGTTATTCTTATTTGTTGCAAAGATAGGATATGAATTATCAACTGATACCTCTATATTCGTTAGTAATACAGATTTTCGCTCATTGCCTGTAGCTCATATTGCCGGATTTATTTCTGCAATTTTGGTTGAAATATATATCTGCTCTTTTAAGATAGGTAAGAGTATTAGACGAGTTTAAGTTTGAGTTTTAGATTTTCGAATATAGTAAAGTATGTGAATCTTCTTTTTTATATCAACTAACAACATGTAACAAAAACTTGAAAGTGTTTTATCTGTTTATCTTATAAAAATAGTATAAAAACTATCAACAGTTATTAACAATTTATCAATACCTTAATGTTTTTATCATATCCCTATTTTAGGTATATGTCGTTGATTTTTGTATTATGAATGAATAAAGATTGAAGATTCTTTTTGTATTAATTTATAAAAACCTTTGCTTCTTGAGTTTATAATTATTATCTTAAGAGCAGTCAACATTTATTAACAATTTATTAATAGTTAAATGTTTTTATCATATACCTTTTTTCGGTGTATGGCGTTAATTTTGAACTTATGAATTATTTAGCAACAACAATTTTTAAACTTCTTAAATCAGATTTAAAAGACAGCTCTGTTAGAATTTATTTATATTTATATTGTGATGCTGGCGGTTTTGGAAAACCAGCTAGATTGACAAATATGAAAATTTCCAAAGAACTTCATATGAATATTAAAACTATTTATTCGGCACTTTCAGAACTGAAAAAATTTGGCTATATAGTCGCTGTCGCGAAATAGAAAACCTTGAATGTTAACGTATTATGCATTCTTCTTTATTTCTCAATTATACTATAACTTTCTAAACATTTACTTTGGTTTTGGACATCTGTCTTTCCTTTCTTTTTCTTTGTTAAC
>PVBE011848874.1_pt1 | contig 73179 bp, 53 predicted proteins | sample 1631181 | NCBI WGS metagenome assembly PVBE01 (sample SAMN08397723, study PRJNA350692) | Marine metagenome, whole genome shotgun sequencing project. | isolation source: water | place: Pacific Ocean | collected 2012-04
ATGCGGACCGGCGGGCCGCTCTTCTTCCAATACGAGTTCGTCGCCAGCGGCGTCGGGGAGGGACCACGCTTCTCCGCCCGGGCGACCGGCGACCTCGACTGCGATGGGGTGTTGTCGACGTACGAGTACACGGGCATCGTCGGCCCCGACGGGCGGGTGGACGCCCGCGGTGGCCTCAAACGCGTTCGGCCCCTGGAGTGAAGCCGCGATGAAACCGCTCGAAGTGGTCCCGATCGAGCCGCCGCCCGTCGACCAGCGCGTCCGCCGCGAGGCCGCGTTCGCGGAGGCTGGGACGCGCAAGACGCGATACAGCCTGCCCGACCGCCTCGTCTCGCCGTCGCCGGTGGGCTATCGGACGCGGGTCTCGATGACCCACGAGCAAGCGGCGGAGGCGGTGGCCCTGCTGTCGCTCGGACGTCCGACGGGGTTCGCGACCGCCAGGCCGGTGAGCGAGCAGGCGCTCTTCGAGGAGTGCGCCCTCGGCGTGCTCTCGTCACGCCAGTCCACGAACTTCCGCGGGCTCCGCCAGGTGAGCTTCGGGCCGGCACGCAGCGCCGAGATCCGTGGGCTGCTCGCGAACCTGCAGGGCACCGAGGGCGACCCGCTGGAGGGCGCCGCGTACACCCATTTGGTGCTCGGCCGGCCTTATCGCAACCCGTTCACGATGCTGCTCACGCTCGTCGGACACCGCCCGCTGACGAGCCCGTTCTCCGTGGCGCGGCGGCTGTTCCGCAAGCGGCTTCGCTTCATTGACGACATCCCTACGATCGGGCTCCTGCCCCATCTGCACGTGGGCATCCTGGCCGACGCGATGGAGCGCGCCACCGTCGTCGCATCCGCCGGGCGAAGGCGCGCTCTGGGGATGATGGCGCCCTTCTGCGGGGCGCGCCGCGACGTGAATCGCGACACCATCCGGCAGCTCGAGAAGCTCTGCGGGCTCAGCGCGACCGAGCGGGCGGCCGGGTGGCGCCTGGCGCTGGCGGTCCAGGTCGGCGACGCCCTGCCGACGGAGCGGGTGGCACTCTCCGAAGCGACCGCCCGCCTGGTGGGCGCGAATCTGCTGGCCTTCCGGAGCGAGCGCATCCAGCCCGGGGTCAACCAGGAGGACCGCGCGCCGCCGGCGTACCAGGTCCGCCAGGACATGGACGTGCCCGAGGCGCTGACGGTGATGACCGGGCGCGCCGCGTATAACGCCTTCGAGCATTGGACGGGGGTGGCGCGCGAAGACGGGAAGTCGCTGCTGCTGCTCGACCGAATCGACGTGCTCACTCCGCACGGCAAGGCGCGGCTGCGCGCCATTCGGGGCACGAACGAGTCGATCACCGACCGCGTCGTGCGCGAGATGCCGCTGTGGGCCGACCTCCCGACGGGGCGCGCGTTCAGCCGCAACGCCGAGCGCGGGCGGAAGGCCTTCGCCCTCGCCGGTCAGCGCATCTACATCGGCGGATTGTCGCGGCCCGATTGCGACGCGGCCGGGCTCGACTGGGAGGCGGCGGTGCGAGCGGTGGGCGCAGCCGCGGCGCGTGGGGGGCTCTACGCAGAGCTGATGGGGACCACCGAGACCCCGCCCGATTGCGATCTGCTCGCCGGGATCTGCTTGATGGCGGGCCCGGTCAACCAGAACGACATCGGGAAGACCTACTACGGCGTGCCCGACCTGCTCGCCGAGCGCTACGGCGACCGCAAGCCCACGGCGCTGTTGGTCTGGACCCTCAAGGCGAAGACCGTGGCCGACCCGATCGGCAACGAGGAGCAGCTGCTCAACGCGAAGCGGAAGGGCGCCCTCGTCGATCTGCGACCCGGGCCGCACGAGGTGGTGAGCATCGACAACAACGGGCTGCACCCGATGCGGCAGCGCGGCGATGTGACGAGCACGGAGCGCGCCTTTGCCGACGTCCGCAACTTCGTGACCGCCCCCGACGGGACGCCCATCCCCGGCAACGAGGGCGAGGCGTGGTCGGGCGCGACGAGCGTCTGGTAGGAGCCGAACAATGGATGGAGTCGAAGCGCTGCGCGACGCGTACTACGCCCTCGGAGAGGTCGTCTGCGAAGCGTATGGGATGTCCCCGCACAACAACGACGAGTACCAATCCGACGCCGCAGACCGCATCGAGGGCCTGGTCGCGAAGGCGGAGGGGCACCTCTCGCAGGCGGGGACGGTCTTCGCTGTGAACGTCCCCTTGCCGGGGACGCTGCTCGACTTCGGATTGCCCCACCGCGTCCACGCGGCGGCGCTCGAGGCGCGGGCTCAGATCGCACCGTTGATTGAGCAGCACGGGGGCGAGGTGCCCGACGACGTGCCCGAGAAGATGCTCAAGGCGAACCACATGGGGTTCATCATCTACGTCGGGGGGGCTGGTGCTCATGCTCGCGGCGGTCGCGTACTACTTCTATTGGGAGATGAGCTGAGCCGCTACTCCGGCGGGGCGCGGAACGTCTGGATGGGGATCGCGGTGTGATTTCCGCTGCCGACGACCGCCAGACGCACCGAGAGGAAGGCTTCCGTACGGCCGTCGCAGAGATCGGCGAGCCCGCCCAGGAACACCTTGTACGGGGTGCCCCCGCCGTCAAAGTCGAGGTCCCCGGCGATCGCGAAGCCCGAGGACAGCGTCGGCGCGGCCGTGCCCGCGAAGAGCTGACACACCGGGGTCATGAGCTCCGCTTCCTCGTAGAGCACCGTGTCGACGAAGACGCCGTAGTGTTTGAGCGTCGCGCCGGGCTCGCAATTCGAGGTGAACGGCCACGTGCCGTCCTCGGCGGGCTCGATATCGAATCCGACGGGCCCGAAGCGGGTGAGATAGTAGATCTCGCTCATGTCCTCCTCGAAGTCGGCCAGCAGATACGCCTCGCCGGATTGCACCGTGAGCTCGACGTCTCCGAAGTGGCCCTCGATCTGGTGGTCTTCGGTGAAGGTGGCCACGCAATAGTCGGTCCAGGGCGCGACCGCCGTACCGTCGCCTTCGCCTTCGCCCTCCCCTTCGCCTTCGCCCTCACCGGCGGAGTGCCCGCCGTCGCGCCCGCCGTCGCGCCCGCCGCCTCCACCGCTGTCGCACGCGCCGGAGACGACCGCGAGGGCCACCCACACGAACCACCTGGTGACACATCCCATCTCGTCCTCCTCACGCGCGCCACGTAGGGCGCAGCTCGATTAGCCCGGAGCGCACAGCCCCAGCGCCTCGCCGACGTTGCGGCAAATGAGCGCCGCGGGGCAGCCCTCCATCGTGTTCTGGCCGCCGAGGTCGCACCGCGCCACGCACACGCGGCGTCCGCCGAGGGACGAGCATTCGGCCGGGCCGGGCCCCGAGTGGTTGGGGCAGACGTCCTCGCAGGGAGGCGCGCAGTAGGCGCCGGGTCCGCGGTCGAAGGCGATGCAGAACAGGTGCGGCGGACACGGCATCTCGCGAGAGCAGAGGGTGTACGCGCCGTCGGCCGGAGGCGGGGCCATGTCGGGATCCGGCGCGGCGTCGACCGGAAGGCGCCGCGCGTCCGCGGCCACGCGCATGTCGTGGAAGACGGCCGCGTCCGCTACCCCGCTCTCCACGTCGATCGCGCCGCCGTCTCCGGTGACGGCCCCGTCACCCGCGTCCGGCGCACGGAACGACGCGGCGCAGGCGGTCAACAGGCAGACGAGGGCGACGCGCAGGGGCATGGACCCACGCTGCCACCAGATGGGGCTTGATCGCGACCTCGGGATGATGAATGCCGGGAAGATTGGCGGCGCCCGAGCTGGTCCACATCGACGCCGACCCAGGCGAAGTGACCGCAGCTGAGGTAGCATCCGCGCCATGCTGCGCTGCCTCCCCGTCCTGTTGCTGCTCGCCGGTCCGGCCCACGCCGAGCCGGATCCCGTCCACGGTCTGGTGGCCATCGGCATCGGCGCGCCCAACCTGCTTCACGCGACCGCAGGCGGCTTCGTGCTCGACCGGCTGAGCGTCGAGGCGCGCGGCGGCGTCTGGATCTTCAACGCGCTGGCCGGCGTCGGAGCGACGTACCACGCGCTCGGCGACGACCAGCCCGGGCGGCCCCCGCGGCACGCGCTGCTCATCGACGCGCAGGCGCAGCTGAATGTCGACCAATGGCCGCCCGACCTCTCCGGTGGCGGCGAGCGCATCGGCGGCCTCGTCGGGGTTGCGGGCGGGTACGGCCTGCTGACGGATGGCGGCTTCCTGCTGCGCGTTCGGGCCGGCGCCATCTTCCACGAGGACGCCGGGTTCGGCGCGGGTCCCGACTTCACGGTCGGTGCAGGGTGGGCGTTCTGATGCACGTCCGGATCAAGGTCTGCTGCATCGCGTCCATTGCCGAAGCGAACCTCGCCATCCGCTGCGGCGCCCACGCGCTCGGGCTGGTCGGCCCCATGCCCACCCAGCGCGCCGCGAGGGCGTCCGCGATCTCCTCGTCGCGGTCCATCAGCTGGCTCGGACGATGACCGAAGAGCCGTGCCCGAACAGCCCCTGGTTGATGGTGAGCCCGACGCGCGCGCCGTCCACCTGGCGTCCTTCCGCCTGACCCCGGATCTGCCAGGTCAGCTCACAGACCTGCGCGATGGCCTGGGCCGGGACCGCTTCGCCGAAGCAGGCGAGCCCGCCGCTCGGGTTGACGGGCAGGCGGCCCCCGATCGTCGTGACACCGTCGCGCAGCAGGCCCTCGGCCTCACCGGGGGCGCACAGGCCGATGTTCTCGTACCAGTCGAGTTCGAGCGCCGAGGACAGGTCGTACACCTCCGCGAGATCGAGGTCTTCGGGGCCCAGCCCGGCTTCCTCGTAAGCGCCCTTGGCGATGGCGTCCCGGAACGGCGTGTCCGGCAACCCGACGCCCGCGGCCGAGTCGGTCGCGAAGTTCGGCATCTCGATGACCGCGCTCGGATACGTCGGGGTCACCGTGGAGACCGCCGCCACGCGCACGTCGCCGCGTCCGAGCCGCCGGGCGAAGTCCATGCTCGACAGCACCACCGCCGCGCCACCGTCGCTCGTGGCGCAGATCTCGAAGAGGCGCAGGGGGTCTGCGACCATCGGCGAGGCGAGCACGTCCTCCTCGGTGAAGGCCTTGCGGTAGCGCGCGTTCGGGTTGTTCAGCCCGTGGCGCGCGTTCTTGACCTTGGCCAGCGCGAAGTCGCGCTCGGTCGCCCCGTACAAGGCCATGCGCCGCCGCGCGTACAACGCGAAGTAGGTCGGATTCGTCGCCCCGAGCAGCCGGAAGCGCAGCCAATCCGGATCGTCGGGGCGGTCACCGCGGGTGGGCGCGAAGAAGCCCTTCGGGGTCGTGTCGGCGCCCACGGCGAGCGCCACATCGCACACGCCCGCCAGGATCTGGGCGCGCGCGATCTGAATCGCGTGGGCCCCCGAGGCGCAGGCCGCATAGCAGCTGGAGATGCGCGCACCGGACCAGCCGAGGGCCTGGGCGAAGGTCGCGCCGGACACGTAGCCGGGGTAGCCGTTGCGCATGGTGTTGGCGCCCGAGACGTATTGCACGTCGGGCCACTCGAGCCCGGCGTCCGCCAGCGCCGCGCGGGCCGCGGACACGCCGTACTCGACGAAGTTGCGGCCCCACTTGCCCCACGGGTGCATGCCCACGCCGAGGATGGCGACGTCGCGGCTCACGGAGCATCCGAGGGCTTCCAGCGCCACACGAGGTGCTCGGCCTCGTCGTCGCTGAACAGGGTCTCGACGACCAACTCGACGGCCATCCCCACCTCGAGGTCTTCGACGCCGTAGCCGTCGGCGACCTGACCGAGCACCACCATCTGCTCCGCAGCCAACTCGACCGCCGCGATGGCGACCGGCTCATACGGGTCGGCCGCGATGTACGGGGGCGGCGGCGCGTAGCAGTTGTTGGTGAACGACCAGACCGTGCCGCGGCGGCTCAGCGGCGCCGGCTCCGTCTCGGTCCCACCACACGCGGGATTTCGGCAGGTGTCGGCGGGCGGGAAGAAGCGACTGTCGCAGGCGGGACAGCGGGTACCGACCAGCCGGGCGGCCTCGACGTCGAGCCAGTCGATGGCGGGGATGCGTCTCTTCACGCGGCGAACGTAGCGCAGCCGCCTGTGAGCGTCACTCGATAGGGTTGTTCTGGTAGAGCCCGGCGCCGCCGTTGACGTTGTTCTCCTCGTCGATGGTTCCCACCCGCTCGAACGTGGAGAGCACGTCGTCGCAGTTGAGGTCGCCCCACGCGTGGGCGGTGAACGCCGCATCGGAGCCCACGCCCGCTGAGGTGAATCCGTATTGGTAGTAGTGGGGATCCTCGACCGAGAAGCTCAGCGCCTGCCAGGTGTTGGCGTTCCAGGCGTCAGCGTTCGGCGGGATCTTCTGGCTGGTGCTGCCGTCGCACGCCTTCACGCCCGGCGTCGGCGGCACGGTGACGGGGAATTGACGCGGCAGAATCGCCCCGTTTCGAGACGACTGTTCGGCCATGAAGTACGTGATCGAAGCGTCGTACATCTTGCGGATGTTCATCGTCGCTTCCGTGTTCTTCGAGCGCCGGATGTAGCGCATGAACGCGGGGATGGCGACGGCCGCCAGGATGCCGATGATCGCAACGACGATCATCAGCTCAATCAAGGTAAATGCTCTCCTCGAACGGTCTCGCATCTCTGCTCCGTATCCCCTATAGCGCATAGCGTCTCAGAATCGGGGGCACGCCGTCCAGGCGCGGACCTGGCTCAAGCGCGCAGCGCGGCCGCTCGCGGGCCCATCAGGCGATGCCAAATCGATGGCACGAGGGCACAGGGTCCGGGCTCGACCTCACGGCGAACCAGCCCGCTGGCAGCATCCGGCGATCCTCGCTTCGGCGCCGCGGGGTGTGCCACAACCAACAGATGTGGCGATTCCTGCTCCCCCTCTGCCTCGCCCTGCTGCCCGCGTGCGACGACGACGACGCAGCCGAGGCGCCGCCGGAGTGCGCGCCGCTCGCGTCGAAGACGGGCTATGAAGCGGCCTGGGCCGAGTTCCTCGACGACGACGCGGTGCGTGCTTCCTTCTCCCTGCTGTGCGCGCATGGCGTGGCACTGCACCTCGCGTGGCCTGCGGCGCGCCTGACCGACGAGGCGCTGCTCGACCTCGCGGCCGATGCGCAGGCGGCCGGTGTCGTGATCCGTCCCTGGCTGCTGCTCGAAGACGCTGAGGGATACTGGCCGGGGTCGACGAACGCAGACCCCTTCGCGGCCGCGGCGGGCACGCTGATGGACGCCTGGGCGGAGCACGGGCTCGAGCCAACGGGGCTGATCGTCGACATGGAGATGCGCATCGACCGCGCGATGATGCTGACCGAGCTGCTCGGCGGCGACATGCCCGACCTCGCGGGCCTCGTCGAGTTCCTGCGCGACGGCGTCGACCGCGACCAGTTCGCCGCCGCCACGGCCACCTACGCCGGGCTCGCGGACGACGCCCACCAGCGCGGCTGGCAGGTGATCCTGACGACCCTGCCGATGGTGCTCGACGACCCGGGCGACGACGACGACACCATCGTGCAGGCGCTCGGCATCCCGGTGGACGGCATCGACTGGGACCGGATGACCTTCCAGGCGTACCGGACGCTGCTGGGCAACTTCTCCATCGGAGACGGCCCCGCGCTCACCCCATTCGTGGTCTACGACTACGCGCGCACGGCGATCGAGCTTTATGGCGACAAGGCCGGGATGGACCTGGGCCTCGTCGGCACTGGCGTCAGCGGGAGCCCGACCTACGCCGACGCGAGCGAGCTGCGCGCGGATGTCGAGGCGGCGCATGCAGCGGGGATCCCGGCGAGCCGCATCCACGTCTACAACCTCGACGGCATCCTCGAGCGCACGCCCAGCGAGCCCTGGCTCACGCCCCCGCCCGACCCGCCGGCCACGCCGGACGAGGGCGCCGGCACCCAAAGCCTGCGCGGGACGATCCGCGCGCTCGACGCCACGAATTAGCTGGGCTTGGGCTCCGGCTCGAAGAGGTAGCCAGCGCCGCGCACCGACACGAAGTGGCGCGGTTTCGACGGATCCGGCTCGAGGTGACGGCGCAGACGCACGATGAAGTTGTCGACCGTGCGCGTATTCGGATGGTTCGCCAGCTTCCAGACGTGCTCCAGCAGCTCGCGCCGCGTCAGCACGCGCCCGGCGTTGTCAGCGAAGTAGCGCAGCAGGTCGAGCTCGAGGGTGGTCAACCGCACCGGCTGGCCGTCGACCACCACCGCGTGGGTCGAGAAGTCGACGCACACCGCCCCGAAGCAGAGCTCCTTGGTCTGCCGCACCGTGACGGCCTGCTCGGCGTGCCAGGCGCGGCGGCGCAACAGCGAGCGCACCCGGGCGAGCAGCTCGGCGAGTTCGAACGGCTTGCTCAGATAGTCGTCCGCGCCGGCCTCGAGCCCTTCGACCCGGTCGTCGGGGTGGTCGCGAGCCGTGAGCATGATGACCGGCGTGTAGTTGCCGCTGTCGCGCAGGCGGCGGCAGAACTCGAAGCCGTCGACATCGGGCAGCATCACGTCGAGCACGATGGCGTCGAAGCCGGCCTGGTTGAGCAGCAGATAGCCGGCGTCCCGGGCGCTCGGAGCGACGTCGGCGGTGTAGCCCTCGAGCTCGAGGTTGAGCTTCAGGCCAGCGGCGATGTGGGCCTCGTCCTCCACCACCAGGATGCGGGCGCTCATCGTTCCTCCTCGGAGACGCCGGAGGTTTCGCACATCGCGCCCTTCAGCGTCACCTCCACCAGCGTGCCCTGGTCGGGGCCGTCCGAGTGCGCCCGCAGCGAGCCGCCCAACCCGCGCACGAGAGCCGAGACGACGTACAGGCCCAGGCCGGTCCCACCCCGGCGCCGCACCGGCTCGCTGTCGACCCGGTAGAAGCGCTGGAAGATGCGCTTGTGGTCCGAGGGCGCCAGGCCAATGCCGTCGTCACGCACGCGGATGATCACGTCGCCCGCTTCGGCGCGGGCGGACAGCTCCACCTGAACGGGCGGGTCCGAGTACTTCACGGCGTTGTCGAGCAGGTTCTGGACCACCGTCTCGAGGGCGGTCGTGTCCGTCACGAGGGCGAGGTCCGGCTGAACGTCGAGGGAGATGGCCCCGGCTGGCATGTCGTATCGACGGCTCACCCGCGCCACGCACCGCTCGAGCAGCGGGACGGCGGCGACCTCGGCGCGCTCGCGGCTCACGGACTCGTGCGACAGGCGGTTGGCCGCGAGGACGTCGTCAATGAAGGCGCTGAGCCGCTCCACGTCGCCGAGCATCATCTTGCGCAGGTCCACGCGCTGCTCGGCCGAGACGCCCTCACGCTCCAGGGTCTCGAGGCACAGCTTCAGTGATGCGAGCGGGCTCTTGAGTTCATGCGTCACGCTGTCGATGAAAGTGACCTGGCGGCGGTTTTCCAGGATTCCGCGGACCAGGAAGACAACGAACATCACGAGCACGGCGACGATGACTGTCAGCGACACGATGCCCAGCACGAGCAGCCAGGTGTCGACCGGGTCCATCGTCTCGACGCTGGTGACGATGATGAGGGTCCAGCCGACCAGCATCGCGACGGCCAGGGCGACCGTAGCGCTACCGACGATGATCGGCGTCGTGATCGAGCGTCGCCGCCGCATGGCGCCGACTGTCGCAGAAAAATTACACCGCGTGACGGGTTTTCAGTAGTTTGCGCACCCGTGCGCCAGTTTGTGCACGGTTGTGACACCCCGGCACTATTCTTGCTTCAACCCGGGGCGTTAGAATTCAGGAGGCTCCGATGAACGCTCGGCAACAGGTCACGCTCCAGCAAGAGCGCACGATGGATGCGCTGCTCAAGAGCATGCTCGAGACCGAGCCCACCCCCGTTCGCGTGCGGGTGATGAACGACGACGAAGAGGACGAGATGGTCGCCTTCGACTTCCGCCCGCTGATACCTGAGCTGGTGCTGGTGGCGTCCGACGCGTTGTAGTCCGCGGCTTCCTGCCGTAGCGTCGCGCCCATGGACGAGGTGGAAGACCGCGTCGTCGGGGCGATGAAGCAGCTCGGCTTCACGGCCACCGACGCCAAGACCTACATCGCGCTGCTACGAGGCCACCCAGCCACCGGCTACGAGCTGGCGGCCCGCTCCTCGGTCCCCCGATCCGCCATCTACGGTGTGCTCCGACGTCTCGCTTCACTGGGGCTTGTAAACCCCATCGATGACAAGCCCGCACGCTATGTCCCGCTACCCCCCGAACGTCTGCTCGAGCTGCTCGAGTCCCGCTTCAACCGCCAGCTCGAAGGCTTCCGCGAGTCCCTGAAGGGCGTCGGGAGCCCGGCCGCCGAGGTCGCGACCTGGACTGTCATCGGATACTCCCAGCTGCTCGACCAGGCCGAGCGGTTGATCGACGCGGCCGAGGAGCGGGTCTGTGCCAACTTGTGGCGCCGCGAGGCCGAGCGCCTGACCCGCCCGCTGAAAGCTGCGGTCGAGCGCGGCATCGAGGTGGTCCTCTTCTCGTGGACCCCGTTGCCGTCTGATTTGGGGCGCGTGCTGAGCTACGAGATTGACGAGCGAAAGCTCGAAGCCTGGTGGCCCCATCGGTTGATCCTGGTGGCGGACGATTCGCACGTGCTCGTCGGCGAGGCGACGGAGAGCGAGGAGAACCGCGCTGTGGTGTCCGAAGAGCGCCCACTCGTCGACATGGCCGTCGGGAACATCGTGCTCGACGTGACGCTGCTCGGTCAGCGGAAGTCGATCGATACGGCGGACCTCGTCACTCGGCTCACCAGCCAGCTCGCCCCGGTCGAGACCTTGGGGTAGCTGCGCGCGGAGCGGCGGCGGTGTTGCTCGCGCTCACGGTGTGCAGCGACGACGGCGATCCGACGGCGGATCCACCTGAGCCGGATGGAGCGGTCGAGCTCGACGCCGCGGCAGTTGTCGACGCGCGGGCGGATATTCGCGACGTAGCCATCGACCCACCGGAGGTCCCAATCGACACTGCCGTTCCGGACGTCGACCCGCCGGACGTGCAGGCACCAGACGCCGCCCCGCCACCGCTGTTTCCGGCGCAGGATCTGCCGCTGAACGGACCCGCACACCTGTTTCACGGAACAGGAGGGCTCGCATGGGAGATCGACCCGCGACCCGAGTCCGCGCTCCAGATTCGGCTACGGGCCTGGCGCTTTGAAGATGGGCATCTGCAGTTCGAGCCGTCCGACGGACCGGGACTGGTGTTCGCCGACGCAGACGCAGGATGGCGATGGGTCGTGGACTTTCAGAGACTCAACGGGTACGGCACGAACACTCGGCTCGGCGTCCGGCTCTTTCCAGCTAGCGAAGAGCCGTGGAGGCTGGCGTTCCGCGCCAGCATTCCCGGTCGCCCAGTGATCGAGGCGATTCGGATCGTCGATCCGCGAGAGCCGCTGCCAGACGACCCGGAGCCCACGCCGCAGCGCGCTGCCATCGTCGGCGTAGCGCCGTGTGGGGCGGACTGCGACGACGCCGCGACGATCCTGGCCGCGATCACTGAGGCAGCAGCGGGGCCCATCGAAGTTCGCCTTGACGGAGTCTACACGCTTCGCACCTCGCTGGTGATTCGTCGCCCGTGGGTGCATCTCACGGGCGGGACCGTGGTGTGGGACCCAGCGCAGGACCAGTCGTGGGACCAGGCCATCCGTTTCACGGGTGGCGGCCCCCTTGGTGAACCCCTCCCAATGAGGCGGGGTGGCGAATGGTCGAACGAGTTCCACCTCGAGGCCCCTGAGGGTTGGTCGCCGGGCTATGTGCTCTACGAAGACGATGACTACGGCGAAGTGCCGCCACCGTGCGCGAATGGACGCGACGTGGAGCGGCTCGTCCGACACATCCATCAACTCCTGCGGGTGCGCTCCCTCGAGCGCGTCGGGGACACCACGCAACTGACCACCGATGGCCGCGTCTTCCTGGGGTACTCAGAGGGGGATGGCGGCAACCCACGGTTGACCGACGTCGACTTGTTGGAGGGCGCACGCGTGTCCGACCTGCACCTGGTCGCGGCGTGTCCGGAGGCGCTCGAACACGACGCGTTCGGGAGCCCCGATTGCACCAACCCAGGAGTCGTGGACGACCGGGGTATCGTATTCGCCTGGACCGTCGGCGCCCGCGCAGACCGAGTCTCCACGCAGGCGTTCGGCAAGGAGGCGATCGTCGTCGAGCGCGCCCTCGAGACGCGCGTCGTTGACTGCCAGATGGACCACCCCGCGCGCTACGGAAGCGGTGGCCAGGGCTACGGCGTTCACACCCTGTGGGCGAGCCGTACGCTCATCCGCGGTCAGCGAGTAGAACATGCCCGCCACGGGGTCGTGGTCGACTTCGGCTCGTCCGAAACACAGATCCTCGATGGCCATTTCAGCGACATGAACCAGGCGCTCATCGACGTACACGGCGAGGCGAGCCGAGACACCCTCATCCGCGGCAACACGCTGCGCAACGGACAGCAGGGGGTCATCGTCGGCGGTGGCGGCCATGAGGTGCATTGCAACGATGGCCCGCACCACTACATCCAGTACAACTCGATCGAGGATTGCCGCCTCGCCGGGATCTCGGTGTCCGATTACACACGCCGCGTCTACGCATGGTTCAACGATGTACGCGATGGCGCGGTCCATGTCGCCGCTGCATTCGGCGCAGGCGACGTCACCGTGTATCGCAACCGCTTCGGCCCATCGTCCGCGCTCGCGATCAACCTGCTCGGTGAGAACACCAGCGAGGTCAGCATCCGCGAGAACCTCTTCGAGACGGTCTGCGACGAGGAGTCCGCCGTACTGGTCGCAGCGGGCGCCGAGGCGCCCGAACTGAATGACAACGTCTGGTGCCCTGAGGAACTCGACGAGTAGCGGGCGGCTAGATCCGCTCGACGATCACCGCGATGCCCTGACCGCCGCCGATGCACGCCGAGCCCAGCGCGTAGCGCCCACCCGTGCGCTGAAGCTCGTAGAGCAGGTGGTTCGTAATTCGCGTGCCCGAGGCGCCCAGCGGGTGACCCAGCGCGATGGCCCCGCCGTTCACGTTGGTCTTCTCGCGCGGCAGCTCCAGCGCCTTCTCGACCGCGAGGTACTGCGGGGCGAAGGCCTCGTTCACCTCGATCAGGTCCATGTCGCCGATCCCCAACCCGGCGCGCTCGAGCGCGATCCGCGCAGCGGGGACCGGGCCGATGCCCATGATGTTGGGGTCGCAGCCGCTCACGCCCCACTGCACGAGGCGCGCGATGGGCGTGATGTTGTTGCGCTTCACGTAGTCCGCCGTCGCGATGATCGTCGCCGCGGCGCCGTCGCAGATGCCGCTCGCGTTGCCCGCGCTCACAACCCCGTCCTTCTTGAAGACCGGGCGCAGCTTCCCGAGCTGTTCCGCCGTCGACGCCCGCGGATGCTCGTCGGTGTCGAACGTGATCGTCGCCTTGCGCGTCTTGATCTCGAGCGGCGCGATCTCCTCGGCAAAGCGCCCCGCCTCGTTCGCCGCCGCCCAGGTCGCCTGGCTGCGCGCCGCGTACTCGTCGCAGGCCTCGCGCGAAATCTCGTACTGCTCGGCCAGGTTCTCCGCGGTGATCGCCATCGGGAAGCCGGTGTACGAGTCGGTGAGGCACTCCCAGAGCGTGTCCTCGAGCTTCGGGGAGCGCCCGAAGGCGAACCCGTCACGACCGCCGCGCACGACGTGAGGCGCCTGGCTCATCGACTCCGTCCCACCACACAGAACCACCTCCGCGTCGCCCACGAGGATCTCGCGAGCGCCCGCAGTGATCGCCTCGAAGCCCGAGCCGCACAGCCGGTTGACCGTGACCGCGGGGACCTCCTGGGGGATGTCGCTGCGCAAGCCCACGTGGCGCGCGAGGTAGATCGCGTCCGCCGAGCTCTGCAGCACGTTGCCGAAGATGATGTGGTTCACGTCGCCGGTCGGGATGCCCGCCTGCTTCAACGCGGCCTTGGCGGCGTGCACGCCGAGGTCGGTGGCGGTCAACTTCGATAGCGCGCCATTGAACGTGCCGAAAGCGGTGCGCTTCGCGGCGATGAAGACGATTTCGGTGGTGAGCGCTTTGCTCATGCGGCCTCCTTCGAGTGAGGCCGCAAACTCTAGCTACGCGCGAGGAATTCGCAAAGCGCTTCTCCGCACGCATTGGTTCCGAGCTTGCCGCCCAGATCGCGCGTGACCCGCCCCGTGTCGAGGGCCACCTGCACGGCGCGCACGATCTCGGCCGCCTGCGTCTTGAAGCCGAGGTGCTCGAGCATCTGGCTGCCCGTGAGCACCATCGCGAGGGGGTTTGCGACGTCTTTCCCCGCGAGGGGCGGCGCGCTGCCGTGGACCGGCTCGAAGAGGCTCACCCGGCCGGGGTGGATGTTGCCGCTCGGCGCCAACCCGAGCCCGCCGACCAGCTGGGCCCCGAGATCGCTGAGGATGTCGCCGAACATGTTCGAGGTGACGATGACGTCGAACTCCTCGGGCGCGCGCACCAACTCCATCGCCAGCACGTCTGCGTAGAGGTGGCGCGCCTTGATCTCCGGGTACTCGTGCGACACCGACTTGAAGACGCGCTGCCACAGACCGTCGGCGGCCTGGAGCACGTCGGCCTTGTCCCTCATGCCCACCCGGCGATTGCCGCACGTCTTCGCGTACTCGAACGCCGCCCGGATGATCCGCTCGACGCCGCGCCGCGTGCAGATCATCTCGTTGACCGCGATCTCCTCGGCCGTGCCCTTCTTGAAGTTGCCGCCGACCCCCACGTAGAGGCCCTCGGTATTCTCGCGGAAGATCACGAAGTCGAGGTCGCTCGGCCCCTTGTAGCGCAGGGGCGTCAGCTTCGGATGCAGCAGCTTCACCGGGCGCAGATTGATGTAGAGGTCGAGCCGGAATCGCAGCCCGAGCAGGATGTCGCGGGCGTGCGCCATGTCCGGGACGCGCGGATCACCGAGGGCCCCCAGGTACACGGCCGCGTACCGGTCGCGGAAGTCCTCGAACGCCGCCTGTGGCAACGTCACGCCATCGCGCAGATACCGCTCGGCGCCGAAGTCGTACCAGATGAAATCGAGCGGCAGGTCGTGCTTCTCGGCGACGACTTGCAGCACGTTGACGCCGACGGCCGTCACTTCGGGGCCGATGCCGTCGCCTGGGATCACCGCAATGCGCTTGGTATCGCTCACGTGCCTCTCACGGTCGCTGAGTGTGGGTGGAGCGCGGTCGCGTAGGCGACCAGCAAGCGCACCGAAGCGTGCTCGTGCTCACGTTCCGCGGCGCTGCGCGCGTCGACCGCCGCGGCGGCCGAATGCTCCGCCAGGAAGCCGTCCTCCTGCTCGTCGAGCTCCTGGTCGGCGAAGGCGCGCTGGATGTCGATCTGCTCGGCTCGAAGCTCCGACACGGTCTCCGCCGCGGTCCGCTCGGCGGCGCGCGACTGGTCGAGTTCGGCCTGGATGCCCTTGCGTTCGGCGAGCACCTCATTGGCGTCGTGCTCTGCCGAGTTCAGCTCATCGAGCGGGGTCAGGTCGACCGTCTCCGCCCGCGCAACCCGCAGCCGCTCGACGATCTGTGCGTACCGGTCGTCGTGCGCATCGAGCTTGTGCTCGACGGCGTCGACCTGCGCTGCGGCCTCTTTCTGGCGGCCGACGTGACGCTCGAAACCGCGCTCGTGCCGCCGCGCCCGGCGCTGCAGGCGTTCCCGCGATTCGATGCGCTGGCGGGCCGCGATGTCGGCCCCCTCCCGGCGCACGTCGGCCTCGAGCTGCGAAGTCTCGAGCGCCTTCAGGACCTCGCGTCGCCCGTTGAGCGCCTCGATCACGGCGTCGGGCGGCTGCTGCGACCAGAACATGCCGACGAGCCGCTCCAGATCCTCGCCGAGCCGCACCCACTCCCCGGTGTGGCCGATCTCCGGCAACTCCGGCATCGGCGCGCGGCGCAGAACCTGACCCGTCTCGTACACGCCGCCCAGGTCACGGGCGCACGCATCGAGCTCGGTGATGACCTCGGTCGCCGCCGCGGGTCGGTCGGCTCGGTCCTTCTCGAGGCAGCGGTGGATCAGACGAACCAGGCGCTTCGGCAGATCCGGAATGAGCTCGCTGATGTTGGTGACGACGTCGTTGACGTGACGCGCCACGATCTCGGTCGGCTCCTCGCCGATGAAGGGCGGTCGCCCGGTGAGCATGTGGTAGAGCACGCCGCCCACCGCGTAGAGGTCCGTGCGCGCGTCGGGCCGATGCCCCATCGCCTGCTCGGGCGCGAGGTAGAGCGGGGTGCCCATGATGAAGCGGCCGGTGGGCTCGTGACCCCGGTCGGGATCGTCGTCGGGCAGCGCGAGGATGCCCAGATCGATGAGCTTCACGTGGTCGGCGAAGCGACCGTCGGCCTGGAGGAAGACGTTCTCCGGCTTGACGTCACGATGGACCGCCCCGCGCCGGTGAAGCACCTGAAGCGCCTCGCAGACCTGGCGGATGACATGGATCGCGCGCGCCGCCTTCATCGCGCCGTGCGCCTGCAGCTCGTCGAGCAGGTCGTGGCCGTGCAGCAGCTCCATCGCGAGCCACGCGCGACCGTCGGTGAAGGTGCCTCCGTCGAGGATCGTCACCAGGTGCGGGTGGCGCAGGCCGCGCCCGACGTTCCATTCGGTCTGCATGCGCGAGACGATCAGCGACGCCTCGGGCACGTCGCTGCGGCTCACCTTGACGGCCAGCCGTCGCCCCGTCTCGTTGTGGCGGGCCTCGAAGACCTCCGCGGTCGAGCCCCCTCCCAAGCGGCGCAGGAGGGTGTAGCCAAGCCGGAGCAGCTCGGCCGGAACGTTTACGCGCATAGGCGTCAGGGCTCTTTTGCGACGGGACCTCGCTGGCCGGTGTAGCATACGCCGACCCCTGCCAGCGAGGTATCGGATGCGCGCGCGCCTGTGGCTATTGGTGCTCCTGGGATTGACCGCCTGCGACGACGACAGTGGTACCGGCGAGACCCCCACACCCGACACCGGGGTGACTCCGGACATGGCGGCGGCCGACGAAGGCACGCCGACCGACGGGCCCGTCGCGGACGCCCCCCCTGCCCAGGTCTTCGGCGCCCTGGCGTTCGACGCCACCGAGGTCGAATTCGGGACGGTCGGGGTCGGCGGGAAGGTCGACGGCATGCTGCGCCTGCGCAACGACGGCGAAGGCGAGCTTGTCGTCGAGGGATGGACGCTGCCGGCACCCTTCTCGAGCTCTCGCCAGCCCCCGCTGACGATCCCACCGGGCGGGATGCGGACGCTGCTGCTGAGCTTCGAGCCGGAGGAGGCCGGGACCTTCGAGGTCGAGATGACCTTCACGGTGAACGTGCCCGGCGCGATGCCGCCGTCGGTGACGCTGCGAGGCGAGGCGTTCACCGCCGAGGGTCAGCTCACGAGCGACCGCGTCGACTTCGGGGTCATCGCCCCCGGGCAGCCGTCCGCCGAGTTCATCCTGGTCGAGAACATCTCCGCGGTGGCGCCGCTGACGGTGAACGCGGTCGACGGGGTGATGCCGCCCTTCGACGTGCCCGTCGGCCAGGTGCCGGTCACCGTCGAGCCCGGCCAGACCGCGATGGTGCTCGTGCAATTCGATCCGCAGATGGACGGGGCCTTCGAGCAGCTCGTCACGGTGCGGACCAACGGCGGCGAGTGGGAGGTCACGCTCACCGGGCGCGCCCTCTCGGTCGGCGACCTGACGGTGATCGGCGCCGAACCCGCGTGGGCGCCGACCGACGCGGCGACGGTGATCACGGTGCACGGCGGCCCCTTCCCCGCGCTGCCCGACGCCGTGCGCGTCGGCGACCAGGTCCTCGACTTTCTGGAGCTTGTCGACGAGGAGCGCGTGCGCGGCACCCTGCCCGCCGGTGGCGAGCCCGGACCCGTCGACGTGCGCGTCGAGATGGGCGGCGCCTTCGGCATTCGTCCGGGCGGGCTCACGCGCACCGGGCCGGTGGCGATGGGGGGCATGCTCGACGCGGACGCCCTGGCGGGCGGTGAGATCGGGCCCGACGGCAACCCGTGGCGCCTCGCGACCGACACGATCCCGGCCGAGATGGAGCTGGCGGTGGCGACCGGCACGGTGATCCTCTGCGACGGGCGCTCGCTCACCGTGGAGGGCGTGTTGCGCGCCGGCGGCGACCCTGGCCAGGTGGTGTTCTCGACCGAGGCGGGCACGCCCGGCAGCTGGGGCGGCATCGTGCTCTCGGGCGAGGGCGCGGCTTCGAGCCTGACGGACACGATCCTGGAGTACGGCGGCAGTGAGGGCGCGATGGTGTTCTCGTCGCAGGGCGCGAGCCTGGCACGGGTGGCCCTCCGCCAGTCCTCCGGAGACGGCGTGCGCGTCGAGGACGGCGGGACGCTGGTGGTCCAGGGCGGCGACTTCACAGACCTCGGCGGCGACGCCATCGTGGTCGCGAGCGGCGCCACGATCTTCCGCTTGCTGATGACTCGGATTCGGCGCGCGCAGTGGCCCATGACGGCCTACACGCACCAGTTCCCCAACCCGCTCGGCGCGGCGCACGACTGGGCCGGCAACGCCCACGCCAGCATCGGCCTGCGTGGTGACATCACAGAAGACGTCACCCTCGGCAACCAGCCGGCGGGCGTGCTCTTCGAGCTGGTCGACCCCATCAATGTGGCCGCCGATGCGACGCTTCGCTTCGCTTCGGCCGCGCCGCTCCTGCTCAACAACACCCTCACCGTCGACGGCCGCCTCGAGCTGCCCACCGGGCTGCGCGTGCGGACCGGCGCCGGCGGCCGGCTCGAGGTGCGCGACGGCGCCGCGCTCAGCATCCAGGGCATCCCGGCCGAGCCCGTCGTCTTCGAGGCGCGCGACCCCGACGGCGACGCCCGTCCCGGCGCGTGGTCCGGCATCCACATCGCCGCCGGCGTCGACATTGCCGCCACCCGCCTCATCGTGCGCGACGCCGGCGAAGGCGACACCGCCGCCCTGACCCTCGCGGCAGACTTCGGCGACCTCGTCGGGCTGGCGGTCGAGGACAGCGCCGCGGTCGGCCTCGCGCTCTCGGGGACCGGCAACATCAGCAGCGCTCAGCTCAACGGCAACGCCGGCGCCACCCGCATCACCGGCGGGAGCGGCTCCATCGCCGGCACCACCACCGACCCAGCCCCCGCCGTCCGCTTCGACGGCGTCGGCTGCGACGCGTGGGACGTCTCGGAGCTGCTCGACGGTGCGGACCTGCCGGCGTCATCCGACTGCGAGTAGCGGTCGGTCGGATCGTGAACCGCAGCCAGGACACCAAATGAATTCAGACGCCGTTCGCGACGGCGGTTGCCCTGCCTACTCGACCTCGATCGTCATGTCGTAGGCCGCGGGGCCGCGGGGCGGGCCGTTGCTCACGACCACGAAGACGACCCCGTCCGCAGCGGCCTCGTACGAGAGCGTGGCCCCACCGGGAGCGGCGTCGCCGGTCGCGATGAAGGCGAGCTCGTCGTCGAAGAGGTTCAGGCCCAGGGGCTCGTCGCCGCCGTCACCGACGACCTCGACGTTCAGGGTCTCGCCGGCGAGCAGCGCGACGCGGAACCAGTCCTCCTCCTCACCGCAGATGGTCAGCGCCTCGTAGGCACCGGCGTCGAGACGAACCGCGGATTCGCCGTCGATGTTCTGCTCGAGGAACTCATCGCCGTTCTCGCAGCGACAGCTCCCCGACGGCTGGTGGCACGCAAACCCCGCGCCGCACATGAGGTTGGGGTTCGGACCCGCGCATGTGCGCGCGACGCAGACCTGGACCTGCTCGTTGTTGCAGAAACGCGCGAAACCGCACGGCAGCGTCTCGCCGCAGAGCAGCGGGTCGATGCCACCGGCGACGACGTCGACCTCGAGGTCGTACCAGGCGCGGTCTGCGCCTTGGACGCGGATGTATTTCGGACCCGCGTCGTCGACGTTGTACTCGAGCGTCTCGTCGTCGCTGACGCTGTGGCCTCCGTTGAGCAGGCGCTGCTCGTCGTAGAGCTCGAGGTCGAGCCCGCCACGCGCGTCCTCGAAGCGGATGGCCACCCGGACGCCGTCGCCCGCCTGAGTCACCACGCGATACCAATCCTCGTCGCCGTCGCAGACCGTCAATGCGTCGATTCGGTCGCCCGACTCGACCAGCGCAGCGTCCTCCAGCCGACCGTTGTCGCCTCCGTAGACGTCCGGGTCGCAGACCGGTGGCCCGCAGCGGCCGGTCACCTGGTCGCAGACCTCACCGTCGTCGCAGTCGAAGTCGGGCGGGTCGGCCGCACAGCTCACGTCGACGCACACCGAACGCACGCCATCGCAGCGCCGCGGGCAGTCGGGGTCGTCCATCGGACAGCAGTCCCAGTCGAAGAGGCACGACTCGCCGACGTCGACGCGCAGCCGATACAGGGTGCGCCGCGCCGAGAAGACCCGCACGTAGTAGGGGCCTGGGGCCTCGACGCGGTGTTCGAGGCGCTCGTCGCGCTCACCCACGAACGCCGAACGCGCCACTGCCTCTTCATCGAACTCGGGATCGGGCATCGCGGGCGGCTGGCCCCACAGCTCGATGTCGAGGTCGTCGCCGTCGCCGATGGCCTCGCCCACGGCATGCACCACGATGGTCGCGCCGATGTCGGCGTCGATCTCGAACCAGTCCTCCTCCGAGTCGCAGACTGTGAGGTCGTCGAGGACACCCGGCTCGATGATCGCGGCCGTCTCACGACTCTCGTTGACGCCGAGATACGCGTCGGGCTCGCAGCTCGGCACGCAGACGCTCTCGACCGGGTCGCACACGCTCAGCGGTGGGCATCGCTCCGCGCAGCCGCCGCCTGCAACGCATTGGTTGTCCTCGCACAGACGCCCGGCGCCGCAGTCGTCGTCGTCGTCGCAGAACCCGTCCGGCTCGACCACAACGTCGAGCTCGTAGCGCACCACGGGCGCAGGCGGCTCGAGTGACCAGGACGAGACTCGGAGCAGGTAGCGGCCAGCGTCCAGTCGGTTGGCGCGCAGGGTCTCCGGCTGCGCGTCCGTGGCGGCCTCCGCGATGGGAAGGCCGAGCGCGCCGTCATCGGGAAAGAGCGCGACGTCGAGGTTGTCGCCGTCGAAACGCACGGTCACTTCGAGTCCCGCCCCGCCAGCAGGGATCTCCACGGCGAACCAGTCGGTCGCGGTGCACGTCACCAGGTCGATGTGGAGCCCGGCTTCGACGAGCGCGGCGTCAGCAGCGTCGTTCCCGCCGAGCGCGTCGTCCTCGCACTCTGCGCGCACGCACTCGTCCGCCTCTTCGTCACACTCGAAACCGTCGTCACAATCGCCCCCGCACGGCTCCGGCACCTCGGCCACGCAGCGCCCCTCGCCCTCGTCGCAGACGAACCCGTCCTCGCACGCCTCAGGACAGCCAATCCGCGGGAGGCACGCCTGGCTGTCGATGTCGCAGACCTCGTCCGCGGCACAATCGTCGTCGTCCGCGCATCCTGCCGCTGCGTCCGGCTCGACATCCGGCGCCATGTCCGGTGGAGCGAGCGGGCCGTCGGCGGGCGCCATGTCGGGCGCCGCGTCCTCCATGGGTCCGGCGTCAAGACCCGCCTCGACCGGGTGGAAGACACACCGGTAGCCCTCGCAGACCAGGCCCGGATTGCACTCCTCGTCGACCGTGCATTGCGGCAGGACGCAATGCTCCGAGAGGCAGACGAGCCCCTCACCGCAATCGTCGTCGTCACTGCACCCGCCGGCGACGGCGCCGTCCGGTTGCTGCTCTGTCGTCGTGTCCGGGGTCGCGTCCCCCGAGGCTCCGTCTTCGTCGTCGTCGCACCCGACCAGCGCAACGAGGACCACCCACACCCAAGCCCGTGTCATCACTCGCTATCGCCCTTCCGCCAGATCCTGCGCCTGATCGGATCGATCGCCGTCGAGACCTCCGCGGGATCGCCCCGATACGCCGTGGTCTCCTGTGGTTCCAGATCACCGCGTCGCCCGGTGAGCTGGTAGAAAAACGGGACATCGGCCTTGCCGCCATACGACCGGACGATGAGCGCCTCCGGTGAGACCGCCTCGACGTAGAGCATCGCCGGCCCCATCGGGGTGACGATGGCGTGCACATCCGCCGCGATCTTCGAGAAGAGCCACTCGCGGCTGCCCTGCCTGGCGCCCGCGAGGTCGATGTACGCCTCGCCGCCGACCAGCTTGCCTCGTCCGCGCAGCTCGACCAGCGCCTCCGGGCTCTCGGGCAGGTACGTCGCGTGGAACTCACCGTCGATCCGGTAGACGGGGTCGTACAGGTTGGCGTTGATCTTCCCGATGTTGACGAGGTTCGCGCCGGCGAAGTCGATGGTATTCGGCAACGTCACGTCCAGCGCGTAGCCGTGAAGAACGGGGGAACGGGCGCGGTTGCGGGTGCGCAGGATGGTGACCACCCGGAGGTAGCGCGCGGCGGGGAGCGCCTCGGTCTCGTCGAACTCGTTGGAGCCCTCGCGAGCGGTGATCCCCACCTGCCGCAGGATGTTCTCGAAGTTGTCGTTGCTCACCTGGACCTGCAGGCCGATCAGCTCGCCGTTCAGCTCGGCCTCGACCGTGAACGAACCGAATTCGACGCGCTGCCCGAAGTCGATGATCTGGGTCGTGTGGGTTCCCTGCTCCGCGAACCGTGCCCCCTGGCCGCCGGTGTTGAAGCGCATCTCCGGCTCGAACGCGAGCCAGCCGATGATCTCCGTGGTGTGCGGCCCGTTGTTGTCGCATGTCTCCTCGACCTGCGTCTCGAAGCGGTTCGCGTTCATCGCGCGGATGCGGACGGTGCACGAGTCGCCGCCGAATTGGCTCTGGAAGTCGGCCAGGATGGTCGGCGTCCGGGGGAAGCCCTGCTGAAAGTCGAGCCGGCGCCATTCGTGCGTCACCACGCGACCGGTGCGCCCGATGGTCCAGCGCCGGCCGCCGTGCGTCCCGCTGCCGGGGAGACCAGCCAGGTAGCCGATGGTCTCGACTGCGTGCCCGTCGCTGTTGTTGCCGCGCTCGACCATCGTGATCAGCGTCCTGTCGGCACGCACGTCGTGGTGCCAGGTGGCGGCGGCGTCGCCGCCCTCGAAGGTGTTGAGGACCGAGGTCACCACCGGCGCGGCGCCGAAGGCCTCCTGGAATTGCAGCGTGTGCCAATTGAAATTGAACGGCGACCGGGTGCGGGTGTTGCTCATCTCAACCGTGCCCGCCTCGACCTCCAACCCATCGCCGAGATCCCAATGGCCCCGCTCCATCACGAGCCAGCCGAGGGTCTCGGTGGTGTGCGGTCCGTCCTGGCACTCGAACTCCTGCAGGCGGACGTCGAACGACGTGGCGCGCACGTTGCGAACCCGGACGGTGGAGGTGTCGCCGCCGTTGTGGCTGAGGGCGCTGCCGACCACCACGGGGTTCTCGTAGTCGCCTTCGAGCCGGATGGTCCGCCAGTTGTGGTCGAGGTTCGTGATCACGCCCACTCCCCGACCGCGCGGCTCTCGGCGCCGCCTGCGGAGCGCAGCTTCAAGCTACCGGGGGCGGCGTTGGTGTCGACCTCCTCCAGTCCGCCGTCCTGGAAGTCATTCTGGGTGGTCCTCCGAAAGACGACGCGCCGCGGGTCGCCGCCGGGGGTGATCCGCGCGACGTTCTCGAGCGTCCCGCCGTCGAAGTCGAGCTCGTCGAGATCGCCTGAACGCAGGAAGTCGGTGGAGTCGAGGCCGTCGAGCGTGTCGGCGTCGAGGCCCGCGCTGCTCCCGCGCCATCGGCCCTGCTCGTCGATCACGACGCGGTCACCGACGCGGAAGCTGCCACCAACGATCCGGGACTCCGTCTCGATGCGACCCTCGGTCTCGAGGCGGCCTCCGACCGTGACTCGGGCGCCAAAACTCCCGCGGCCCTGAACCGACAAGGCCCCGGAGGTCCCCGTATCGCTGTCAGCGCGCATGAACTGGGCTGCCTGTCGACCGTCGAGCAGGTCGGCATCGAGCTCCGAGTCGGGACCGTCGACCTGCAGCAGCTTCGCGAGCACCTGCGCGGGTGTGTCCGGAGATCCCCGTCCACCTGCCGGTCCTGCAGGCCCGGCCGGTCCAGCGTCCCCTGCGGGCCCTCGCAGCCCTGCGGGGTTTCCGACCCAGCGGCCTTCACCGTCGATGACCTCGTTGCCCCCGATCGAAACCGTGGTCGCGTCGACCGGTCCCTCCACCGACATGGCGATGTCGGCGACGAAGCTCGCCATCACCTTCCGCACGCGGATCCGCGGCGCCAGCTCGTCGCCGTCGTCGATCCGGAAGGCCATGTAGACGTCGTCGTTTTCGACGAACAGGCTCGGCGGCAAGTCTTCGACCGACCCGATGGCCAGGAAGTACAAACCGTCGCTGAACTCCACGTCTCGGTGGGTCTCGGTGAAGATGGCTTCTCCACCCGCCTCCCGGTCGAAGAGTCGAATCCTCACGTCGTACTCGCCGTCAAATGGGCGTCCGTCGTCGTCAGTGACGAACCCCTCCTGCGCGACCTCGTTCGGCAGCGCGTAGGCGGTCGATGCGACGAGAAGCGATAACAGGAACGACGCGGCTACACGTCCGTTCATCGTGGCCCTCCCCCGGTGCGTCCCGCGTCTCCCCCCCCGGGCGACGACAGTGCAACTTTCCAACCATGACGTAGCGACATACGCATCGCAAACGGCTTTGATCATGATGGCTCGAGCCGTGCGCTCTGGACTACACCGCGAGACGGGAGAGGCGGGTCGCCCAGTCCGGACGGTCGCCGGACGGGTCCTCCAACGCCGCGAAAGTGACGATGCTCTGGCCGAGAAGCTCGAGGGCGGCGTGGGCGTCGGTGCGGTCGGATTCCAGGCAGATCGAGGCGGCACCGTCCGGGAGCGTCTCCGTCGCGCGCTTGATGTAGGTGCGCTGCTCGGGACCGGCGGCGGCGGCGAGCAGCCAGTCGCGCGTCGGGTCGTACGAGGCGCTCTCGGCGTGGGCGAGGTTGCGGATGTCCGTGGCGCGGGCTGGGGCGAAGCCGGTGCACAGGCAGCGCGCGGCGAAGTCGTACGCTGCGGGATAGGCGAGGCCGGCGCCGACGCACACGACCGTGCGGGGCGGCGTGGCGTGCAGCGTGGCGGGGCGTGCGCTGCGGAAAGCTGCGACCCAGGAACCCATTCCGGCGTAGACGCGGGCGGCGAGGACGGCCATCGGCACGATGGAGGCGGGTGAGGGTGCGCGCGGCAGAACCACGGCGTCGCTGTCGTCGGCGGCGCCTCGCACGACCCGGGCGAGCGGGGCGCTTCGGTCGCAGGTGACGGCGATGGTGGGGTGCTCGCCCGCGACCAGGCGCGCGGCGGCGAGCAGGTCGTGATGCCGACCCGAGACCGAGAGCACCAGCACCCGCACGCCTGGCGACACGCCCCGGTGGAGCAGGTCGTAAGGGGTCATCGCCCAGGCGGGATGACCACCCGCCTCGTGCAATCGAGCCCAGAGCAGCGCAGCGGCGTGGGTCTGGCCGGCGGCGACTACGGCGAGCGGACCGTCGAGGGCGGTGCGCAGACGCTCGATGCGCCAGCCAACGAGGCTGGAGGCGGTCCGCTCCGCCGCTTTCGCGAGCGTCTCGTGGACCGGGAGCGTCGAGGCCATGCCCGAGTCTATCCGCCTGAGGCGGTCGCGCCCAACTCGCTGGGCTCGGCGATGACGGCGCGGTCCTCCAGACGCAGGGCGGTGAGGCGATCGCCCCACACGCAGCCGGTGTCGAGGCCGATGTACCCCGGTTGAATCGACAGGCCGAGCGCGGCCCAGTGACCGAAGACCACGGTCAGGTCCGCCTCGGCGCCCCTCGCCTCGAACCAGGGGCGCAGGCCGGGCGGCGCCTCTTCGGGGGCGAATTTCGGGCCGTAGTCCGGCTCGCCGGCCGCGTCGACGAAGCGGAGCCGCGTCAGCGCCGACATCGCGGCGTCGCCTCGGCAGACGTCGCCGAGGCGTACGCGCGCCTCGAGTGATCTCGCCTGGGCTTCGGCGACCTCGACGGTCCAGGTCGAGAGCAGGCCAGCGTGCACCATCAGGTGGGCACCCTCGCGGTGGAGCAGGGGGCGGGCGCGCAGCCACTCGACGAGGTCGGGCGCATCGGGCGCGGCAAGCACTTCATCGAGGGTGTCGAGACGCTTCGCGCGCCGCGCGCCATCGAAGCGAGCGAGCAGGTGCAGGTCGTGGTTGCCGAGCACGGTGACGGCGCGGTCGCCCAGCGCGCGCACACGACGCAGCACGGCCAAGCTGTCCGGACCCCGATTGACCAGATCGCCAACGAACCACAGGCGGTCCTGCGCGGGGTCGAAGTCGATGCGCGCGAGCAGGCGACCGAGCGTCCGGTCGCAGCCCTGAACATCGCCGATGGCGTACGTGGCCACCTCGAGAAGATGCCCGAAGTGGAGCAGCGGTGCACCAGAACGCGGCGCCCGGTGCTGGCACGAGCGCTGCACATCAACGCTGCAAGATATCTACGGAGGTCATCATGCGCGCCATCCTCGCTGCCACCGCCCTGCTCGTCGCCACCAGCGCCCACGCGGAGGCCCCGGATAAACCGACCTACGTACAGCTCGGGCTCGGACTGACCGCGTCGTCCGCCCACCGGCTCGACGCGAGCGACGACGGTTTGACCACCGCCGCAGACGTTTCTGCCGCGATCGGTCGCTGGCTCACGCCGTACGCGGGATATGAACTCGAGGCCGGCTTCGGCCGGGGCCGATTCGGCGAGTCGTCCTTCCACAACCGGGTCTCGGTCGCTCATGGCGTACGCCTCGCGTTGCCGCGCGCCGTGAGCCCGTTCGTGGCGACCCACGTCGGGTACCGCTACGACCGCGGCGTCTGGGACATCGAGACCGCCGGCGTGGAGGAAGAGGGCGCCACCACCACCCACCAGCTCTTCGCGGACACGGCGCTTGGGCTGCAGGTCAATCACGGGACGTTCATGGCGCAGACGGCCTTCCACGCCGGGCTGAACGTGGTGTCGTGGGGTGACAGCCAGGGCCCGGTCGACGCGGCCGTCGACGAAGCGCGCTGGGGCGGTCTTGCCCACCTCGGCTTCTCGGCCAGGGTCGGCGTCCGGTGGTGATCAACTCTCGGAGACCTCAGCTCCTAGATGCCCCCCACCAGCGACGGACGCGGCGCCGGCGCAGGCCGCCCAGAACCAGCCACCACCACCCGGAGATCGGGCTGCCGACCGCCCGACAGTCGCAGCCGTTCCCGCCGGGTGACTCCGGAGGGGCTCCGGCGCCATCGTCCGGGCGGATGTCGGAGCCGTCGACCGGCGCGTCGACGGACTCGCCGTCACCGGGCGTGTTCTGGTCGAGCCGAGACAAGTCGGCGGGTGTCGCATCGTCAGTCGCGTCCGGTTCAGAGCCATCTCCGGAGGCGTCCGGTGCAGCCGCGTCGGTCACGGGACGGTCAGCCGCTGAGTCGCGTACATCGGGTCCGGCGAAGTCGCCGATCGACCGCGCGTCGGGCGTCGCCGCGTCGGGCAACGATACGTCCGCCGATGGCATGTCCGACGGCGACGCGTCAGGCGTCGCGTCGAGCGCCCCGGCATCGCCAGACGGGCCGTCGGGCGGCGCGGCGTCGGGCGACGCGTCAGGCGGCGAAGCGTCAGGCGGCGAAGCGTCTTGCTGGGCGGCGTCGAGGTCGGCGTCCAGTAACGCCGCATCCGCCGCCGCGTCCGCGACCGCTGCATCCGCCACGGCTGCGTCGAGCGGAGCTGCGTCGGCGCCGGCGTCTGCGACGACCGGGCACTCCTCGTCCACCGGTGGCGCGCCCTCCACCCAGCGCAGCGTCTGGCGCGGCTCGAGGCAGCGCGCGGTCTCCGTGTCACCGCCCGGCCACCGCACCGTCACATCCACCCGGCCGGCGCGCCCCACCCCGAAGTGCGCCACGCGCTCGCTCTGACCCAGGAAGAAGCTCTGTGCATTCATCGCGCGTACCTGCTCGGGCCCGCCGCGGCTCGGCCGCAGCGTGATGCGCGCGCCGAGCCCCTCTCGATTCGACGCCCGCCCGCTCAACCGCACCCGCAACCAGCCGTTCTCGTCTTCCGTGTCGTTCCGATAGAGGAGCGGCGTGTTGGCGTTGCGCGTGATCACGAGGTCCAAATCGCCGTCGCCGTCGTAGTCGAGGGTCGCCAGCCCTTTGCCCGAGCCCGTGTCGCGAAGCCCCGCCGGCCCCGACATCTCGACCATCCGGCCCTCACCGTCGTTGCGCCAGAAACGCATCGGGTCCTCGTTGAACGGAGCGTCCACCTGCGCCCGCGGGAACTGCACGCCGTTGGTCATCACCAGGTCGAGGTCGCCGTCGTTGTCGGCGTCGAACAGCACCGTGCCCCACCCCCAGAACCCTTCGCGAACACCTGCCGCGTCGGTGACGTCCTCGAAGCGGCGCTCGCCGACGTTGCGGTAGAGCCGGTTGCCGTCGTGCTCCCAGCCGCACCGCTCCACATCGCACGCGCGGTCCACGTCGAAGATGGACGTCACGAACCAATCCAACCGCCCGTCACCGTCGAAGTCGCCGATTGTCGAGCCCATGCCGTTCTCGTCGGTCCCGACCCCCGCCGCGTCCGTCCCGTCCACGAAGCCGCCCTCGCCGTCGTTCCAGAACAGGCGGCTCGTGTGGAAATCGGACGCGAAGAGGAGGTCCTGCCACCCGTCCTGGTCGATGTCGACCAGGCTCGGCGCGAACGCCCACACCCCATCGTTGCTCAACTCGTCCAGCCCCAGCGACTCCACGTCGTGGGTCACCTCGAACCGCCCCGGGTCGTCAGCGCCCAGGTTCCGAAGCACCGCCACATGGGACCGCGCTTCGCCCAGGACCACGAACGACGCGAACCACTCGCCGACCACCAGATCCACCCAGCCGTCGCGATCATAGTCCCCGGCAGTGACCGACCAACCGAAGTGGGGCTGCTCGCTTGCCAGGGCGGCCCCGCGCGCCTCCGCCTCTTCGCTGAACCGCCCGTCCTCATTGATGTAGAGATGAAATCGCCGAGTCGTGAGCGACGTCACGTAGAGATCGAGATCACCGTCGCGGTCCGCGTCGAACCAGGTCGCTCCGTTGCTCGGCAGCATCGCTCCGAGCCCGGCCGCGAGCCCCGCCTCGGCGAAGCGTCCATCGCCCAGGTTGCGAAACAGCCGGTCGCGACCATCGAGCACGGTGAAGTAGAGGTCGTCCAGCCCGTCACCGTCGTAGTCGCCGACCGCGACCGCGCCCGTCATCCGCTCGGGCTCACAGAAGCTGCCATTGGCGAAGAGGCAGTCCGGCGTCTCATTGGCGCGGTGCTGCAGATGTGAGATGCCCGCCGCCTCGCTCACCTCTGTGAAGCGGGGCTGCATCAGGAGCGCTCCGCCGAGCGCGAGCAGGGGCAACGGCGTCATTGCAGGCGATGTTCTGGAAGCGTTGGGTCCGGGTCAACCCGCCCGACGAACACCTTCGAGCTTCCTCAGGTCGGAGCGCGCGGCTCGATTCTCCGGGTTCAGCGTCAACGCCCGCCGGTACAGCCTGGCCGCCACATCGCTGTCTCCGAGGCCCTGGTAGGCACGAGCGACCAGCACGGTGCAGTCGTCTCGCTCCTGGCAGTCGAAGAGCGCTGCGCGCATCTCGTCGAGCAGCCGCACTCGTGTGTGGTTGTGGGCCGGATCCAGCGCCTGAAAGCGCACGAACGCGCGATAGACGCGGTAATGACCCAGCGTCGGATCCTGCTCGGCTGCGTAGTCGAAGCAGCGCTGGGCCTCGCGCAACCGGCCGCGAGACAGCAGCGCCTGTCCCCGCTCGAAGATCTCTGCGTCCGCGTACTCCGGCTGGCTCGGGGCCTCCCGGTCCGCGAGCCCCGCGTCGTACGCCGCGCGAACCGACGGATTCGTCAGCGCCTGGTGGGCCCGCCGCAGCCGGATGAAGAGCTCCTTGCCGCGCGCCCGCGCCTCGGTGTGCGTGAGTCGCGCCACGCGATCCGGGTGGTACCGCTTCACGAGTCGCTGGTATGCGACGTTGATGGTCGCGAGCGAAGCGTCGCGCTGCACGCCCAGCCGACCGTAGTGGTCGGCGTCCGCCGTACGCAGATACGTCTCGAGCACCTCACGCGCGAACGGCTCCGAGACGACCTCGGCCGCGATCGGCTCCGCCGGTGCCTGGACCAGCAACCGCCCCGTATCCGAGTCGTCTACCGGTCCCGCGACCAGCGCCTGTCGGGCGAACGAGACGCCGCCGGACACCTCGAGCGCGCGCAAGATGCGCAGCGTGTCGAGCATTCCGTACGGGCTCTCGGCCAACACCTGCGAGAGCGCACGCTGTCCGTCGCACAACGCGGCCACCTGCAACTCGGAGGCATACGCCTTCAGCACGAAAGCGCACTCGTCGTACGCGGGGGTGACTCGCGGCACGTGTGACATGCGCGCGTCGAAGTCGCCGACGATCCGCCCCGGCGTCGCGTGCCGCAGGAGCCCTTCGAAGACGAGCAGCATGGGGTTGCTCTCGAACAGGCCTCGGGCGCGCACTCCGCCGGCGCCTCTTCGCGACTCGAAACCGCGCGGCCGACGGCCTGTTCGATGTGGCTGCGCACCTGCGCGAGTTGGAACGGTTTGGAGACCCAGCGTTCGATCCCCATCGCAGCACACTGGCGTGGGAGGTCGTGCACGGCGCTCATCACGACCAGGGGTACGTCGGGATCGATCTTCCGAACACGCCTGGCGACCTCGTCCCCCATGAGCTTTGGCAGCATCAAGTCGAGGAGGACAACCGCCGGCCGGAAGGACTCGAACCTCTCCACGCCCTCGGCGCCGTCGCTGGCGCTCTCGACCGCGTAGCCGCGACCCTTCAGGAATCGGGACAGGAGAACGCGAATGTCTGGCTGGTCCTCGACGACCAGCACGCGAATCGGCTCTTCCATCATCCCTCCGACCTCAAGTTCGCGAAGTGGGGTGAGCGGCGCGCGACGAACGAGTCCTCTGGGGCCAGCCCTTCGAGTTCGAAGTCCCGAATGAGCGTCGCGAGCGCGGCCGCCTGGGCGTGCAGGGCTTCCGCGGCGCGGGTCGCCTGCTCGCTGGTAGTCGCGCCCCGCCGCGCCGCGTTGCGAATCTCGACCACCGCCATCTCGACGACCTCGCGGAGCGGCTCGGCGACCTCGCCCGCGGAGGCGATGGTCGCGTCCAGCGCGTCCAGCGCGACACTGGCACTGGCACTCGCGCTGGCGACCGCCCGGCTGCCTGCCTCGATCTGGCGAGAGGCCGCGACCACCTCATGCACCGCGCCGTCGACCTTCACCAGAGACCTGTTCAGGGCACCGGCGGCCCCCTCGAATGCGCGGACGATCTCCAGCCTGTCGCCTGCGAACCGCCCCTCGACCCGGGCGTCGAGGGCACCGTCCGCCATCCGGGCCAACGCGTGGGCAAGCGCCACATGGAACGTCTGTGCGGCCTCCTCCTCGACGCGAGACGCGGCCTGGAGACGATGAACCGAGCGCCTCTGGCCTGCCAGGATGGCGCTGCACGCGAGCGCCAGATCGGCGCCGAGGGCGCGGCTGACCGCGTCATGAAAACGCGGGTCCGGCACGGCCGACTCCAGCCCGCGGCGCGCCGCTTCATAGCGTTCGACGAGAGCCGCCACGTCTACCTGCTCCACCTCGAGCCGCTCGGCATAGCGCCGCGCGCCGACCACGTAGCGGTCATCGACCGTGCCGCTGAAGAGCGCCCGCAGATGGTCACCGGGAGCGATGCGACGCAGTACGTTGCCGCAGGAAGCGGAGTACGCGGCAAGAACCCCCGCGTGCACCGCATCGAATCCGTGCATCCGCAGGACGTGCGCCACCCGAGGGTCGTCGACCTCGAGCGATCCGGGCGCGACCACCGGCCCCGAGGGTGACGAGAGCCGCGGAAGGTGACGGTCGGCGGCCCGGGCGCGCCAATGCGTCAACACGACCAGCAAACAGAGGACGAGCGCGCTGGACAGGACGATTCCCACACCATCGGTTCGACCGTCCGGCCCCGACTGCTGAGACATGTGTCGCCCACGACCGTGCACGAGAGCCTCCCAGGCGCATGGATTGGGAGATCCGCGCAGGCGGCGGTACCGTGTTGCGATGCTCGATGAGCTTGACGGCGGTGCCGAGCGGCGACGCGCGCATGACGCGGCCGCCGCCGGACGTGCGGCGTGGGCGGCCGGAGATGTCCAATCCGCGCTGCGCTGGTTCGAACTCGACCTCGAGATGACCCGCCGCCTCGTTACCGACCACCCCGAGTGGGTCCCCGATCTGGCTGCATCCCTCGCCAACCACGGCAATGCCGCCCACGCGTCCGGCGAGATCGACACGGCGCGCGCCTCTCTCGAAGAGGCCCTCACGCTGTGTCGCGCAGCGGTCGCGGTCCACGAGCCGCCGCGGGAGGCCCTGCGAGATCTGTCCGCCGCGCTGTGCGACCTCGGCCGGCTGCTGCGTACCGAGACGGCGTTCGGATCGGCCGCGCTCTTGTTCGAGGAGGACCTCGACCTGTGCCGCGCCCTGCTCGACATGGAGGATTGCGACGCCAACCAGCGCGGACTGACGGTGGCCCTCAACCAGGTGGCGGCCGAGGCGCGACGTGCTGGTGACGCAGCAACCGCCAGACGGCTCTACACCGAGTCTGCCGCGCGGCTGCGCGTCCTTCTCGCGCCCGCGCCCGCCCTGCCGGCACGAGGACTCTGGCTCGGCAGCACGCTGTGGCACCTGTCGCTGGTCGTGAGCCCAGGCTCGAAGCGTGGCGTGCTCGACGACTTGCTGAGGCTGATCGCCCCGTACGTCGAGGCGGGCGTGCGCGCGGCCGACTTCGGGCGCCTCTGGGACGCAGCAACCGCGGCACTCCAAGACCTGGACGAGGGGCTGACCGCTTCACCAGGAGGCAGTGATGAGTGAGAAGGAAGAGGAGCGCGGAGCGGTCACACTGGTCGACCGCATCCTCGACCGCGCGGTGGCGGACGGCGCGAGCGACGTGCACATCGATCCGTCGTCCAAGGAGGTCCGCGTCCGCTTCCGCATCGACGGTCTGCTGGTGATGCGACCCTCCATCCCCGAGGCCTACCGCCAGTCGGTCGTCAGCCGCCTGAAGATCATGGCCAAGCTCGACATCGCCGAGAAGCGACTGCCTCAGGACGGCGCGTTCCGCGCACACCTGACGGACCGCGAAGTCGACATACGCGTCGCCACATTCCCCACCGAATACGGCGAGAAGGTCGTGCTTCGAGTCCTGTCGCGCGCCGCCGGCAGCATCGACCTCGACGGCCTCGGCATGGGTCAGCTCATCACGACCCAGCTGAAGGCCACCGTCCAGCGCGCGCACGGAATGATCCTCGTCACCGGGCCCACCGGCAGCGGTAAGACGACCACGCTCTACGGGCTCATCAACGAGATTGACGCGCGCTCACGCAACGTCATGACGCTCGAGGATCCCATCGAGTACCGCTTCGCCGACGTCATCCAAGGCCAGGCCCACGCCCGCATCGGCTTCACCTTCGCCAAGGGTCTGCGCTCCATCCTGCGCCAGGATCCCGACGTCGTGATGGTCGGTGAGATGCGCGACGCGGAGACCGCGGCCATCGCCTTCAAGGCGGCCTTGACCGGGCACCTCGTGCTCTCGTCGCTGCACACCAACAGCGCCATCGAGACCTTCGTCCGCCTCTTCGATATGGGCGTCGAGCGCTACGTCGTGGCTTCGGCGTTGTCCGGGATGATGGGCCAGCGGCTGATCCGAAAGCTCTGTACCGACTGCTGCAGGCCGGTCCAGGCCGACAGCGCGGCCCGCATCATGATGGGCGTCGAGCCTGGCGGCACGCTGGTGGTCAACGAGGCCGTCGGCTGCAAGGCCTGCCTCGACACCGGTTACCGGGGACGCGTCGGCGTCTTCGAGCTGGTCGAGGTCGACGACGAGCTCGCGGACCTCGTCAAGGACGAGAGCGCCACGAGCGCTACGTTGCGCGACTTCATGACCCGCCGAGGGATCCACGGGCTGCGCACCTCGGGGTTCGACCTCGTGCGGCGCGGCCTCACCTCCGTCGCGGAGGTCGTCCGCGTCACGTAGATGACCTCGGCGGAGGCCGGACGCGGCGAGGCGCTGGCGTCGAACGGCGAGCCTCTCGTGATTCAGTTTCATGCTTCGAGCCTCCTGAAGAGACTCTTCGGTCAGAGCCAGCGTGTGTTGCGCGAAAATGTCGAGGCTCCGCTCATCGAGGCGGGCCACGCCCACGGCCGCGACCCCCACGCGCGGCAGTCGTGTACGCTCGCACCGAGCATGGCCGTGCGCCATTCCGCCGCGCCGCGCCACGGGCGCTCGCCTGACCGTCTGTCCGACAGGGCTCTGCAGCGGTAGCATCCCCCGCATGAGCGACCCCCGCGCAGAGCTCGAGAGGCTCGCCGGCCTATGGCGGCTGGAGCGCGCGGCCTCGGAGACCCGGGTCGCCGAGCGTCGCGCCAAGACCCTGTTGCGCGAGCGGGCGGCGCGTGGCGAGGCGATCAAAGGCGCGTCTGTAGAGGACATCGAAGCCGCGCCCGGCGGTCGCACGCTGCTGTGGGTCACGGTCGAGGGCGCCGTGCGCATCAAGTCGGGCGATCCGCTGCGGCTGTGGTGGGGCGCCGGCCCCGAGGACGAAGACGCGGTTCGCGCGACGGGGGGACGGCGACGCGGCGGGCAGCTCGCAATCCTCGTCGATGGCGAGCCCCCGGACCGATTGGTCGAGGGGCACTTCAACGTCGATCGCGACGACCCGGGCGCCACCTTCGTCCGCGGCGATCGGGCGCTCGAGGTGTTCATCACGACTGGGCCCGACACGGACGCGGGCCGCCTGCGCCCGGTCCTCTATGGCGACCGTGCACCCGGGTTCGATGTGCCCCGCGATTGGCGCCCGCTCGACCTCGAGCTCAATGGCGCGCAGCGGGCGGCGGTGGCGTACGCGCTGGCTGCGCTCGAGGTTGCGCTCATCCACGGACCGCCGGGGACCGGGAAGACACGCACGCTGGTAGAAGTCGTCCGCCAATCCGCCAGCCGCGGCGAGTCCGTGCTCGCGTGCGCGATGAGCAACACGGCCGTGGACCACCTGGCTGCGGGCCTGGTAGACGCCGGCCTCTCATTGGTGCGCCTCGGCCACCCGGCGCGCGTCTCTCCAGCCCTCGAGGCGCAGTCGCTCGACCGGCTGCTCGAGGGCACGGAGGCCTACAAGCTCGCCCGCCAATGGACCGCCGAGGCGCGCCGCCTGCGCGAAAAGGCGTTTCGTCGGAAGGAGCGCGGGACCGCCGGACGCGGTGAGGTGCGTGAGGCCCACAACGAAGCACGCCGGCTCGAGCGCGACGCGCGCGACCATCTGCGTCGCGCCCAGGGCATGCTGCTCGACCAGGCGGACGTGGTCTGCGCCACGGCGGCGGGCTCGGATGCCGACCTGCTCGCAGGCCGCCGTTTCGACCTGGTCGTGCTCGACGAGGCCACTCAGACGCCGGACCCGGTGGCGCTCGTGGCGGCCAAGCGGGCGCGCCGGCTGGTGCTGGCGGGCGACCACGAGCAGCTGCCGCCCACTTTGCTCGACGATGTCGCTGCGGAGGAGGGCCTCGGCTACACGCTCTTCGAGCGCCTCGTCGACCGGGCGCCTTCGGCCGTCCGAATGCTCAACGTGCAGTACCTGATGCACGCGGACCTGATGGAATTCCCGTCGCTCACCCGCTACGACGGCCGCCTCGAGGCCGACGCCTCGGTCGTGGAGCATCGGGTCGACGACCTCGAAGGCGTCTCACCAGACCCTCTTCGGCTGCCGCCGCTCATCCTCGTCGACACCGCGGGGAAGGGCTGGGACGACGAGGTCGACGCCGAAGGGAGCTGCAGCAACCCAGGGCAGGCCGCGCGCACTGTCGCGGAGGTCCAGCGCCTGCTGAGCCGGGGGGTCGAGCCCACCGCGGTGGCGGTCATCACGCCGTACAACGCCCAGCGGCGGCTGATCGCCGAACTGCTCCCGGAGGATGTGGAGCTCGGCACCATCGATGGTTTCCAGGGTCGCGAGAAGGAGGCGGTGGTCCTCGACCTCGTGCGCAGCAACGCAGAAGGCCACGTCGGCTTCGTCGCAGACCGCAGGCGTCTCAACGTCGCCTTCACCCGCGCACGTCGTTTTCTTGCTGGTCATCGCCGACACGGCCACGCTCGGCCGCCACCCCGACTTCGCCGCCTTCCTCGAAGTGGTCGAGCGGCAAGGCGGATGGGTCAGCGCGTGGAACGACGACGCCGAACCGTTCGAGAGCTTGTAGGAGGCAGAGCGATGTCGATTCGAGTCGACCGCAAACGCAGCGCGCTGTTGCTGCTCGATATCCAGAACGACGTCGCCCACCCCGACGGCCGACTCGGACCCCAGGGCCCCGCAGCGGCGAAGCGCTATCGCGACGCGGCCTGGCAGGCGAGGGCGCTCCTCGACGCGGCGCGCGGCGCCGGCATCATGGTCATCCACGTAGCGAGCCGCTTCCGCCCGCGCTACCCGAGCGTCAACCCGTACATGCCGCTGGGCCAGAAGCTCCGGGCGTCGGGTGCGTTGCTCGAGGGGTCTCAGGGCGCCGACTTCCTACTCCGCTTCGAGCCGCTCGAGACCGAGGCGATCGTCGTCAAACGCGCGGTCAGCGGTTTCACCCACACCGACTTGGAGCCGCTGCTGCGCATCGCTGGGGTCAACACGGTCTTCCTGGCCGGGTTCCTGACGCCGTACGCGATCGAGGCCACCGCGCGGGACGCCGCTGAGCGCGGCTATCAGGTGGTCACGCTCTCCGATTGCTGCGCGAGCCGCAGCGACGAACGCCATCAGGCAGCGCTGGAGACGCTGCGGCGGATCGGCCTGGTGTCGGAGTCGGAGGCGATGGTCGCACAGCTCGAGGGACGTGCCCCGGTGCCCTCGGCGCCCGCGCCGGAGCCGCCCAGCTCGCCTGCGCCCCGATTGGAGCGCGCGCCCGAGCCCGCGCCCGAGCCCGCCGCGCCGGAACCTGCAGCTGCGCCCGCACCGGAACCGGAGGATCGGGCGCCCGCGCCCACACCAGCCCCAGCGCCGGCAGAGCCTGCCGCGAAGGCTGTGCTTCCCCCGCTGACCATCGACCGAAATCGGGTCATGCGGGTGTTCAAGAAGTTCGATGTCGACGGGAATGGAGCGATCGACCACGAGGAGTTCGCGCGCCTGTGCGTCGCGTTGCGCCTGGATCTCGACGGTCCCCGGTTACAGGCGGCCTTCGACGCCGTCGATGCCAACGGCAACGGGATGATCGATTTCTTCGAGTTCATCGATTGGTGGCAGCACGCGGGCCTGGCGTAGCGCGAGCGCCTCCAGGTCGGCGCGAACGCACGCACCGAAATCCCGCTGTAGGCACCGTGGCATTGGCCCGCTAAGCTGCGTGTCCGTGCATCCCCTCTCCAACACGCTCCGCCGCGCCGAAGTGGCCGTCGATCTGCAACAGCGGCAGCCGTATGCGCTCGGCCCAGCGCTGTTCGCGCTGCGTTGCCTGGCGGACGCCTCCCGTGACGAGCGGGCGCTCGACTTCTCCAGAGGGGTCGCCGCCCGGCTGGGTGCCGAAGACGCAGGCAAGGCGCTGTTCGACATGGCCGCCCACGCGCCGGTGCGGCACTTCACTGCGGGTGAGCCCATTTTGGAGGAAGGCGAGCGCTCCTACGGCATCTACGTCGTGATGAGTGGCTGCGTGCGCCTCGAGCGTGAGGGCGAGCCAGTGGCTGCCCTCGACGCCGGCCAGAGCTTCGGCGAGATCTCCGCGCTCTCGAAGACTCCGCGCGCGCTGGGCGCCGTGGCCCAGGGTGGTGCGAGCGTGATGGTGCTCGAGCGCAAGTCGCTGGCCATCTCCGCCAGCCGCGTCCCCGGCCTCGCGGGTGCGCTCCGGCGCCTGTACCGCGATCGCATCCTGACGCAGCTCATCCCGCCCGATTGCTGTTTGAGCGCGCTCGATGTCGACGAGCGTCACAAGCTCGCGCTGGCCTTCCGGACGAAGCGCTACGAAGCCGGCGAGGTGGTGGTCGAACAGGGCCGCCGCGGCCCCGGGTTCTTTGTCGTCGTCGCGGGCCGCGCCGAGGTCTTCAAGGTCGACGCTGATGGCGTTCGAGACGACCTCGCGAAGCTCGAGATCGGCGATATCTTCGGTGAGATCTCCCTGATCGAAGACATGCCCGTGAGCGCGACGGTGCGGGCGACCGAGCGGATGGTCTGCTTCATTCTCACGCGCGGTGTGTTCCGGCAGACGATGGCGCAGCTGCCCGAGCAGCTCGAGAACGTGATGATGATCGCCCGCCAGCGCATGGCGCGGCAGCTATTGGGACCCGACAGCACGGGCGCCGCCGGCGCCGAGGTCGAGACCCTCGCCAACCAGGTCATCGTCGGCTCGATGACCTGCCCGACCTGCGGATTCGACCAGCCGTTCGCCCTTCACTGCGGGTCCTGCGGCGCCGACGTGCTCCGCGGGCGCGACCAGGCCCTGCCCGAGGTCGCGCCCGAGCCCAGCCTCGAGGCGACCCGGCCTCCACCTCGAGTGCCGTCGCCGCTCCCCCCGCGGTAGCGCCCTGGTGCAGGTCGCCGGGTTCACGCTCCAGGAGGTCATCGGACGCGGTCGCGCCGGTGTGGTCTGGCGCGCGAACCACCCCGACCACGAGCTCCCCGTCGCCCTGAAGTTGCTCACTGGCGAGGCCGCACGTTCGACGGCGCGGGTTCGACGCTTCGTGCGCGAAGCCCACGCCGCGGCCGCGCTCCACCACCCCGGGATCGTCGGTGTCTACGCATACGGGCTGACCGAAGACCCGGTGGGCGACTTGCCTGGGGGCACGCCCTATCTGGCGATGGAGCACGTCGAGGATGCGTCGCTCGCGGCGCACGTCGGGAAGCTCGGCTGGTCGCAGCTGCGTACGCTGGCGCTGGCGCTGCTCGACGCGCTCGCCCACGCGCACGCCCGCCGGGTGGTGCACCGCGACCTGCACCCGGCCCGGATCCGCGCGGCGGACGACCTCTCCCGGGTGAAGATCGGCGGGTTCGGGCTCGCGGGACTGACCGGAGCGCCCGGCTACGACGCACCGGAGCAGCGCGAGGGTCGCTGGCGCGACTTCGGCCCGTGGACGGACCTGTACGGCCTGGGCGTCCTCCTGCGCACGCTCGCCTCGGGCGACGACACCATCCCGGCCGGGCTGCTCGACTGGATCGGCGTCCTCGAGGATCCCGAGCGCGGCGGTCGTTTCTCACGCGCCGCCGACGCCGCACACGCGCTGCGCGCCCTGGACGGCCCCATCGAGATGCCGCTCGGACGTGCCCCGGTCACGCCATTCATCGAAGATTGGCGCCGCCTCGAGCCGTCGGGGCTGCACGCGGTCCGGGTCGGTGGGTTGCGTCATGTGCCGTTCGTCGGGCGCACCCGCATTCGCGACCTGCTCTGGACCCGCATGAGCGAGGCGGCGACGAGCGGACGCCCGCGCGCCATCGTGCTGAGCGGCCCACCAGGCGTCGGAAAGACCCGTCTGGCGGAGTGGCTCGCCCACCGAGCCCACGAACTCGGCGCCGCCTCGGTCCTGCGCGCGGTGTACGGCGAGACCGGCGGGCCCGCGCAGGGGCTCGGGCGGATGCTGGGACGCTTCCTCGGCTGTCCAGGCCTGTCCGGTGAGCCTCTCGTGGACCGCCTGCACGCGCAGCTCCGTCTTCTGGGGGCAGACGACCGGGACGCGGCGGCCGCGCTCGCGGAGGTCATCGAGCCCGGCGACACACCCCGTATCGAGAGTCTGCGCGAGCGCTTCGCGGTGGTGTGCAGCGTCCTGCGGCCGCTCGCCTGGCGCCGCCCGGTGCTCGTGCTCCTCGACGACGTGCAGCATGGACCCGAAGCGTGCGCGCTGGCGGTGTACGCGCTCCAGGCGCTCGAGGCGCCTGTCCTGCTCGTGCTCACAGCCCGGCCGGAGGCGCCGCTGGACGCCCTCGAACGTGCAGGCGTCGAGCGGGTGGGGCTCTCGCCCCTCGATCCGTCGGACTGCCACGCGTTGCTCGTCGACGCACTCGCGCTCGACGTCGCCGTGGCCGACGACATCGGCGAACGCTCCGGCGGCAATCCCCTCTTCGCGCTGCGGTTGGTCGACGAGTGGATCCGGAGCGGCGCCATCGAGCCCGAGACCGTGCACGAACTCTGGTCCGAGCGACTCAGCCAGCTCTTCGGTGCGTCCCCTCAGGGGCGCACCGCGCTCGAGCTCGCGGCCACGCTCGGCGGCGAGGTCGACGAGGCGGAGTGGCGCGCGGTCTGTGCCGACGCCCGCCTGGACGCACCGGACGCCGTGCTCGAGACGGCGCTCGGCCACGCACTTGCGCGGCGCGACCCACTGGCCCCCGATACATGGGCCTTCGCCCATCCCCTGCTCCGCGAGGCGCTGCTGGTCGACGCGAGCGAGCGCCTCACCGACCACCATCGGTGCTGCGCGACCGTGCTCGAGCGAGCGCACCGCCCAGGCACCGCGCGGCGTCTCGGCCGGCATCTTCTCGCGGCGGGGGACGCGGCCGGGAGCGTCGGCCCCTTCCTGCAGGCGATCCGGCGGCGCTTTGCGGAGGGCGACCACGATGGCGCGCGGGTCGTCTTGAGTGAGATCGAGCGTGCGCTCGCCTCGCTGGACAACCCCGAACGCCACCCCGGATGGGCGCAGGCGCGCGTACTGACCTCGCGGCTGGAGCGCTTCGAGGGCGATCTGGGCGCGGCGGACCGGACGGCGAAGGAAGCGCGGCGCGTGTCGTACCGGCGTGGCTGGGAGCGCACGTGGGTGGACGCGCTTGTCGAGCTTGCCGAGATCGCCCACGAGCGGGGTCGCTACGAGGAGGCCGCGAAGTTGCTCGAAGAGGCGTGCGCGGCATCGGATGTGCTCGGTGACCAGCGACGCGCAGCGCGTTGCAGACATCGGCTGGGCGTGTCGCTGCTCGGGCGCGGCTCGCTGACCCTCGCTGTGCGTGCCTGCGAGGACGCGCGCACGGACTTCGTCGCGGTCGGCGACACCGTCGAGGCCGCGCGCTGCGAGCTGCTCCTCGCGCGGATCCTCCAGCAGGCGGGCGAACTGGAGAAGGCGCTGAACCATGCGCAGGCCGCGCGGCGTTTGTTCACGCGGTCGAGCGCCCGCCAGGGTGTGGCGCAGGGCGACAACCTCGTGGGCGAGATCGCCCGTCAAACCGGAGACCTCGAGGGCGCCGAGCGCGCGTACCGTGGGGCGCTGCTGCGGTGGGAGACGATCGGCCACAGCCACGCGATGTTCGCCCGAGCGAATCTGGGGCTCATCACCCTCGAGCGCGGCGACCTGGCCGCCGCCCATCCCCTTCTGCGGCGCAGCCTGGAGCAATTCGAACGCGAGGGGCGGACGGCGATCACCGCTCAGGTGCTGGCGGCGCTCCTACCGTGCGAGGCGGCGCGCGGTGATTGGGCCGCCTTCGACGCTCGCGCGATGCGGGTGTCGACGCTCGTGGACGAGACGGGCCTGGCCGACGCGGACACCGCGCGCATGGCGGAGCGCGCCGGCACCCTCGCCGCCGCAGCCGGCCACCGGGAGCGCGCGCTCTTTGCCTGGAAACTCGCCGCCACCCAATATCGAGGACTCGGCCGCGCCGAGGACGCGCGAGCGCTGGAGGCACGGCTGACCGCCCTATGAGGACCTCATTGCTACTCATCGCCGCGCTGGTCGCGTGCGACGACGACGCCCGAAGCGATCCGGCACCCGACGCTACGCGGGATGTGTTGCCCCCAGGGGACGCGGCGGAGCCGGACGCGCAGCTTCGCGTGCCGTGCGTGCCGATGCCACCGCAGGAGGCAGAGTACACCGCGGGAACGCATCCGGACGGGGTGCGGTTGACGGTCGGCGGCCGCGGGCTCACGCCGGCGGGCCCCAACGTGGTGGTGGAGGGCTTCCCCGCGACCGTGGTGGCCCACCCTGACCACCCCGTGGTCTACGTGACGAGCACGAGCCGCGACGACCGCCGGCTGCTGGTGCTCTCGACGGGCGACCACGCCATCCGCCAGGACATCGAGCGCGGAGAGGCCTTCCACGGGCTCGCGTTGTCGCCGGATGGCGCGCAGGTCTACGCCTCGGGCGGCGCCGCCCAGCTGGTCGAGGTGTACGAGGTCCAGGACGACGGCACGCTGGCCCGTACGGGGGAGGTCGACGTTGGCGGCTATGCGGCGGGGCTCGCCCACGCCCCCAACGCCGCCACGCTGTGGGTCGGGCTCTTCGACGACGAGACGGTGGTCGAGGTCGACACCGAGGCCCTGACGGTTCGCCGCCGCATCCAGCTGACGCACCCGGTCTGGGATCTGGTGCACGTGCCGGTACGCAACGAGCTGTACGTCAGCGACCTCGGCGGCCACGAGATCACCGCGATCGACGCCGAGCAGGGGGCGCTCCTGGCCGCCATCTCGGTGCCGACCTCACCGGCTGGGCTCGAGGTGCACCCGGACGGCAGCCGCGTATGGGCGGCGATCTCCGGCTCCGACGTCGTCGCCGCGATCGACACCGCGACTCGCGAGGTGGTGGCGCTCGGGGCGGTGGCGGAGGACGACCTCGTCGACGCAGAGGGTGAACGCCTCGCGAACAGCAACGTGAACGCGCTCGCTTACGACGCGGCGCGCAGCCGCCTCTACGCCACCCGTGGGGCCGACAACGCCGTCTCAGTCCTCGACGCGCAGAGCCTGGCCTTCCAGGGATCCATCCCGGTCTCCTGGTACCCCACCGACGCGGTGGTCACAGGCGAGACGCTGGTCGTGGTGGAGGGCAAAGGCGGCGGCGCCGGCCCGAATATGGGCCGCGGCGCAAAGGCGGTGATGAAGGGCAGCGTCACCTTCGTCGACCTCACCCAGCTCGACCTCGTGGAGAGCACCGCCCAGGTGGTCCGCAACTTCGGGCGCCCGCGCGACGTGTTCCCATTCGACTGCGACGGCGACTTCCCGATCCCCACGCGCCCCGGCCAGGCTTCGCCGATCGAGCACGTCATCCTGGTCGTGAAGGAGAACAAGACCTTCGACTGCGTCTTCGGCGGCCTCGAGGATATGGACGTCGAGCGCGACGCCTCCCTGCTCAGATGGGGCGAGGAGATCACCCCCAACCAGCACGCGCTCGCCCGGGCATTCAGCCTCTCCGACAACTTCTACACCGAGGTGCAGAACTCCGACTCCGGCCACATCCTGCTGACCGGCGGTCACCTCACGGAGTACGCGGAGCGGGTCTGGGTCGAGAAGACGCGCAACGACGAATTCGGCGGATTCCAGCTCAGCGAGAGCGTCGTACCCGACGTCGGCAACCTCTTCACCCACCTGATGGATCTCGGCGTCGGGCTGCGCGTCTACGGCGAGATCGTCGGCATGTTCGCCACCGCGCGCGACGGTGGATCCCCCATCGAGCACTCGGACGGTGCCTACCCCGGCGGGCGCTTCACCAACTACCGCGTCACCGACGAGGCCAAGGCCCGCTACGTGGTGGAGCGCATCGAGGAAGGCGACCTCGCCGCGTTCACCTTCATGCTGCTCCCCAACGACCACACCGTCGGCACCTCCCCAGGTGAGCCGACCCCCGAGTCGATGGTCGCCGACAACGACTTCGCCGTTGGCTTACTGGTCGACGCCCTCTCCCACTCACCGCTCTGGCCCAAGAGCTTGATCCTGGTCGTCGAGGACGATCCGCAAGGCTGCGAGGACCACGTTGACGTGCACCGCTCCTTCGCGCTGGTCATCAGCCCCTGGGCGCGGCGCGGCTACGTCTCCCATGTGCACACGAGCTTCATGGCGGTCTTCGCGACCATCGAGCGCATCCTCGGCGTGCCCCCGCTCGGGCGCCCCGACGCCGCCGCATCTCCGTTCTGGGACATGTTCGCGCCCGAGCCGGACCCGCGCCCCTACGACGCCATCCCGCGGCGAATTCCGCCGGAGGTGAACCCACCGAACGCGCCCGGCGCGGAGCAGTCGACCCGGATGGACTTCCGCAGCCCCGACCGAAACCCCGGTCTCCCACCGCTGCTCGACGCGTATCGCCTCTGGAAGATGGGCCGCATCACCCGCGTCGAGGCCGATCGCCGCACCGCCAATCTGCGGGCGTCCGCGGGCGAGCGCTGGGAGGATCTGGAGGAGGAGGCGGAGGAGGAGACCACCGCCTTCGACGCCGACTTCGCGCGCTACCAGGCCTGGCTGCGCAGCCGACGGTAGATCACGGCACGTCGCAGGCGTCGCCGATGCCGTCACCGTCGGCGTCGGCCTGGTCGGGGTCGGGTTCCGCCGGGCACACATCGCACACGTCGCCGATCCCGTCCGCGTCGCCGACGTCGGTGCTGAACGCGACCCCGTCACGGGCGAGATCGAAGTCCGCCCCGACGCGGCCCGGGAGGGACGCGCCGATCTGGCCATCAGGTGACTCGATACCCTGACTATGCGGGCCGCCGTCGCTCGGGCAGTCGACGCAGAAGACCTCGGAGAGCCCGCTCTCGTGGAGGACGACCTGGAAAGTGACCGGGCTGCCGTTGGGGAAGTGCTGGATCTCGGAGAAGTGCAGCACGAACGCGCGGTCCGGCTCGACGCCGACGGTTCCATACGTGATCGCGCCCCCCTCGCCTGGGTCGAGGTCCTCCCACCAGGCGGCGATGATCGCGTTCGGCGCCGCGGGGTTGGGAATCCCCGTGCCGCGCAGATGGGAGCTCGCCGGGCGCACGAACGCGAGCCAGCCGTTGGACGACACGTAGACGACGTCGTACAGCGCCCCGAAGAACGGGAACTCGAAGCCGAGCTCGATGGGCGCGGAGACCTGGTCGTCGTTCAACACCAACGCCTCTGCCGGCACGGCGCGCGGGGCGAAGTCGATGGGGTCGGCAGATGCAGCCGCGCCGTCTGAGTCGGCCTGGTCGGGGTTGAAGTCGAGCTTGCAGTTGTCGTCCTCGTCGTCGACGCCGTCGTTGTCGTCGTCGACGTCGTCGACGTCGCAAACGTTGCCGTCGCCGTCGTCGTCGCTGTCACGCTGGTCGTCGTTGTGTCGTCCAGGGCAGTTGTCGCAGGCGTCACCGAGCGCGTCGGCGTCCTCGTTCGACTGGTCGGCGTTGGCGACGTCCGGGCAGTTGTCGTCGTCGTCGTCGGTGCCGTCGCCGTCGTCGTCCGGATCGCAGAGATCGCCCTCCCCGTCGGCGTCGGTGTCGGTCTGGTCGGGGTCGGCCCCCGATCCCGGGCAGTTGTCGCAGAGGTCGCCCACCTCGTCCTCGTCGCGGTCGCCCTGACCCGGATCGGGCACACCCGGGCACACGTCGCACGCATTGCCGAAGCCGTCTCCCTCGCGCGCGCCCGTGGTGAATGCGTATGCGTCCTGCTCCGCCGAGAAGGGCCGGAGATTGCGCTCCGGCACGGCGATCCCGAAGTCGCCCGCAACGGACTCCACGCCCTGCGTCGCGTTGCTGCCATCGGTCGGGCACGCAATGCAATGCACCTCGATGTCACCGGCCTCCGCGAGCACGATCTGGAAGCTGAGCACCGCGGCGTCTCCGAAGTGCGGGACACCGTCGAAGTGCACCACGAATTCGCGCTCCCGCAAGCGTCACCGCGTCCGTCGAAGTCGAAGTCCTCCTGCAGCCGGTTGACGACCTCGGGGCAGTTGTCGTCCACGTCGTCGACGAAGTCCCCGTCTCGGTCGGGGTCGCACGCATCGCCGGCCCGGTCGCCGTCGAGGTCGGCCTGGTCGTCGTTGGCGACCGCCGGACAGTTGTCGCAGACGTCACCGAACGCGTCGCGGTCGTCGTTCTCCTGGCCCGGATTCGCCAGGTCCGGGCAGTTGTCGTCGTCGTCGTCGACCCCGTCGAGATCCGCGTCGTCTGCCTCACATGCGTCGCCGATGCCGTCTCCGTCGCTGTCTTCCTGGTCGCGGTTCGGGACGCCCTCGCAGTTGTCGCAAACGTCTCCGGCCAGATCCGCGTCTGCGTCGTCCTGATCGGGGTTGGCCACGTCCGGGCAGTTGTCGAGGTGGTCGGGGATGCCGTCGCCGTCGGGGTCCAGCACCCCGTCGTCGTCCGAGTCCTGGCAGGCGTCGCCGACCCCATCACGATCGTCGTCGAGCTGGTCGACGTTTGGCGTGTCCGGGCAGTTGTCGATGAGGTCCGGGATCCCGTCCGCGTCGGCGTCCTCGCAGGCGTCGCCGACACCGTTGCCGTCGTCGTCCGTCTGGTTCGAGTTCGCGGCGACCGGACAGTTGTCGCAGAGGTCGCCGACGACATCGCCGTCGAGGTCCTCCTGACCGGCATTGCGATCGTCCTGGCAGTTGTCGCACGCGTCTCCGAGACCGTCTTCGTCTCGATCCTGCTGCGCGACGTTCGGGTCCTCGACGCAGTTGTCGATAGCGTCCGGCACGCCGTCACGGTCCGAGTCCTCGCAGAAATCGCCGACGCCGTCTCCGTCACGGTCGCCTTGCTCGGGGTTGGGCACGCCCGGGCAGTTGTCGTCTTCGTCCGCCACGCCGTCTCGGTCGAGATCGAAGACCGGGCCCACGTCCGGGCATCACGCCCCTCGTCCGGCTCCACGCCTTCGTCCGACTCCAGGCCCTCGTCGGGTTCTACGCCCTCGTCAGGCTTGCGGCCGCCGTCGAGCGCGCCGCTGTCGGGCTCGACCGTCGCGCCGTCTGCCCCCGGACGGTCCGCATCCGGCGCAGGTCCACCCTCGTCTGGTGCGACCACGGCGTCCGAGCCGTCCGCCGCCGAGACGTCCTCGAGCAACGCGTCATCGACCGCCAGCATGTCGCGCTGGCGCGCCACCGCGGCGTCGCGGGAGACCCCCGAAGTGCCACGGTCGCGCGCGCCGCTCCCACCACCCGCTGGTGGGATGCAGCCAGCCACGAGGACCAGCACCGGCCAACCTGAACGCATCCGTGTCCCCCGGATCGACAAGCCGGGGGATCCTAGTGGCACAGCGCGGATCACTCAAACGACGAGGGTCGCGCGGGCGCCAGGTCTAGAAGGGTCTAGAAAGCCTCGCGCACCATCGTGGCGAGCTTCGCCGCCTCGTCTGGGATGAGGATTGGGGTCCCGTGGCCGGGGATCACGGCGCGCGGCGGGTGCTGTTCGAGCTCGCTGACCCACCAGTCGCGGAAGGCCGCCTTGTCTTTCACCATGAGGCGCGCGGGGAGGCGTCCGACAGCGAAGCCCGGCACCGTCTTCGTGCGGCGAAACATCATGCGAATCAGGAAGTTGCCCGGCGCCTTCTTCAGATTGAAGACCATGTCGTTGCAGCACCAGATCGGCCCGGCCGCGGTGTGGATGCGCACCATCGTGTCGGGGATCTTCATGCCCGGTGGGGTGGCGACCCAGACGTGGTCCGGGAGCATCGGCATGAGGTCTTCGAGCGACGCGAAGTCGGACGTGTCGACGTTGCCCTTCTTCTTGATGCGTTTCGTCGTGAGCGGGTGCGCGAAGACGCGCGCGTCCGGGAAGCGTGCTCTCCACTCCGCGATGCCGAGATGGTGGAAGCCGCACGGCGCCACGATGGCGGTGACGGTGCCGTCGTGTTCGATCTGTTTGAAGCCGGCCTCGGTCATCCCACACGGGGGGCTGACGATCATCAACTGGCCGCCGACCAGGCGCACGAGTACACCGGTGACCGGCCCACCTGGGAATCTGTATTGCCACACCCAGACACCGGCCTCGGTGTCGATTGGCAGCCAACCCGCAGCGCTCATGGGTCCCTCCTCTGCGCGCTTATGGTGCCTGTAGCCTACTCCACTACGACGACGCCGTCCGCGACGTTTCGCTTAAGAAACGCTTCGATGGCGCCGGGCACGGGGTTGCGGTCGACGTCGAGCCCGGTGGTGACGTCGACGTGGGACATGTGGGTGGCGTCGATGATCTCGAGGCCCGCCGGTGTGTCACGGCTGGCACCCGCGCTGGGACGCCCATCACCGACGGCGGGCGCAATACGGGCCGCGATCGAGGCCATGGAGTCGACGGGGACAAGGTCGGCCGCGATGCCCAGGACGGGGGCGTCGTTCAACGCGCCATCGAAGGAGCGAAGCCCTGCGGCGGCCTCGAAGCCGTCCTCGGCGTGGTGGCCCCCCGCGAGCGACAGGTCGAGGGCGAGGCGGTTCGGGAAGTACCACTCGAAGAAGTTGGTCGGCCCGCCGGTCACCGCGACGGCGTACGCGTCGATGTCGGTGTGCTCGAGCGGATCGACGGCGTCGGCGTTGCGCCAGCGGTAGGTGTGCTCGGGGTCGCTCGGGCGCTGCATCTCCTCGCCGCTGAGCGGGTTGGTGTAGGCCTCGACCGGACCGTCGGGCTCGCCGAGCGTCACCCGTGCGAAGCTGAGCGGGTTGTACGACGCGTCGAAGCCGAGTCCGAGGGCGGCGCGCGCCGTCATCGCGGGAATCTGCGCGGGTCCGAGCGACATCAGCAACGCGAGCAGTCGGGCAAACTCCGGCGACACCTCGAGCAGGGCGTCGGGTGCCTCGATGGTCCGCAGAGCGACCAGCTCGGCCGCCACGAATACGCCCGCCCCAAGGACCGGTAGCTCGCTATAGGGCGTGCTGGCGCGAATCGTGGCGAGGCCCGGGCGGGTCAGGAGCCCCTCGCCCGCCCCCCCGTTGTAGGCCGCCTCGTCGAACGGGTCGGTCGGTACCCGGCCGTCGACCAGCACCAGGCCGGCGAGGTCCTCGACGCCGCGACGACCGTCCTCGAAGCGCCAGCCGGCGTAGGTCTCGGCGAAGCTGGCGCCGAGGGAGTGCCCCATCAAGAAGACGTGACCCCGCCGAGCGTCCTCGGGGACGCGGTCGATGACGGCGCGCAGATCCCCTGCGTGGACGGCCGCGCCCCACTCACTCATGAAGGTCAGCTCGGCCTGCGGAATCAGGCCGGGGAAGGACTCCCCGCCGATCTCCAGCCCGGCGTTGTACCAATCGTCCGCGACCTGGGCGTCACCGCGCACCTCGGCGGTGTTCATGCCGCGGAGGTCCTCGAGCAGATTCGCGCGCCGGTCGACGACCCACACTTCGATGGGGAAGTCCTCTCCGCCGCGCGTCACGAGGTGCCGTGCGAGAGGCTCGTAGCTGTTCGCGCCGGCCAGGAAGCCGGGCATCGCCACCACGATTGCGCGGGCGGGGACCGCCGGTTCGCGGCGAAAACGCAGGACCCGCGAGGCGTTGAGCTCGGCGGGGGTCTCTGCACCCGTCACCGGGTTGGCGGGCGCAGAGACCCCCGGCACGAGCATCACGTCGCGCCGAACACCGTCGCCGAGCACGACCGAGTCCTCGGGCTCCGCGAACGCGAGCGGCGACACATCCGGCGCTGCATCAGGCGTCTGCGTCGCGTCCGCGGCCTTGGCTGCGTCGGACATCCCACCGTCGACCGCGGCGGTCATGTCGATGCCCGCCTGCGTCGCGTCGCCGCCATCGTCGTCGCAGGCCCAGAGGGCCAGCACCGCGAACCACGCCGCTCGCTTCATCGATATCCTCACGGTTTTGCGCAACAGCTTCGCACATCGCCTTTAGCGAGTTGGGAGCACCTGGCAGACGAATCGGACCACGCGGTCAATGACGCCGGGGTCGCGCAGGATGCGGTGGTGTCCGAGCCCCCGCGTCACGACCAGGTCGGCGCCGGGCCACGCCGTGGCGGTGATCTCGCCGTCGCTCCAGGGCACCCAGCGGTCCTCCTCGTCGTGCACCACCAGCGCGCGGGCCCGCATGCGTGGGGCGAGATGGGCGGCGCCGATGGCCGATACCGGTGCGCCGTAGCGCTGCTCGAGGTTGCGCTCGAAGCTGGCCTGCGCCTCGGCGGTCAGGCCGATGAAGCGCGAGAAGCGGCCGACGCCGTTCGCGGCGTCCACCGGAGCGATCAGGGCGACGCGGTCGACGGGCAGGCCAACGGAGAGAGCCAGGGTGGTCGCGGCGCCACCGAGGGAGTGCGCCACCAGCGCGTGGACCGGACCCACGCGCCGGACGGTGGCGGTGATCGCGTCGGCGAACGACACCAGCGAGGCCCGCTTGCCGCCCGAATCACCGTGTCCCGGCGCGTCGAACGCGACCACGCGGAAGCCGGCCTTGACCAACGGCTCGACCAGGCTGCCGATCTGGCTGCCGCGCCCGTCCCAGCCGTGCACGAGGACCACGACGGGTCCCTCACCCCACGACCACGCCTGCAGCCCGCTCAGGTTCCAGGGGACGACGAAGGGTCGCGCCCCCTCCAGCCAGGCCACCTCGCGGGCAGGTCGCTCGCGCCGAATGGTGCGGGCCCACAGGCGCTCGGCGACGCGCGCTGCGAGCTCCGGGCGTCTGCGGCTGAGCCAGGCCACGGAGCGACGGACGAAGGCCAGCCACCAGGACTGCTTACGAACGTTCGTGCTTTTTTGGGCTCGATCGACGACTGCGGTGGTCATGGGTGTCCTCTCCAATGCGCTAGTGGGGGTTGCGGGCGGAGTCGAGCAGCCGCTCGAACGCGATGTCGGCCATCGCGCGCGCGCTAGGATTACGGAACAGGCGAGACTGGACGTTGAACGCCAGCAGGATGCCTTGCTGCTCCATCGCGAATTGCGCGGGGTCCGCGGGCCGAAAGTGTCCGACCTCGATGGCCAGGCGTGCGGCCCGCTCCAGCGTCCGGAGCCAGTCTCCGATGAGCTCGGCGAAACAGTCGCGGACGGGCCCGGGACGGTCGTCGAGCTCCGACGCACACGACACGAAGATGCAGCCGCCCTCGCGATTCGACGTCTGCGTCCAGTCCATCCAATTCTCGTACAGCGCGCGCACCCGAGGCTCGCCGCGCGGCAGCGCGATGGACGGCATCACGATCTCGTCGACGAAGCGCGACGCGCCCACCTCGAGAACGGCCCGCTGCAGGCCCTCCTTCGATCCGAAGTGGGCGAAGAGCCCGCTCTTCGACATGCCGATATCGCGGGCGAGCGCGCCAATGCTCAAGCCGGTGAGCCCCACCTGAGTGGCGCGACTCAGCGCCCGACGCAGGATCAGCCCCCGCGTCTCCTCGCCTTTCGTCGCTCTCGGCTGGCGCATCATCACCTCCAGACGAATAGCACGACCGTTCGTTTTATTTCAAATGACGATCGATGGTAGACGAGCGCCGTGCTCTTCATGGTGCTCTGCTGGCAATTGATGGCGAGCGAGCTGCCGCCGAAGACGCGGGCGCAGCTGTTCGTCGCAGCGCTGCTGCCTTTTGGGCCGTTTCTCTACGACAAGAAAGCTGAGGGACGCCGCCTGACGCCCGGCTGGGGCCGTCAGACGGCTCGCACGGACCGCGTCAGTTGCAGTCCTCGGCGCGCAGGCAGAAGTTCGTGCCTTCGACGTCGCGGCAGCAACCGCCACCGCAATCACCGTCGTCGTTGCACGTCGCCGCGCAGTACGAGTCCTCCGCCGCCTCAACGAAGATGCAGGCGTCGGTGGTGCCGGGGTCGCACTCGTCGTGGGCACCCGGGAAGCAGAACTCCCCAGGCCCGCCCGCGTCGGGGCAGCCGGCCGCGTCGAGGCAAACGCCCACCGCCGCGCCGTCTTCACCCGCGTGGCGGCAGCACCCGCTCCCGCAATCCCCGTCGTCGTTGCACGTCGGCTGGCAGCTACCCGCCCCCTGTGCGTCGGCGAACTGGTCCACGGCGCCGATGCCGTAACCAAACTCCAGCGGTACGACGCACGCGTCGCTCGCCATCGGGTTGCAGTCGCCAGGACCATTGCAGCCCTCGCCGAGGTCAGCGTCGCCGGCCCCGTCGTCGTGACAACGCGCACGGTGGCAGAAGTCCTCGTCCAAGCACCCTGCATCGTCCCCGCACGCGCGGTGTCCGGGCACGCCGCCGTCGGCGCAGAGCGCGTCCGGAGCACACACGAAGAACTCAGGGTCGCCCGCGCCCTCGCTGTCGAGGCAGCAGGTGTCGCCCGGGCAGTCGGACCCGAACTCACAGCCGATCGTGCAGATGCCGTCCGGCAGGTCGTCCACGTTGCTGTAGCAGATGGGCGCTTCGTCCCCGCAGGAGATGTCTTCGTTGGCGCACGGGTCGCCAAACTCGAGCGTGAGGATCCCGCAGACGTTGTCGATGCACTCCTCGCCGACGCGGCAATCATCCGCGTCGTCGCACGGGCGCTCGGCGATCTCGCACTCATTGGCGAAGCAAATCTCGTCGGCGTCGCACTCGCCATCGTCGGCGCACGGACGCGCACGCGGCGCACAGCGCCCCTCGAGGCAGCGCTGCGTGATCGGGTCCTCGCATTCAGCAGGCACGGTGCACTCGCGGGCGCCGACGCGACACAGGTCGTTGATGCAACGGTTGCCATCCCCGCAATCGTTGTCCTCGTCGCACCGAGGTACCGGCTGGCAGATGCCGTTGCGCGGGTCACAGGTCATGTCGCCCGGGCAGTCATTGTTGTTATCGCACGCCCGGGAGCACACACCGCCGAAGAAGGCGTTGCCGACGCAGCGGTCGAAGAGCCCCGGGTTGCAGTGGGTCGGGTGCACGCACACCCAGCGCCCGCCGTTGGGGTTGCCAGGGCCATTGCCGGGGTCGCAGACGTTGTTGCTGTTGTCGACGCAGTAGCCGACGCCGACGACCGCACCGAATTGCTGAGCGACCTTGCAGCACTCGGCCGCCTCGCAGTCGCCGCCGCCGGTGCAGGGAGAGCTGCAGACGCCGGGGCCGGCCCCGGGGAAGCTCGACCGGTCACCACGACCCACGCGGCCGCCCGCGAACTGGAAGACGCAGTCGAGACCGAGCTCGCACACGCCCGGCTCGTCACATGCGCCACCACGCGGCACGTCGTGCGGACCGTCTTCCTGGCACTGGCCGTAGTGGCAGAATTCGGTCGGTCCGCAGTCCTCTTCCTCGTTGCACGGCAGGTGAGGCGGGCACATGCCCTCCTGGTCGGTGCAGAACCGGCTATCCGCCCGCCCCAGCCCGCCGATGTCGGCGCAGCAGTAGGTGGCCGGGCAGTCCCGGTGGAAGGTGCAGTTGTAGGTGCACAGCTCGCCGCGGTCCTCGGGGAACTCCACGCAGAGCGGCGCACCCTCGTCGCACGCGACGTCGTCGCTGGCACAGTCCTGACCCAGCCGCGCCACGTCGAGCGGGATGCAATCCCCGTCCGTGCAGCGCTCACCGAGCGGGCAGTCGATGTCGATCTCGCACGCGAACAGCCGCGGCACGCAGGCACCCACGACGCAGTGCTGGACCACCGGGCAGTCTTCGTCCGTTTCGCACGGCTCCGGGCAGAGCTCGTCCGGCTTGCAGATAGCGCCCCCCGGCTGACCGCCGGTGTTGCTGTCGCAGCAGAAGTCGTCGGGGCACTCGCCACCGGCCGCGCACCCGAAGGTGCAGAACTGCGCGCCAGACCCCGCCTCGGTCGCACACAGCGGCGAGTCCGGCGGGCAGTCGGCGTTGTCCTCACAGGCGTCGCCCATCTCGCGCTGCAGCGCACAGAAGCCCGCCGGCATGCAGCGGTCGCCGTTCGCGTCGGGCAAGCAGCACAGCCCCGCACCGCAGGGGTTGCCGTCGTCGCAGCCGCGCGAGCAGATGGCGCTCACACCCGGCAGGATTTCGTTGTCGCCAATGAAGACGCACTGCTCGGTGACGTCGGGGTCGCAGTCCTGCTCGAACCCGCGGGGGCACGGCTCACCGATCTGACCCTCGCGCATCTCCGGCTCGCCAATGTCGGGACCTTCGTCCGGCGCGACATAGACGTCCGGCATGGGGCCATCGGGGCCCACGTCGAGCGGAATGAACATGTCGGGGAGCGGCATGTCCGGCAAGGGACCATCCGGCTCCTTGTTGCCCATATCCTCCGATTGCATGGCGCCACCCGCGCCCCCCGTCCCGCCCGTCGAAGTATCGAGTTCCTCGACGCCTTCGTCCGTCGTCCCCGTTCCCGTTCCCGGGGTCGAGTCGTCACAGGCCCAGAAAACCAGCGCCAATGCGGCGCCCCACCAACCCAGCCGGCTCATTCGCAGCCCCCCGGCAGATCCTCAAGTGGGAGGAATGCTCGATTGTAGACGAGGAACATCACGCACTCGGTGCGCGGTGCGAGATAGAGTTCGAAGAAGGCGTCCGTACGACGTGCCTCCACCAAGTCCATCCCCTGCGCGACGAGGCCGTCCGCCTCCTCGAGCAGGGGTACTTCCGCTGGTTCCACCGGTTCCGCCGCTCTACTTCGTAAGGCGCCCAGCCTCGAGAGCAGCATGGTCGTCTGCACGAGACCCCAGCTCCAGTTGCGAATCCACACGTCGTCCTGTGACGCCGTCTGCATTGCGCGCGCGAGGCGGGCGAGGGTGACCATCGTGTTGAGGTACTGGTTGGCGTTGACGTTCGCGAGGGCGGCTATCTGCTCGTCCTCGTCCTCGAACTCGCCCGCGTCCTCCAGGTACTGCTCGAGGTCGCCCACGACCTGGTTCAGGTCGTCGAGTCGCTCGTCGAGACCGTCGACACCGGGCCGATCGTCCTCTCCGACGTAGGCGGCGATCTGGTCGCGCACGGCAATCGCCGTCCGGACCGCCTCACCAAACGCGTCGGCCTCGAGCGGCCGCAGCGCGTTGTCGAAGAGGAAGTACGCGTCCGCCAGGCTGCCGAGCGCCGCGTCCACATCACCGTCGTCGAGCGCGTCCTGGGCGTCGGGCAGGTAAAGGTCGATCGCGGCGTCGTAGTCGTCCTGGTTGCCGATGTCGGGGTCGCCACCGATGTCGCCGAAGGTCGCGATCGCCCAGTAGAGCGCGCGTCCGTACAGCGCCTGCGTCGGGCCGGTGTCGACTCCGAAACGCTCGGCGCGGTTGAGCGCCGGGCCCACGCCCTGGACGATTCGCAGCACCGTGCCGGTGAGATCGACGTCGGCGTCGACACCCGCGGGCTGACCGACAGCCGCAGCCGCCGCCGCCTCGAGCCGGGCCGAAGCCTGCTCGAGCGCCTCGACGCCCTGGTCCGCCAGACCGTCACCCGCGGCCAACACGTCCACCGCGTCGCGTGCGGCCAACAGGGCCTGGCTCAGCGTGAACGCACGGAAGTAGACCCGCTCGGTCGCCTCGTTCCCGGCGAAGTCACGCACCGTGATCTCGACCACGTGCGAGCCGCCACCGATCTGGTCGGCGCGGATGCGGCCATCGTCGTCGCAACTCCCCACGCGGTCGCAGACCACACCGCGCAGCGCGGCCGGACCGGACGGCGGGGCCGCCCCCTGCGCGTCGGGCATGTTGTCGACCAGCACCCGCGGCGTCTGAGCCTCGGGGTCGAGCACCATCCGCACTTGCTGAATGCCACTGACGGCTCCTGCAGGCGCGTCGCTCGCGTCGACGCTGAGCTCGAGCAGCTCGCTGCCGAATACCACCGGCCAGGTCTGCTCGTCGTCGGGGTCGATGTCGCCGCCGCGCGGGATGGTCCCGCCGATGCGGATCCGCGGCGTCGTGGCGTCGATCCCGAAGCTACGCAGCGCGCGCCGGGTCGCGTTGCCGGTGTCGTCCGTCGCGGTGATCACGAGGTCATACACGCCCTCGGTGGTGTAGGCCGCAACGAATGTGCCGCCCTCCTCGATCGCGCTCGAGTCCGGCGGAGGCTCGATGTCGAGCTCTGGGCTGTGGTCGCCGATGTCGAACATGTCGATCGAGAGCTCGGCCCGCCGCGTCCAGCCGTCGGGCACGCCGTCGATGGTGACCCGCGGCGCGGTCGTGTCGACCACGCGCACCGGAATGCGCAGGCTCGACTCGTTGCCGCTCGCGTCGGATGCGAACCACGTGACGAGGTGGCGACCGATGCTGAGCGTGGCGGAGGCGTTGTGCTCGAACTCCGGCTCGGGGTCGCCGTTGTCGGTGACCAGCGGCGTCGGCAGCGCGACCGCGCGGGCGCCGAAGATGTGGGTCGCCTCGATGACGATCTCGTCGCGCGGGAACACGATGCGCGGCGGCTGGGTGTCGGTGACCCGAACCAGCGTCTCCGCGCTCGTCTCGTTGCCACTATCGTCGCTCGCCGTCCACGTCACGGCCGTCTCGCCCACCGGGAAGCGGCGGGGGCCATCGCGGGTCAGATCCGGCTCGGCGTCACAGATATCGTGCACCTGGACGTCATTGAGGTCGACCGGGGTCCCAGCGGGGCTGCTCGCCTCGAGCTCGACCTCTTCAGGGACCCGCAGGGTCGGCGGGGTCGTGTCGACAACGAAGACCTCTTGGGTCGCCTGAGCGGCGTTGCCGTTGAAGTCGACCGCGCGCCACGTCACGACCGTTCGGCCGAGCGGGAAGACGCGCGGCGCGTCGTTGGTGACCACTGGAGCCGGGTCCGCGTTGTCGGTCACGCGCGGCGCCTGGAGGTTGATGACGGTGCCGTTGGCGTTCGCCTGCTCCTCCTCGACGCGCCCGCCCGGCACGATGCGCGGCGGGGCGAGATCCTGAATCGGGATGACGACGAACGGCTTGGTGCTGCTCAGCCCGCCGGTCTGGACGCGCAGGACGTAGTCCCCGCGCATCCCCGGCGCCGTGTAGTTGACGCGGGCGACGCCGTCGACGGTGTCTGCGTTCGCGTCGGAGAGCTCACCACCGGTGACGGTGAAACTGACGCCGTAATCTTCGCCAGCACGGACGGGCTGGCCGGACGCGTAACGCACGGTCCCGCGCGCCTCGCCGGCGCCGTCGTTGAGCTGGAAGACGTCCTCCTCTACGCCGCATTCCTCTTCGCAGATGATGTCGGCGGTGATCGAGCAGGGGTCGGCGCGCACGACCAGCGTGTCCGTGCCTTCGCCTTCGCCGCGAGCGGGCTCGCCGTGGTCGATGCAGGAGCGGAAACCAAGCTCCTCGTCGATCGCCTCGAAGGAGGGGTCGGCGTCTTCGGAGACCGTAAAGTTCGACGCAGTGCGCGCCACCTCGAGCCCGTAGGTGCCGGGCAACAGCATCACGTCGCGCACGCCCGCGCCATCTAGCGTCGCGTGGGTGGGCTGGCCGCTCGAGAAGGTGAGCGCGACGTCACCCGGGATGGGGCGTACGTCCAAGGTCAGCGCGCGACCACGGGTGGTCAGCTCGCCGTTTCCGCCGGTGAGCGCGGCCGCGTTGTCCGGCGCGATCTCACCGTCCAGGTCGACGTGGAAGTCGTGGCGGTCGCCGTGGAGCAGCGCATAGTCGCCGGGCAGCAAGGCCCAGTCGCTCTCTTCGCCCGCGGCGACGGCGCCGAGCGGGATGGCCGAGGCGCCCTCGCCTGCGACCAGCGGGGCGTCGCCCGTGAGCGCGGTGGCGTCCACCTGGACGGCGACGCCGTTGATGGTAAGCCGGCGCTCGCCCTCGCCACCGAGCACGCCCTCGAGCGCCTCGTCGTAGCGAACGAGCCCATCTTTATCGATCTCGATCGGGATGAGCTCACCGCCCTGGTCGAGGGTGACCTCACCCATACGCAGACCGAGATCCGTGTGGAGCTCGCCTGCGTCCACGAGCTGGAGGATGTTCGGCCCCGGCTGCTGCACGCGGAACTGCCCGGCCAACGCGGAAGCGTCGACCTGGATCTCGCGGGTGCTGAACGAAATCGGCGGGCCCCAGAGGCCGCCAGCCGCGTTGTTGGCCCGCGCGCGAGCGCAGTAATCACGCCCCGGCACGACCGCGAGGTCGCCCTGGAACTCGGTGCCGAGGCCCATGCCCTGCTCGCGGAACTGAGCCCAATCCGTCTCGTCGCAGGGCGACTCCACGAAGAGCACCGAACCCGCCGCCTGGCGGTTGGCCGTGAAGCTCACGCGCACTCGGTTCCCCTCGTTGTGCATCCAGTGGATGTTCAACGCGCTGGGCGTCGAGGCGCGGGCGATGATGCTCCAGCGCAGGGTGCCGTAGGCCTGACCCGTGTTGGCGATGAAGCGCTTCCGCAGGCCGGCCGCGCTGCCACCGTCGTTGTCGATCTCGTGCAGGCCGATTTGGCCTTCGGTCGGCTCCTCGTCCTGGTCGAAGAGGGCCGCCGCGAAGGGCGGGGCGCTGGTGACCATGTTGTCAGGCGTGCCCGCGACGTCGGCGATGAACTCGATGTCGGGGTTGCTCGGGAAGACCAGGATGTCGGTGTTCGCCCCGCGGTTCGGGTCGAGGCGGTGGAAGGAGTACCAGGCGTGGTGGCCCAGCAGGTAGCCGAGGGACGCCACGAGGTTGCCAAAGTGGGGACGCCCCGCGTCGGCTCGGGCATACGGGCGTACACCGGTGAGGCCGAACTGGCCGTCGTCGCCCTCACGCAGCGAGCGGCCGTTGACGATGCCGCCGCCGAGCAGGCGGTTGGGGCCGCCGTTGGTGACCGTGATGCGGAACGCGACCGCTTCGCCGGCTCGGCCGTTGACCGCGGTCAGGCGGTTGCCGTCGCGCTGGATGGCGGCGGCGGACTCCGCCGGGACACCGACGCTGCCGTCGTCATTGACCTCGAAGGCACTGTCGTTTCCGGAGGTGCGCCAGATGTACCCGCCAGGAAGGAGCCGATAGGTGCGCGCCGCGCGCCCCTGCACCCCGCCGTATCCGGTGCGGAAGTCGTCGCCGAAGAGCGCGCTGCGGTTGCTCCCGTGTTGCTGTGTTGTGTCGAGCACGACCGGGTGACCGTCGACGACGAGCACGCCGTCCGTGACGCGAGCGCGCCCGCCGAGGTCACCGGCGGGGAGCGAGACGCGGGCGTGGGCGTCAACGTCGAAGTCGAGGCTGCGACCGTTGACTCGCAGCGTGTACTCACCGAGGCGCGCGGTGGAGGCAAAGGTGCTCCCGGTGACGCGCGTGTGCAGTTTCTCCGCCTCGCCGCGTGCGAGCACGTCGAAGTGGCCCGGGCTCAGCCCCCGGGTGTCGAGCGTCGCGCCGCGCGTGGTGAAGCTGATCTCGTCGGTGCACGCGGTCCCTTCCGGGTTCCGGGCGCAGGCCTTGATGCAGTAGTCGGTGTTCGGGCGCGTCTTGAGGCGCCCCACGATCTTCCGGCCGACGCCCGCAGCGGGTTCGACCTTGTCGGGATCGATGTCAGCGCACAGGCCCTGCCCGCTGAGCAGAAAGCCGGTGGCCGAAGAGGAGAGGTTGAAGCCGTAGCGGACGTTCTTCCCACCCCGGTCGATTTCGAGGATACGGAAGCCGCTCGGCGTCGGGGGCGGCTGGATGCGGAAGACGCGCATCCAGTCGACGAAGAAGTTCCGGTTGTCGTACGCCCAGAGGCCGACCTCGCCCTGCGCGAGCGGGCGGTTGTCGGCGACCGTGAAGACGCGCTCGTCGTTACGGATGAGGCCGTCGCCGTTGGCGTCGAAGTAGACGGTGATGCGGTTGACGATCGCGTCGATGCGCACCAGGTGCGTCTCGCCGCGGGTGAACGCCACGCCCGCCGAGGCCAGCAACGTCGCCTGCCCGTTGCGCACGCGGTAGAGCCGCGAGGTCGCACCGACGTTGTCGCGCGAAGGCAACGACGCCGACGGCCAGGTCCCGCGAGCCTGCATGTACAGGTAATAATTGTTCGCGTCCTGCCGCCGGAAGACGAAGCCGACAGCGTCGTCGTCATAGTTGACGAAGCTGGCGGTGATACGGACGTCGGTCCAGTTCCCCGGACCGGTGGAGATCAGGTTGTCCTGAGGCTCCAGCGGCTCACCAAAGCCGCAACCGGGGTCGTCGACATACCCGGCGCCATGCACCGACAGGCAGGTATGGTCCGTCGTCGGACCTGCACGCCCGCGTCTTGACTGCCAAGGGTCGCCGTCCCATTGAGGCGACCAGCCGTCGAGGTTGTTGAAATCCGTCTCATACAGCTGCTGGGCGGATACCGGCAACGGCACCCCGAACCCCAGAAACATAAGACCCAATATGATGTGCCAACGCATAAAGCCTCCCCCGGGCGTTGAGTTGGTTTGAAATCCTACACCAGAGTAGGCGATGACCTGAACAACCGAATGCGTCAGAATGCGTGGTAAGTTGCGCCGGGATTCCCAGGGGAAGACAGATGACCCGATCGAATTGTTGGATATATTGTTTTTGCGCGTTTTCAATCGCGCTTATTGGCTGTGACGATGACAGCCCATCAAATGGCGGCGACGATGTAGGCGTCGATATTGACGACGGCATCGAGCCGGACGCCGGCCCTGGGCAGGGTTGCGCGGCGAACGACGATTGCGCTGACAGCGAATATTGCGATCTCGGCGCGAACGACGACGAAGGCACCTGCGAAGCGGGCTGCCGCGTCCAGTCGGATAATTGTACTGGCGGCCAGGTCTGCAATCCGAGCTCGCACACGTGCCGCGACGAATGCCGCCGCGACAGTGATTGCACCAACGCCGGCTGCGTCGACGGGTCCTGTGACCCCGACGCGTGCTTGCTCGACGGCAGCACCTGCTCCGACGACGAGCGCTGCGACCGCGAGTCACGCAGATGCGTCGACCGCACCGTCGCCTGCTGTATGGACGATGGCAGCTGCTCTCTTGGGAGCGGCGGGGAATGTGATGGCAGCGGTGGTATTCGCCGCGGCACCAGCTGCGAGCCGAACCCGTGCCGCCAGCCGCCCGACTGCGAAGCCGACGACGACTGCGAAGACGACGAGTACTGCACGAACGCCGGCGAATGTAATGGCGGCTGCCGGCAGGACCCCGACAACTGCGACGCGGACGACGAGGCGTGCGGTCCGGACCACGAGTGCGCGGAGCGCGACTGCGATAACGACGGTGACTGCCCCGGCGACCTCTACTGTCTGCAGCCGTTCGGCACCTGCTACGGCGCCTGCGACGGCGATGACGACTGCCCCGACGGCGTCCATTGCGACGCGAACCGCTGCGCCCGTGGCTGCGTCGACAATGGGGACGCCGAGGACAACGACGAGCAGGCCGAGGCGAACGCGCTCGAATTCGACGAGGACGGCATGGCCTCCGACGACGATGGCCGGTTGTGTCCGCTCGACCCGGACTGGTTCGCGGTGACCCTCGACGCCCCTGGGCGGCTCCGCATCGAGCTCGCCTGCGAGGGCGACGACGACCCGGACCTCGGCATCGAGCTCTTCGACGCGGACGGTCGCCTCGCTGGCGCCAACGACGAGGGCTGCGCGCAGACGCTCGAGTGGCCTGGCGACGAGGACAGCTCCACTGAGGGCGAGTTCTTCATCTCCGTGTCGGGCGGCGCGCCGGACGAGGGCTCCGACTACGACCTGACGGTGACGGTGCTCGATCCCGGCGGCCTCTGCGAAGCCGACGCTGGCGAGGACGACGACGAGCCCGCCGATGCGCTGTTCATCGACGAGAGCGACGCCCAGATCGACGGTCGCACCGTGTGCGCCGACGACGCCGACTGGTTCAGCTTGCAGCTGGCTGACGGCGACGGCATCGCCATCGAGCTCACCGTCCGCGGCGACGACGCGCTGACCTTCGACCTGGTGGGCCCGGGCATCCCGGACCCCGACTTCGACCCCGACGATCCGCTGGTGCTGCGCCCGATGGAGCTGGCGGAGGACGGAACGCTGCGCGCCGAGCTCGCGCTGAACAACCAGCTGATCGTCGGCGGCGCCTGGTACTTGCGGGTGCGCGGCGAGCTCGAGGGCTTCGAGGGCGAGTACGACCTGCACGTGACGGTGACCCGCGTGGACGACGCGTGCGATCCCGACGACTCGGAGATCAACGACGGCTCGGACGCCGCGACCGACTTGATGGCGGTCGACGGCTTCGCGGACGGCGATTTGCTGGCGGCGGACCAGGAGCTGACGGTCGAGGGGCGGAGCCTCTGCGCCAACGACGCCGACTGGTACCGGGTGGTGCTCGCAGAAGGCGACCAGCTCTCTGCGCGGGTGACCGTGTTCGACGAAGCGGGCGATCCGGCCGAGGCCGACGACGTCATCAACGTCGCCGTGGTCAACGCGGGCGGAGCTTCACAAGGCCCGGCGGGGACGTTCACCGGGCCGGAGATCATCGGCCGCAGCGGGCGGCTCCCGGCGGCCGGCGAGTATTTCGTGCGCGTCACCGGACCGGGCGTGACGAACGGCTACGACCTCACGCTCGTGCGGCGGGCTGCGCGAGCCGAATGCCTCGACGACCGCTTCGAAAACGCGGGCCGCAACGACGGGCGCGAGAGCGCCGACCCGCTCGTGCTGGGTGACCAGGCGTTGGCGGTGGCGGACCTGAACCTGTGCAACTCGGATGCGCCGGGCGGAGACGCCGACTGGTTCACCTTCGACCTCGACGCCGAAGGTCGGCTGCAGGTCGACCTGACCTTCGCCTCGGCGGATGGTGACATCGACCTCGAGGTCTTCCGCGGCGAGGAGCGCATTGGCACCGGCGACAGCGGTGACGACAACGAGACGGTCGCGGTCGACGCCGGGCCGGGCACCTACTACGTCGTGGTCTCCAGCTTCTTCGGGGCGGAGAACACCTACGACCTGCGCATCGAGCACACGGAACGCGTCGAATGCGACCCCGACCAGCTCGAGGATAACGACCACCAGGGCGAGGCCACGGGTGCCGACGTCGGGTTGGACGAAGACGTGTGGATCTGCCAGTTCCCGGACGACGAGGACTGGTACGAGCTGACGGCCCCTCCGGGCGAGTCACGGACGTTCCACGTCGACTTCCTGCGCAACGACGACGGCTGGCTGACGGTCGACGCCCACGACCAGAACGGCGTCTACGTCGACACGAGCGACCGCAACGTCAACGGTCAGTGCATCGTGGTCGACGCCACCGACGAGGGCAGCACCTGGTACTTCGCGGTGTCCGCGCGCAGCTTCCAGCGGCGCGACGCCACGCCGGACCGGGTCGCCTACCGGGTGCGCGTGGCGGACGGCGACGAGTGCGGCGCGTTCGAGCCGCTGCTCGCCGACGAGTGGCTGCACCTGCCCTGAGGCGCTGACGATGCGGATCCGCTGGCTCGTCTGCCTCGCGCTCCTGGCGTGCGACGATGACGGCGGCTCCGCGTCCTCCACCGACAGCGCCCTTCCGCCCCCGGACGCCGCCCAGGACTCGGCGGTGTCCGACGCCCTGCCTTCCGATGCAAGCAGCGACGACGCAGCCCCCGAGCCCAAGGTGGTCACCGTGGGCACCGGGAGCAGCGCGTTCGAACCGATCGGCGAGGGCGAGACCCTGCAAATCGAGCAGGGGTTCCAGGGCGGCTACCACGTGTGGGGCGCCTGGCGAGCCCCCGACTTCGAGGGCGACTCCGTCGAGTTCGCGCTGAGGCTGCGGGTCGAAGACCGGGTGGTCGCCCAGGCCGGGTGGTTCCACGAGTTCGTGCCGGGTGAGCCCAAGGAGATGTACGGGGTGTCGGTCGCGTTCACGGGCGATCCCGAGCAGGACTACACGGGCGTCGACGCGCGCCTCGAGGTGCAGCTGCTCGCGGCGGCGCACAGCTTCGAGGATGTGCGCCCCGTGGCCCTCGACTGCTGCGAGATGCTCGACGGCGTGGGCGGCTTCAACGGCGGGGTCCTGCTACGCCGCGTCGACGCCAATCCACGGGGCGTGGAGGCGGGCGGGGAGGTCGCGGTGGTGGTCGAAGCGGAGGCGGGGGGTGATCCGAGCCATGCGTGGACGACCGAGGCCGGCACGTTCGCCGATCCGGCGGCGGCAGAGACGACGTGGACCGCGCCCGACCTGCCGGGCCGTTATCTGCTGAGGGTCGAGGTGACGTTTGGCGACGAGTCCGTGCGCGCCGGAGTGCCGGTCGTCGTTCGCTGAAGGGTCGGGCCGTCCCCGGTGGTCAGACCGCGCGGCGCGCGCGTCGGGGTGGACCGTCCGGGCGGATGGCGGTCCGGGCCACCACGATGGCGCCTCGCATCACCACACCCAACAGAACAAGGGCGGTCACGGCGTAGTCAGCTCGTCGTCGCATCTTTCGTCACCAGTGCCGGCGCTACCGCCGGCGTCGGAGGCGCCTCGACCATCGCGCGGCCGAAGCCCAGGTCGAAGGCGTAGGCGCCTTCTGCATGTTCGGCCATATCGAGGCCGTCGAACTCGGATTCGTCGTCAGCGCGCAAGCCGACGAGCGCCTTGAGGGGCAACAGAATGGCCGCGGTCCCGATTCCCGCAAAAGCAGCGGCGGCGAGGACCGCGATGGTCTGCGTCCAGACGAGGCCGGCACCGCCGTAGAGCAGGCCGTCGGCGCCCGCGCTGTTGACGGCGGCCGTCGCGAAGACGCCGGTGAGGATGGAGCCGATGATCCCGCCGATGCCGTGGCAGGCGAAGACATCCAGGCTGTCGTCGAGCTTCGTGCGGTGCAGGACCTGGATGACGCCGTAGGCCCCGATCGAGCCGAGGATGCCCATCGCGATGGCGCCCATCGGGGTGACGAAGCCGGCGGCGGGGGTGATGGTGACGAGTCCGACGACCGCGGCCGTCGCGGCGCCGACCGCGGTGGGCTTGCCCATCTGGATCGTCTCGATGGTGCACCAGGCGACGAGCGCCGCGGCCGCCGCGAGGTTGGTCGTCACGAAGGCGAGCGAGGCGACGCCGTCCGCCGCGAGGGCTGAGCCGGCGTTGAAGCCGAACCAGCCGAACCAGAGCAGCGCGGCGCCGAGCAGGACGAATGGGATGTTGTGCGGGCGCGTCTTGGCGGCGGTCTTCCGGGGGCCGACGAGGTATGCGGCGACGAGCGCCGAGACGCCGGCGCTGACGTGGACGACCGTGCCGCCGGCGAAGTCGAGGGCCCCCATCTTGCCGAGCCAGCCGCCGCCCCAGACCCAATGGCAGAGCGGGTTGTAGACGACAATCGCCCACAAGAGGATGAACGGTACGTAGGCCTTGAACTTCATGCGGCCGACGATCGCGCCGGAGATCAGCGCCGGCGTGATGATCGCGAACATCATCTGGAAGGCCGCGAAGGCCAGGTGCGGGATGGTCTGGCCGGCCTGCGGGGCCGCGCCGACGCCGGAGAAGCCCACGAAGTCGAGGCCGCCGAGCACGCTGCTGCCGGGTGCGAACGCCATCGAGTAGCCCAGCAAGGCCCACTCGATGGCGACAACGCCCATCGCGACGACGCTCATGAGCATGGTGTTGAGCACGTTCTTTCCGCGGACGAGCCCGCCGTAGAAGAACGCGAGACCTGGGGTCATCAACAGCACCATCGCCGCCGCTATCAGGACGAACGCGGTGTTGCCGGTGTCGATGCCCATGTGTGGGTGCCTCCGTCTGGGGTTGTCTCCGCCGGACAACAGAGCAACTCGCGTACCAACGGATCATTGGGCTGGAGGCTTGACTTCCTACATTCTGGTAGGAATCCTATGGGCGAGCTACCTGTCCGTAGGAAACTCGAGTTCGCGCGTGTCACCCTCGCCGAGGTAGCGCACGTCGACGACCGCGTCGCGCGGCGCGGTGGCAACCACCTGCCAGACGCCTGCCAGCACGCCGCTGGTGCTCGCCGCAGCTGAAGAGAACGCCAGGGCGTTGGGGGCGTAGCGGTGGGCACGCGCGAAGGTCTTCATCCAGCTCGGCGTCGCGGTCCCCGTCCCGACGGCGATCAACGTCACCTGCGCGTCTCGGGCTGCATCGCGTACGGCCTCCGCGTTGGCGGCGCTGCCCTCGTCGGCACCGGAGGCGAGCAGCCAGACGAGCCGCAGCGGCGCCTCTTGCCGCGAGGTGTCGTCGATGGCGCGCATGAGGCCGTCGTACAGCCGGCGCCCCGAGCCACCGACAGGGGTCGAGAGCACATCGAGCGGCGCTGGGTGGCCGAATGGGGCGATGACCGCCACCTCGCCTGCGACGCGGACCACCTCGACTTCGTAGGGCGGCTGAAGCTGCGCGATGAGGTTTCGGACGGCGCTCAACGTGCGTCCCGCGCTGGCGTCGTCCATGACGACCGCCACCGCGACGCCATCGCCGCCCTCGTCGAGGCGGGCAGCGCGGGACGGCACCTGCTCGGTCCCCACGAAAGCGCTGAACGAGCGCGACCCACCGTCCAGCGGGACGCCGTCGTTGTCCGTGAGGAGGAGACTCAGCACCCAGGCCCCGTCCCGGTAGACGCCAGAGAGCAGCTCGGTGCGCAGCGCCAGGTCGCCGGAGGCCCCGGGCACCGAGTCGGGGTCTGCGAGCTCAGCCTCACAGCCGAAGAGCGCCAGCGTCAGCAGCAAGCACCTCATAGCGCGAAGCTCCCACCCACCAGCAACCGCGGAAACCCACCGAGCACCGTGGCGGGGTAGGCGTCCGGCTGGAATGGGCGCGCGTACTCGAAGCGGGCCGAGAGGTTGGCGTCGTCGTAGAGCGGGTACTCGTAATCGAGGGCCAACTCGTAGAACGCGAGGAACGGCGAGTCGTCCACGAAGCGCTCACCGTCGACGTCCTCGAAGACGAGCCACTCGACCTCGACGCCGGCGTCGAGCGTGAACGCGCCCAGACCGCTGCGCCAGGTGAGCAGGGCGGCGCCGGTCGTGGCCACCTCGCCGCCGTAGTCCACGCCCTCCTGCCACGCGCCCCCGAACTCGAAGGTAGGCCGCAGGCGCGCACCGACCGACCAGCCCCCGCCCCGCCATACGCGTCCGCGCAGCTCGGGGCCGACGCGGTGGATGAGGCCGAGTTGCGTCGCGTAGAGGGCGCGTACGTCGAGGCCGTCGAGCAGCCCGAACGACGCCTCGACCTCGGCGGTGAAGACGGGGAGCGGCGGCGCGATGGGCACGTCGATGTCGATGGCCACGACCCCGCCGGCCACGTGCAGCGCGGCCTCGCCCGGCGGGACGGTCTCCGCGGTGCGCACGGGGAGGGTGGCGAGGATGATCAGAGCGACCATGCGCGCCCCAACTCGAGCAGCGGCAGGTAGCCGAAGACCTTGAAGTCCGCCTGCACCGGCACGAGGGCGCGGAAGCGTAGGAAGGCGCCGCCCTTCCAGCGGACGTCCACCGAGGCCTGAACGTGGTGGAGCGTCGGGTCGAAGCGTCGCTCGACCGTGCCGAACGACTCCTCGAGTCGCGTCCACCGGACGGTGAGGCCGGCCCCGGGGGCAACGCGCACGCCCCGCTTCGTCGTCAGGTGGTAGCGGCCGGTCAGCGCGGTGGTCAGCCCGGTCCCGAGCGGGGACGGCGCCTGGCGGATGTCGCTGATGTCCTCGGTGCCGAAGAAGCCGTGGAAGGCGTCGAGACCCACGTCGAAGCGCCCGAGCCTGCGACGCGCCACGACCCCGACGTCGTGGGCGAGCCCGGCGACCATGTCGTAGCGCCCTTCGACGGTCCATGCGTCCAGGTGCACACCGGCGCCGGCGGTGGCGGAAGGCAGCATGCCTCGCACGCCTCCGCCAGCGGCCACGAACGCCGCTGCGAGCAGGAGCGCGTTCACACCACGACCACGCGGATCGAGTGGATCGTCCCGCTGTCGTACGGATACCGGGCGTCCGCCGACTGCGTCTCACCGTCGGTGTCGAAGGCGCGCACGCTCAGCACGTGGCGCCCGGTGGTCTGCGGTGTCCAGCGATAGCGCCAGAGCGTCCACAGATGCTCTCCACGGGGATCGGCGACGGTGTTGTAGGTGAGCTCGGCCGGCCGCCAATCGCCGGCATCCCGCACCTCGACCCGTGCGACGCCAGCGCCGGAGGTCACCGCGAGGCCAGTCACGTCGTGGGTCTCGCCGGCCGCCACCTGGCCGCCGTCGCGCAGGCCGTCGATGCGACTGCGCACCGGCTTGACGCCCGCTATCGAGAACCCGAGCCCGCGGAAGGCCCCGTATGGGGCGTATTGGCGGGTGGCGGCGATCGAGTCGAGCCACTTCACGGAGAACATCCCGTAGCGCGCGGGGAAGACGGCCCGCACCGGCGCCCCGAACTCCGGCAACAGCGGCGCCCCGTTCATCGCCCAGGCGAGCATCGGGCCGTCGTCTTCGCCCACCGCGCGGGAGAGCAGCGAGGCGTAGCCTTCCATCGACATGAACTTCAGCCCGCGCGCATGCGACGACAGGCCGGCGAGGTCGAGCACGTCCCCCAGGCGCACACCGGTGAAGCGCGCGCTCGAGATCAACCCACCGTCAGGATCGTTGCCGACGCACTCGAGCGTCACGTCCCGCTCGTACTCCGGCAGGGCCGCCAGATCATCGAAGCCGAGGGTCACCTCGCGATCGACCAGGCCGACGAGACGCAGCTTCCAGTCGGTCCGCTCGAGGATCTCCGGCATCCCGCAGCAGTACGTCACGAAGAACTGGCCGGTCGGCGTCAGCGGTTGCCCGGGGGTCGGCACGAAAGTGGAGTTGCGCGCGAACGCGCCGCCCTCCGCCTCGCAGGCGAAGTTGAGCGGCAGCGCCGCGGCCCCCACGGTGCCGCCGAGCAGCTTCAGGGTGCGGCGTCGGGTGACGGTCACGGCGGTAACGTACCGCGATTTCGGGTACCAATGCCCGGTGCGCGCCGCGCTGCTCCTCCTGTCGTGCTTGCCCGGGACCGCCAACGCCGGCGCGTGGGCCCGTGACGCGGGCGGCCTGTACGTGCAGCTGGGCCCCTCGCTCTTCGTCGGCGCTCACCGCGAGGACCTCGTCGCCGACGTCGACTCCGCGAGCGGCCGCTTCGTCGGACGCGCCCTCGACCTGTACGCCGAGGTCGGCCTGGGCAGCGCGCTCGAGCTCGACCTCTCGTGGCATTGGGTCCAGCAGCGGCACGAGCTCGACGACTCGGGGGACGCGTCAGAGGAGGGCGCGGGCGACGTCGAGGTGTTGCTGAAGTGGGCCCCCCGCTCGGCGGAGGACGCCGTGTCGTTCCTCGTGGGCACCCGAATCTCTCCGTATGAGACCGCGGCCATCGAGGACCAGGTGACGGGCGCCCCCGCACGCGGTCCGGGCGGCGCGGACATCCTCGCCGGCTTCGGCTGGGGTCATGGCTTCACCTGGGGCTGGCTCGACACGCAGCTGCTGCACCGCGTCAGGTTGGGGGGCGCGAGCGCAGGAGCCCGACTGCGCGCCGAGCTCGGCTACCGCGTGTTCGCGCCGCTCGCCATCGCCGGCGAGGTGGCGGCCCAACCCGCCTACGGACGCACGCTCGAACAGCCCGACGGCGCCCCGGCTCCGGTCGAGAAGGCGTGGTCCCTCGGCGCCAAGCTGCTCGCCGACCTCTACGCCGGGCTCGGCCTGTCGCTCTCTACGTCCTGGCTCCCGGAGTCCGGCAACGACGGCCCCGGCTATCGCCTCGCCGCCGGCATCGTATTCGAACGCTGATGCTCACTGGTTGGGACCACCGTCGTCGGGCGGGTCGGGCAGGCAGGCCTGAACCTCCTCGCAGGCCTCTGCGTCGAGGGCGCACTGCCACACGCCCCCCCCAGGCCCGAAGTCGCTCGCGCACACGAGCCTGCAGATGTCGGGATCGCGCAGGCCGCCCGCGTCGTCGGGCAGGCACGGGGTGAGGTCGTCGCAGGCGGCGTCGCACAGATCGCCGTCGTGCGCGGGCCCTTCCGCGCACATCCGCGCCAGCCAGCCGTCGTCGGCGACGAGCGGGTCGTCCACCAGGAGTAACTCCACCAGCTGGGCGATGATCGGGTCGTCGCAATGCTCGTCTCCAGCGGCGGCGGCGACCGCTGCGCGCAAGGCCTCCTCGGTCCACGCCTCACTTGCCACCTCCTCGCCGCAGAGATGCCGGATGACGTAGCCGAGCCCGGTCGACACCGGGCCGGCCGGCGCGCAGCGCTCGACCACGCAGCCCGTGGCGAGATCCGCGAACGGGCCGCATACGTCGGGTCCCCCTCCCTGGAAGACCTCGACGCACTCGTTGACCGCCTCGCACCCCGCCGCGTCGATCACGCACTGCCAGACGTCGTCCGGCAGGTTGAAGATGGAGGCGCAGACCAGGGCACAGATGTCCGGATCACGCATGCCGCCGTCCTCGGGGCTGCACGGCGAGAGCTGCTCGCACGCCGAAGCGCAGACCTCCGGGGATTCGGCGGGCTCGCCGCTCGCGCACAACGCAACGAGGAACCCATCGTCATCGTCCTCCGGAGTGTCGACCGTCAGCTGCGCGATCCCCTGGGCGACGAGAGGGTCGTCACACGGCGTGTCCTCGCCAACAGCGGCCGCAGCCTCCTCGGTCCACGCTTCCGCCTCGACCTCTTCGCTGCAGACGTGCGCCACCGCCTTGAACAACCCGTCCTCGACCTGCGCCGCGGCCGGGCACAACTCGAGGAGGCACTGGGTCGCCCGCTCGGCGTAGGCACCGCACGGACCCGCCCGTACGATGCAGGTGCCGACGTCCAGGCACTCGGCGCCTTCAGCGAGGCAACCCCAGACCTCGGCGTCCACCTCCTCGGCGTCGGTCATGCAGAAGTGGGCGCAACGATCCAGGTTGCGCAGGCTCCCGGGCTCGTCGTCGGGACCGATGCAGTCGCCGAGCAGCTCGCAGCCAGCCACGCAGATGTCCGGATCGAGCGCGGGCCCGTGCTCGCAGAACGCCGCGAGAGACCCGTCATCGTCGTCTTCGGGCGTGTCGACGACGATCCGGTCGAGGAACGCCGAGAACGCCGGTGCGTCGCACTCGGTCTCTTCGTTGACGAACATCGCCAGCTCTTCGACGACCGCGTTGCCGAGGGCGACCCCCTCGTTGCAGAGGTGGGTGTAGGCCGCGGCGAATCGCTCGCTGACCTCTGCAAGGGGCGGACACCGGGGCTCGAGGCACTCGACCAACCGATCACCGAAGACGTCACACTCCGGGTGCCTCGGCGGATCGCCCGGATCGAAGGGGCAGTGGACGTCGAGGTCCGGCACGATCACGCGGACGGCGTCGATGGCATCTTCACAGCTCTCGCTCCCCGTCACGTCTTCGGCGAAGCCGGGCTGTGCCTGACAGGCGGCCAGGCACGCCTCTACCAACGGGGCGGGTTCGCCGGGGTCCCAATCCGGGCAGATCTCGGCCGCGCATTCGGTGAGGCGCTCGCACGCGAACGGACAGTCGTCCACGGGTGCGTCCGGGGGAGCGGAGTCGACCGGGGGTCGCGCGTCGGGCACGGGCACGTCCGGTATCTCGGCGTCGACAAGCGCCCCGTCGAGCGCCGCCGTGTCCGGAAGCTGGACCAGGTCACCGCCCGACGCGCCGCCGTCGCTCGCCGTCGTGACCGCGTCGCCCCCCGTGTCGCCCTCGTCGTCCTCGGTGGCCTCGTTGTCGGCGATACAGCCCACAAGCAACGCGGCCACGAGCCACACTCGATGGGTGTGATCGCCCATGTCGTCCTCCAGTGCAGATGCGTCCCACGAGACTATCCGACAGACGGAGCGCACAGACGAGTGGCTGTTGACGGCGAAGCGAGTATCTGTGCTCTTCCAGGCCTTCGCGGAAGGAGTCCAGATGCCCGGCTCGCCCGGCGTCCAATTCGTGCCGACCTGCCTCGCCGGCGAGCTTCGACCGGAGGTGGCAGAGGCGGCGGTGACGGTGCTTCGCGCGTTGGGCTTCACGGTCCAGCTTCCCCGGGCCGTCCTGTGCTGCGGTCAGCCGGCGCTCAACACCGGCTTCCGCCCCGAGGCCCGCCGCGTGGCGCTGCACGACGCCCGCGAGCTGGGCCGAACCGACGGGCCCATCGTGTTGCCGTCCGGGTCCTGCGCGCACACGTTGACCCACGGCTGGAGGGAGCTCGCCCGAAGCGACACCGAGCGGGGGCAATTCGCCGCCATCGCCGCGCGGACCCGCGAGCTGACCGCCTTCGTCGTCGAGCGCGGAGGACTCGCCCACTTGCGCATGCGAGGCATCGGTCGCGTCGCCTACCACCCGTCTTGTCACCTGCTGCGCGGCCTCGGCGTGGACGCGGCGCCCCGCGCGGTGCTCGCGGCCATCGCGGGGATCGAGCTGGTCGAGCTCCCGGACGCCGATGAGTGCTGCGGGTTCGGCGGCTCCTTCTCCGTCGATCGGGAGCCGATCTCGGCGGCCATGCTCCAGCGCAAGATGGACGCCGTGGAGGCGAGCGGCGCCGACCTGTTGACCAGCTGCGACCTGGGCTGCCTGCTGCACATCGAGGGCGGACTGCGCCGCCGCGGCTCGTCCGTGCGCGTCGTCCACATCGCACAGCTGATGGCCGAGAGCCTCCAATGACGCTCGAGGAGCGCATCGCCCGTGGGGTGGCCGATACCCACCTGCATGAAGCGATCGGGACCGCCGCCAATGCGCTGAAGGCGCGCCGGGTGCGGGCGCTGGAGTCCGTGCCCGACGTCGAGGCGGTCCGGGACGCCGCGCGCCGCTCTCGTCTGGACGCGCTCCAGCGAACCGACGAGCTCGCGGCGTCCTTCACCGCGAACGCCGCTGCCCGCGGGATCGAGGTGCACCGAGCAGCCGACGGCGCCGAGGCCATCGCCACCGTGCTCGCCATCGCCGAGCGGCTCGGGCTGCAGCGGGCGGTGAAGTCGAAGTCGATGGCCACCGAGGAGATCCACCTCAACGACGGCCTCGTAGCGGCCGGGATCGCCGTCCGGGAGACAGATCTGGGCGAGTACATCGTGCAGCTCGCGGAGGACCGCCCGTCCCACATCATCCTGCCTATCGTGCACATGAACCGGGCCGACGTCGGCCGCGTGATGGCGCGGACCCTCGAGGTGCCGTTCACGGATGAGCCAACGAAGCTCGCGGCGATCGCCCGGGAACGTCTTCGCGCCGACTTCCTCGCGGCGGATCTGGGCGTCACCGGGGGCAACTTCGCGGTGGCCGAGACGGGCGGCATCATCCTGGTCAGCAACGAGGGCAACATCCGCATGGTGACCTCGCTGCCGCGGGTGCACGTCGCGCTGGTCGGCCTCGACAAGCTCGTGCCCACGCTGCCGGACGCCGAGCGGATCCTGCGGCTGCTCGCCCGCTCCGCCACCGGTCAGAAGTCGACCGTGTACACCACGATGGTCGGCGGGCCGCGTGCGGACGACGGCGACGAGGGGCCCGCAGAGGTGCACGTCATCCTCCTGGACAACGGGCGCTCGGCCATCCGGCGGGGTCACCAAGCGGAGATCCTCGCGTGCATCCGCTGCGGGGCGTGCCTGAACGCCTGTCCCGTCTACCGCCAGATCGGCGGACACGCGTACGACGCTACCTATCCCGGCCCCCTGGGCTCCGTCTTCATGCCCTCTTTGCCCCAGGGCCAGCAGTGGGACGAGCTGCCGTCGCTGTGCACGCTGTGCGGCGCGTGCCAGGACATCTGCCCGGTGCGCATCGACCTGCCCGGCATGTTGCTGACGCTGCGGGCCCACAAGGTCGGGGCGGGACGTTCCACGTGGAGTCGGCGGCTGGGCATGCTCGGGTTCGGGTTAGTGATGACCCGGCCGTGGCTGTATCGGTGGGCGCGACGCATCGGCGCGTGGTGGCTTCGTCGAGGCGCGTCCGGCGGATGGCGCGGATCCGCCCCGGGCCTGATCGGCCGGTGGACCCGCGCGCGGGATCTGCCGGTGCCCGCGGCCCGGAGCTTCTGGGAGCGGTTCGAGGAGGAGCCCGGGTCCGACGTTCAGCTCGTGGCCCCGCCGGCTCCGGCAGTCGAACCGGCGCCGCCGCTCCCCGATGTCCCGGACCTGCGCGCCCAGTTCGTCCAGGAGGCCTCGGCCCTGTCCGCCGAGGTGTTCGTGGA
>PVBE010294407.1_pt1 | contig 73169 bp, 57 predicted proteins | sample 1631181 | NCBI WGS metagenome assembly PVBE01 (sample SAMN08397723, study PRJNA350692) | Marine metagenome, whole genome shotgun sequencing project. | isolation source: water | place: Pacific Ocean | collected 2012-04
CTGGTCCGCGGTCTGCCGCTGCGAACCTCGGCGCTGCGCACACTTGGTGCCTTCGCCAACGTCGTCGCCATCGAGTCTTTCATGGATCAACTGGCCGACGCTGCCGGTATCTCACCCGTCGAGCTCCGCCTGCACCACCTGGCCGACAACAGGGCCCGGCACGTCATCCAGTTGCTGGCCGATCGGATGGAGACCGATCTGTCTAACTCCCCACCAAGCAGGGGGCAGGGCATGGCCTTTGCCCGCTACAAGAACAGCGCCGCATACTGCGCAGTCGGTGTTGAACTGGAGATTTCAGAGAAAGCCAGCGTCAGGCTCCTCCGGGCCTGGATCGTCGCAGATGCAGGTGAAGTGGTCGACCCCAGCGGCCTCACAGCCCAACTCGAAGGAGGGTTCATCCAGGCAGCGAGCTGGAGTCTCTACGAATCGGTCAGCTACGATTCACAGGGGATCACCAGCCGCGACTGGGAGAGCTACCCGATCATCCGATTCGACAATGTTCCCGAGGTCCGGACCTTGCTGGTCGACCGCCCCGGCGAACCCTTTCTGGGAGCCGGCGAGGCCGTCGGCGGACCCGCGGGCGGCGCCATTGCCAATGCCATTTACAGGGCCAGCGGTCTGCGTCTGTCACAAATGCCATTTGATTCCCACAGAATAAGGTCGACCGCGTTGGGCAAGTGAGCCACCGGGGCTCATTGCTTTCAGTCTCTTATCACCCTATTTCAGGGTTCTGGTCGACGTTACGGTTTCCGCCAACGCCCTGCGCTTGGCAGCGGCTACGTCCTCGATCTCGCCCGTATTCACGTACTGCTGCCAGCGATAGCCGAATAGCACGTGCGGACCCGACTGAACGGGCCGCGGCCTGGAGATACCCGGCGCGAGCAGTTCTGGCGGTGGTTCAATGACCACCTCCCAGCCTGGGGCAAAGAAAAGCGCTAAAGAGATCCTGGACAAGGGAATCTCCTGCTTGTGCCCCGCCTCAGGTGCGAATCGAACCCGATGAATGGTGGCAGGGAACACCTGCTGGGAAAAAATCTCGAAAAGCCGGCCGACGTTGATCACAAAAGCGTAAGGGATGAGCGGCACATCCAGCCATACAGGGCCCTCTTCACCTTGACTCTCCGCCTGGGCCGCGGCAATTTCCTCGGCAATGTCGTGCGGTTCTAGATCAAATTCGGGTTCTGGAGTCTCTGACCCAGCCCGCTCTTCAAGCCGGCGCGCTGGTGATGGCAAGACCCGGCGCAACACCTGTAGCCCGCCACACTGCTCGTCCTGCAGCAGCACGGTCAGAAAACCGTGATCCTTATGTGGCGCGAGCCCGGTGCCTCGCGGGTAATTCCAGAGCCGCAGTTGGGCCAGCGGCTCCCTGACTTGCGCATCAAAATATCCCTCTTGAAGGCCGAGAGCCAGCGCCAGTACACCCAGCAACCGTCGCGAGAAGGCCACCGTCTCAGCATGGTACACCGACACCGTCCGTTTGAAGTCTGGGTCGTTCGCCGGCCAGCGATTCTCGCCTTGCAGCGGCAACACCCTTTTAGTGTGGTCCTGGCCCGTGTACTCCAGACCGATCTCAAACGCCTCCCTGCCGTCCGCGGCGAAGTGTTCATAGCCTCGCCAGTTCGAAACTTCCCCCAGTGACAGACAGCAGGCTGCTGATTTTTCCGACTGAGGTCGATCAAAGAAGCGCCTGGCAGCAAGACGCACCTCGTCGATCAGATCATGCGGCACACCATGCCCGACGACCTGAAAAAATCCTCCCTGGGCCGCCGCATCGCGCAATTGTTGAATCACGCTGGCGGGGTCAAGGTGACGCGAAAGATCGATTACCGGAATCATCCGTTTTCCATCCGCTTCTATGTGCCTGGCTAGACTTCCCGGGTGTTCGTGGGAATCCGGTCACGCCGGTACAGCCTGACCGCAGTGTTCCGGCAGGATTCTCGCTTTACGGGTACGGACTGTGCAAGACCTGGGCCGGCGGATGACACCCCGCCTGTCAAGCTCACGCCGGTGTCAATATAGGGTCTTAACGGGCTGATCTCCGTATAGGACGAACTAATCGAACGATTCAACACAGAAACCGGCCTGGCGGGGTGAATCTGATCTGATCAGCTCACAAGGCGAAGCCAATAGGGTAATGTTAGCCGGCACCAGTGCTCAACTAGCGGTTTGCACTGGCCTCATCGAGCCGCTCGGCCGCCTCCAGCCACTTTGCCTCAAGTTCCTGGTGGGTCTCAGCGTTTCGGGCTTGCTCGAATAAGAGTTGCCGAAGTTGTTCCCGGTTATTTTCATTGTATAGATCCGGGTCGGCCAGCTTCTGCTCCAGTGACTGCTGATGTTCTTCAGTCTGGCTTAGCGCCTGCTCTAGCTTTGACACCTGATCCCTGAGCGGCTTGACCTGCGCCCGTTGTCGAGCCCGATCCTGGCGCACAGTCCGGGATGATTTTGCCTTTTTCTCCTCCCGGGGTACGTTTTCCTCTTCTGGATTTCTCTGCCGTGCTCGCAACCAACCAACGTAATCGTCAAGATCCCCCTCAAAAGGCCGAAGCTTGCCCTCGTCTATGACCCAGAGCTCGTTAGCCACCAGTCGCAGCAAGTGCCTATCGTGGGCGACGACTACCAGGCAGCCACGGTAAGTCTGCAGTGCCATGCATATGGACTGGCGCATGTCGATATCGAGATGATTGGTGGGCTCGTCCAGCAGCAGGAGATTCGGCCTGGTATATACGATCAGCGCGAGTACCAGCCGCGCTTTCTCGCCGCCCGACCGCAGTCCAACCGCTTCACCCGCAGCATCACCACCGAAACCGAATCGACCCAGGAAAGCACGCAATCGGCGGTCACTGCCCTGCCCCGCAAGCTCGGTCAGATGCTCAAGCGGCGATCGCTCCGGGTCCAGCAGCTCCAGCTGGTGCTGGGCAAAGTAACCGATGCGAATCCCTGCAGCGGACGTATAACTTCCCGCCAAGGGCTCGAGACGGGATGCCAGCACTTTCATCAGCGTGGTCTTACCGGCACCGTTTCTGCCCAACAGACCGATCCTCGCCCCTTCTGCCAGGCGAAAGTTCACGTTGGATAGAATCGCATGGTCGTAACCGGCGTCCACACGCTCCAGATCCATCAGCTGGTGGGGCATCTGCTCTGCCGGTTCAAACTCGAACACGAAGGCCGTTCGCTCGTGGACCGGCAGAACAGTCTCCAGGCGCTCCAGGGCTTTCAATCGGCTTTGGGCCTGTCGCGCCTTAGTAGCCTTGTAGCGAAACCGGTCCACGAAGGAGCGCATATGCGCAATCTTTCTCTGCTGACTGGCGTGCTGCTTGCGCTGAGCGTCAAGAGCCGCAGCACGACGACTCTCTGCCTGGCTGTAGTTGCCCTCGTAGACAGTCAGGGTCAGTCCTTCAATGTGCGCGATTCGGCTGACTGAGCGGTCTAGAAACTCGCGGTCGTGAGAGATCACCAGCACCATACCGTCATAGGCTGACAACCATCGCTCAAGCCAGACCATGGCGTCCAGGTCCAGATGGTTGGTAGGCTCATCGAGCAGTAACAGGTCCGCCCGTGTCATCAGTGACTGAGCAAGATTCAGCCGCATACGCCAGCCACCGGAGAAAGTGTTGACCGACTGGCGCTGCTCTTTTGTAGTAAACCCCAGGCCGTGCAGCAGTTGCCCGGCCCGCGCCGAGACCGTAAATCCATCGATCTGCTCGAGATTGTCGTGCCACTCGGCAAGCCGCGCCCCATCGTTGGCCTGCTCTGCACGCCTGATGTGGCGTTCAACCGCCCTGAACTGCTGGTCACCGTCAATCACGTACTCAATTGCGCTATCTTCCGACTGGGGAGTCTCCTGCATGACCTCACTGATCAGCGTGCCGCGCGGCAATGTCACACTTCCCTGATCTGCTTCCAGCCGTCCCGCTATGACCGAAAACAGACTCGACTTACCCGAGCCATTGGCCCCGGTCAAACCAAGGCGCTGGCCCGGAAACACATCGAGATTAACGCGCTCCAGTAGCAACCTTGTTCCGCGTCGCAGTGCGAGATTATTGATTTTCAGCATCGGGAGAAAGAAGAGTCAAAGGTGGAGATCGGGCGCTTATTGTTCGTCACAACCCATCGGTAAAGGTGGATCTTCTATACGTAAAATCTATTTTTCACCCCACGATAACGAGCCAAAGAACCACGGTGTACAGATGTGACATAACCTGTATCGCTCAGCTCGATGACCATCTGCCTCAAACGCCTCCACATTCTGAGTTTTTCCGGATCAACCTTATAGTGCTGGCTGACAGAGGCGGCATCGATTGGTATCCGAGACGCACGCTGCTCCCGGCCTCGGAAACGCCACTGGTTCACCTTTGCCCAACCAAGGTACACGATCAAGATGGCTAAAAGCGGCAGCAGGAAGTTCTGAAAAATCTGCAGTAGCCGTATATGCTCATCGGGCAGGGACATGTTGTTATCCGTCAAACCACTCTGAACAAGCCACCAAAGCAGACGGACCAGTGGCTGCCACAAATAAAGAATGGCAATCCAGACAATCAATGTAACAATGATCTCAACAATCCGCTGAGGTCGACTCAGCAGACCCGGAGATTCAATTATCAGTCCTTCGGAAGGCTCTGGATGCCCCGATCCGGGCTTGTCCATACAGCGCGTTCTCCACGTTTCTTGAGCAATGCCCGGGGAAACCCTACCACGGTAGCTACAACATTGATGATCCAGTACGCGATTGGGTACCACACCATCCAGAAGAAGTATCTGACCAGGCCGCTTTCATATCTTGAATCTATAGACAGGCTGACCAACGCCTGCAGCAAGCACGTCAGACCGAGAATCACCCCAGTCCAGCCGGGAATCAAACTTGAAACCTGCAGGTATGATGGCAATGGTATGAACTTGGAGATGACCCACAAGATCAACGTGCACATCAGTGAATAAGTCCAGACGACACTAACAATATATTCAACGCAGACCAGCCACATTCGCCTCCGTCGCCATGACAACATCGTTCGGAAATAACGCATGAAGGTCTCGGCTCCACCTTGTGCCCACCGGATTCTTTGCTGTGTAAGACCTTTGAGTGTTTCCGGTGTCAGGATCCAGCACAACGCATTGGGCTCAAACCGTACGTCCCAGTGGTTTAGCTGCAACCGCCAACTCACATCGATATCTTCTGTAACATTGTCGGCAGTCCAATAGCCGATGTCGTGCAGGGCTGTCTTATTAAAGGCGACGACCACACCAGAGACCGTAAAGACCCGGCCATAGATACGCTGTGCCCGCTTGATCAAGCCGATGATCGACGAAAACTCACCGACCTGAATCTTGCCCAGTAGTGATGTCCGGTTTCGGATGCGTGGGTTTCCGGTGACTGCTCCCAGACGCGGGGCGGAAAGAAACTGCCGAACCAACCAGTGTGTTGCATAGGGATCAAGCAGTGCATCGCCATCGATACAAACCAGGATATTGTTCTTAGTCATCAAAGCGCCGACATTCAGGGCCATGGCCTTACCTTGATTACCAGCCAGATGAACAACGCGCAAAGTGTCGTATTTCTTCGTTAATTCATCAAGCAACTCGCCCGTGTTGTCTTTGCTACCGTCATTGATCGCAATGATCTCGAAATTCGGGTAGTGTTGGGCGGCCAGAAACCCGATCGTTTCTTTGACATTGTCTCCCTCATTGTGACAGGGCACCAGAATACTTACCGGTGGACTTTCGGGTAGTGGTTGCGGGTTGTCCCTGGATTGCTCGCCATGGCTTTCCCAATGAAGTCTGTAATAGATACCGCCGACCATCCAGACATAAGCCATAAACAATGGGTAATAGAAAACAAAAAGTTGCAACTGGTGGGCAAAAGAAAGAATGAACTGGTTCATTACTGTTTACGGTAAGGATAAGTCTCAAGGGAGAACCCCGGTATCAAGATTTCTAGCTCGGGGTGATTAGCAAGAAAATCATCAGGGTAGTAGGCGACGTTCATTGAGCCTTGGGCGAAAAAATATCGAAACTGCTTGACCAGAGTTTCGGTGGGAATGTTTACCTGGTTTCGCCAGTCCTTGGCCTGTAATTCAAAAATGACCTTGTCAGTATTACCTAGCCTTGCTCGGACCGCAGTGTGTAGCTTTGCTAACCACTTATCTGGGTCTGGAGCGTTTTCCATGTATGGCATGGCCATTACGGCAACGTAATCATAGCGTTCCAGCGCCCCATCTAGACTTTGCGCAAACCAGTTTTCACTGTCTGTGTTTAAGACCACTGCTGCATATATATTGCGTGCTGTTCGAATTGTCGGGCGAAAATACCGCAGGTGCTTGGTCATTTTGTCTGTAAATTCATGCCAGGCATCGATCTTGAGATCGGTCCATCGGCGCATAAGAGACTGATCTGAGTGAACCTCTATCAAAGACGAGAAATCGAGCCCGCGCGACTTATAGTATTTAACGGCTTCAGGGTGCAGATCCTCATAGTCAGAGAAGTAGGCATCATCATGGTAAAGAACCCCGTCGAAATGGGCATATTTACCGAGGCTGTCATATATTGATGAGATCAACTTGACACTTTCCGAATCGAATATCGACAGTCGGCGATAGTCCACTGTGGCGGGAACGATGCCCTGAGCACCAGATCTTCGTACACCATGTTTTGCAAAATACTCTGATTTAACATCGAAGGCTGCGACCGGCATCCAGGCATATACGGTAACCCCAGCACGTTTCTCTAGCTGCCAGGACACACGGCTGAAAAGGTCATCGCGAACCGGCAGTGCCGGGTTTGGAAAATACAGCGCATTGGCATTTCCATCCCCATCAAAATCTGAAAACGCCTGCAGAAACACTGTGTTGATCCGCATCGCCTTGATACGATCGAGCAATCGGTCCAGGTTTTTTCTCTGTTGCTCCTTGTTTTCGTCATAGACGTAATCCAGGTCGATATGCGCTGCGCGAACCGGCTCTACATCGTTAAGGTGCTCGAGACCATACTTGATGTCTTCAACTGCCGGATTACGCTCGATCAATGAACGACCGATTCTTCCCGTATTGTCGGCAAGGTGCGGAAAATCATCCAGGGTCAGAAAGAACTCATAGCCCAGTTCTCTCGCAATTTCCTCGGCCTCGATACTCCACTGACCATAGGGCCACACCAGGGTACGCGGTTTTCGGTCAGCTAGTTTCTCGAGTAGCGTATCGTTACGCTTCAGATCAGAGCGAATACGTCGCCGATACTCTTGATCGGTCTCATATCGTTTCTCACCGTTCAGATACATTCTGGTAACAGCAGCTGGTTGCAGGTTCTGCTGGGGGTTCCCGATCACCCCGTGATGCAGATCGTAGGTATGCGATGCAAACTCTACTAAGCCGGAGCCCGCCATCTCCTTGATCTGAGATGCATCGAGGAAATACTCGCGGTCTTTTAAAGCGCTATTCCCGTAAATCACCTGTGAGCCTGGTTCTGCTTCCAGCCATCGCCCTACCAGAGCCATCACGGCAGGATAGTTGAACCTGCGCAACAGTGGGAAAATCTCGTGGTAGAAGCTTGCGTAGCCATCGTCAAACGTAAGCAGCACGGGTTTCTCTGGCAGTAGTCCGCCCGATTGGCTCTCCAATACCTGGTCCAGCGTCACCGGTGTGTACCCGTTCACCCGAAGCCACTCAAAATGCTCGGCAAGATGCCGTGTACTAACGGCCATCGTGTCTTGATCTGAGCGGCCTATTACATCGTCACGAATATCGTGGTAACACAGCGCGACCAGTGATCTAGCTTTTTCAATTCCATGACCAAACGCACCAGCGCTACCGATACAGCTTAGAAGTAGTAGCAACAGAGTTAGCACGGCACGCATCAATCGAATCTCCATTCGATACCCGCACGAAAACCTGTCCAGTCTTCTTCTTTGCCGTCATAACTGTGCCGTTGAAATCTGATCCCATAAAAAATGTTGAGCGTTTTACTGGAGTGGAAACGCTGGTCATATTCGATAACGCTGGTTTCGCTGTTACCGAAACCACGCTGGTAGTACCGACCGATCTCTCCATACAGGCGATGAGAGAATTTTTTGTCGTAACGGCGATCGATAACCCCTTGGTATTCCAGACCCAGAGCCGTCGAGTAGTCCGAGATTGGGTTGAAATAGGGCGTATCAGTTTTGGAATTGTCCGAATATGAACCGTTTTCAATCAACGCAAGCTGATGGTGTGCTTCAGAATAAAGAAGCTGGTAGGCTGACATTCCGAACTCGTTTCTGTTATTGCCATCAGTAAATGGCATATACCGGTATGTGCCGTCAAACCGATAACGCTCACTTGCACGATGTGTAATATTCACAGTATAGGCCTCGGCTTTTATCTTATTATCCCAGGCGCGCACGGGAGTATCTTGCCCAAATCCTTCTGCCGAAAAGATCACACTGTTGCGATCATCATGCCGCCAATGGGCTCTCATAGCCACAGCCGTATCACCCCCGGATTCAGACTGACTCAACTCGAACGCGATATCCCAGTCAGGTCGACGGAATTCACCACCCATGCCATAGCGCCGGATAGCAGCCCGACCGTTTTCAAGATCAGCCTGAGATGTCCAGTAATGAGCAAATACTCGATGATCGTCACGCCAGGGCTTGCTGACATAGAAAATCTCACTCTGAAGTTCTTTGCTGCCAAACGTATCACCGGTACTCCTCCCGCCGGACACCACGGCAGACAATTCATGCATCTTGTGGATTTTCCAATCCTCAGCCAGATCTTGCACACGCTTGTTTTCGGGATAATCCTCCATGAGATTCCTAATCCTGGGCTCAAAATCCGCAAACCGGCTGAGTGACAAAAGACTTTCAGCCTGGCCGATTCTTCTTTCGAGGTATTCCGAATCAATATTTTTTACAATGACGTATTCATCGATGGATTTACGCGACCAACCCCTGGCGTTGTAAACGCCGGCTAGATCCGACCGCAAAGCAGCGTTGTGCGGCGCCCGTTCCAGTAGATCAGACAAGCCCCGGTCGGCTTGTGCCAATCGGTTACTCCAGGAAAACAAAAGCTGTTTCAAGCGAACAGCTTCTACAAGTTGATGATTTACAAAACTCGCCGGTTGTTGACTGATTACCGTGTCAATGGTGGTTTCGGCAACGTCAAACTGCTCGGTCTCAATGGCCGCAAAAAACAAGGTCAGGAGTGAATTGAAGTTTCGGGAATCTTTAACGAGTGCCTCAGTAATGAGGCTCATCGACTCATCAGGCTGTTCCAAGTAGAGATAAGCGTCAGCGATTGCGTTCAGTACCTCAACGGGAAAATCCCCAGGCTTTAACTTCTCTTCGATCAGGTGGAGATATTGATGGATTAAATCCTGCATCAGACTACTGGCGTGAAGTGCCAGGATATAATCAAAAACTCCCCGATGACGCAGAACAGTATCATCAGGAAAGTTTCTTGACAGGTAACCCAAGTAGAATTTCGAGTAAGCCACAGCCTGTTGCTGTCGCTCTCTCGCGATACGCAGATCCGGCTCGTACATATATGCCCAGCGGATAGCGATAGCCGCCCGGTCACTGTACATAACGCGCCAGTCATTGGTTGAGAAAGCAGCGGGTCTTTTTTTCGCACTCTTCAATGCGAGCCGCGGCAGACCAAGAAAATTTGTTGCTAGAACCCACTGACGATAGGCGTAGTTATCGTCGGGATACGCGTCGAGAATTTTCTGATAGATCCCAATGGAGGCAGAAAAATCTCTCTGAACATCTTTCAGATAAGCCTTTGCATGGAGAACATCCCTATGGCCAGGCCAGCGCTGTTCCAGATTTGCCACGAGTTCTTCGGCGCGACTCAGTCTGCGCTGGTCGATCACGGTTAAAGCCTGCCCCACCCCAAACACCGACTGTGCCGGGAACCTGGTATAGCCCGCAGCGTAAAGCGCTTCTGCCTGTTGGTACTGACCCGATGATCGTGCCGTGCGGGCAGTCGCTTCCAGTTCCAAGGCTGACATGTGAGCCGCAAGGCTCGACCCGGTTACAGTTGAATCTCCCTGCGGCTTGTCCTCGGCAAAAGCAAGGGTAGCGTGCATGCCGAGGGTAATACACAACACGGCTATTTCGGACGTGCGAAACAGGCCTGCTCGAAACCCCAAAACAACACGCTGGCTACGGAAAAGTCCGGTCAAGTGAAAAATCCTGTGCTGGGGCTCTGACGCTAGGCCCGACAGAGAATAAACCGAGATTCTATCGGACCGTTCTTCTGATCTGAAATTCTCTCCCGCATGGAATATGTTGCTTGTCCGGTAGCCACTCATGAGCATCACCTCCAGCCTAGGCAACTTTGTGGGTTCGAGTAAAACGCTAGTATGGGTTCAATCTACAAACATCGCCTAAAGGGGGTACCCGTTCATATTGACTTACTGGGCGCAACACTCGCTGGGAAGACCAGTACAATACGGCTCGCTTGATTACTCCCAAGTGGAAACAAAGCCCAGTGAAACCAGACGTTGATGACCCCTCCGTGATGATCAGCACCGATCAGCTTGAGACCAGGCTCGGCGACAACCGTCTTTGCATCATCGACCTCAGCAAGACAGAGCATTTTGCCCAGGGGCACATTCCAGGTGCGAGCCACCTGGACTACGCGTCGCTGGTCGATGGCAGGAAACCGGCCCCTGGCCAACTGCCCTCCAGAGCACGTCTAGAACAACTTGCCTCGAGGCTGGCTCTTCATGAGACACGCTTTGTGGTCGCCTGCGATGACGAGGGCGGTGGCCGGGCGGCCCGACTGCTGTGGACACTGCACGTCCTGGGCCATCGGAACTGTTCCGTACTCGATGGCGGTATGACCGCCTGGAGAGGCGAGGGTCGCCGCCTGACGACTCAAGCCGCTTCTTACACTGCGACATCCTTCCAGCTGAGTACTCTGGATCACACTCCCATCGCGACGCGGGAATACATCTTGTCACACCTTGAAGATAAGCGTGTCGCTCTACTGGACGTGCGAACTCCGGAAGAATACGCGGGAACCAAGCAACTCAGTGCCCGCAGTGGCCATATCCCAGGAGCGGTCAACCTGAACTGGCTGGAAACAATAGACCATGACAATCACTTGCAGCTCAAACCCAAAGCAGTGCTTGCGAAAATGTTAGCTAATCGCGGCATTCGACCGACGCAGGAAGTTATCACCTATTGCCAGACACATCATCGATCCGCACACAGCTGGATGGTATTGAAATATATGGGTTACCATTCTGTGCGGGGTTATCCAGGCTCGTGGTCCGAGTGGGGTAATGACCCGGAAACACCGATTCAACTGAACAGCCAGAACAGATCATGATCATTATCCTGCATCCTGACACCAGTATCGAGACCCCAGACGGCAAGGCAGTATTCGACTTTCTTTCCGCAAGATCAGGCATCACGCCCCAAGTGCATACCGTCAGCGGGGCAGGTCGAACCCTGACAGAGATCTATGCAGTTGGTGATACCAGCACGCTGGACCCGCAAGAACTTTCGAGCCTGCCCGCTGTCGAGCGGGTCGTTCGGGTTTCACGGGAATACCGGATGATCGGGCGGCACGCCGGTGATGATCGTGCACGTGGATTCACCTATAACGGTATCCGGTTTGACCAGAATGCCTTGCATCTTTTCGCCGGACTGTGCGCGGTCGACAGCCAGGCCAACGTTGAATCGATGATGCAGGCTTTGCAAGAGCACGAACTACCCTGCACCCGCATGGGTGCCTACAAACCAAGGACCAGCCCGTATTCGTTTCAAGGCCACGGTGCTGAATGCCTGCCCTGGGTGTTCGAACTGGCCGGTCGATACGACATAAAAGTCATCGCCATGGAAGTCACCCACGACTCTCAGGTCGACGAGATTCTCGAGGCACTCGATGCCTCCGGGCGCCCAACGGGAGTGATGCTGCAGATCGGTACCCGAAACACACAGAATTTTGAACTCCTCAAGGCGGTTGGACGTCAGCGCGAACTGCCGGTACTCATCAAGAGGGGTTTTGGCATCACGCTCGAGGAATCTCTGAACGCAACCGAATACCTGGCAAACGAGGGCAACAGCAACATTGTGTTTTGTCTGCGGGGCATGAAAACCAACCTGGGTGACCCGCACCGCAACTTTGTCGACTTCTCGCATGTTCCGGCGGTCAAACACCTGACGCATTTACCGGTCTGTATTGACCCGTCCCATTCCGTCGGCAGTCGCAACCAGGGGGTCGACGGCCTACTGGACATCATGCATGTGACTGCCCAAGGGGTCATTGCCGGAGCCAATATGGTGCTGGTGGACTTTCACCCGCATCCTGAGCAGGCCCTGGTAGATGGCCCTCAGGCGATGTTGCTCGAGGAGTTACCGTGGTTTCTGGAAGACATGCAGATTGCCCGGCAGGCCTGGGAAAAAAGGATTGAGTTGGCCCGGCACAACCTGACGACACCCTGAGAGGCTTGATATGAAGGAAACCGGCGAACGGTTCGAGAAAACAGATGAAGCCTGGCAGAACGAACTGACCCCGGAACAGTATCGTATCTGCCGGTTGAAAGGCACCGAAGCGCCTTTCAGCGGTCAATACAACGACTGCAAGACATCGGGAACCTATACCTGTACGTGCTGTGGCAACGCACTGTTTCACTCTGCGGAAAAATTCGATTCTGGCTCAGGCTGGCCCAGCTTCTGGCAGGCCGTTTCAGACGAGGTGGTGCACCTAGAGAGTGACCACAGCCACGGTATGGTGCGCGTGGAAGTGCTTTGCAGCCGGTGCGATGCCCACCTGGGGCATGTTTTCCCGGACGGTCCACCACCGACCCACCAGCGATTCTGCATTAACTCGACTTCACTGAAACTGAAACCGGGCTGAAGAATCGGGAACTCAGCTGCCGCGCTTTCGGATCGAAGGTATGCGCAGATCATCGCCGATCACAGGCATCGCTGTACGAAGTTCGGGGTTGTAACGGGTGATCATCCACAGTGGCAGATCAAAGTCTCTGGCCAGTCTCCAAACACTGTCACCCCTGCGTGCCGTGTAGCGGCGCACTTTGACGATTTCGAAATGCTCTTTGAACTCCTCCACCAGGACCCGGTGATACTCCTGGCGTCGCTGCTCGAAATCGGACCGCTGGGTTTGGTTTAAAATCGGCAGCAATAGCGCGTCACCAATCTCCAGAGTCTTTGTCTCCTGCATGCCGTTGAGCCGCCGTATGGGTGTGATGCCACCGAGCCTCAGCCAGTCTGAATAGTGTCCCAGCGTTTCATTCGCTTCAACATTGATGCGGTAGACCTTGCGCCCATCCCGGCTAGTCACCTGGACGCCCACCTCGATGTCCTGGTCGAGCACACCGATACTCGGCCAGCTACCCTGTTCAGTCTGCTTCGTTCTCTGTACGGGTTTCTTCGAATCGGAAGCCGCCCTGTTGAGCACAGCATCGCTCTCCCGCCCACCCTCGGGAACTTGCAAAACCTGGCCGGGGACAATGATCGACGCCTTTTTCAGACCGTTGAAGGCGAGCAGCTTCTCGCAGGGAACGCCGGCACGCTGCGCAATAGCACAGACTGATTCACCTGCTTCGACCCTGTGGCTTCCGTTAGCCAGGAGCCGAACACTGCCACTGCGGGACAGTGCCTCAGCCACCTCCAACGGGACACCATGGAGGGTCAGAACCTGCCCAGGGTGGATCAGACCACCCACACCCAACGGGTTATCGGCCAGCAATGCCCTGCAGGAAAGACCCAGCCGATGCGCAATAGCACAGGGGCTGTCACCGGGCTGAACCTTGTAACGTACAGTGGTACCCGATGCCAAGGGTTTAAGCTGTTCTGCAGCTGGCTTTCGACGAGCATCCTGGGCGGTACCCGCCGGCGGAATTCGCAGAGCCTGGCCGGGGAATATCAGTCCGCGATCATCCAGCTGGTTGGCTGCCAGCAGTGTCTGGCAGGGAATGCCATGGCCAAGCGCCACAGCGCATGCGGTGTCGCCACTCCTCACGGTGTAAGAACTGCCCGTGCCGGATACTGCCAGTGCACCGGGAATGACAAGATTTCGACCTATTGGAAGGACCGATGTCGACCTCAACCCGTTAGCCGCCAGCAGATCATCACAGACAACACCAAAGCGCTGGGCGATCCCGCATACCGTGTCACCCGATCCGACCGTGTAGCTTCCTGGGTTTGCGTGTCCGACCCGAGTCCGAACAACACCGGATTTAAGCGGCAGCTGCAGAGACTGGCCCACCTGGATCATGGCCGAAGGCCCCAGTCGATTCATGTCGATCAGATCCTGGCAACCAACCCGAAATGCGCTCGCGATAGCACACGCGGTGTCGCCTCGTTTAACGGTATATCGGCTGGGTGCACCGGGATCCGATTCCCTGGGCATGGCCCTCAGTTGAGCGACCTTGCTGGACCAGCCTCCCTGTCGCCTGGGCAGACGCAACCGGTAGCCACGTGGCACCTGGCGCCAGCCGTGCCAGACAAACCGTGTCAGCGCTGGGTTCAGACCTTTCAACCTCGACTCGCTGACGCCGAAAACACGTTTGATTCTGTCGACCGACACCGCTCGATCCAACAGAACAGTGTCATAACGCAACGATCTGCCGCTGTTGTAAGAACCGAAAATCTGCCTGGCGTTGCGGGCCACGTGCCGTGCAGCGAGAAAACTGGTGTAGAAGTTTTTCACCGCAACGCGAAACTTACGCGTTCGGTAACCATCGATTACTGTGACAAAATCCGGGCCCATCTTGTTGATGGCTCGGCGCATACCGTTGATACCGTAGTTGTATGACGTGATGACAAACGGCGTCAGTTCGTAATCGGATATCTTGGCGTTTTTCGCGCGTGCCGCAATCGTCAGCGTCTTGCGGCTGTCTTTAAGGTACCGGGCCGCAGCCCAGCTCGCCGCTTCCGGATCCAGGCGCTCGTCCACTGTCGCATTGAGCTCCAAACCGAGTACTCGTGCGGTGCGTGGCATGATCTGCCAGACCCCGGCAGCGCCCAGTCTGGAATACGCCTTCGGGTTATAGGAGGACTCGACAAAGGGCAGGTACTGCATATCCTGGTGCAGTCCCGCATCCTTCAGGACTTGTCGAACGATTCGACCGTAGGTGCCCCACCTGCGCAGCGCGTCACGAAAACCGTCCTTGTGCCCAGTCTGGCAACGCAGCTGATGGGCCGACCGGCGGATCTGTGCCGGTGAATGGCCAGGAAACATCGCAATATAATGCCGGTCCTGGCGTCCTGTGATCTTTTCTCCTCGTTCCAGGCGCTGAGCGAGCTGTTCAAGTCGTGCCTTGAGACGACGCTTCTGGTCCTTAATGTACTGGGTGTTGCCACTCCGGCCGCAGGCTTTTCCCCTGATGACCTTGAAGACCCGGTCTGGTTTAACAGAATCGTGGAGGACAGCATCACGGCTGGTCCAACGGCTGTAGACATCGATCCAGAAGTCAACCCTTCGGTGTAACGCTTTGGGGCAGGGAAAATAGCGGCTGCAGGCAAGATTGTGGTTGTTGACCAGATGGTGAGCCGAAGCGATATGGTCGTCTGGAATAAAGAAAGTCAGCAATAGACCCAGCAGCAGATACAGACCCCAGGCCCTCGTCCGGCGGGAATGACTGTTGTTAGATTGTGTCTTCAGCAATTTTCTTGCACCGCAATACGAGCCTCGCATCCACAGGTTTCCGAGCTGTGACGGGGTCTGGTTTGTTACACTTCACGGCTGATAGGCCCTACCGATACCCAGTGCACTATTAATGGCGAATTCACACCAACGGGAACCCTATGAGCGTCATTAGCAGGGACGATTTTATCGAAAGTATCGCCGATGGGTTGCAATACATTTCCTTTTACCATCCCCGGGATTTCGTCCAGGCGATGACCAGGGCCTGGGAGCGAGAAGAATCTGAAGCGGCCCGGAACGCGATCGGCCAGATCCTGGTCAATTCTCAGATGGCCGCCCAGGGGCGGCGCCCGATCTGCCAGGATACCGGCATCGTCGTGGTTTTCCTGAAAGTCGGGATGCAGGTCCGCTTTGACAGTGACCTGTCCGTCCAAGAAATGGTTGATGAAGGCGTCCGACGAGCCTACAGCAATGCCGAGAATCCTTTGCGGGCGTCCGTCGTATCGCCACCTTGGGGTAAACGTCTGAATACTGGCGACAACACACCGGCTGTCATCCACACTGAACTGGTCCCTGGTGACCAACTGAACGTGACGCTAGCTGCCAAAGGCGGTGGATCGGAAAACAAAGCCCGGTTCGCCAACCTGAATCCCAGTGATGACCTGGTCGAGTGGGTCGTCGAGACTGTTCCCGGCATGGGTGCCGGCTGGTGCCCACCGGGTATTCTTGGCCTTGGTCTGGGTGGCACACCGGAAAAGGCCTTGTTGATGGCCAAAGAATCATTGATGGCCCCGATCGATATGGACCAGATCATCGCCCGTGGTCCGGCGGACGATGTGGAAAGGCTGCGCCTGACGATCTATCAGCGGGTCAACGAGACGGGTATCGGGGCCCAGGGATTGGGAGGCCTGACCACCGTGCTGGACGTCAAGTTGCTGGACTACCCGACCCACGCCGCCTCACTGCCGGTGGCCATGATCCCTAACTGTGCCGCAACTCGGCACATCCACTTTGAGCTTGACGGTACTGGTCCAGCTGAACTGACGCCCCCCAGTCTCGACGAGTGGCCCCAGATCCCAAACGATATTTCATCCAAGGGGCGGCGGGTCGATGTCGATCAGCTGACTCGGGAAGAAATCCGGGACTGGCGACCGGGCGAGAACCTGCTTCTGTGCGGCAAGATCCTGACCGGCCGCGACGCCGCCCACAAGCGCATAGCTGACCTGATCGAACAAGGCCAGCCGTTGCCCGATGGCGTCGACTTCCGCAACCGGTTGATCTATTACGTCGGCCCGGTCGACCCGGTTGGTGACGAAGCGGTCGGTCCTGCCGGCCCCACCACCGCCACGCGGATGGATAAGTTCACAGACATGATGCTCGACAAGACTGGGCTGCTGGGCATGATCGGTAAAGCAGAACGCGGCCCCGTTGCAATTGAGGCGATCCGTGTCCACCGCTCGGTTTATCTGATTGCAGTGGGTGGCGCGGCCTATCTGGTTTCGAAGGCCATCCGCTCGGCCCGGCTGATTGCCTTCGAGGATCTGGGCATGGAAGCGATTTACGAGTTCGAAGTGCAGGACATGCCAGTAACTGTCGCGGTTGACAGTAGCGGCGAGTCCGTACACCAGAGTGGCCCAGCACACTGGCGCAGTCGAATCGCTGAATTCCCAGTATCAGTTGCCTGACGGGGCCACTGCCAAACTCTGGGTAGGAACTGTTCTTCCGCAGGATGTATCAGGATGACTTCTCAAACGTGTTGTCAGGGCGCTATATCGAGGCCCGGCAGACCACCGGGCCCCGACTCGACCCGTCGTGATCGCTTGAGCTTGAAACAATGCCTGCCGCTTATATTCTCACTGTTGTTAGCGATCCCAGGTCTGTCAGCAGATGCAGATGCGCCCAGGGGGGCGTTTAAGGGAGCGGTCGATACATCCCATCCGACCTGGTTCAAGGAAAGTTTTCTCGATTTCGAAGAAGATATCGCCGACGCTGCCGCCAACGGTCGGCGCTTAGTACTCTATTTTTTTCAGGACGGCTGTCCTTACTGCAATGCACTGGTGGAGCATAATTTCACACAGCCTGATATCACCAAGACCATGCGCGAGAAATTCGACCTGGTGGCGATCAACATATGGGGTGACCGCGAAGTGATCCAGGTCGGTGGGCAAGTATTCAGCGAGAAAGACCTGGCCGAGGCCCTCAAGATCCAATACACACCAACCCTGTTGTTTTTCAACGAGCAGCGGCGGGTCGTGCTACGGTTAAACGGCTACCAACCACCCGACACCTTCAGGACTGCCCTGGAGTTCGTCCACACACGAAAAGAGGCCACCGGAAGTTTCACCCATTATTTAGAGCAATTGGGCACCAAATCCTGGTCTCAAGATCTGATCAGCGAAAGCTTCTTTATCTCCCCGCCATATGATCTTCGCCCTGGTTCGAACAAGCCGCTGGCTGTTTTTTTCGAACAACCAGTCTGCCAGGCGTGCGAGGCATTTCACGCCAGAGTCCTGAATAACCCCACGGTCAGGCGTCTGATTACTCAGTATGATGTTGTTCAGCTTGGACTCTGGGCCAAAACGCCGGTGATCACGCCATCCGACGATCAAACCACCGCTCGGCAGTGGGCCGAAACACTGGCGATCGGCTTCACACCGACCGTTGTGTTGTTCGATGTCGAAGGCCGGGAGGTCATGCGGCTGGAAGCATCCTTCCGGACCTTTCACACGCAAGGCATCCTGCGTTATGTGCTGAGCGGCAGCTACCGGAAACAGCCCAGCTTTCAGCGCTACCTGTCTGCCCACGCAGATCACCTGCGCGAACAAGGGTACGACGTGGATATCTTCAGCTATGATTCCCCGATCTCTAGAAACGGTAAACTGGCTGATCCTGAGTAAGCCGACTGGACACAATTTGAGCGAACAGGTGGACCCTTTCCGTGCAGATCCCTGAAGAAATCAAACAGGACTTTTCCCGCGAACCACTGGAGCGGCGTAACCTGCATGCCGATCCACTGGTGCAGTTTGAGACGTGGTTTGGTGAAGCCTGTGACGAAGGAATCCCCGCGCCCAACGCCATGACATTGGCCACGGTCTGTTCAGACGCATCACCGACCGCGCGGACGGTCCTGCTCAAAATCTATGATCGGAACGGCTTCGTCTTCTTTACCAATTACGGCAGCCGCAAGGCCAGTCAGATCAAAGTCAACCCGGAAGTCGCTCTCTTGTTTCCCTGGTTCAGCATGGGCCGGCAGGTCTCGGTCACCGGCTCGGCCAGCCGTATTTCGAGCAGCGCCTCGCTCAAGTACTTCCTCTCCAGGAGCCGGGGAAGTCAGCTGGGCGCATGGACCTCCGAGCAAAGCTCTGTTATCTCATCGCGCGACATTCTCGAGACGACACTGGCCCAGATGAAAAGGAAATTCACCGAAGGAGAGATCCCACTGCCCTCGTTCTGGGGTGGTTACCGAGTCCAGCCGAAAACCATTGAGTTCTGGCAGAGTCGGCCTAACCGTTTGCACGATCGGTTCCAATACACTCGCCAGTCCGACAACAGCTGGACCATCGATCGTCTCGCGCCCTGAAGATTCAGGCCTTAGCTGAATTCAAGCTGATCGTTGTCGGGCAAGACTGAATCCTCTGCCTCGCGGTCAATTCCCATGCATTCCGCCGACAGCCTGACGGGGAACCGCTGCCGGATCTGATCGTCCAGTACCACCGGTATGTGCTCTGGTCGCGGTGCGGCAAGTAACTGGGCGACACGGACCCGGGCATTTTCCAGCAGGTCCGGTTTTCCCGCCTCGTTCCATTCCTTCGGACTGTTTCGGTCTCCTAGATCAGGATAAACATAGTCACGCTGCATCAGTGCCATGGTCTGGGGGTGACCGAGAAAGTGACTGGGGCCCTCTATGCACACGTCGCGCATGGCTTGAAGTGACAAGGAGTCTTCGGTGACCTCAATACCACGAATCGTCCGGTTGATCGCCCCGAGCATGTCGTTGTCAATCACGTAGCTTTCCAGACAGCAGCCGAGAAGGCTGGCGTGCATGCCGGCAGATTCATAGACCAAGTTGGCACCACTGTGCCCGGCGAGTGCGTTGGTATAGGCTTTCTCGTAACCTGACTGCGCATCGGGCAGTTTGGCGTCCGCCATGCCGGCAGCAATTCCTGTCGGCAGATCATAGTAACGCCCCATCTGCCCACAGGCTGCCATGAGTACGGCCTGTTCACCGCCGCCGCCGCTCATGGCGCCGGTCCGAAGATCAGAGACGAACGGCCAAGTACCGAATATGGCCGGATGACCGGGCTTTAGCAGATTCACATACACCAGGCCCGCGAGCACCTCGGCCGTTTCCTGCACCACTGATCCTGCCAGAGCCGCCGGACTGGTCGCCCCTGCCTGCCCTGCCGCCAATAACAAAACCGGCATCCCCCGGCGGACGCAGGTCTCCAGCACCCTGCAGGCATCCTCGGCAAAGCGCAGCGGTGGAACAACGTGGCAAACGGAACAACTGACGAACGGGCGCTCACGCCACTTTTTCTTTCCGCCGGCGACGATCTCGAGCATGTCGATCGCTTCATCGGCATGCTCGGGCGCTACAAAACTGGTCCCGACATGTTTGCTTGTACCGACGATGGATACATAACAGGTATTGAAGTCCATTTCGCGTGGATCTTCGACGTCACGAGCGACCATCGGGCGCTGAAAGAAGTGTATGTGCTCCATCGCATCGACAATGCGGGCTGCATCGTAGAGATCCTTAAGGGTGGAGTCCCGGTACTCCCTTTTGAGCGGGTCAACGATGTGGACCGCTGCGCCGGCCGTACCAAAATAGGCGCGATTACCACTGAGTTGCATGTCGTACCGCGGGTCCTGACCCATCAGAACGATGTCACGTGCGGCAGAAGCAATCGTATCTTCAACAAGTGCCTTTGGAAACAGCAGGCGCCCGTCTTCGGTCAACGACCCGCCTGCCCCGGTGATCAGTTCCCGACAGGAAGAAATGGCATTGGCGATCCCGATCTGCTCAAGGGCTTCAAGGGCCGCCCGGTGGATGCGCTCGACTTCAGCATTGGTGAGCGGCTGGTACCGGCCACTGGACTGTCCCGGCTTTACTGCTCGCTCCTCTTGGGGAATAGGCTCGGCGCGCAATGCCCGCCGTGCCACCCGACCCCCCATGCGGCCAAGCCCGGAAGATGTGCGATCGGTGCCTGCCATTGCCTTGATCAGTAGCGCGGAAACCCGGTCAGTAAGATGACCCGGCGGCCTTGTGCTCCGCTTTCTTCAAAGTCGCCATGAGACTGTTCCCCCTGGGCATGACTCGGTCGATCACTTTGAGCTTGGTGCTACCCTGATTTGTAGAGTCTTCCAACCGACCCTCACTCAGAAGCAACACACTGTGCCCGATCTCTGCCGCCAGCGCCACCGTCGCGCAATTGTAATCCTGTCGTTCACCGAAAGGAACAGACAGAACATCTGTGACTGTCAGGCCGTTCTGCGAACGCAGAAATCCAAGGTTATCTTCGATCTGATGGGCCTGCTCTTCCGCTGACAACGAAGCCAGCACATAATGGCTGACCGTGTGACTGCCGAAACACAGCAGCGGGTGATGCCCGACTAATTCCCCTTGCGAGACATAGGCCTGTTTCAGATCCGGTTGGATATCGTGATCGGTGAAGAATCGATCTAGCGCGGTTTCCACCTGGCGAGAGTTGTTGCGGAAGTCCTTGGTGTAACGGTAGAAGCCCTGCCCGCTAGCTCGGACAAGACCCTGACCATGTTCTTGCTCAAACGCCTGAACCAGATCACGGTTGATCAGAAACCGTACCTTGTCCCGCCAGAAAACCCCGCCGCTGACGAAGGCCCGGTTAACGAACAAAGCGGCCGGAACATCCAGCGCTTCGAAGACCGGCAGGCCTTCCTCAATCACACAACGGTAGCCGTCATCTGAAGTGACAGTTGCCAGTCCGACCCGGTCTGCAGACAGGCAATACTCATCAATGGTGACGAAACGAAAGAATCGACCAATGGCCTCGAGTTGTTGGTACAACGCCTCGGGGCTGACGTTGTGAAGCCCCTGTTCCAGATCTGAAGGCACACGGCCAAAGAGACCGTGATACAGCAGTACAAGACCTGTGCGACGCGACAGGTCTTGCAGATAAGCCCGTTCCTTCTCCAGATCCAACTTCACGATCAACCACTCAGTCAGACGGCCGCCGGACTGGGTACCAAGCACAGCGTGATTCCCGGATCTGACCCGCGATATTCCTCAACATGTGATCAATCTCGTATCGTGCCGGCTCAGCCGCACTGGCCCGTCCTCGTCTATGCGGATGGTCTGTCCCAGCGTCATGGCTGTACCCTCAAGACTGTTCATCAGGATCATGTGGAGGAAAAGCACCATGCCCGGAACGATCGGTTCCGGGTTGCCTTTGTAAAACATCGGGTAATCCATCCAGGTTGGCGTGAACGTCGCACCCAGACTGTAACCGCAGGCGTTAAGACGGTGTTCCAGCATACCGCTGTTATCCATAACGCGGGCATGTGCGTCAAACACCTCACCCATGGCACACCCCGGTCGGATCTGTTCCAGACAGGCCTCCATCGCATCGGCGCAGGCCCTGTGCATATGCAGCTGCAGACGGGTCGGTTCACCGATGACCAGCGTGCGCATCAGACAGGCATGGTAACGGCGATAGACACCGGCAAACTCCAGGGTCAGCTGATCGATCGCATCGAGCACTCGGCGCCCGCTGTGATAACGGCACAGTAGGGCATCCTCGCCCGAACCGATGATGAACTCATTGCCGGGATAATCACCGCCACCACTGAAGACCGCGCTCTGCATGGCGGCGAGAATATCCCCTTCATCAGCGCCAGCAGCCGTTACAGCGATAGCAGCGTCCAGGGCATCGTCCGCCAGCACTGCTGCTCGTTCAACATAGCTGAGTTCGGCTGGGCTCTTTACCATCCGCATTCTGGAAGTCACATCCGAGACATCGGACAGTTCAAAGAGCCCGCCCAGTGTCCGGCGCACTTCGTTCCAGTTGTGGGCAGTAAGGCCGACCGCATCGAGCTCTATCCCCAACTGTGAGCCGTGCCAACCTAGATCATGGAGCAGGTCCTTGAGCTGCAGAGCCGGAGACGCGCTGACGTCGTCTACCCAGATTCGGATGTCGTCGACAATGGAGGTGTGCTGTGCCTGGCGCAGATCCGGTGCCCGGGTGAGCAATGCCAGACGTCCGTCCACACCTAGAACCATGCACTGGAAAAAGCAGTAACCAAAAGACTCGTAGCCGGTGAGGTAGTACATGCTCTCCTGGCGGAAGAGCAGCACACCCTTCAATCCCAGCTTTTCGAGGTCACTGCAAAACCGGTCACGGCGTTGCTGTAATTCACTGGCGGTAAAATGGATGGCCATGATCGAGTATCCCCGGGACAACACAAAGACAGCCTTTGTTACAGCGACGCTAAATTACCACAGCCACAGAGCCTAGAGAACAAGACGTGGACCATAACACAGGAGATTTTCATATCGGTAGCGAAGAGATTGCCACCTCCATCAGGTTCCAAGATCTGGTGGATGCACTGGCCGGCATGCACCGCGAAGCACCCGCGATCCTCAAAGACATGCTGCTGGAACAACCCGGTCGAGAGGGCCTGGATCACTTGTTGGTTCGCGCCCGCCTGGCAGGCCGGTGAGACTCTCGGTGTCAAGATGGCTTCAATCTTCCCTGGCAATCGAGAACTCGGCCTGCCTGCGGTTCATGGTGCCTACATCCTGCTGGATGGACTCAGTGGAATACCATTACTGTCGATCGACGGTAACGCACTGACCTACCTCAAGACCGCGGCCGACTCGGCTCTTGGGAGCAGAATACTGGCACGTGAAGACTGTCACACCCTGCTGATGGTCGGGGCCGGTGCCATGGCTCCCCACCTGATCGAGGCCCATTTGACGACATCCTGGCCGATCACTACGAGTTGTGCACGGGTTCTCCGGGTAGAACCGATGACAGACCAGATCACGGTATTCAAAAACGGTGGTGGTGGCCACCTGGACCTGATGACCGCGCGTTACATCCGCAAGACCTGCCGCGGGCAGGAAACCGGCTCATCCACACCACCCGATTAAACGCCCCTGGCTCTTATCACGACTGCCTTCCGAGATAATACCAACACCCTGGTCGCTGACGACGCTCTGCATCGGGGAGCGCTCAGCGGTCGTTTTGTGGTTTTTCCTTAGCTGTTGCCGATGACGGAATTCTGAATCTTATCGAGCCTTTAAGCGTCTCGGGGGTTTCTTCCAGGAGCAGGGCGTACGCCTCCTTGGCTCTTTCACAACCCCCTGTTCCCTTGATAAAACGGTTCGTCAGGCCTTCAATCACGAAAAAGACACCGCCACTGCCAATACCAAAAGCCAGCGTCTTGAACAGTCCCCGCTCGTCTACCTCGGTTAGGGGGTGTCTCAGAGTGCCGCCCAGTCGCAATGGGTTAAAAACAGAAGCCGCCGAGACCCCTATACCTTTGCGTGGGTGCGGCATGAGTGCAAGCAGTACGACCTCGTCCCTGAACCGAACACCACCCCGGACCTCATGCCATACTTCCGGCGTCTGTATCACAATCGAACCCCGAGAAATCGCGACACCGTCGATGATCCGAAATCCAACGCTGCCACACTGTAATTCCTGAAACTCTCTCTTTTTCTTCAATGGATTCATCGCCTGAAGAAGTTCCCTGAACAGCGAGCCGGTTAATATCTTAAGACCAGTGACCGGGATCCGCCCCTCAGTAATTCCGAGAAAGGCATGACCATTGGCTCCCGACAGGATCCGGTGCAGTGAAGGCCCACCGCCCGCAAGCTCGATATCCATGTCGATCCTGGCCTTCAGGTTCAAACTCTGATCCCTCAATCCTGGCAATTGATCGACCTGGAGTCCGTCAATCTTCAGATCCAGGAGCGACTCAAATTCTTCGGACCGCCCGTCTAACTCAAGCTTCAGGTTGAAATCACCCGCTGCCACTCGCCCGGACCGAGTCTCCACCTGTAACTGGTCTTGATCGACCAGCAGATGGACCTGCACATCCTCAATCGACAGGTATGGGATGATGAGATTCTCCGCAGCGTAGTCGATCGTGATGTCGGCCTGCCTGATCCACTCCAGTGGCAGTGGCGAATCCGAAAAGATAAGAGTTCCGGGTTCCGTATCCGCTTTTGCCTGCTGTGACGACTTCTGGCTGTCCGGAGTTTCTGCCGATTCTGTCAGGAGAGTCAGGTCAAAATGATCGGATTGGAGCTCGCCCCTGATACGGATGGGATGTTGTGGCCCGGCTCCTGGCTGGTAGATCAGCGAACCACGAAGGTCGCTTGGTTTACCTGATTGCGGTGGATCACTGTCGTTTACTTTGAGCGAGATATTCTGCAACTGAAGTTGATCAGCGCCGGGGGTCACGTGGGCTGAAAACTCCACCGGTCCGACGTCAGGAAAATTTCCGGGCAGCAGGCTCGATAGGTTGGCGAGCGAGTCGGTTTTCAGCTTCGCCCGAAACGGGAATCCTATCTTCACAGGCCAGGGAACCTCAGCCTTGGCCTCGGCGTGCAGGTCACTCGTGTCCAATTTAAGGTCAACGACAAGTGGCCAGTCGGGCCCGTTGTTCCGGGATACGCTCGCTTTGGCAGCCAACGATATGTCGCTCGACAGTTCTTTTCCCAGCAACCTGCCTAACTCGGAGACGGATTCCGCGTTAACGTTGATAACCGCATCTAACGCCGCGTCCGGCCTCAAGGCTGATACTTTTCCGTTCAATCTGGCGTCGACCTGACCCGATTTGGCTGACCCCAGAAAAACGAACGGCAATGACCCATCCTCTGACCCGACGAGACTCAGTTCAAACTCGGTTGGCAAAGGAGCTTGCGAATCTTCGTGCAACCATGGCGCTAACCTGGAGAGGTCATCGACAGTCACAGACAAAGTTGCACTGGTCAGGATGGGAGATCTCGGGTTGTGCATATTGCCGGAGAACGTACCCTGCAAGCCATCACCCGACAGAGCCCCCGTGATGGTCTCAACCATCAGTCGACCCTCTGAACGGTGAACTTTGGTACTGGCACTTATCTTCAAACCACTGGGGGGCCCAGAATCCAGATCCAGATCCAGATCCAGTTTTTGTGCAATTGCCACCACATCATCCACCTCGGCACTGACCGATAGTTCAAACTCCGGATCGCGATCAGCCCTGGTCACGGTCCCGTCAGCAGTCAAGGAGAATTCAGGGCCCTCGGCTGTCAATTTCAGATCCTCGACTGAGAATGTGCCAGAAGATCTGACCAGAACCCCGCGGCCTCTGGCCACACCAGCGAGTGGAACACGTTGTCCGAACAGCGCCAGTAGCGCTTCGGTATCTGTTGTTGTGGCATTGAACTTTAGTCGAGTCGTGGAGATCGCCTGTCCGAGCGCCGTCACCTCTCCCGAAGCATCAAGTGAGATCAGATCGCCGGTCAAACCGATTGAATGGGCAACAAGGTGAATACTCCCTGCTTTCCCCGACAGAACACCACGAGCCGCGGCCTGACCATCGATTGGAAACCGGAAACCGAGTCGCTCAGCAAGCGCCTGGACCTGCCCGGATTCAACGTCGAATGCAAGATCGAGCTCCGGACCAACCATCCCCAGGTGGGTGATCTTGCCCGTTGCGCTGGCCTTAAGCACCTCGCTGTCGATCTTTACAGACAGATCTTCAACGCGAAATTCTCCGCGCTTACCGGACAACACGCCTTGTGCTTCTGCTGATAGCTCATCAAATGGTATGACATAACCCAGACTTTCGGCGATGGGCCGGATGCTGTTCGATTCCGCATTGAATCGCAGATCGAACACCGGCCCGCCTTTTCCCAGTTGCGTCACCTGGCCGGAAGTTTTCAACGAGGCATGCTCACCCTTGAACTCCAGCGACAACGCTTCAAGGCCGTAGCTGCCGCGTACACCGGCCAGCTTACCGTGGGCGGTCGCCGAACCTTCGACCGGCAGCTTGAGTCCAAGCTTCTGCAACAGCGCTCCAAGTGCGCCAACCTCCGCGACAAACTGCAGATCTAGTTGCGGGCCACCTCGAGGGCCCAACGAAGAGATGCGACCGGTTGAAGTCAGTACCAGATCATCACGACTCGCAGCCAATTTAACCTGCTCGACCCGAAAATCCCCGGCACTTCCCACAAGCTCGCCGCTGGCCGAAGCACTGGCATCGATAGGCAGTTCTGGTCCAAACAGAGCCACCAGCTCCCGGATACTCGGGGCATCAGCCTGAAAACGAATCTTGGCCATCGAGCCGCCCTTTTTTAGGTCCACCGGATCAAGCTCCAGCACACCTTCAGCCGTCACGCTTGTCTGGGGTGCCCGCAGAGCCGCTTGCAGTCGTTCGATTCTGAGGCTCTGCCCGGGCCAGCCAACCAGATGTCCGGTTGCGTGGGCCTGGCCTGCAAGCAGCGCATCGATTGACTGCGCAAGGTCGGGGAGAAACAACCCCACAGACTTTCCGAGATGTGTGCTGGATAACTGAATATCAAGATCAAGTGACCGGTCGCTAAAGAGGTTGTCGACCGAGCCCCGCACCATGGCGCTCGTAGTCCCTGCCTTGAGCCTGATGTCGACCGGTTTCAGTGCGCCGGCGGCGAGTTGCTCAGCTGACCCCAGCGTCCCGTTCAACTCCACAGGCGTACCACTGAGCTCGCCAAGCAGCCGGAAGTGACCGCCACTGCCATTAACCGGCAACAGGTACTCCAGATCTGCGACTCTTAGCCGCTGGTGATATTTTTTGTTGGGGGGCCGGAAATTCAGCTCGGCCCGCGTCACAGAGATTTTCTGGGCAATCACCTTGAATCGGCCAGGCTTTCGGGGTGCCTCTGCTGAACTAAAACGCCAGTTGGAATGGCCAGCCGCGTCTTTTTCCAGGTGCAGGACCGGCCGATCGACCTGGATCTCCCGGATCACCACAAGGCCCGACACCAGTGGCGCCATGTCCAGCACAATGCTGGCCTGGCCCACGCTCAGGAACCCGGCCTGGTAGTCCCCTTCAGGATTTCCGATTCGCAGGCCGGCAACATCCAGCCTGACCTCGGGGAATAACTGGATCGCAAATCTTTCCTCGATAAGTACAGAGCGATGGAGAACAGAAGCAACCCAACCTGCGACGACGTCACGATGGCGGTTCCAGTCGACCCACTGGACGGCCAGTACAGTACCCAGCAGGACCAGAAACAGGCAGGCTACTGTCCAGGAAATAACTTTAAGAAGCCGCCGCAAAAAAGGTGTTCCGTGTGTATGATTCGCTTATCAGAAATTCGATGCACAACCCTAACACAAAGCAATCCAGCGCGGCATTGAAGGCACTCCATTATCAGGGACTTCGACCAGACCAATGACCAGGACCAACGCGACTCCCAGCCTTACAATGCGTAAGCTCGAAAAACGTCTCAGGCGTAATACCGGCCGGGCCATCCAGGACTACAACATGATCGAGCAGGGCGATCACGTGATGGTCTGCGTTTCAGGGGGCAAGGATTCATTTACCCTACTTGACGTTCTTGTGCGTCTGCAGAGAAAAGCTCCGATCGATTTCTCTCTGACAGCTGTCAACCTCGACCAAAACCAACCGGGGTTTCCAACCGCTGATCTTGAGCGCTATCTTTGCGGAACCGGTGTCGATTTTCGGATCATTGACCAGGACACATACAGTGTCGTCAAGCGGGTGATACCGGCAGGCAAGACGATGTGCGGGCTGTGTTCAAGGCTGCGCCGAGGCATCCTGTACAGTTTTGCCCGTAAAGCAGGGATGACCAAGATCGCACTGGGCCACCATCGGGATGATATTGTCGAGACGCTTTTCCTGAACATGTTTTACGGCGGCCGGCTCAAATCGATGCCACCTAAACTACTCAGTGACGATGGTGACAATGTCGTGATCCGCCCGCTGGCTTACTGCAGTGAAAAAGATATCGCCCGGTATGCCAGCCTGCAGGGTTTCCCGATCATTCCGTGTCATCTGTGCGGATCCCAGGATGATCTGCAGCGCCAGGCGGTCAAGCGGATGCTGGCAGAGTGGGAACAGCAATACCCCGGCCGGATCGCAAACATCTTTCGCAGCATCACCAGTATTGCTCCAAGCCAACTTGCTGACCCCGCACTGTTTGACTTCAGTGCTCTGGGAGCCAACTATTCACCTGTGGCCTGGCTGCCGGAAGGTGGAGCCATGCCGGAAAGCCTAGCTGAACCGATTGACCACAAGAGTATCAGCGCATGAACAATCAGGATTTCAATAGCGGGCTGCTGGATTTTCTCGGCCGCTCACCCACGCCATTCCATGCTGTGGAGCAGATGGCTGAAATGCTGTTGGCCGCCAAATTCGTCCGTCTGAAGGAGGATGACCGCTGGCAGCTTGAGCCCGAAACAGGCTACTTCGTGACCCGGAACGGGTCCTCGCTCATTGCACTGCGTACGGGCAGCAGTTCTCCCGACGAACAAGGCTTGAGGCTGATCGGGGCCCACACGGACAGCCCATGCCTGAAGGTCAAACCAGTGCCTGAGATGACCCAACACGGCTGCTTCCAACTGAGTGTCGAAGTGTATGGGGGTGTCCTGCTGGGCCCCTGGTTCGACCGGGATCTGTCGCTTGCAGGTCGGGTAACGGGCCGGCTTGAAAACGGTAGCATCGACAGTCAGCTGGTCGACTTCCGCCGCCCGATCGCAACAGTACCCAGCCTTGCGATTCACCTGAACCGACAGGTGCACAACAACCGAACTCTCAATCCACACAAGGAGGTCGTCCTGCTTCTCGGTTCTGACGATCAGTCCGGAGGTGATTTTCGACAGCTGCTACTCGACCAAGTGTGTCGCCAAAACACCGGCCCCATTCTTGAGACGATCCTGGACTATGAAATCAGCTGCTATGACACCCAATCACCCGCACTCGTCGGCCTGAACAACGACTTCATTGCCTCAGCGCGACTGGACAATCTGCTCAGTTGCTACACCGGCTGTCGCAGCCTGATAGACAGCTCCACGAAGCGGGGTGCGGTACTGGTCTGTAATGATCACGAGGAGGTCGGCAGCCTTTCAGCCAGCGGCGCCCAGGGACCCTTCCTCCGCTCGCTGCTGGAGCGATTCTGCGGCACGGGGGAGGCCATGGATCGGGCCATGGATCTCTCGATCCTGGTCTCGGCGGACAATGCTCACGCTGTCCATCCCAATTACGAGGACAAGCATGACCCCCAGCACCGCCCTTTACTTAATGGTGGTCCTGTAATCAAGTACAACGCCAATCAACGCTATGCGACCAACAGCCAAAGCGCGGCCATCTTCAAAGACCTATGTCAACAGTTAGACATCCCGGTGCAGAGCATCGCCATGCGCAGCGACATGGCCTGTGGCAGCACCATCGGCCCGATCACTGCTGCGGAACTGGGGGTCAGCACGGTGGATGTCGGTGCGCCGCAACTGGCGATGCACTCGCTGCGTGAAATGACTGGAAGCCAGGACCCACCATACTTCTATCGCGCTCTCAAAGGCTTTCTGGAGCGGTCTTAACTCTCAGCACGCGGCGAAGACGAAACAAGCCATCAAAGGCCCTGGGTTTACGATCCAACCCAGGGCAGTGTGGCCATTATGAAATAACCACAATTTACAGATCGACCTGTGTAAGTGAATATGAGCGGAATCTGATGTTACCGATTGATTCTTATTGTGACTGGCTAACCATGTAATCCACGGCTATCATGACGTCTTCATCACTCAAGTGTGCAAAGCCACCCTTGGCCGGCATCATCCCGGTACTGCCCTGAAAGCCCTGGATCGCACGTTCATAGAGCGCCTCTATACCCAGCTCGATTCGCGGCGCCCAGGCTTCAACATCTCCCACCTTCGGCGCACCCGCGACCCCGGTCATGTGGCAGGCCATGCACCCGCTGTTATAAACCGCTTCGCCGTCGGCTGAAACAACCGGGGTCAGCGCCGCACCAGAGACCACAGCGGCAGATACGATAAAACTTCGCAGATTTGTCACGCACATTCTCCAGAGAAAAAATTAGGGGCGGTAGTCTAACGGACGTCAGGCTGGGCCGGGCGCCTGTCCTCACGGAACTTGACCACGGACAAGCTGAACAGTTGGGATCGTTGAATACTCTTCGAGCGCTACCAGCGGATCCCACCGTTCAAAGTGGTGTTGCTGTAAAGCCGAGGGAGTGAGGTCGGAGGAAATGTATAGTAGTGATTTATTATATTATTATTTAATTAAAACTATAATTCCCGTGTATCCCTGAAATCCACATCCGGCCATCGCTCGGTGGCCAGGCGCAGATTGGCTGCATTGGGGGCGATGTAAGCCAGTGCCCCACTGGCGTCCAATGCCAGGTTTTGCCGCGAACGTCGCCTAAATTCCTCCAGATTACGCTGATCATCACAAGAGATCCACCGGGCAGTGGCGACTGGAACGGCCTCGAAGCTGCACTCTACGCCGTACTCATGGCGTAGCCGGTGTGCCACCACATCGAACTGCAACAGACCGATCGCGCCGAGCACGACTTCGTTGGAATCGAGCGGCCTGAACACCTGCGTGGCGCCTTCTTCACTCAACTGATCCAGACCCTTGTTCAGGGCCTTTGTTCGAAGGGGGTCCTTCAGCTGAACACGGCGGAACAGGTCGGGTGCGAAATTGGGCACACCACTGAATTTCAGATCCTCACCTGTCGTAAAGGTGTCACCAATGCGAATTGTCCCGTGGTTGTGAAGACCGATGATGTCACCGGCAAAGGCCGCGTCCGCGGACTCCCGCCTGGATGCGAGGAAGGTGATGGCTCTGTGAATCTGGGTCGTACGCTCAGCACGCACGTGTCTTAAACGGATGCCGGGCCGATACGTGCCGGAATTGATCCGAACAAATGCAACACGGTCATGGTGTGATGGGTCCATGTTGGCCTGGATCTTGAACACGAATCCCGTGAACGCTTCCTCGGAACTGTCAACTTCTCGGGAACCTGCATTCCGGGCACCCGGGCAGGGTGCATGATCGACAAATGAGTCAATCAACTCGTCAGTCCCCTCGCCACTCAATGCCGAGCCAAAGAAAACCGGTGTCTGCCGGGCGTCCAGGTAATCCCGCACATCAAATGGATTGCTGGCCCCAGTGAGCAACTCCACCTCTTCCCGAAGAGGATCAGCTTCCGACCCGATTTCATCATCCAGTTCGCTGCTGGCGAGGCCCTGGATGACTCTGGCAGACCCGGTTGACTGGCCGTGGCGTTCAAAAAGGCTGACGGTATCGTCATAGATTCGGTAGACACCCCGGAAATGGCGTCCTGTCCCGACCGGCCAGGTCATCGGCGCACACTCAATGCCAAGGACGGATTCAACCTCATCGAGTAGTTCTACGGGCTCGCGACCCTCACGGTCCAGCTTATTGACAAAAGTCATGATCGGGGTGGCGCGCAACCGGCAGACTTCCATCAGTTTGATGGTTCTATCCTCCACACCCTTGGCAACATCAATCACCATCAGCGCTGAATCAACGGCCGTCAGGGTCCGGTAAGTGTCCTCCGAGAAATCCGCGTGACCGGGCGTGTCCAGCAGGTTGATGACATGGTTCCGGTATTCGAACTGCATGACCGAAGAGGTGACCGAGATGCCGCGTTCCTTTTCCATCTTCATCCAGTCAGATGTGGCGTAGCGACCGGTCTTGCGAGCCCGCACTGTGCCAGCTGCCTGAATGGCACCACCGTAGTGGAGAAATTTCTCCGTCAACGTGGTTTTACCCGCATCTGGATGAGAGATAATGGCAAAGGTGCGTCGACGCTTTACCTGACTCAGATAATCGTCCATAAAATCCAGTGAGCTAGCCGCAAAGGGGCGCGATTATATCGGACACCCGCGCGAGTGGTTTGCTCAGGGGTCGAGTTCGTAAAGCGTTTCGTCGACTCGCGGTGGTAAGTGTTTTCGACGGATGTCATCGATCAACTGTCGGGGCGTGGTCCGGAACAGGTCCCCGTCTTGCAGCGCCTCACCCAGGTCCGTCTCGATCTTGCCGGGGTCCTCCCCAGCTTCCAGACGCTGGATCGCTTCATCCATGGTCCCACCCACTCTCAAACCACTTGCATCGAAGAGCCGCCGCATGACACTTGCGGCCTGCCGAGGATCTTCCTCATCCAGATTAACCAGCTCCTGGGACATGGTTGCCATTGCCCGTTCCAGAGCGGCCTCGTCAAGATCAGCCGGCAGATCGTCAGCCTCGGTATCTCGGCTACGGGGTGCAGAAAACATCGAAACCTGGCGCGAAAGCACTGATCGGCTACAAATCGGGCACTCTGGATGTCTGTCGGTGTTTACACGCCGTGAAAAGAAGCTGTAGATCGCATGGCAATCTTTGCAGTAGAACTCATATATGGGCATGGAAATGACTTCCAGAACCTCATCGGCCCCCTGTAGGCATCCAGGGCCGTCCACAGCACCTATTTTACCGTCGAGCCTCCTCGGATGTCTCTGTGGCCTCCCGAACGCCGGCAACAGGGACCTGCAGACGCTCTGCACAGAGGTCGTAACTGTCGGCGTCGGTGATTCTGACTCGAACAAAATCTCCGGATTTAAGTGATTGATCACCTCGCACCAGAACGACACCATCGACTTCTGGCGACTCACCAGCACTGCGTGCGATCACACCATCGTCTGACGGACCGTCCACCAAGACAGTGCAGTGTTCACCGATTCGCCGCTGCAGTCGCTCCGCGGAGACCTGCTGTTGTACCGCCATGAACTCCGCCAACCGTTCTTCACGGAGCTGATCAGGGACGGGGTCTGGAAGGTTGTTGGCCATCGCGCCATCTACCGGAGAATAGGCAAAACAGCCGACCCGATCGAGTTCCGCCTCACGAATAAATGACAACAGCTCCCTGAACTCTTGTTCAGTCTCCCCAGGAAAACCAACGATAAAGGTACTGCGAATCACCAATTCCGGGCATTCTTCCCGCCAACGGTAAATGCGGCTAAGGTTGTCCTCGCCGCTGGCCGGTCTTTTCATCAGCTTTAGAATTCGTGTGCTCGAATGCTGCAATGGCACGTCCAGATAAGGCAGCACCAGGCCTTCCGCCATCAGCGAAACCAACTCATCGACGTGAGGATATGGGTACACATAGTGCAAGCGTATCCAGATCCCGAGTTCGCCCAACGCCCGGGCTAGATCCGTGATATGAGTACGTATCGGAACGCCTCGCTTGAGGTCGGCCTGGTAGCGCAGATCGACGCCATAGGCACTGGTGTCCTGCGAGATCACAAGAAGTTCCTTGACGCCAGCCTCGACCAGTGCCTCGGCCTCAGCAAGGATCTCTGACACGGAACGGCTAACCAGCTGTCCCCGCATGGAAGGGATTACACAGAAAGTGCACTTGTGATTACAGCCCTCGGAGATCTTCAGGTAAGCATAATGGCGGGGAGTAAGCTTGATCCCCCCTGGAGGTAGCACAGTGTAGAAGGGATCGTGTGGAGGCGGGAGCTGATCGTGAATCGCCTCCATAACAGCCTCGCGGGAATTTGGTCCGGTGACTGCTGCCAGAGTAGGGAAACGCCTCCGGAGCTCTTCGGCTCGACTGCCCAGACAGCCTGTTACGAGTACCCGCCCGTTCTCATCGAGTGCTTCGGCTATCGCCTCCAGCGACTCATCTACTGCGTTCTGGATAAAACCACAGGTGTTGATCACGACGAGATCCGCGCCCGCGTAATTGTCACAGATGGCATAGCCCTCGGCCCGAAGCTGACTCAGGATACGTTCCGAATCGACCAGCGCCTTGGGGCAGCCCAAGCTGACGAAACCGATGCGTTGTTCTCTATCCGCCATGCCGATAGCGTCTTTGGATCAGCCCAGTTCCCGACGTATCTGCATTCTCTGAAGAATCGTTGTGCCGATCTCTTCAATGGACATCTGGGTCGTATCAGCAAATGGGATCGAATGACGGCTGAATACCGCCTGCCCCTGTCGAATCTCGTAATCGCACTGCTGCACATCAGAATAACGGCTGCCGGGCCTGCGTTCCGAGCGAATTTGCTGAAGACGCAGGGGATCTATGGTCAAGCCAAACAGACGCCGGCGGAAAGGACGGAGCAGTTCGGGCAGCTCGCCATCGGCGAAATCCTCCTCAGTCAGGGGATAGTTCGCACAAAACAGACCGAAATGTATGGCGAGGTACAAACAGACCGGTGTCTTGCCCGTTCTGGAAACTCCCACAAGAATCAGGTCCGCACGATTGTAATCATCGATGCTGACGCCATCATCGCAGTCCATCGCATAATGTACGGCGCTGATCCGGGAAGTATATCGATCAGGGTCGACTACGCCGTGGCTGTGACCCACTGTGTGGCTAGATTCCGCATTGAGTTCCTTCTCTAGAGGCTTCAGAAACGTACCAAAAAGATCAACAAAGAACCCATTGGCACTCTGAACCCGATCACTCAACTCAGCCGTCACGAAAGTTGCGAAGACCAGGGGTCTGGCCCCGTCGAGTTCTCCCGCCTCATTGATCTGGCGAACTGCATCGTCGACCTTCTCATTTGAATCCGCAAACGGCAGCGCCCGGGTATGAAAATTGACCTCCGGAAACTGCGTCAACAGGCTATGGCTCAGGATTTCTGCGGTAATCCCGGTCCGATCGGAGACGATGAATACGGATCTGTCAGCCAAATCAGTCTAGCCTCGCGTCGGGTCCATAAAGCACAATAGGCAATGGGCTGAATAGGCCGGTGCGAAGATGCCCCACGCTGGGGCTAAATGCAGGATTGGTTGAATGGCAGAACACTGCCCTTATTTTCTATCAAAAGGTGTGTAAGTGAAAGAACTCATCATCCCACTTGACCAGGTCAACATGAACGACGTGTCCCGGGTCGGCGGCAAGAACGCCTCACTGGGCGAAATGATCTCCCGTCTATCTTCGGCGGGGATTCAGGTTCCCGGAGGATTCGCGACCACTTCCAATGCCTACCAAATGTTCCTGGCCGGTAGTGCTCTACCTGAGCGCATTAACCATTTGCTGGACGACTTGGATGCGGAGAATCTCCAGCAACTCGCCAGTGCTGGCGCCACGATCAGGGGCTGGCTGCTGGAAGCGCCACTTCCCGAAGAACTGGAGCAGGCAATCCGCACCGCCTATGACCGGCTGGGCTCGTCCCAAGACATAGCCGTTGCCGTTCGATCATCGGCCACAGCAGAGGATCTTCCCGAGGCTTCTTTTGCTGGACAACAAGAAAGCTTCCTCAATGTACGTAGCATAGAACATGTTCTACAAGCGGTCCGCAAGGTCTTCGCATCGCTGTTTAACGACCGGGCTATCGCTTACCGGGTACATCAGGGCTACGCCCACGCTGAGGTGGCGTTGTCTGTTGGAATACAACGGATGGTCCGCAGTGACCTTGGCGCCAGTGGGGTGATCTTCACCCTGGATACCGAATCTGGTTACAGCGATGCAGTCTTCATCACCGCTTCGTGGGGGTTAGGCGAATGTGTTGTGCAAGGATCAGTCAACCCGGATGAATTTTACGTACACAAACCCACCCTCGCCGCTGGAAAACCCTGCATCCTGCGCCGCCAGATCGGCAGCAAGGCTGTAAAAATGATTTATGACGAGGAAAATGAAACTGCACCGACACGAATCATTGATACTTCTCCGTCCGAACAGCAGCGATTTTCACTCAATGACCAGCAAGTAGAAGAACTCGCCCGCAAGGCGGTGGCAATAGAACAGCATTACGGTCGCCCCATGGATATTGAATGGGGGCTCGACGGAGAAACCGGTGATCTGCTCATCCTCCAGGCCCGTCCGGAAACTGTCAAGAGCCATGCACGAGGGCAGTCCCTGGAACGATACCACTTGAAAGAAACCGCTCCCGTTCTGGCTAAGGGGCGCAGTATTGGGCAGAAGATAGGCGCTGGCGTGGTCCGTGTGGTCAAGTCTATCGCGCAACTCGACCGGGTCCAGGCTGGAGACGTCCTGGTCACGGATATGACTGATCCTGACTGGGAACCCGTGATGAAGCGGGCGGCGGCGATTGTTACAAACCGGGGTGGCCGAACCTGCCACGCCGCCATCATTGCCCGGGAGCTTGGTATCCCGGCAGTGGTCGGTTGTGGGGATGCCACCAAAGTTCTGGTAGATAGCAGCGCAGCTACGGTCAGTTGCGCCGAGGGAGATACCGGGTTTGTCTACCAGGGCAATCTTGCCTTCGACGTCGAAAAGATCATGCTCGACACGATGCCGGAACTGCCATTCAAGATCACCATGAATGTCGGTAACCCAGATCGTGCGTTTGATTTTCAACGACTCCCCAGTGCCGGGGTCGGGCTCGCCCGGCTGGAATTCATAATCAATAACACGATCGGGATCCACCCCAAGGCACTGCTCAACTACCCACGAATGCCAGAATCCATTCGACATCAGATCGACAGGGCTAGTGCCGGCTATGCTGATCCCGTTGAATTCTTTGTTCGTAAGCTTGCCGAAGGCATCTCGACAATTACTGCAGCCTTTTCGCCGAATCCCGTCATTATCCGATTATCCGATTTCAAGTCGAACGAATATGCCAACTTGATCGGTGGTGAAGAGTTCGAACCCCACGAAGAGAACCCGATGCTCGGCCTGCGCGGTGCTTCCCGGTATCTAAATTCTGGATTTCGTGACTGCTTCGAACTGGAGTGCCAGGCTCTGAAGTACGTTCGCGACACCATGGGACTGACCAATCTCTGGATCATGGTGCCTTTCGTGCGAACCGTTCGTGAGGCCGAGCAGGTTGTTTCGCTACTCGAAGAAAACGGGCTAAAACGAGGGGTCAACGACCTCAAAGTGATCATGATGTGCGAGATTCCTGCCAATGCCCTGCTGGCAGAACAGTTTCTGCAACACTTCGACGGGTTCTCGATCGGCTCGAATGACCTGACCCAGCTGACTCTCGGGCTGGACCGCGACTCCGCGGATATCGCTCATCTGTTCGATGAACGAGATGCGGCGGTCAAGACTCTTCTACACCAGGCCATCAGTGCCTGTCGTAAGCAAGGCAAGTATGTCGGAATCTGCGGACAAGGACCATCTGATCATCCGGACCTCGCCCGCTGGCTGATGGACCAGGGCATCGACACGGTTTCTCTTAATCCCGATTCGGTGATCGAGACCTGGCTGTTCCTGGCCGGGGAACAGGACTGACCGACAATTTTCTGGGCTACCCGGTATAGAAAGTAGCGTCGCTGACCATCACGCAGTGACCCCCTACCCAGCTGGCTGTCACAGAGCCGTTTTCCTTCAACGCGCGCACCTGAATAGTGCTGGGCCGACCGATTTCACTGCCTTGGCTGACCGTCCAGATAAACTCACCGTGAGAAGCGCTATCGTGATGAGCAAGCAGAGCCCCCAGCGCACAGTTAGCGCTGCCTGTTGCTGGGTCTTCAAACATGCCATCCGCAGGCACGAACACACGCGCCCGAATGTCGAACGCTCCCGAACTCGGGGCATACAGGTGTACCTCTGAGACCAGACCTGAATCTCTGAGTCGGTCGAATCCCACGAAGTTGACTCGCGCCCGAGACAGCACTGAACTGTCTCGGACCCTGGCAAACAGGAACGGCAAACCTACCGAAGCAACCCCAGGGACATGAACGGAGGTATCAAAATCATCGATCGCAAGCGACACAGCGACCGACAGGGTCTTGATGTCAGCCGCCGGCCCCAGAGTCAGCGTTTCAGGCGCTTTGAGTTCAAACCAAAGAGAATCACGGGTCGTTCGCTGTATGCTGACGGGAACCGGCCCGGCGGCTTGCTCGAAGACAATCGATCGAGGCAACTCGCCCACACCCAGTTCACCCGTTGTGGCCAGTACAAACGCCGTGCCGATGCTGGGATGACCGGCAAATGGCACCTCGATCGTCGGGGTAAAGATTCGAACATGCCGAGTCAGCCCTTTCTCCGATGGTAGAACGAATGTGCTCTCGGAATAATTAATCTCTCTGGCAATCTGCTGCATCTGCAGATCGGACAACCCGCGTGCGTCGGGAAAAACGGCCAGCTGATTGCCACCAAAACGTGTCTCAGTAAACACATCACAGATAAAGTATCGGTAATTCAGCAGAGAGCTCCATCAAAAGGTTCAAACCAGGCCGATCCGAATCCCGGAATTGCGTCCCAGCCAATGAAGATCGGCAATTGACTGAATTGACCGATCTGCACAACGGTCTTTGGTCGCGGCATAGCCTCAGGCACAAACATAGGCCCGTACTCGCCAGCGGTCTGGCTTGATACTGAGCAGTAGACAGGACGACCCGCCCTTGGTTCTGACCCGGCCTGCAACACCGGGATTAAGCACCCAGGGCCTCCTCGCTGTGTCCATTTTTCTGACATGAGTGTGCCCGTAAGCGATCGCCCGGGCTTCAGGGTACTTCAGTCGAAGTCTGGCGTGGTAATTCGCAGTGTCCCAAATCCGGTGGCCATGCTCAACCGCCAGAACGCCGCCGGGTAAATCCAGTTTGATACTCGCGGGTAGATCGGCCAGCGTAGCGTGGTCGCTGGTCGGCCATGTCGCCTCAGTATCGTTGTTTCCAGCAACGGCTAGCACACGGCCATGACGCGGCGTCAGACAATCCAGCACCTCGGCACGGCCGATGTCGCCCGCATGCACCACGAGATCGGCCTTTCGGGCCAACTCGACAATGCTCGGGTCGACAAAGCCGTGGGTATCGGACAGTACCAGAACCTTCATACGGTATCAGTGGCGTGGGGCACAGCATCGCTCGGACCTCTGACGGGCAGACCGGGTCAGCACACCTGGAACTAACGGCTGCCCGGGCACGTCTCAATCGCCGTCTCGTCGTAGAGAGCCTATTTCAGATAACGATTCGACAGACTCCATTCAGTCAACGATGTGATACACCGGGGCCTTTTCCATCGCCCAGTCCCCGGATTCTCGGTCGTATTGGGACAAAGTAAAGCAATGCCAATCGGTATCATTAAGCTGCATATGATCTCCCCGATAGTAATACCCAGGCCACCGTGTTTCAGTCCGGAACATCGTGTGATGGGTCACAGACTCAGAGGCCAGAAGCCGGTGCTGTAGTTCCCAGGCCCGCATCAACTGATGAAGGTCTTCGGCAGCGAGATGCTCGAGGTCCTCCTTCAACATACCCAGAAGCTCAAGTCCACGGGTGAGCAACGGCTCGTTGGTCATATAGTTGGCGCTGATACCACCAACGTATTCATCCATGATCTTCTCGAGACGCTGAAGACCATTGAGCGGCAGAATATAGCTCGGAGAAACGGTTCCAGCGACAATCTCGTTGCGACCGACCTGATAATTCTCCAAGGGCTGAAAGACCGTCTTCTTCAGGTCTTCGTACTGCTTCTCACTGACCTTGAATTTCTCATTCGTCATGTCGTTCACATAGTTGACTGCGGCCTTCGCAGCGATCCGGCCTTCAGTAAAGGAACCCGACGAGAACTTATGCGCAGTACCACCGATGGTGTCGCCAGCCCCAAACAGTCCTTCGACTGTCATCATCCGGTTATACCCCCACTGGTAATCGGACGGAGCATAGTCCGAAGGGCCACTCGCCCAGGCGCCCGAACAGGTGGCGTGGGAACCCATGACATATGGCTCGGATGTGGTCAGTTCGGGATTGACATGCTTGGGGTCGATGTTCTGCGATGCCCAAACTACCGCCTGCCCAATCGTCATGCCCAGAAAGTTCTCCCAACCGACTTGCTCCTTATGTGGGTCCTGAAAGGCCTCCTTGGTTACCATGTGGATAGGTCCACGCCCGGCTTTGACCTCCTCGAGAAATGCGTGGTTGCGTAGACAAGTCGGTACCGGTTGCCGATCGATGTAATCCCCGACCAGTTCCTTCGTATGGTCATACCACTTGGATTCGTACTCCTCTCCATAGGCATTCTGCGTGTAAGTCTTGAGATGCAGAAAGTAGGCACCGACCGGTCCATAGCCGTCCTTGAATCGGGTCAGCACGATCCGGTTCTCCATCTGGGTCATCTTGGCTCCGACTAGAATCGGCAACGCGTAGGCTGAGGCACTGCTCCACGGTGCATACCATGTGCGTCCCATACCTTCTCCCACTGCGCGGGGCTTATAGATGTGTGATGCACCACCGGCGCATACGATGACCGCCTTGGCGCGAAAGACATAGAAATCCCCTGTCCGAACGTTGAACCCAACAGCACCGGCAACCCGGTTGGGCTTGGCCTCGTCCATCAGCAGGTGGGTTACCATAATTCGGTTGTAGACCTCTGATGCAGCATTGCGGGCAGCCTCGGCGACAATGGGCTTGTAGCTTTCACCGTGAATCATGATCTGCCATTTACCTTCGCGTAGATAGCGTCCGGTTTCCGGATCCTTCATGATTGGGAGACCCCACTCCTCGAACTTGTGTACCGAGGAGTCGACATGGCGAGCTATGTCGTAACCCAGGTCTTCGCGCACGAGGCCCATGAGGTCATTGCGGGCGTAGCGGACATGATCCTCTGGCTGGTTCTCGTCCCACTGCATACCCATGTAACAGTTGATCGCATACAAACCCTGCGCGACTGCACCGCTGCGCTCGATGTTCGCCTTTTCAACGCAGACAATCTTCAGGTCCCTTCCCCAGTACCTGGTTTCGTAGGTCGCTCCACACCCGGCCATGCCGCCCCCGATCACGAGAACATCCGATTCGACGAAAACCGTCTTGCGTCCACCAAATAGTCCCATCAGGCCACCCCCTGCACGAGTTGATCAGGCGTCAAAGCCGGCAATCCGCCTGGGACGTTGAGCGCATCCGGCTCGTGGGCGAGTTCCTGGGATTGCAAGGCTTCGGCATCAGGTATCTCAAGCTCAGCCGGTGACGGGATGGAGCCCCATTCGGTGGTCCGGATAGGTGAGACAAAATTCTTCTCGCGGCCGTCACGAAACCTGATCTTCCACGAAATCGTAGCCTTCGCTTCTTCCCGGAGCACTCGTACACTGTGACCGAGCGGCGCAAAATCAGCATATCCGCGAGCATCAATTGCATTTTGCGGGCAGGCCTTCACGCAGGAGTAGCACTCCCAGCACATATTGGGCTCGATGTTGTAGGCACGACGATAAGTCTCATCGATGTGCATGATGTCGGATGGGCAGATATCCACGCAATGTCCACAGCCGTCGCAGCGGGTCATATAAACAAAGGTTGGCATGATGTTCCGTTATCTCCTGTAAAAAAAGTCCAGCGAAAGAGTAATCAATAATGTCGCGCGGTCCGGTTGGTGCTACCGAAAACTTCGGGCTTATCGGCAGGGGCCGGCAAGTTGCTCCTGGAACCGTCTGCTTCTGAGATTCGTTTCTGGAGGGCCGCTGCTGGTTTATAGAACATGTGTGAGAACTTCGACCACGGAATAGATCCGAAGAGCACTGTCGTGGAGATCAGGTACAAACCGAACAACAGGGTTGACCACGAGCCCTCCGCCACTTGTACGCACGACCAGATCAGGCCCAGTGTCACGCTCACCAAGAGTGAAAGTATGAAAAGATCAGCCCGCACAATGCGGAACGGTGAATGGCCTTCCGCCGCGACATCAACCCGAATGAAGAACCAGAACCAGTAACCACCAACACAGACCAGCAAGCCACCGACATACCACAGTAATGGCCATATGGCGGGCGCGGGCGTCGTGGGCGTAGAGTAACAGAACACCATGATGACGGTACTGATCACGTATGCCAGGAAGCCATACATTGTCAGGAGGTGGGCAATTCTACGTCGCGCATTGCAGAATTCCCCGGACATCAGACCGTCTACAACAGCAGTCTGGACCACCAGAGACACAATCTCCCCGCGACTGACTTGCTGCGTACTTTTGTTCCTCGCTTTGTCCCAGTTACCGAAAAAGTACTTGGCGCTCTTTTTGTGAATTGTGTCGAAGAGTGTGCCACCCACAACCAGGAGCACCATAATGACGATGTACGTCTGCATGAAGGCCGGTGGTATAGACATCGAAAGTTCGGCAAACGGATTGATAGTGAACATTACATTACCTCTGGTTCCCAACACGGCGACTGTATCGATGACGACCGCGAATCATGTGAGCAGATACACAGGCGAGCCGTTTGTCCTGACCAAGGCAGGCATAGCATTGATCGCTACGTACTTGAGCCAGCATTTCATTCCCTCCTTGAGAGCATCGTTAACCGGCATCGAATCATTCCCCTAACATGAGGGATGCAACGAACGGTAGCCAAGCGCTTTCCGGGAATCAGCGTACTGGCCTTGGGTAAAACCGGTGGTGGAACTTTAAGGCCTTCGGGGGTTCGAGACTAATCAGTATTTTCAGTGGCTTCGATAAAAGGTGTTTATTTTTGCCTGCCTGGCAACGGCCGGGCAGGCTATTAGCCGGAATTCGGCCTGCCACGGTACAGCAGCCACAGACCGATCAGCAGCATGGGTCCACAAAGCAACTGGCCCATCGAGAAGCGATCAATCAGCAGGAACCCCAGATGAGCATCTGGCTCCCGAAAAAACTCGATCAGAAAGCGGAAAGCTGCATAACCGATGAGGAAAAGACCCGATACTCTGCCTGGTAACCGGGGCTTCGAAGAGTAAATCCAGACCATGGCAAACAGAACCAGGCCTTCGAGTCCCGCCTCGTAAAGTTGCGAGGGGTGACGGGCGGGTGGGCCCACAGCAGGAAACACCATGGCCCAGGGCACGTCGCTCACCCGCCCCCAGAGCTCCTGATTGATGAAATTACCCAGACGTCCTGCGCCGAGTCCCAGTGCACACAAAGGTGCTAGAAAATCGGCCACAGACAAAAAGGCCCGCTGGTGACGCCTGGCGTAGAGATACAATGCAACACACACCCCGAGTAATCCGCCATGGAAAGACATACCACCTTTCCAGATGAACAGCAGCGAAACTGGGTGCTGTAGGTAATGAGCCGAGTTGTAGAACAGCGCATAACCGAACCGGCCACCGAGAACCACACCCAGTGCAACGTAAAAAAGAAGATCCCAGACCTGCTGCGGTGTCCAGTCCGAATTCGGTCTGCCGGCTCGCACAAGACCCAGCAGACCGCCCAGGAGAAAACCGGCCAGGTACATCACCCCGTACCAGTAGACAGTCACCGGGCCAAGCGAGAAAACGACGGGGTCAATCTGCGGGTAATTCAACATACCGTTTAAGAACCGGCCTGTACGCACAACGAGCGGCGCCACTCAAGCGTGCAGTATAGCGGCAAGAACACGCCGGCGGCCTATTGTACTGTTGCAGATCAACACGTCGGCTGATTTGCTCGGCAACTTGAGATTCTAGAACAGCGAGTGCTCTTGACTGTGGTGCCCGGCCCGGAAAGCTGGCCTGACACTTTCCACTGAATTTGGAATTATGAGCCGACACTCGTAGTATTGAAATCGCCCGTAACCACCGTGTACGGATGCCGCTGACACAATGGTTCTATACATGAAAAAATGTCTTGTCGCTGCCGCAGTGCTTGTCGGCATATTCATATCGACACCCGCGGTGGCGATGACCCGAATCTATCTCAGTGCTGATGACAACGGACTGACCTCCAGGCTGCTGGTGGTGATCAGCAACCATCGAATTCGGCTGAACGACTTGACCCGCTCGGGACGAGAGTTTCTGTTTCTGGCCAAGCAGCAACAACTCATATTAATAGACCATAGTCGCAGGGAATTCGTGCAGTTGGGCCAGGCGGAGGTTGAACAGATCGGCGAGCAGATCACAGGCCTGACCGATCAACTGCAGGCACAGTTGGAAGGCTTGACAGCGGAGAAACGCACCCAAGTGATTGCAATGCTGGACAGCCTGGGCCTGGCTGACCTGGCCGAACCACCAATGGTTCCCGGCAGAATCGTCATGACCGGCCAACACGCAGCCAGCGCCGGTATTGCCTGTGAATGGGTCAGAATCATGCACGGCAAATCGGCTACGGCCGAACTTTGTCTCGCCGAACAGAGTGCCATCAACCTGCCTGAGTCAGATTATGCCGCCCTGCGGCAACTCCTGATCTTTACCCAGACCCTCAGGCAGACTGCGGGGCCCTTACTCAGCAAACTCGGTGTGTCAATACCGGCAGTAGAAACGAGTAGGATCAAAGGCCTGCCGATGATATTCAGGGACCATAAACGGAACCTATCAGTCTCTGTCCAGGCCGTCGACCAGATCGACGTAGTGCTAGGGCTGAAACTTCCTAGCGGATACACAAGAGCAGCACTTCCCCGCCTCGGCCTGTAGGCAGTTCCCCGACGGCCCGCTAAACCTGGAGCTCTGGTAGATCAGCGAACAAATCAAGCGCCTCCGGATTGGCCAGTGCTTCCCGGTTCTTCACTTCCTCACCGTGAACGACTTTTGCAACGGCGAGCTCGACGATCTTCCCACTCTTGGTCCGTGGGATATCTGAGACCTGCACGATCCTGGCCGGAACATGGCGTGGCGTTGTGTTGTCGCGGATCCTGCCACGAATTCGCTCATCAAGCCCCTTGTCCAGAGACACGCCATCGCGGAGTCGAACAAACAGTACGATTCGAACATCCCCCTGCCACTGCTGGCCGACCACCAGGCTCTCAACCACCTCGTCGATCTGTTCAGCCTGGCGATAGATCTCTGCGGTACCGATACGTACGCCGCCAGGGTTCAATACCGCATCGGAGCGGCCATAAATCACCATCCCGCCGTGTTCTGTCTCGGCGACATAGTCCCCATGACACCAAATACCCGGAAACTTCTCGAAATAGGCCTTCCGATATTTTGAGTCGTCTGGGTCGTTCCAGAATCCGATCGGCATACACGGAAACGAGTTACTACAGGTCAGTTCCCCTTTCTCACCAGGCCCGAGTAACGCACCATCATCCCCACGCACCTCTACCTTCATACCCAGCCCCTTGCATTGCAACTCACCCCGCCAGACCGGTAGAGCCGGGTTGCCCAGGGCAAAGCACGAAACAATATCGGTACCGCCGGAGATCGAGGATAGACAGACATCCTCCTTGACCGACTGGTATACATAGTCGAACCCTTCGGGCATCAACGGTGAACCGGTCGACAGGATGCTCCGCAGGCTCGCCAGATCATGGGTCTGACCCGGCTGGATCGCCGCCTTGCTGACGGCATCGATGAACTTGGCCGAGGTTCCGAAAATATCGATCTTCTCTTCGGATGCAAAATCAAAGAGTGCATTGCCATCGGGATAAAACGGCGAGCCGTCGTAGAGCAGCAGTGTTGCTCCGCTCGCCAGCCCAGACACTAGCCAATTCCACATCATCCAGCCACAGGTGGTGAAATAGAAAAGCCGATCCCCCGGGCGAACGTCGGCGTGCAAGCGGTGTTCCTTGAGGTGTTGTAGCAAGGTCCCACCAGCCCCATGCACGATTGCCTTGGGTACACCCGTGGTGCCCGATGAATACATAATGTACAGTGGGTGATTGAACGGTAGTTCAGCAAACTCGATTTCGCCGACCGGAACCCTGAAATCCGCCAGCACAATGGCATCCTGAATCCCACTGACATCCCGCTCGGTGTCCAGAAGAGGCACAACCACGACCTTTTCCAGGGAGTGCAACCCTTCACGAATAGCGGCCAGTTTTGCCAGGGAATCGTTGGCCTTACCGTTGTAGTAGTAGCCGTCCGCACTGAACATTACCTTCGGTTCGATCTGGCCAAAACGATCTAGGACACCGCGAACCCCGAAATCTGGAGAACAAGAGGACCAGATCGCCCCAATAGAGGCGGTGGCCAGCATCGCTGTCACCGTCTCCGGCATATTCGGCATGAACGCAGCAACCCGGTCACCCGGCCCGACACCGGCATCACGCAGGGCGGCGGCAAGGGAGGCGACCTCCTGGTACATTTCGGCGTAGCTGACAATGCGGCGGGCCTTGTCCTCTGCCCTGAACACCATAGCTGGTGAATCATCCCGTCGACGCAGTAACTGCCGGGCAAAGTTGATACGCGCTTGGGGGAACCAGCGGGCCCCGGGCATCTTTTCCCGATTTTGGACGACTTGCTCACCGGCGATGCGTTCAGGCAGTTCGCAGAAGTCCCACAGGATCGACCAGAACGCTTCTGATTCGGCCACCGACCAGGCATGAAGAGACTGGTAATCGGAAAATTTTCGGCCGGTTCTTGACTCCGCTTCCAAAGCGAACGCGGTGATTCCAGCCCGGGCAATTCTCTCAGGGGTCGGTTTCCACAGCGGCTCTGGCACGTCAGTTCACTCCCTGCTTCACGAGACACCCGGGGGCCCACAATAGGAACCAGCGAGCAGAATACCCCGCCTGGGGGGCTGGCTATTCTAGCAAGCTGTAAGATTCACCGGGAATCACCTCCCGGGCCGTGTTAAATTCTGTGGCCCGTTGCACAGGGCTGAACGACGACGCCGATACACCCGAACCAGGAATCCTAAGCTCTGAGTCCGATCGATGACTCCAGTACGACAATTCCAAGATTTAGTGGCCCAACTCTGTAGCCGGGCGCAGGAGTTGTTGCCTAGGGGTCAAGCAGAATTGGCCCAGGCCTTTCTGACCCAGTACTACCACCGGGTTCCCTCGGAGGTCCTGGATGAGTCGGATTTATCAGATCTCTACGGCGCCGCCATCGCTCACTGGGACCTGGGCCGTCAGCGTGAAATCGATTCTTCCCTCATAAAGGTATACAACCCGTCGCATGAATCACATGGCTGGGAATCAACCCATACTGTCGTAGAGCTCATCACAGATGACCGGGCATTCCTGGTTGACTCCATAGCCATGGTGCTGAATCGGCACAACCTGACCATTCATCTCACGATCCACCCTGTGATCCGCACGGTCCGAGCCGCCGATGGCAGGTTACACAAGGTGTTACGCAGCGGTGAGTCGGATGATCAAAGCATTGCCGAATCGTTCATGCAGTTCCAGATCGACCGGCAAACCGACGACACAGTCTTGCAGCAGCTGCGCGCTGAACTCTTTGAGGTCATCCATGACGTCGCTCGGGTCGGTAACGACTGGAAGGAAATGCGAGACCGGTTGCTCGAGGCGGCCGCGGCACTGGAATCAACCAAGAGTAGTGAAATGGTCGATGAAATCACCGCGCTTTGCCAGTGGGTGGCAGCCGACCACTTCACATTTCTAGGTTGCATCGACTTGAAGACCGACACTGCTGCCAAAGCCCGGCAACTGGTCCCTGTGCCTGGGACCGAACTCGGTATTCTTCGGCCCGGTCCTGAATCGCAAAACGCCGATCTACTGACGTTGCTACCTATCAGTCAAGCGAGTTATCTCGCCGGCGCAGAACCTCTGTTGATCACGGAAACCAGCAGAAGGTCGACTGTTCATCGCCCCGCATACATGGACATGATCGTGGTGCGCCAGTTTGACTCACAGGGCAACATCGTGGCGGAGTCCTGTGTGGTTGGACTTTTCTCAGCAGCCGCCTACAACAGCTCGGTTAGGGAGGTGCCAATCCTGCGTTCGAAGCTGCAGCGGGTTCTCGAGCGCAGCTCATTACCGCTCGATGGCCACGGTAGCAAGACACTCCAGAACATTATAGAGAACTATCCCCGAAACGATCTCTTCCAGATGTCAGATGAGGACCTGTTTGTGACCTGTATGGGTATTCTGGATCTTCAGGAACGCCAGCGGGTACGATTGTTTTCCCGCCATGATCGCTATGGCCGATTCTATTCAAGCCTGGTCTATGTTCCCAGGGACCAGTTCAACAGCGACCTGAGAGCCCGGATTGGGGAACTGCTGTTGGAGGCTTACCGCGGCCAGGCGATCGAATTCGACGTTTATTTCTCGGACTCAGTACTCGCGCGGATCCACTACATCATCCGTGTAGACCCGCTCGGCACACCGGTACAAGACCACCACCTTCTGGAACAACAGATCGCGCAGCTGGCGCGTTCATGGACCGATGACCTGCACAGGGAGCTGGTGAGCCAGGTTGGTGAAGAATCAGGTAATCGACTGTTCACCACCTGCCAGCCAGGTTTTCCTGTGTCTTATCAGCAGGACTGGTCCCCGAGGCAGGGGGCCCATGATGTCAGGCGAATGGATCAGGCTGAGGAATCAGAGCAACTCGGAATTCTGCTGACCAGACCCGCTGGTGCCGAAGTGTCCACCGCAGAGCTTAGGCTGTACTCCAGAGCAGAGCCGATTCCACTGTCCGATATCCTGCCGGTCATCGAGAACATGGGATTCAAGATCAACTCGGAAAGACCCTACCCGGTTCAACGACAGGACCTGCCACCGTTCTGGATCCACGTTTTCAGCCTGCTGGCCAGCACCGATCTACCTGGTGACCTCGAAAGCAGAAGCCATGAATTCGAGCAGTCCCTGCTTATGACCTGGACCGGCCGGGCAGAAAACGACGGCTTTAACCGGCTTATCTTGACTGGCGGACTCAACTGGCGGGAAACAACGCTGCTGCGCAGCTACTTTCGCTTCCTTCGCCAGATCCGGTTTCGCTACAGCCAGGACTACGTCATCGATACCCTGAGCAGCAACCCAAACATGACCAGTCGGGTCGTTCAGTTGTTCCACGCCCGTTTCGATCCTGACCTTGAGGGCGACCGAACGACTGCCATGAACGACGTGATGACAAAGATCAACGCTGGCCTTGAACGGATCCTGAATCTTGACGAAGACAGGATCCTGCAGGGGTTCATCAATGCCGTGAATTCCACTTTGCGAACCAACTATTACCAGGTGGGGGAAGATGCCACACCGGCCCCCTATCTGTCGCTGAAAATCGATTCAGCCGCAATACTGAGAATGCCCGAACCCAGGCCGATGTTTGAAGTCTTTGTCTGCTCCCCCAGGGTCGAGGCCATTCATCTGCGCGGCGGCAGAGTCGCCCGCGGGGGTATTCGCTGGTCAGACCGACCCGAGGACTTTCGGACGGAAGTACTGGGGCTGGTCAAGGCACAGATGGTCAAGAACGCAGTCATCGTACCGGTCGGTTCCAAAGGAGGGTTCATCGTCAAACAGATGCCTGCTGGCGACCGTGAGACTCGTCTGGCCGAGGCCGTTGCGTGCTACCAGACATTTATGCGCGGAATGCTTGACATCACCGATAACCTCGAAGGCGACACCGTGATCCCGCCGGCACGAGTCGTCCGGCACGATGACGATGATCCCTATCTGGTTGTGGCCGCAGACAAAGGCACCGCGACCTTCTCGGATATCGCAAACGCCATCGCCGCCGAATACGGTTTCTGGCTCGATGACGCATTCGCCTCCGGGGGCTCCAGCGGCTACGACCACAAAGGCATGGGAATCACGGCCCGTGGCGCCTGGGAGTCAGTCAAGCGCCTGTTCCGAGAGCGTGATAGTGATATCCAGACGGAACCTTTCACGGTGGTCGGCATTGGCGATATGTCGGGTGACGTCTTCGGCAACGGAATGCTGCTGTCACGGCAGATCAGGCTGATCGCCGCATTTAATCATCTGCACATATTTCTTGATCCTGATCCTGATCCTGAGCGCAGTTTCCATGAGCGACAACGCCTTTTTGAGTTGCCTCGTTCCAGTTGGCATGATTACGATCGCGACATCATTTCCGTGGGTGGCGGTGTCTGGCCACGGACAAGTAAATCAATCGAGATCTCGAGCGAAGTCCGATCAGCTCTGGGAATCAGCTCTGAAAATCTGGGCCCGAATGAACTGATTAACGCAATTCTGAAAGCCCCCGTGGACCTGCTCTGGAACGGTGGCATCGGAACCTACATCAAGGCCTCCACTGAGAGCCACGAAGACGTCCGCGATCGGGCCAATGACACAATCCGAGTAAACGGTCAGGAACTACGCTGCAAAGTGCTGGGTGAAGGTGGCAACCTCGGTGCAACGCAGCTTGGGAGGATTGAATTCAGCCGTGCCGGTGGCCTGTGCCACACCGATGCGATCGACAACTCAGCCGGTGTCGATACATCGGATCATGAAGTCAACATCAAGATTGCCCTCAATCATCTCGTGAAAAGACAGGAACTGACCCTCAAACAAAGAAATACCCTGCTTTCCGGGATGACAGAAGAAGTCGCAGAACTCGTGCTGCGCGACAATTACAATCAGACCCAGGCTCTGAGCCTTGCCGTGGACCGAGCCGGAGAACTGGTTCACCAGCACGCCCGCGCGACCCGGCAGCTGGAAAGAACGGGGGTCCTTGATCCGCGCCTGGAGTTTCTCCCCGACGAAGAAGTTTTTGCCGAGCGCATCGCAGCCGGCGAAGGTCTGTGCAGGCCAGAAATGGCTGTGCTGCTTTCGTACAGCAAATTGTCGACCTATGAACTGTTACTCGAATCCGACGTCCCCGAAGACCCTTTCCTATCAGGTGAACTACCCCGCTATTTTCCAACTGTGCTGAGCGAACAGTACCCGGAGGCGATCACCACACACCGGCTTCGACGGGAAATCATCGCGACCCAGGTCACCAACAGCATGGTTAACCGGGTCGGCCCAGGATTCACGCTGAGAATGAACGAACTAACGGGTCGGCTACCACCAGACACCGCGCGCGCCTATTCAGCCACCTGTGAAATATTCGCCATCCGTGACCTCTGGCAAGCTGTTGAAAGCCTGGATAACACAGTCGATGCCGCAGTGCAGCGGGCCATCCTGCACGACGCTGGCAGGCTCATCGAGCGGGGCACCACCTGGCTGTTGCGAAACCGTCCTCAAACCATTGATATCGCCGAAACAGTGGCTTTTTTTCGCGATGACGTCGCCCAGTTGTGGGACAGTTTCCCCAGGGTGCTCGCTGCATCGAACCGCTTGACACAAAAACGGCGGGTTCGACGTTTCCTGGCTGCCGAGATTCCACCAGAGCTCGCTAATCAGGCGGCCGGACTGCTGGCGATGTCTGCGGGATTGGATATCGTTGAAATTGCTCGCATGGACCGACACGATGTGAGCGACACAGCAACTGTCTACTATGATCTCGGTGACCGGCTCGGGTTGCACTGGCTGAGGGATCGCATCAGTGAACTGGCAGTCGAGAGTCACTGGCACTCTATGTCCAAGTTTGCCCTGCGTACTGATCTCAGCCGCAGCCAGCGGGCACTGGCGGGCAGTGTACTCAACGGCTCAACCAGTAAGGGAAAGACCGCGGTAAGGCAGTGGGTAACGAGACAAAAAGCAGCCTGCGATCGTTTTGATCAGATCATCTCGGATCTTCGTCTGGCTGGTAAACCCGATTTTGCCATGTTGTCTGTTGCTGTCAGCGAAGCCAAAGTGCTGCAGGGAGACACTGGGGCGTAAGGGCGGGCCAGAACCGCTTTCATTCCACTTCTCTGGCAAGTGCGATTCCACTCCGCCTGGAGCGCTCACTGTAAAGCGAATAGACTACGAAGCTGAATCCAGCTCGTTTGCGAGACAGCACTGATGCGAACGTCCCAGTTTCTCATCGCCACTCTCCGGGAAACCCCGGCCGACGCCGAGATCATCAGTCACCAGCTGATGCTGCGCGCCGGTCTGATCCGACAGGTCGCTGCAGGTATTTACAACTGGCTACCACTAGGCCACAGAGTACTGCGCAAGATCGAAACTGTCGTCCGGGAGGAAATGAACCGCAGTGGTGGCCAGGAAGTTCTGTTACCCGCGGTACAACCTGCAGAATTGTGGCGTGAATCCGGGCGCTGGGACGACTATGGCCCCGAATTGCTGCGCTTGACCGACCGTCATCACCGTGAATTCTGCTTTGGACCGACCCACGAGGAAGTCGTCACTACTCTGGCACGCTCTGAAATACGGAGTTACCGGCAGCTGCCGATCAATCTGTACCAGATTCAGACCAAGTTCCGCGATGAGATCCGTCCTCGTTTCGGCGTGATGCGTGCGCGGGAATTCATCATGAAGGATGCCTATACCTTTGACATCGACGAACATGGCATGGGGAACAGTTACGAGGTGATGTACCAGGCCTATGAACGCATCTTCCAGCGACTCGGATTGGAAGCAAGAGCTGTCGAAGCGGACAGTGGCACCATCGGTGGCAGTTTCTCCCATGAATTCCATGTCCTGGCGGACACGGGAGAAGACGCAATCGCGCTGTGCCCTGAAGCGGGCTATTCTGCAAACGTAGAAAAGGTCACGCTGTCGAAGCCCGCCCAGGCCCGGCCGGAACCTGGCCCGGAGATGGTCGAGATTGAGACCCCAGGCCAACACACCATCGAAGACCTATGCCGGTTTCTGTCGCTTTCACCCCAGAGGACTGTCAAGACACTGATCGTCAAAGGGCAGGACGAAGGCCTGGTCGCACTGGTTCTTCGTGGTGACCACGAACTCAACAGTGTCAAAGCAGAAGCGCTTCCTGAAGTCGCCAAGCCCATTCGCCTTGCGAGTGCCTCGGATATCCGGCAGGCGACTGGAGCCGATCCTGGGTCTATCGGGCCAGTCGGGATAAAGATCACGGTGATTGCTGATCATAGTGCCATCGGGCTGGCAGATTTTGTTTGCGGTGCCAACCGGGATGAGCGACATCTGAGCAACGTCAACTGGGGTCGCGACCTGCCGGAACCGCGGAGCTCCGACCTGCGCCAGGCCGTAGATGGCGATCCTTGCCCGGTCGATCCTACACGCCCGATCCAGGTACGGCGTGGTATCGAGGTGGGACACGTGTTCCAGTTGGGAACCAAGTACAGCGAAGCGTTGGGCGCCAACTATCTCGACAGTGAAGGTCAGGCCCGAGCCATGTACATGGGCTGCTATGGTATCGGTGTAACACGCATCGTCGCAGCAGCCATCGAACAGAACCACGATGAACACGGGATTATCTGGCCTGATCCGATTGCACCTTTTGATGTCTGCATCGTACCGATCAGTATGCACAAATCTAGCCTGGTTGCCGAAACCGTCGAGCGTTTGGCCCGGGAGTTGTCTGAAACCGGCTTCGAGGTACTGGTCGATGACCGTAATGAACGCCCCGGGGTCATGTTTTCAGAGATGGATCTGATCGGTATACCCCATCGGCTTGTCGTCGGAGAACGGGGTCTTAAGGCAGGCACCGTCGAGTACCGCAACAGACGCAGCGGGGACACCAGTGACCACCCGGTTGAAGAATTGGTTCAGGTCTTAAGCGAGATGAGACAAATCTGAAATAGCTCAATCAGGGCAGCTGTACCCGGCAATGGGTTCCGCTACGAATCAAGCGGTCCGTCTGGAAGGTGACTCGCACCGGATATTCCGGCATGGCAGCTGCAGAGTCGACGGGTTCCAGCGCGATCGTTGATACCTGACCCGGGTAGGGTGTATCGCCAACAAGAACGGTGACATCCGTTGCTGGTCTCAGTCGTTCTGCCAGCACCAGGGGTACGACAATCCGGGCAACATAGATGCCGCTTTGTGCAAGCACCACGAGAGGCCGGTCGGGCTCATCGGCTACGACGAATTCCCCAGGATCGACTGGCGTCTCGACGACCCAGGCGTGAAAAGGCGCCAAAATTGTTGCCAGGGTCAGCTGGTATTTCGCCTTCCGCAGGTCAGCGCTGGCGATTGCGTGGGCAGTTTCAATACGGGTGAGTTCGAGTTGACTCCTCTGAAATTCCATCGCTGCAATCGATCCTTCTTCAAACAGGATCTCGTTACGGTCGAACTCAGCCTGTCGATCAAACAGCTCCGCGGCGTAACGCCTTTCAGTACTTGCAGCTTTACTGAAACGAATCTCAAGCAGTTGACGGTCTATCTCCGCAAGCAGATCTCCCGAGGCGACGAGATCACCTGCTTTCACGTGCACAGCGGTCACCCGTCCAGTAATTCCAGAACCCAGCTCTACCCGTTGATTCCATTGAACTTGCCCGTTGACAATATCGGCCATCACGACCGGGCTGAGACCAACCAGTACAAACGTGACGACGGAGTAAAGAATATTTTTCACTGGCCTTCTCTCCGTTCTACAAGCAATAGCGGCCGACCGAGTATCGCATCGAGCTCCGCCCACAGCACAACCTTTTCGAAACCGACTTTGATCGACATCCATATCGCCTCAGCGACTTTAGCCTGCGCATCACCAAGGTCTGATTTCATTTCCAGCTCGTAAAGCGTCCGGCTTTTATCCTGGTAGATTGAGCGATAGTCTTCCCGGACGGTGGCAGCATTGTGCTCCAGCTTGTTGATCTCAAGTCCGTGAAGCAGTTCCAGCAGATTTAGACGAAGTGCATACTCGCGACTGGTAAGCTCTGCTTCAGCGCGCTCCAGGCGAACCTGCGCATCGCTGACCTCACCTTGATTAAGACGTCGGCCATCGATGATCGGCACCTTGAACTTCAGCGTCGCGCGATAATCGTCGCGTCCACTCGACAGTTCCTGGGCATAGGTCCTTGCTTCCAGCTCTGCTGTAAGAACGGGAGTGGTCAGTCGCTGTGCAGCACGCACCGCAGCCCGCGCGGCTTCGATCCGCTGCCGGGCAGCCTTGATGGACGGGGCGGAATCAAGCCCTGCCTCAAGAAGCTCTTCATAGCTCGGCAGTACACGGCTGTCATATGCGGATAGATCGGGCATCAATAGCTGTCGTGACAACTCGCCCGGGCGACCCATAGCCAGTGCCAGCGCATGGCGGGTCTGTTTTCGAACCAGATCCCGCCGAGTACGGGTGGTCAGAGTTTCAGTGTAGATCGTCTCCAGTTCCTTGACTTTGACTTCCGTGTGCTCGGCAAACCGCTGGTAGCGATCCCGCGCCCGTTTGAACCGAATGAAGTCCATGGCCAGTTTCTCATCCGCTACCTGGAAATGCCGATCAGCCAGGATCACGGCAAAAAAACGCCGCATCAGTTCTACTTGATGGAGGTGGCGCTCCAGTGCGTATTCCTGCCGTTCACTATCCAGCGCAGCGACTGCGGATGTCTGCCTGCTGTCGCTGCGACCGAAATCTGTCAGGCGCTTCCTGACGACAATGCCATAACGACTGTCGTCATCGAAGTCATGGCCCGGTCTAGCAGCTTTGCTTGCCAGACGAGGCTGCAGATCGGCATAAGCAGTCCAGCCATAACTTGACCGAGCCCGCTCCAGACGGTTGACTGCTAGATCGACGCGGGTTCGTGCAGAGACCAGTGAGGGGTGGTCAGCATCGAAAAAACTCAGCACGTCCTGCAGTGACAATGGTTCGGGCAACCGTCCTGGCACTACCTCCTCAGCGGCATAGGCCCCGAGTGAGATCGCCTGAATTGTCAGGCCAAACACCAGCAGCAGAACCATGGCTTTGGGTCGCATGTGCAGAATTCTCGCCCTACATCCACATCCCGGCGCCATCAGTTCCCGGAATCATGACGAAGAATATTGTCGACGTCGCCGCTTGTATCGTGAAAACGTTTCCTCAGCATAATGACCTTCGACAACGTATTCACCGAGCCAGATGAACTCCTGCAGATTACGTGTCGAGCCGGTGTAGCGAGTTATCACAGTACCGTCATAACTGAAGAACAGAAATGTCGGAGTGGCTCGAATTCGGTTGTGTTTCAGTGCAAACTCGGTCTCGGTATGTGCTGCACCATCAAATCCCACGACCATACCGTCGCCCTCAGCCTTCAGGTTCAGGATCCGGAAATGGGCACGGTAGTAGTCTTGCACCTGTTTCTGGTTCAGCACCGTTTCCTTCATTCGCGTACAAAAGGGACAGAAATCGGTCTCAAACATCACCAACACCCCGACCAGACCCTGGTCCCGAGCCGCTTCACCTTCTTCTTGCAGATCGTTAAAGCTGTCCTGAAAGAAAAACACCATGGGATCCCGGACCTCACCCGTTTCAGCAAGAGTGATTCCCATGCTCATCAGAAGAGTGACCAGGACAAGATTCACACTCTGGAACATTCGATTTTCTTTGCCTTTGTTCCGTTGGACCACGGTGCTCGGCTATCAGTGCCGGTTGATAGCCGAACGGACAGTAAATTTACTACAGACCCTCATCGAGCATCCTGTCGTCTTGCCTGGTCCGCCGGTTGTTGGAATCTCGAATGGCTCTATTATCGCCCGTTAGGTTTATCAACCCCAGCCTCCTCCGCCTGTTTCCCGACAGATAACTGGGCTGTTACACAGGCACCGAATAACGTCACATACCAGAAAAACAGAACCCAGATAAAAAATACCGGAATGGTCCAGAGTGCGCCATAGATCACCTGGTAGAGTTCAAAACTGGAGACATACCAGGCAAAGACCCTTTTAATGACTTCAAGGAGTACTGTCGAGATTAAAGCGCCGATTATTACCGGTCTGTACGGTATGGAACAGTTAGGTAACACCCGATATAGAACTGCAAAGCCACCGAATTCGATCAGCCCTGAAAACCCCGTGAACAACTGCCCATATGCGTACGATGCTGCAGGAATCGCCTGACCTTGTGGAAGATAGAGCAGATGGTAGGCGGCCCAGAACACAATTACCGCAATGACCGGGCCCACCCCGATCATCGTCAGATACACCGCCAGGCGCCGACCCAGACTTCGGCCTTTTCTGACACGCCAGATGTCGTTGAAGGCGTCTTCGATAGTGGACAGAAGGAAAAGGACACTCACCAGAAGTCCGGTCAAACCAAGCGTCGGTAACGAGTGTGCCTGGTCGGCAAAGTCGTACAGGTAGGCACTCACCTGGTCCCCCGCCGCCGGCATAAGGTTGCTGTAGACAAAACCCTCCAGCACGCTCGTCCAATCCGAAAAAGCGGGGAACAGAGCAAGAACGTAGAAAGTCACCGTCAAAAGTGGCACCAACGCCAACAAGGAAGTAAATGCGAGCGAAGCCGCATTCCGAATAGCGCGCCCACTTTGTATACGGCACCATACCCCCTGGGCCAACAGCGATGAACGGGCAAGATCAGCTGGCACGTCAGGATCCCTGACAACAAAAAAGGCCCCTGACGGGGCCTTTTCGATCAGAACGAAGACGACTCACACAACGGTCAATCTTCCAGCGATTGTTCAGTTGTATGAAGGACGGGCCCGGGACTGCGACTGTGCCTGCTCGATCCCGAGGATTGAGGCTTCGGAGACCCGCAGTGCGATTCGCATGGCCTCATCCAGGTCACCGGTCTGAAGCTTCTGACCAGCCACGCGCAGCAGCTCATCCAAGCTAACTGCGCTGCCACCGGTCGAGAGGTCGACCATTCGCCAGACGGCTCCGGCGAGCCTGGCTCTGCCCAGGTCATCACCCGCCCGCGCGACCACCTGCTCCACTTCCTGATGGATCACTTGCGAGCTTTGAGCCTTTGCAAGGTATTCGAGATCCGAAGTTTCGGTCACCCCCAGCGACCAGGCCCCACGGGTCTTGGCATGATCGATCGCCTGCTGAATCTGATGCTCATTCGCATCGCGATCAATATGCAGAACCTGTCCAGGATAGATCAGATCGGCGTCTTCGATCTCACCGCGGTTTCGCTTGAAAAGCAGCGGCCACTGATAGGGATCTCCATAAACCTGTTGCTGAGACGAGATACCCCACAGGTGGTCACCGGCCTGAACGATATACCGGTTGATCAGTGACGGTTGACCATCACTGTCTGACATGAGTGCATCGATGGCCGCAGCCAAGGTAGCGCGACTTGAGTCATCGACCGCCGCTGTCGTCGTCGAATCCGAAGTTGAGGTGCTGTCGGATGAAGGGGCAGCCGCTGCCGCAGTCGCCGTACCGGCTTCCAGTTCCGTAGGCTTGGCGGTAACACAGCCAGTCGCCACGAGGGCAACTGCAGACAGAGCAAAGAGAATCCGCACAGCGCTAGAAAATTTAGTCATAGCATCACTCACGAGTGGGGTTTTGTGCACAAAATCAGTGCCTTCAGCACGATGTCACGGTTGTGTTCAGCACATTCGCAAACTAACATCGAGCTCTATCTCTGTCAAGAAATTCCGAGGTGCCAAATGTCGTTGGTGATCTATCACAACCCCCGGTGCTCTAAGTCCCGAGCCACTCTGGCACTGCTTCAGGAAAAGGGCCACACACCGCAGGTCATCGAGTACCTGAAAGAACCACTGGAGAACAGCACCATTTTGGAACTGGCCCGCAAGCTTGGCGTGCCCGTGGCGGATATGATCCGGAAAACTGAAACACCGTACCAGGCCCTCGGCCTTGCCAGTGCCGACGAGAGCACGCTGACTTGCGCCATCTGTGAGAACCCGATCCTCCTGCAGAGACCCATCGTGGCCACAGATAAGCGCGCGGTGATTGGTCGCCCACCGGAAAATGTGCTTTCGATCATCTAATCATTCACGACGGGAAAGTCTCGAATCTTAGCGGACCTGGCAACCATCGACAGCGAGAGTCAGGTCGGTGTCCCCACTCAGCGCAATAGAAGCATGCGTGTTCGCTGTCGATTGATCCCAACAGCACAGTTGCTAACGGGTTTCTCTGTGCAACTCTGAGGCGCGTCACCTGTCAGAAGAAGTGACTTCTTTCTCCAGTTCTTTGATGAACGGTACCGTGATCCGCCGCTGGCGGCTGAACGCCGCCTGATCGATTCGATCCAGGATTCCAAACAGTACAGCGCTGTCCCGCGGCGCCCTGCGAACAAGATACCGGCTGACACTGTCAGGCAGTTCAAACCCCCGCATAGAGGCGCGCAGGCGCATCGCTGCGGGCAGCATTTCGTCGGCCAGGGGTCGCAAACGATATGCACCACCAGCCGCCAGCCTGGTGGACAGATCCGCAAGTTTCAGTTCCAGTCCTGCAGGTGGCTGCAGCGCAGCAGCAACCAGCACACCATGACCGCCAGCCAGGCGTTCGTAGAGCTCCAGGAGGCTTTCTTCCCATGCCTGATCCCCGACGATCTGGTCAAGGTCGTCCATACACACCACCGTGTCGGCATTGAGTTGGGCCACCAGCTCGGGACCGACCCCGGGTGCACCGGCGGGCACATAGACTGTGAGTCGCTGGTAATCGATGGTCAGGCGGCTGAGGGCCTGTAACAGATGTGATTTTCCGCTTCCAGGGGGCCCATGGATAAACAAAGCCGGGCTCGGGCGCTCCTGTCCAGGAACCGATCGGACCGCAGCAAGGACCTCTTCATTACCTGCGGCAAGAAAGTTGTCGAACGAAGCGCTGTCCGACAGGCGAAGCGGTAGGTTCAGTTGTCTCGTCATAGGGTCGTATCGGACCCGGTGTTTGCACCGTTTGTCTCGCTCGAGCGGATAAACAAAAGGTAAACGTAATGAAAGCCGCTCAAAAGTGTTGTCAACGCGACTAGTCCGATCAGGCCATCGGTCAGGATCTTGATATCGAGCCAGCCAATACGGTTGACCATAACGTCAATCACCAGGATGATCTGCAGCACCGTGTTGGCTTTACTCAACGAGCTTGGTTGAATCGGCACAGGCCCACGCGGCGTGTGCAATATGAGGAAACCTCCGATAATGCAAATGTCACGAAAGCCTATCAGCAGCAACAGCCAGAACGGCAGGTCACCAAGGAGCACCAGTACCACGTAAGTGCTGACGATGAGCATCTTGTCGGCCAGCGGATCAAGGATCGACCCCAGGTGAGAAACACAATCGAATCTCTTGGCGATCCAACCGTCAAGCCCATCGGTGACTCCAGCAGCCAGAAACACTACCAGCGCGACCACATACTCACCGTCTTTGAGAAACAGAATCAGAACCGGCACTGCCCCAATCCTAAGCAGTGTCAGCAGGTTGGGGATTTTTGAGAGCAAACGGGCCTACCGGACAAAATGAAATAATATGGGTCCTGGTCAACAACACCCCCGAAGCGGTAGATTGTACAGGCCGACTATCGTCGAGTCATCGAACAAGTCCCGATTCGGGCCAGACATACGATACCATAAGGTCTCGCACAATCAGGAAACTCGGATCTTCCCCGCAGATGACAGGCAAATCTTCATCGTCGCTTGATTACCGGACCGCCGGTGTTGATATAGACGCCGGTGAGAGCCTGGTGCAAAGACTCAAACCGTTGGTGGCATCGACCAACCGAGAGGGCTGCATTGACACGATTGGCGGGTTTGGCGGGCTCTTTGAACTGCCTATCGCCCGTTACCAGGAGCCGGTGATGGTATCGGGTACCGATGGTGTCGGTACAAAACTGAAACTCGCTTTTGAAATCGGATGTCACGACACCATCGGTCTCGATCTGGTGGCGATGTGCGCCAATGACGTCCTGGTCTGCGGTGCTGAGCCCCTATACTTTCTCGACTATTTCGCCACCGGCAGACTGTCACAGGACCAGGCTGAAGCCGTCATCTCCGGTATTGCCCGCGGCTGCCGGCTTGCCCGGCTGGCACTGATCGGTGGGGAAACTGCCGAAATGCCAGGAATGTATCGTAACGGTGAGTACGACCTCGCCGGGTTCTGTGTTGGTATCGTCGACAAATCCAGAATCATCGATGGTCGCAAGATTCGCGACGGAGACAGAATTCTGGGTCTGGCAAGTTCCGGCATTCATTCCAATGGTTATTCCTTGGTGCATGCGGCCCGGGACTGTTGCCAGGCATCCCTGAAACAACCGTTTGAAAATACAACACTCGGGGATGCCCTGTTGACACCGACCCGGATCTACGTCAACTCGATTCGTGGGCTGATCGAGGAAGTGGACGTCTGCGCGATGGCCCACATTACCGGTGGTGGGCTTGCCGGTAACGTCAAGCGTGTAATTCCTCCCGGGCTGGAAGCTGTAATGAATCAGAACCGCTGGCCACAGCCCGGTATCTTTGAGTGGATTCGTGAGAATGGTCAGATCGAACCAGCTGAAATGCTCCGTACATTTAATTGTGGTATCGGCATGATCGTGGTTGTTCACCCCACTGATGAATCCAGGGCCCGTGCGCTGCTGGAAGCCGGTGGAGAAACTGTCTTCGATATCGGCGAGATACAACCCGGCACGCGCGGGGCAGTCGTTGAGGGATAAGAATAATGCCTGCCGCCTGGTGGTTCTGATTAGCGGCAGCGGCACGAATCTGCAGGTCATCATCGATCAGTGTGCAGATGGGGAAATTCCCGGCCGGGTGGTCGGGGTCATCAGCAATGAGCCTTCTGTTCGAGGGCTGGAACGATCCGCTCATGCTGGCATTCCGGGAGTCGTCATTGACCACCGCGATCACAAAACAAGAAACGACTTTGAGGTCGCTCTGGGCCGGCAGATTGACAGCTACAAACCCGATCTAGTCATCCTGGCCGGATTCATGCGCATCCTCGGCAACAACCTGGTGCGACGCTATCGGGGCCGGATGCTTAATATCCACCCCTCCCTGTTGCCGGACTACCCTGGTCTGAACACGCATGAGCGGGCTGTCGCTGACCGCATCGCAGAACACGGTGCCACGGTACATTTTGTTATTCCGCAACTCGATGCCGGACCGATCGTCGTTCAGGGACGTGTTCAGGTTCACCCCAGCGACACACCGGATGCGCTGGCCCAGCGGGTCCACGAAGTCGAGTACCAGATCTATCCACAGGCGATCCGGTGGTTTGCTCAGGGGCGCCTCACGTTGCAGGACAACTGCGCCTGCCTGGATGGTGTACCCATCAGGCTCTAAGGCGAAAGGTCCCGCGGTGCGCTGCTCTGGGAAGGAAGGTGGGTACCCAACGGTGGGCCTTGACCCGATCCTGGCGTCTTCAAGTGCTCAGCAGTCAGTGTCGGACCGGCGGTTGAATCTCAAATTCGAGATCGTCGCTCTCAACAAAGACCCGGACATTACCACCGCTGGCCAGCTTGCCGAACAGCAATTCGTCAGCCAGCGCCTGATTGATCTTCTCTCGAATCAGCCGGCTCATCGGTCTTGCACCCATGGCCGGATCGTGACCGTGCTGGGCCAGCCAGCTTCTCGCTGATGCCTCCACGTCCAGGGTAACCTGCTTGTCGGCCAACTGCCCTTCAAGCTGAAGGATAAACTTGTCCACAACGTGCAGAATCGTGTCCTCGTCCAGGGCCCGGAAACGGATCACGGAATCGAGTCGATTGCGGAATTCCGGGTTGAACATACGTTTGATGACCTCCATGTCATCGCCGCTGTGATCCTGGTCAACAAAACCAATCGAACCCCTGGCGACCTTTTCTGCGCCAGCATTCGTCGTCATAACGATGATTACATTGCGAAAATCCGCCTTCCGACCATTGTTGTCGGTGAGCGTTCCGTAATCCATCACCTGTAACAGCAGATTGAAGACATCCGGGTGTGCCTTCTCAATCTCGTCAAGAAGCAGGACAGCATGAGGATTCTTGGTGATCGCCTCTGTCATCAATCCGCCCTGGTCGAAACCCACATAACCCGGTGGCGCGCCAATCAGACGGGATACCGTATGTCGCTCCATATATTCAGACATGTCGAAGCGCACCAGTTCAATGCCCAGAGTCATGGCCAGTTGGCGGGTGACTTCAGTTTTGCCGACACCAGTAGGCCCGGAGAACAGGAACGAGGAAATTGGCCGGTCCGGGCTACCCAGGCCGGAACGGGCCAGCTTGATCGCACTGACAAGCGCCGCGATGGCATCGTCCTGGCCAAAGACCACACGTTTGAGATCAGCGTCCAGATTCAGTAGTACATCCTTGTCTGAAGCAGTGACGGTTTTTGGCGGTATGCGGGCCATTTTGGAGACCACGGTTTCAATGTCCTGCACCCCCACTGTCTTGCGCCGCTTACCGGCAGGTTGAAGGCGGGTCCGGGCACCGGCCTCGTCAATAACGTCGATGGCTTTGTCCGGCAGCTGGCGGTCCATGATGTAGCGAGCTGAGAGCTCTGCCGCAGTGCGCAGTGACGGTGCGGTATATCGGACCTCGTGATGTTCCTCGAAAGGAGCTTTGAGCCCACGGAGGATCTCGATGGTCTCATCAACAGTAGGTTCTATGATCTCCACCTTCTGGAAGCGCCGCGACAACGCCCGGTCTTTCTCGAAAATGCCACGATACTCCTGGTAGGTGGTCGATCCAATACACTTCATCCGCCCTGACGCCAACATGGGTTTCAAGAGATTGGACGCATCCATGGCACCCCCCGATGCAGCACCGGCACCGATGACGGTATGAATCTCGTCGATAAAGAGTATCGCCCCAGGCGTTTCCTCCAATTCGGCCAGAACTGCTTTCAGTCGTTGCTCAAAATCACCGCGGTACTTTGTTCCGGCTAACAGCGAGCCGAGGTCAAGAGCATATATGGTGCTGTCGATGAGTACTTCAGGCACTTCTCCTTCGACGATCTTTCGCGCCAGGCCCTCAGCAATAGCGGTTTTGCCGACCCCGGCTTCCCCTGTAAACAGGGGGTTGTTCTTGCGGCGTCGGCACAGAATCTGTATGGTCCGCTCGATTTCGGCACGTCGACCGATCAACGGATCGATCCGCCCGGCCATGGCCTGTTCATTGAGGTTTATGGCGAAAGCTGCCAGCGGGCTCTGGTGTTCACCTTCTTCGAAACCTTCATCCTGTTCGACGCCTTCTGGTGGTGGCAGTGGGGTATTGTCACTACCAACCCGAGTGATGCCGTGGGAGACATAGTTGACCAGGTCAAAACGGGTCATGCCTTCACAGGACATGAAATAGACGGCGTGAGAATCCTTTTCGGCAAACATGGCGATCAGCACATTGGTTCCCGTGACCTCCTTCTTGCCGGTACCCTGCACGTGCAGAATCGCCCGTTGGATCACTCTCTGAAACCCCAGGCCGGGCTGGGAGTCAGCTTCGCTGTCTTCGGGTAACAGCGGAATATACTGTTGCAGGAACCCTTCGAGTTCCTCGCGCAGCGCCTCGACGTTGCCGCCACAGGCCTGAATCGCACGAATGGCCGGGGGATTATCGAGCAGAGCGTAGAGCAAGTGCTCCACGGTTATGTACTCATGACGCGCATCCCGGGCCTTCTGGATAGCCAGATTGAGGGACTGTTCAAGTTCCCTTGAAAGCATTATTCAGGCTCCAGAGTGCACTGTAACGGGTGCTCGTTGTCTTTTGCGAAATTCATCACTTCACGAACCTTGGTCTGAGCAATCTCAAATGGATACACGCCACAGACTCCCGTTCCGCGGGTATGCACATTGAGCATGACCTGAACCGCGTCATCATGGGAAAGTCTGAAAAATCGCTGCAGCACAATCACCACGAACTCCATCGGTGTGTAGTCGTCGTTGATCAGAAGAACGCGAAACAGCTGCGGCCGTTTCAGCTTGGGCTTGGCCTCCTCAACAACCAGACCACCGGTTCGCTGAATTTCCTTGCTATCACTCATGACTGATCGCTGATCTGTTACCGTAACCCGCCGGTCTTGTGCTCTAAAACCCGGATGATAGAAGTTTACCCTAGTCTATCTCAAGTTTTGCACTGGCAGGTTACCTGCTGTCCGGACAAACAAAAGCCGGCGACGGGACGAACCCGTCGCCGGCTGGAGGCTGGCTGCAGCGCCTGATGTTTAATCGATATCTCAGGCGCAGATCAGAAAAATTTCAAGCGGTGGCGAATTGCGACTCCTCAGTCGATCCACTCATCGCAGTCACTGAAGACTGACCGCCCTGTATGACATTGGTCACGTCATCAAAATAGCCTGCACCGACTTCAGCCTGGTGGCTGGCAAAGGTGTAACCCCGGTCTGCCGCAGCAAACTCCTTTTCCTGTACCATGTCCACATAAGCAGTCATCCCGTCGCGTACGTAGTGCTCAGCTAGGTCGAACATGTTGTACCACATGCTGTGTATCCCCGCGAGTGTAATGAACTGGTATTTGTAGCCCATCGCTCCCAGTTCCCGCTGGAACTTCGCGATGGTGGCGTCGTCCAACTTCTTCTTCCAGTTGAAAGACGGCGAACAGTTGTAGGCGAGCAGCTGATCCGGAAAATGCTGCTTGATCGCCTCCGCGTATCGGCGGGCCTCTTCGAGATCCGGCACCGCCGTCTCGCACCAAATCAGGTCAGCATACGGCGCATAAGCCAGGCCACGGGCAATCGCCTGGTCCAGGCCCGCTCGACTCACGTGAAAGCCCTCGGGTGTGCGTTCACCGGTTAAGAAAGCCCGGTCCCGCTCGTCCACATCGGAGGTCAACAAAGCAGCAGCATTGGCATCGGTACGTGCCAGGAGCACCGTAGGTACAGCACAGACATCAGCTGCCAAGCGGGCGGCGGTGAGTTTGTGCACTGCTTCCTGGGTCGGCACCAGCACTTTGCCACCCATGTGTCCACACTTTTTGACTGAAGCGAGCTGGTCCTCGAAATGAACGCCACCGGCACCGGCATCGATCATGGCTCTCATCAGTTCGAATGCGTTCAGAACACCACCGAATCCCGCTTCTGCATCTGCCACGATGGGAACGAAATAATCTATGCTGCCTTTACCAGTTGCTGTCTGGATCTCATCTGCACGCCTGAATGAATTGTTGATTCGACGAACCACAGACGGTACTGAATTGACAGGGTAGAGCGACTGGTCGGGGTACATTGCATCAGCCAGGTTCGCATCAGCTGCAACCTGCCACCCGGACAGGTAGATCGCCTTTACGCCAGCTTTGACCTGTTGCACGGCCTGGCCGCCGGTCAATGCCCCAAGTGTGGGAACGAAGTCCTCGGTATTGACCCTCCGCCAGAGTTTCTCTGCCCCCAGACGAGCAAGGGTATATTCGATCTGAACTGAGCCGCGAAGGCGGAGCACATCAGCACCACTATAGTCGCGACGGACCTCCCTCCAGCGTGGGTTCTCGGACCAATCACGCTCTAACTCCTCTGGCGTTTCCTTTGCTCTGATCATCTCATCACCCCCGTTAACGTGGTGTTACTGTTCTCGGCTGAACGGCACCCTTCCTCACAGCCGATGCTCAAGGCGGTGGAGGAGCGGCGATTTCTGCCAACTCAAACTGAGAGACCGATTCTGTGCTGAATCTATTTATTTAAACAAACAATTAATTCAATATATACTATTGAATAATTCAATCTTTATTTCGGCAGCGGATGGACCTTCAGCGATGGTTTCCCCACCCTACTACAAGCAGAGCCGTCTCAAACAACTGCGGGCTTTCTGTCACACGGCCCGCACCGGTAGCATTTCGAAAGCGGCCAAGCGCCTCTTCATCAGCCAGCCATCCGTATCACTGCAGATCCAGGCACTGGAACGGGAACTTGGCAGCGTGTTGTTCGAACGACTGGGGCCAAGAATCCGGATCACCCCCCAGGGCCAAGCCCTTTTGGAAATCGCACTACCCCTTGTTGAGGGGATCGATTCAATTGGTGAGGATCTCGCCAATGAGTTGGGTAATCTCAACTCAGGCGAGATCAATATTGCGGCAGGGGAATCCACCATTCTTTATCTGTTACCCAAGCCGATCAAGGCATTTGCCGAGGCGTTCCCCGGCGTCAGAATAAAACTCCACAATGTGACCGGTCGCGACGGCATGGCTATGCTCCGTGCAGACGAAGCCGATTTTGCGGTCGGCTCGATGCTAGAGGTCCCCGACGATGTGATCTACAGGCCGATCTTTCATTTCAAGACTGTCCTGATAACCCCTGAAGATCATCCATTGGCACGCAAAAGAGCCAGCCGTATCAGGCTCGAAGATATTGGACCTCACGGGCTGATTCTGCCACCGCGCCACCTCGCGACATGGCGTATCGTGGATATGGCCTTCCGTCAGCAGAACGTCAACTACACTGTTACGTTGGAAGCCGGTGGCTGGGAAGTCATCAAGAAATACGTGGAATTAGGACTTGGGATCTCAATAGTGACGGATATCTGTCTGACTGGGAGCGAAAATCTGAGCAAGACATCTTTGCAGCGTTTCTTTCCAGACCGCAGCTACGGAGTGGTGATCCGGAACCGAAAATACCTGTCGGCACCGGTTCGCCGGTTCCTTGATATTATGGCGCCCGGCTTTTCAGACAGCCTCGCCGGCGCAATGGTGACCCCCAAACAGACTCATTCTGTGCCCAGTTGACTATAATCGCGCCTGGCTGTCCATCCCGTCCGTCTCACGGGACCACGAATATGCTGCGCAGGATTATTCCTGTGATCACTGCAATAGAGCCCATCAAATGAAGGTTAAGACTTCCTATCGTCTGGCCACCGAGCCTCGACCATTGGTCGGGCACCGGACAGCCGCTTTCAAATTTGTATCAATCCTTGTGTTCTGGGCTATCGGTATGGCCATCCTTCCTGGAATTTCACAGGCCGAAGACCTGAACGTACCGATCTGTTATGGCTTTTCCTGCAAGACCCGGGTCGTAATCAGCGTAACACCGGCTGAATGGCAAAGCGTGGTTGGCTGGTTCAGCCCTTCGGCATCCTCTGCAGCGGACGAGCGACAGCAGATCCGCAAAGCGATCGGCTGGATGGAAGTCATTGTTGGCAACCACACACCGACTTATCTGGACAAAGGTCTCAACCTGGAAAAAAAACCCCAGGAGAAGATCGGCCAGATGGATTGCATTGACGAATCCAAGAATACGACGACCTACCTTGCGCTCTTCGAACAACAAGGACATCTTCGATGGCACCGCGTTCTCGACCCTGCTTACCGTCGCAGCATGTTTGACGCACACTGGGCGGGCCAGATTCAGGAGCTGAAAACCAGCACCGCTTTCGTCGTCGACAGCTGGTTTCAAGATAACGGGATGCTTCCGTACATCAGAGAGAGCAACGTATGGAAAGATCTCCGCTGGACAGCGCTGGTCAGCCCATATCGAGACTGATCAGCGCAACCCTCCACAAGGCTCTCACCCGCCGGCTCGGCTGATGGCCGGGGCACCTGACAGCGTCGTTGTCGGCATCTCGGGCGGGGTAGACTCGTCCGTGGCAGCCTGGTGCTTGCTCGAAAAAGGCCATGAGGTGACGGGCCTTTTCATGAAGAACTGGGAAGAGGACGATGACGAGTCATACTGCGCAGCAGCCGTTGATCTCGATTATGCCGAGAAGGCCTGTCAGCTACTCGATATTCCGCTTCGTACCGTCAACTTCGCCCACGAGTATTGGGAAAAAGTCTTCACGATTTTCCTTGGGGAATACCGCGCCGGCCGCACACCCAACCCGGATGTACTCTGTAACCGAGAGATCAAATTCAGGGAGTTTCTCCACCACGCAGACCGTCTGGGTGGAGCCAGGATCGCCACTGGCCACTATGCTCGCATTGGATCGAACCCGACCAGCCTGACCCTGCTCAAAGGCCACGACCCGGCCAAAGATCAGTCCTACTTTCTCCACACACTCGGCCAGTACGAACTGGGCAGGACCTTGTTTCCACTGGGTGAAATGACAAAGACGCAAGTGCGACGCCAGGCCCAAGTGCTTGGATTGCCAAATGCGGCCCGCAAGGACAGCACAGGGATCTGTTTCATCGGTGAGAGACGATTCAAGGATTTTTTGGCTCGATACCTGCCAGCTTGTCCCGGTCAGATCAAAACACTCGATGGCCAGGTGGTGGGAGAGCACGATGGTTTGTGGTATTTCACGCTGGGACAGCGTCATGGACTCGACATTGGCGGTCCAGGGGAAGCCTGGTACGTGGCGGCCAAGGAGATGGAGAACAATGTACTACGCGTCGTCCAGGGACATGAACACCCGGCACTGATGTGCACGACCGCCGAAGCGGTTGATCTGCACTGGATAGCAGAAGTATCGCCGGACGCACCGCTTCGCTGTTCAGCTAAAACACGCTACCGTCAGACAGACCAGCCCTGCACCGTCTCGCGCATTGACTCGGACCGGATCGTGGTTGAATTCGATGACCCTCAGCGGGCAGTCACACCCGGCCAGTCACTCGTTCTATACCAGGACCAGATCTTGGTCGGTGGTGGGGCGATCAGTCATACCGCTAACGGGTGAACAGCAAGCGGCTCAAACGACGAAACAATATTCCAAGCTGCCGGGCACCACGATCCAACCAGCCGGAATGCCCGATTTCCATCATTTCTTTCTCAGACAACAGTTCTGGTGCAACTTGATACTTGAGTTTGTTCAAAGCATCCATATCGACCCGGCAGAATCGCCGGAACAGGCCGCGCCAGAGGGGATTCCAGCTTGGGCCGGCAAAGAAACAGGCGACAAAGTCAACGATGCAGGGCTGGCCTGTTTCATCCAGCAGCACATTGTTCAAACTGCGCAGGTCACAATGTGCCACACCGTGTTGATGCATGGTATCGAGACGATGCTCAAGCTCTGCAAAGAACCCCTCCCAGAACTTACGATCGCGTTGAACGTACTTGAACGGGATTGCCGGCATCCACTCCATCAGCAGTGCCCGTGATCCACAACGCTCGATCAGACCTGGCACGCCTTTAACGGACGCCAGCTTTCTAAGCGCCTTGCACTCGCGTCGTGTGAGCGTCGGCCCCAGCATCAGGGCAAAAAGTGGATCACAACCCGCGTGGTCCTTCAGGACCGCCTGCCGGTCACCCAACCGGACCTGTTCAACCCGAGGACGGCTGCTACCTCCTTTGCGAAGCACCTCAACGACCGTCCAACGCTGGTCTGTTTCATCTGGCATGGGAATCACGCAAGCTCACGGACTTTAACTCGAACCGCCAGCCAAGCAATATGGCAGTCAGTCCTATTCCAGCCACCATACCGTACCACAGCCCTTCCGGGCCTAAGTGGGAGCCCAGAAACCAGGCAATCGGAAAGCCAATCAACCAGTAAGCCAATATCGAGATCCACATCGGGCCCTTGGTGTCCTTCATACCTCTGAGCGCACCAGCCCCGGTCATATAGAGACCATCAAAGATCTGGAAAAACGCAGCAACCATCAGCAGTGCTGTTGCGACCGTAACAACTTCGGGATCACTGGTGTAGACACTGATAATGATCTCCGGAAAGAAAATCACAAAAACTACTGACGGCACAATCAGTACTGTGGACGCGGTGATGCCCAACCAACCGCGAAACCGCACCTCGGCGAAATCACTGCGACCCAGCGACTGCCCAACACGGACCATAATCGCACTCGAAAGACCAACTGGGATCATGAAAATCAGGGTCGCGTAGTTAATCACCAACTGATGCGCGGCGAGTGCTGCATGACCCATCTGACCCATCAGCAGGGAAATTCCGCCGTAAAAACCAGAATCAAGCACCAGGTTCACGGAAATCGGCACACCGAGCCGCAACAGGTTCCGAATCTCAATGAGATTCGGTGAGCGAAACCTTTGAAACAGGCCGAACTGTCTGTAACGCCGGGCCCTGAAGACGTAGACAATCATGAGGACGGCCGCCAGAACCAACCCCACCGCAAAAGTCAGGGCCGCCCCGTCAACCCCCATAGCTGGAAATCCTAACTTGCCATAGATCAGCAGGTAGTTGCCGAAAAATCCGAGCGGTAGCAGAAGCAACTGGATGATCATCATCGGTCGGGAATTTCCTGTAGCTTCACAGAAGAACCGTAACGCCAGGTAGACACAGACGGCTGGCATACTCCATGAAGTGATCACCAGATACCCGTCAACCAGCGGTATCACTTCAGGATCGACTCTCATGACACGCATCACCTGACCGATAACCCGCATCACTACAAAAGCCAGGATACCAACGATCAGCGCCAGCCAAAGTCCCTGCTGAAAGACTTCGCGGATCTCCTGCTTTCGCCCGGCACCATGATGCTGCGCAATAGTCGGCGACAACCCCATCAGCAACCCCATACAGCCGAGCCAGACGAAGACCCATAAAGTGGCTCCCAGCCCGACCGCGGCCAGTTCCCGAGATCCAACCCGGCCCATCATGATCACTGCCATGGTCCCCAGGCTGACCTGCAGCAGCTGGGTGAAAATGATCGGTAGTCCGAGGGAAAACAATCCGGCCAGCTCCGACCAGCACTTGCGGACCATGGTGACCCTCCCTGTCACCGCGACTGACCTGATGATTTACGTGCCAAAACCTGTGCCAGATTCAAGCTGCAGCCTGTTCCTCTTCTCGGATCTGGCTGAGGATCGCCTGATAGCTCCGGATGATCGACAATTTGGAGAGGACACCCAGGAAGAACCTGTGGCCATCGCTTTCTACGACCGGCACCCATTCCCAGGTCGAATCTACAGCCTGATCTATCGCCCGGGCAAAACTCGTATCCGGTGTCAGGAGAACCTGGATATCTTCCGCCACATCCCCCACTGCGCGATCATCGAGCCCTTCGGACAACAGCTGGCGCAGCGAATTGAGCTGTACCCGGCCGCACAGCAGTCCTGCATCATCAACAACCCAGGCGGTGTCCTGTTCCTGCCCTTCGATATGACCCGCAACAGCGGCAACCGATTCAAGCACCTGCACCGTCAATGGCATTGTGATAGGTAGCTCGTCAATCCGATGTTGCTCGAGCACCAGCCGGTCTCGGCCCTGACTGATATCCATTCCCCGTTCGTTCAACTGATGATCGAACCAGGAATGGCCAAAAAGCCGATAGGAAACCATGTTGGCAAAAACTATGCTGACCATCGCTGCTGTCGTCAGTTCGTAGTTACGGGTCAACTCGAACACAATCAGGATCGCAGAAAGTGGCGCACCGATCACCGGACTCGCGACGGCAACTGCCCCACAGATCGCGAATATGCCGATTTCCGAGTGCCCGGATCCCAGCAGTGAATCTAAACCCTGCCCAGCCAGCGCACCAAAAATCAATCCAATCACGAGCGCCGGTGTAAAGACCCCGGTCGCCAGGCCGAAACCTACACACAACACCGTCAAAGCGATTTTCAGCGGAAACATGATCAGCAGTTCGGTACCCCCGAAATGATCACCGGACAGTACCAGCCGCATGGTCTCAAGACCGATACCCGTCACCTCGGGGAGCCATATCAGACAGAGTCCTACCGGAACACCTGCCAGGGCTGGTCGCACCCATGTCTGGACGGAGAGCCTCTCAGCGTATCGCCCCATCCAGTGCATAGCTCTCATGAAAACCACAGCCACAAGTGCACTCATCACGCCCAGCAGCACAAACAGCAGGTAATCGCCAATATTCACCACCGACACATCAGAAAAGTCCAGTATCGGCCGATGACTGAGCACAGGTGCAGCAACAATGTATCCGACGATTGCTGCCACAGTGACCGGCGCAAAAGCGCGCAGAGAAAAATGCCGCAGGACCACTTCGTGAGCAAACAGCACACCGGCGATGGGGGCGGTAAACGCCGTCGCGATCGCCGCAGCCACGCCGCAGGCGATCGCTGTACTGCCAACCCATGCACTACGACCGGTCACTCGTGAGATGGCAGAACCGATCGTCGCACCCAGGTGTACCAACGGTCCATACTGCCCGGCCGAGGCGCCCACACCCAGACCGAGCAGGCTGGCCACTATTGACCGCCCGCCTTCAACCATCGGCATGCGGCCACGGAAAGTCTGTACCGACTCGACAACGTCGGCAGGACCACAGGCCCTGCTGTTCGGCAGCGTCCGACAGATCAATCCGACCAGCAGCCCACCGACAACCGGGACCGCAAACAACACTAACAGCCACCAGGTACCAGTCTGTGCCTGATTGGCGATTCGTGGCAGCCACAGCAGGAGATCGTTGAGAGAATCGAGGGCCCACATAAACGCGACCGTACCCAGGGAGGTCACAGCACCGACGGAACCACCTAACAGCAGGACCCAGCCCACCCTGATCGCCATGGCTGCCGTCGGACTCACGGAGCAACCCTCGATGCTGTTAGGGTTCGAGGAGGTGCTCGCAAGCTGGGAACCACCGTCATGATCACAAA